>JAABUX010007488.1_pt1 | contig 12805 bp, 10 predicted proteins | sample 5561851 | NCBI WGS metagenome assembly JAABUX01 (sample SAMN10711883, study PRJNA513361) | rock metagenome | isolation source: Antarctica rocks | place: Antarctica: Victoria Land, Richard Nunatak red sandstone | collected 2016-01-03 | reverse complement strand
TCTCACCAACAGAGTTAAACGGCGAGCAACCTTGCCGCGGCCGGTCCGCCTGAGCCGCCGGGCCTGGCTGCTCCCGATCAGCGGGGGGCGGCCGGCAGCGGCCAGGCGCGGTCCAAACGCCAGGTGACGTTGTCGCCGGCGCGCGCCGCCGCCGGGCCCGGCTCGCGGATCTCGACCTCGCCCGCCTCAGTTTCCAGGCGGTAGTCGGTGTGGGCACCTCGGTACCAGGCGCGGCGCACAGTGCCCGGCAGCGCCCCACCGAGCCGGGCCCACTCCGGCCGCACCAGCAGGCTCGCTTGACGCCCGGCCCGGGCCCCGGCGCCAAGGGCGACGGGCACGCGGCGGGAACCGACGGTCACCTCGGCGCAGCCCTGCCGAACCGCCGCCACATCCGCGACCAGAACCGCCGCCGGGCCCGTGAGCCGCGCCACGTCGAAGTCCGCGGGTTCGGCGTAGACCTGGGCGGGCGGCCCGGCCTGGACGATGCTGCCGGCCCGCAGCACCGCCAGCCGGTCGGCCATCGCCATCGCTTCCTCGACGTCGTGGGTGGCGTGCAGGACGGCGGCGCCGGAGGCGGCCCGGACCTCGGCCAGGACGTCGAGCAGCCGGCCTCGGTAGGCCGCGTCGAGATGTGCCGTGGGCTCATCCAACAGGTGGAGGGCCGCCCCTCGGGCCAGGGCGCGAGCGAACGCGACCCGCTGCTGCTCGCCGCCGGACAGCTCTGCCGGGCGCCGCTCGGACAGAGGACCCACGCCCAGCTTCTCGAGCAGGACCAGGGCTCGGGCGCGCGCGCCCGCCCGATCGACGCCCTGGCGGCGCAGCGGATAGGCCACCGTCTCCGCCGCCGTCAGGTGCGGCCACAGGGCCGTGCCCTGGAAGACCACGCCCAGCGCGCGCCGCTCGGAGGCGACCGATAGCCGCGGACTGGAGACGACACGACCCTCCAGCCACACCTCGCCCGCGCTCGGCCGTACGAACCCGGCGATGGTGCTCAGAAGCGTGCTCTTGCCGGAGCCCGATTCGCCGAGCAGGCCCACAACCTCGCCCGGCGCGACCTCGAGGTCCACGCCCCGGAGCACCTCGGTCCTCCCGCGGTTGACCCTGAGCCCGCGACACTCCAGGACGCTCACAGCGTGCGCCGCGCCGGCCTCAGCGCGAGCAGGGCCGCCGCGGGCAGCGCGAGCAGAAGGGTCAGCAGCACCGCCAGCGCCGAAGTGACGGTCGGGTCGCCGAGCTGCTGCAGGTTGAGCACCACCACAGCCAGTGTCTCGCTCCCTGGCCCGTAGAGAAGGCTCGACATCGTCACCTCATGGACGGCGGTTACGAAGACGAGCAGCCAGGCGGCCGCCAGCACCGGTCGGAAGAGCGGCATCACCACGCTGAGCAGCACGTCGAGCGGACCGGCGCCGCTGACCCGTGCGGCGCGATAGAGGTCGGGGGACAGGCGATCGGCGGCACCCGCCAGCGGCCGGTGGCCAAGCGCCCAGAACTTTGCCAGGTAGGCGATCAGGATCAGCGCCAGCGTGTCGCGCAACCACCCGCCGTAGGCGATCAGGACGGCCACCGCCAGTGCCGAGCCGGCGATCGCGAAGGCCGTGGTAACTCCCGTGCCCAGCGCCCGCGCCGCGCGGCCGCCGACGATCACCACCAGCGCGCCCATGGCCACCGTGACGGTGGCCGCCAGCGCGGCCAGGAGCAGGCTGTTGAGAAGGGCCCTGAACGCGTTGCCCTGCAGTGCCGCGGCAAAATTCGTCAGAGTCCAATTGGCAGGCGTGGGAGGCAGACCCGCCGCCCGGGTCAGGGCCTCCAGCACCAGCGCCACCAGGGGCAGCCCGACCAGCATCAGCAGTGGCAGGAGCACCGGCAGCCCCGCGACGACGCCGCTTCCGGTGCTCTCAGGCTCAGCGGGACCACCCGGCCGGATGCGCCCGCGTCCGAGCGTCGCGTCGGCCGTGGTGGCGGCGACGAGGGCCAGAGCGAGAAGCACGCAGGCCGCGACCAGTACCCGCGTGAAGGCGGCCTCATCAGTCGCGAAGTTGAGGTCGCGGTAGATCCGGGTGGCAAGGGTCGAGAAGCCGGCCGGCGAGCCAAGCACCTGGGGTACGCCGAAAGCGTTGGCGGCACCGGCGTAGCTGAGCACGGCCGCCGCCACCAGCGCCGGCCGCAGCAGCGGAAGGGTGATGCCGGCCGCCACGCGCAAGGGTCCGGCGCCGCTGGCTCGGGCAGCGCGCTCGAGATCTGGCTCGGCAGCCGCCGCCAGGCCTCCGGCGACCACCAGGTAGGCGAGCGGTGTGGCGCCCACGGCCAGGACCAGCACGATCCCCGCCGGTCCCTCGAGGCCCGGCAGGGTCAAGCCCAGCAACTGGTCGGTCAGCCCCGAGCGGCCGTAGGCCCGCTGCCAGGCGATCGCGGCCACGTAGTTCGGCACCAGCAGAGGCGCCACCATGGCCAGCCGGAGCCAGTGCCGGCCCGACGGCCGGCGGCGCTCGGTCAGCAAGGCCGCCGTGGCGCCGGCGGCGACAGCGAGAACGGTCACGGCGAGCGACGTCCAGCCTGTGTTGACGAGGCTGGCGAGGCTAGACGGCTCCAGCACCGCCGCCAGGGATGCTGCTCCGCCCGCGGCGGCGGCGGTGACCAGGCGCAGGAGCGGGAAGGCGACCAGCAAGCCCAGCAGCAAGAGGGCGCCTGCTGCGCAGAGGCGCCTCGCCATCAGCCCGGGAAGACACCTCGATAGGCTGCGATCAGCTCTGCCTGGCGCCGTGAGGTGGCGGTCCAGTCGGGGCTGACCTGGGCGCCCAACGGAGCGGGGCCCTTGACGTCGGCCCGCACCGGCTGCCAACCCGAACCGGCGATCAGCTGCTGGCCCGGCCGGCTGATGACGAAGTCGACGAAGGCGCGGGCCGCGGCGACGTCGCCCGCGGAACGGAAGATGGAGATCGGACTGTAGAAGCTGACCGCCCCCTCGGTCGGCCAGGCCAGCTTGATCGGCGAGCCCTTGGCGATGGCGGTCCGGATGTCGTTGTCGAGCCCCATCCCCGCCTTGTAGCGGCCCTCGGCGACGCCGGTCGTCACATCGCCCATCGCCCGCAATTGGACGGCGCCGTTGTCCTTCAGCGACCGGTAATAGTCGATGCCGAACCCGGGCGCCTGCGAAAAGTAGCCGAGCGCCGCCAGCGCTCCGCCGGCGAAGCCCGGATCGGGCAGGGCCACCGCGTTCTTGAACGCAGGGGAGGCGAGCTCGTGCCAGCCGGTGGGGGCGGGCTGGCCGGCGCGGTGGACGATCACCACGTTGAGGACGCGGGTTCCCCAGAGCCTCCCCGTGTGATAAGCGGCCGGCACCGCGGCGGCATCCTTGGGCGTGAAGTCGGCGAACTCGCCCTGGGCGTCGTACTGGAAGCTGGAGAGTGGGTCGGTGCCCCAGAGGATGTCGGCCTTCACCGAACCGCCGCGCCGGTCGGCGGCGATCCGGGCGTTGATCTCACCAGTAGGGGCACGGAAGACATCAAGCTTAACCCCGGGGTGCGCGGCCCGGAAGCCGGCCACGACGGGGTCGACGGTCGTCTGCACGACCGAGGTGTAGATCCGCACAGTCCCTCCGGCGGCATTGCTCCGGTCGGGCGCCTTGGCCAACCCGCCACAGGAGGTTGCGAGAGCCAGAAGTAGGGACCAGGCCGCCCAATGGAACGGTCGGCGCATCCTCAGAACTCCCGCTTGACGCTCCCGAGCGTCATCGGGCCAGGATGGCGCACCCGCTCGTTGGTGACCTCCAGTTGGTGGGCGGTGTAGCGCTTCAGGCTGGCCAGCTGGCGCGCCGTCAGCCGGTCGCAGAGCCAGTGCCAGTGGAGGCTCACCCAGTCGCCCGGCGCGAGTTCCTCGCCGTCCACGAAACCGGTGCCGTCGATCGCCCGCGTCACCGTCTCCAGCTCGGGCGGCCCGAGACCCAGGCGGATCCCGTCCCAGGTCAGCCGCTGGTACTCGACCACTACCTGGTCGCCCTGGACCGCCTTGACCTGTCCCCAGCGGATGCGGCAGCGGTCGAGCACCTCGAGGGAGGTCGAATTGCGATCACCGCCGCGCTCGCCGCGCAGCCGGCCGACCCAGGGGTAGACCCCGAAGACATGGAAGCTGTGGTGCGGCAGCGCGCCCGCGGGCAGCGCTTCGGCGAGGTAGTTCCACGAGTTGTCCGCCCGATGCCGAAAGCGGTCCCAGAGTGAGTTGCCAAACAGCGTCATGTCGACGCGCTCGAGCAGCTCGTTACCGACCCAATAGGCCTCCACCACCCGGCGGTCGAACGGGTCCTTGATGCCGGTTGCGCGGGCGATCAGCTCCATGTAGGGAAGGGCACCCTCGAAACCGCGCAGGTGCTGCTCGAGCCCCCCGTCGTTTACACCCTCGGCGCCGTACTGCAGGAGCAAGCGGTGGTCGGGGGGCCCGCAGTAGCCGAGCTCGTTCGGCGGATATGAGTAGCGCGCCCAGAGCAGTGCCCCGGACAGCGGCGGGCTGGCAAGCTGGGGACTCATTTCGTCCGCGCTCGGATCAAGGGCCGAAGTCCCTCGCATTCGGAGCGGCCGGCTCCCCGATGGCGATCATGAGCGGCAGCATGGGTTGGCAAGTAGGTTGCAAAGATACGCTGGTCGCTGGCCCGGAGCAACCATGAGCTCCTCATCGCCGGGAGTGACCACAGCCGGTGTGAAGGCGTGAAGTGGGCGGCGCTGGTATCGAACCAGCGACCTCTTGCGTGTGAAGCAAGCGCTCTCCCACTGAGCTAGCCGCCCCGAGCGCCCGATTCTAACTCGGTCGTCCCAGCGGGGCCAGCACGGGGCCCGCTTGACTTTGGTGACCACCATTCCAATAGTTAGTTACGGAGTAATTGAGGTGGATCCTTCACACAAGAGGGACCGTCGCCCTTCGCCGGCGCACTCTCGCCCCGCCCAGCGGGAAGATGGCGGAGGGAAAAGGCCAGCTCGCTCGCGGCCAACCCGGCGAGTCGGCGACAACTTCTGAACGAGAAGGGGGAACGGTACATGATTAGGATTCGGTTTCGGGCGCTGGCCCTGGTGGGCATAGGTGCCTTTGTCGCCTTCGCCTGCGGGGGTGGCGGCGGCAGTACGGGGCAGGATCTGGCCCCTGATCAGACGCTCCACACCACGATCAAGGACGATATCGGGACGCTTGATCCCGGCCACGTCTCCTCGGGCGTGGACATCGCGTTCACCCAGGAGATGTTCAGCGGGCTCTACAAGTTCGACCAGAACCTGAAGGTCCAACCCGACATCGCTTCGGGCATGCCGGACGTGTCGTCCGACGGCAAGACCTACACGTTCCACCTGCGCAAGGGAGCCAAGTTCTGGAATGGTGACCCCATCACCTCCAAGGACTTCCTCTACAGCTGGAACCGGGCCACCTACCTGGCTGACTCCTACGACACCGTCTTCCAGCCGGTGGTCGGCTTCGACAAGGTCGCACCCAGTGACCCGAAGGCAGCCAAGGTCAAGACCTTGGAGGGCTTGACCGCTCCTGACGACTACACCCTGAAGGCCCAGCTCACCGATCCGGCCGGCTACTGGCTGACAGAGCTGGCGCTCTGGACCGCAACAGTCGTCGACCAGAAAATCATCGGCGACTACACCGACGCCAACAACAAGCTGAACGACGAGTGGTGGACCAAGCCGGAGACGGCAGTCGGATCGGGTCCGTTCAAGCTGACCCAGCGCTCGGCTAAGCAGTCCATGGAGTTCAAGCCGGTGGACGGTTGGTGGGGCGGCTCGACCGGCTCTCTGACCGCTGTCAAGATCGAGATTGGTGTCGACGAAACCTCGGCCGTCAAGAAGTTCGAGTCCGGCGGCTACGACATGTACGGCTTCGCGGACCAGTCGCCTTCGGTGGACGACATCCTGCGCTACAAGAGCGATCCCGCGAAGAAGAAGCTGATCACCACCTATCCGCAGGCTCGCAGCAGCTGGCTCGGCTTCAACTTCACGCAGGGGCCGTTCAAAGGCATCGCCGAGGGACACGATGGCCGCGAGTCCTTCTCTCACGCCATTGACCGCTCACAGATCGTCGACATCGGCTGCGGCAAGGGTGCCACCTGCACCCCGGCCAACGGCGGCCTGATCGCCAAGGGCCTTAAGGGCTACCTGGGCGACAACACAGACTCCCTGGCCAAATTCGACCCCGCCGCCGCCAAGGCTGAGTACCAGAAGTGGGACCCGGATCAAAGCAAGGTCAAGGGCCTGAAGCTCAGCTACAACACCACCAAGGTCAATGACACCCTGTACGGCAACGTTCAGTCGCAGATCAAATCCAACCTGGGCGTCTCCTTCGATCTCGATCCCTCGGACTTCCCGAGCCTGATCAAGAAGCGCAACGCCAAGCAGGCTCTCATGTTCCGCGACTCCTGGGGTGCCGACTACGACCACCCGCAGGACTGGTTCGACAACCTCTGGGTCTGCGCCCAGGCCCAACCGGGCGGCCAGAACTCGGCCGGCTACTGTAATAAGCAGGTCGACACGCTGGTCGCAAAGGCCGACACTCAGCAGATCGACCAGGCCGTGCCCAGCTACAAGCAGGCCCAGCAGATCATGATCAAGGACGCGTTCGACGCTCCCTTGAACTACGGCACCCAGCCCTACTTGGTCCATGACTATGTGAAGGGCGCGGGCAACAACTCCCTCTACGACTACTCTTGGACCGGCTATAAGATCCTGAAACACTAGGCGTTAGCCAAGACGGGATTGAACGAGGGGGCTTGCCACCCGGCAAGCCCCCTCACCCCTATTCAAGAGAGAGAGGTCAAAGAGGCTCAGATGACGCGGGGAACCCTGCTCTACATTGGTCAGAGGACGCTGCTCATCGTCCTCACGGCCTTCATCGTCTCCTCCATCGTTTTCATCGGCGTCCATCAGCTGCCCGGCAACGCCTTCGTTGGCGAGCGGCGCACAAGCGCAGCGTCGCAGGACGCTCTCCTCCGCCACTACGGGCTGGATAAGCCCTGGCCTCAGCAGTACGGCACCTGGGTCGCCGGCGTCGTCACTCGCGGCGACTTGGGCGAGTCGCTGAAGCAGCGGGGCCAGAAGATCACCCCTCTGCTCCTGCGTGAAGTTCGCGTCAGCGCCACCCTCGGCGCTTTCGCCATGGCGTTCTGCATCATCTTCGGCATGGGCCTCGGCATCCTTGCCGCAGTGAAACAGAACACCTGGATCGACTACCTGGCCTCTTTCCTTGCCACCGTCGGCTACAGCATGCCCAACTTCGTCACCTCCGTCCTGCTCATCCTGCTCACGGTGACTGGCTTCTACGCCTGGAGCGGAGGAGCCGTCTACGAGGACATCGGTTGGGGCAAGCTGGAGCAGATCCCGGTCCCGGCGATCGCGCTCGGTCTTCTGCCCATGACCCTGATCACGCGGCTGACCCGCGCCAGCATGCTGGAGGTGATCCGGCAGGACTACGTCCGGACGGCCTGGGCCAAGGGCCTGCGCTCTCGGGTGGTGATCATCCGGCATGCCCTGCGCAACGCCCTGATCCCTGTCATCACAGTGCTGGGTCCGATCACCACGGGAGTCATCACCGGCTCGGTGGTGATCGAGTACCTGTTCGGCATCCCGGGGCTGGGCAAAGAGTTCGTCTCCAGCATCTTCCAGCGTGACTACAACATCGTCATCGGCGTCTTCACGTTCTATGCCGTCCTGGTCGGCCTGGCCAACCTGGCCGTCGACCTCGTCTACCCAATACTGGACCCGAGGATCAGGTACTGATGGCCATTGCACCCTCCGATTACGTCTTTCAGGACGAGTTCACCGCCGACTCCACCTACGAGGTCGGCGAGGCTGTCTCACTCTGGAAGGACGCCTGGCGCCGGCTGACGAACAACTACTTCGCCCTCTTCGGCCTGGCCGTCGTGGTGCTCCTGCTCGTGGTCGCCATCGTGAGTCAGTTCTGGACCCCCTACCCGACCTGGAAGCAGGGCGTCGGTCCCACCTATGCCGGTCCTTCCGCGGCCCATCCATTCGGGCTGGATCAGGTCGGCCGCGACATCCTGAGCCGGCTCATGGGCGGCGCCGCGATCGCGCTGACGGTCGGCCTCGGCACGGCCTTGCTGAGCTCCGTCATCGGCATTGCTCTCGGTCTCCTGGCCGGGTTCTACCGAGGCTGGGTGGACACGGTCATCTCTCTCTTGATCAACGTCTGGTACGGCATCCCCGACCTGCTGGTCGTGATGCTTTTCGTCGTCATCATCAACAGCCGCGAGTTGAAATGGATCATCGTGGCCATCTCAATCACGGCCTGGCTCAACATGGCCCGGCTGGTTCGCGGCCAGACCCTCGCCCTGCGCGAGAGGGAGTTCGTGGAAGCGGCACGCTCCATCGGCACCCGGGACATGGCGCTGCTGACCCGCCACATTCTGCCCAACGCCCTCGGCCCGATCATCGTCCAGGCCACCTATCTCATCCCGGCGGCGATCCTCTTCGAGGCTTTCTTGAGCTTTCTCGGACTGGGTGCTCCCCCACCGGAGCCGTCCTGGGGCGCGATGTGCGCTGAGGGTTACCAATCGCTGCAGCTAGCGGCTCATGTCACTCTGGTTCCGGCCCTTGCCCTCGCCGTCACCCTGATCGCCCTCAATGCCTTCGGCGACGGGCTCCGCGACGCGCTCGATCCCAGAATGAGGAGATAGCACTGGCACCGCTACTCCAGGTCGAGGATCTCAAGACCCACTTCCATCTCCGCGATGGCGTGGTCAAGGCGGTCGACGGCATCAGCTTCCATGTGGACAAGGGGGAAACCGTCGGCATCGTCGGTGAGTCGGGCAGCGGCAAGTCGATCACCTCACTCTCGATCATGCGCCTGATCCCCGAGCCCGGCAGCATCGTGAATGGACGCATTCTGTTCGGCGAGGAGGGCAAGCAGAAGGACGTCGTCAAGATGACGGATGAGGAGATTCGGGACTTCCGGGGCGGCGACGTCTCAATGATCTTCCAGGACCCTATGACGTCTCTGAACCCGGTTCTCCGGATCGGCTTTCAGGTCAAAGAGGCGATGTCCGCCCACGAACATTTCAGCGACGACGAGTCCAAGGCTCGCGTGGTGCCCCTGCTGAAGAAGGTGCGGATCCCGGGCGCCGCCGATCGGACCAAGGCCTATCCCCACCAGTTCAGCGGTGGCATGCGCCAGCGCGTGATGATCGCCATGGGACTGTCCAACGAGCCCAGCCTGATCATCGCTGACGAGCCCACCACCGCCCTGGACGTCACCGTCCAGGCCCAGATCATGGAGCTGCTCCGTGACTTGAATCGGGACATGGGCACAGCGATCATCCTGATCACCCACAACCTGGCAGTGGTGGCGAGCCTCTGCACCCGCGTGATCGTCATGTACGCGGGTCGCATCGTGGAAGAGGGCTACACGCGAGACATCTTCAAGAACCCGCAGCATCCCTACACCTGGTCTCTCCTGCGCTCGATTCCGCGGCTCGACGCCACCCGGCACTCCAAGCTTCTGACGATCTCTGGACTGCCGCCGGACATGTCCAATCCGCCTCCCGGCTGCAAGTTTCATCCCCGCTGCCGGTTCCGGGTCGATCGCTGCCTGGAGGAGGAGCCGCCACTCGGCGAGGTCGGCCCCCACCAGTTCGCCCGCTGCTGGGTGCTGATGCGTAACGCGCTGGCGACGCAGCCAGAGAAGGCCGCGGCAGCCGAGGTGGCGATTCCGCCGCTGATGTCGGAACCGGCACAGATCGACCAGCGGCCTGAATCTGGCCGTCCAGGAGCGGTGAAGGCATGACCCTCGAAGCCTCGCCCGAGGTAGAGAGCCGCGTCGTTGACAAACAGGTGGCTCTGGTCAGCGTCGAGGATGTGACCAAGCATTTCCCACTTGGGGCCGGCCTGCTCGGCGGCGGCAACGCGGTCCGAGCGGTGGACGGCGTGACGTTTGAAGTGCGCTCCGGCGAGACGCTCGGGCTGGTCGGCGAGTCCGGCTGCGGCAAGTCGACCCTCGGTCGCGTCATCGCGCAGCTGCATCCGGCCACCAGCGGCAAGGTCCTCTTCCAGGGCCAGGACCTGGTTCCCATGAGGGGAGAGAAGCTGCGGCACATGCGCCAGGAACTGCAGATGATCTTCCAGGATCCCTATGCGTCGCTCAACCCGCGCATGACGGTGGGCGAGATCGTAGGCGAGCCACTGAAGAACTTCGGCCTTGCCCGTGGCAAGGAGCGCCTGAACCGGGTCCACGAGGTGATGCGCACCTGCGGTCTCAACCCCAACTTCCTGAACCGCTATCCGCACGAGTTCTCAGGCGGCCAGCGGCAGCGCATCGGCATCGCCAGGGCGCTGGTGTTGAACCCCACCTTCATTGTGGCCGACGAGCCCATCTCCGCGCTGGACGTGTCCATCCAGGCGCAGATCGTCAACCTGATGGAGGATCTGCAGGACCGCTTCAAGCTGACCTACCTCTTCATCGCCCACGACCTGTCGGTCGTGCGTCATCTCAGCGATCGTGTCGCCGTGATGTACCTGGGCAAGATAGTCGAGATCGCCGACTCGCACTCGATCTATCAAAACCCGCTGCATCCGTACACCAAGGCCCTGCTCAGCTCGATCCCGATCCCGGATCCCGACCTGGAGGCGAAGCGCCAGCCGATCCTGCTGAAAGGCGAGATCCCCTCCCCTGTCAATCCGCCCTCGGGCTGCCGCTTCCACACCCGCTGCCCAATCGCGCAGTTTCCAATCTGCTCGGAAGAGGAGCCACCTCTGGAGTCCAAGGAGCAGGGCCACCTGGCCGCCTGCCACTTCGCAGGCCAGCTGTAGGTACCAGCCTCCGATTGCTGTTCTGCGTGCGGAAAGCCCTTTCGTGGATCGCTGGCTGGCGCGAGCTGGGTCCGACGCCTGGCTATGTAGACTCGGGCGTGATGCGGAGTTCCAGTCATGGTCAGTGCGCTTGCCCGCGGCTTGTTGATAGGCGTCATCGTCGCGGCACCGGTCGGACCGATGGCCCTCCTGGCCATTCGACGAACACTGGAGCGCGGCTAGAGTAGTGGCCTCGCCTCTGGCCTAGGCATCGCTACCGCCGATGGCGCGTACTCGGCGGTAGCCGCCTTCGGCCTGGCGGCAATCTCGGGCTTTCTCCTCGGTCAGGCCCGGCTGGTGCAGATCGCGGGCGGCCTGTTGATAGTGATCATGGCCTTGCGCGCTCTTCTCGAGGCCCGTCGGCCCACCACCACTGTTTCCAGTGCGCCGGACGCCCGAGGACTTGGTTCAGCCTATGCGACTTGCCTCGGGCTCACCCTCGCTAACCCGCCGACCATCCTGTCCTTCGCCGCCATCCTCGCCGGCTTGGGAGTCCTCGCTTCGACGCGCCTCGAGGCGGTGGCCGTGGTGGCGGGCACCTTTGCCGGCTCTGCCACGTGGTGGGTCCTGCTAACCGGGGCCATCGCCGCTGGTCGCGGCCGAATCGATGCGCGCTGGCGACACCGAATCAGCGTCGTGGCAGCGCTGACACTGCTGATGCTCGGTGGTGGCGCGGTGATCTCTACCGTAAGGTAGAGCGCGCCCACTCTCAGGCACGAAAAGCAGATCGTGCCGACGTAGCTCAGCCCGGCAGAGCAATCGCCTTGTAAGCGATCGGTCGGGGGTTCGAATCCCCCCGTCGGCTCCACTGTCCTGTCTCACGCCATACCGGAGATCTGTCTCACGTCATCGTGGACAAATTTAGGGCTGCCGAGGGGCTGATAGATCCGGTTAGGGTCGAGAGTCAGCTGGCGGATGAGCGAGCCGTCTTCGGCGAGCACCCTGACCTCGGCATTGGCGACCAGTAGCCGCACCCGCTGGCGGGCGTAAGCACGGCCGACGGCGACGTGGCGGAGCCGGCTCATGTAGCGGAGGGTGACGCGGCCAGCGCTGTCAATGCGGTCCTTGCGGACTCGGTAATGGATAGCCGGAGCGGAAGTTTTGGGTGCCGCCTTGAGGCGGGCGTTGAAGGCAACCAAGGGGGTCCGGCCGTCGAGTGCGCGATGCGGGCGCTGCTGGTTGTAGTAGGTGCGAAAGCTGTCGAGCTGGAGCTGGAGTAGGCCGACCGAGGTCGCTGGCGGTTGTTTGGCGAGGAACCTTTTGAGGGACTGGTGAAAGCGCTCGACCTTGCCGCAGGTCTGGGGATGGTAGGGAGTCGAGTGCTTGGCCTGGACGCCGAGGAGCTCGAGCTGGGACTCGAGGACGACCTTGCCGCGGCGGGAGTTGGCAGTGAAGACAGCTCCGTTGTCGGTAAGCAAAGACTCAGGCAGACCCCAAGCTTGGCCAGCGGCGAGGAAGCTGTGGAGCACGTCGGCAGCCTTGAATCGGGTGAGGACGTCAGAGGCAAGCAGCAGCCGGGAGTGGTCGTCGATGAGGTTAAGGATCTCGACCTGGGTGCCGTCAGCCAGGACCCAGAGGGTGAGGTCGCCCTGCCAGAGCTGGTTGGGCAGGTCGGCTTCGAAGCGGAGGAAGGAGGACTTGGGGCGCTTGTGGGGCTGAGGGATGACTAGGCCATGGCGAGAGAGGACGCGCCAGATGGTCGCGACTGAAGGGACTTGGTCGGACAGAGGTCTCAGATGGTGGGCGATGGTCACCGCACCCGCGTCGTGGCCGGCTGCGATCAGGCCCTCGCGCAGCCGGACGATGATGGCTTCAACTTCGGGCGCGATCTGGCGAGGAAAGGAGTGCGCTCGTCGGCTTCTTGGTTCCAGGGCCTCATAGCCACCTTCTCGGTAGCGGGCCACGAGCTCATAGGCCCAGCTTTGCGAGATCCCGTGTCGTCTGGCCAGCTGGCTTAGATTCTGGCC
>JAABUX010007487.1_pt1 | contig 12806 bp, 12 predicted proteins | sample 5561851 | NCBI WGS metagenome assembly JAABUX01 (sample SAMN10711883, study PRJNA513361) | rock metagenome | isolation source: Antarctica rocks | place: Antarctica: Victoria Land, Richard Nunatak red sandstone | collected 2016-01-03 | reverse complement strand
GGGTGTGGTGCTGCACTTGGGCACCGTCTGCCTGGCAAGCACGTCCCGCCAGACTGGTTGGCCTGCATGCAGGCGGGCACATTGGCCCGTAAAAAACAAGGTGCGCACTCGGCTCCCCCATGCCATGGAAATGACGCCGTCCACAACCAGCGCCGCGCCAGCGGGCGTCTGCAGCAGCACGCGGCCGCGCTGCGCCAGCGGCAAGCACGCGGCCAGCCGTGCAGCCGCATCCTCCGGCCCCTCGCGCGCACGGTTGCCCTGCATCCCACACAGTAAGCCTGAGACAGAGACAGCCCTACGCAGCAGCGCTCGCATGAGGGGACAGCCTTGCTGCGTATTCAGTAGCAGCAATGACAAGCCTGGATGCAGTCCTGAGTGCATGTGAAACACTTCTGGACACGAGGCGCACCAGCTGCTATCTACAGGAGGCCCTGCATGCCCGCATGCTTCCTCGCACAAGGCAGAGACGCCTTGTCATATCAGGCCACTCCAGGAAATGAGAACAATCAGTCGTAATTCACTGTAAGCATTTTTTTCCTTCGCCGCCGGGAGCGCACCGTCGCCAGCAGCGCGTCGGCCACAACATGCACGCAGCCGGGCCGCACGGCGGCCTGCAGGCTGACCACCTGCGCCGGCCCGCCCATCGTGGCCTCCAGCTCGCGGCGGATGCCCGGCTGCAGCTCGGCAGGCTCTGCGTCGAGCAGCTTGAGCGACATGCGCATGTCGTCCGCCGCGCCAGCCGCCGCCTCGCCGCGCCCGCCGCCGTCACCGCCGCCACCGCCGTCGCCGTCCGTGGCGCTGCCCGCTTGGGCGCCCGCGTCGAGCGAGCCGGCGCGCGCGTCCGGCGCGCCGTCGCCGCCGCCGTCGGGCGCCGGCGGGATGACGGGCGGGCTGGGCGGCAGCCCCGGCCAGGTCACCACCTCGCTGGGGCGCTCGGGGCTCAGCATCCATGCGCTCGGCAGCAGCATGGCCTGCTCGGCGGGCGGCGGGCCGAGGCCGCTGCCGTCGCTGCGCTGGGACGCCTCCCAGCCGCGGCCGCCGGGGTTGCCCCCGCTGCCGCCCGGCAGCTGGCCCCCGGGCAGCCCCGCGGCCCATCCGCCCATCGGGCCAACCTCGGAGATCCCACTCGCGGCGCCCGCCGCGCGGCTGCCGGCGCCGGCCGCGCCGCCGACGCTGCCGCTCCGCAGCCGCCCGCCCAGGAGCCCCAGCTGCTCGCCGGCCAGGGTCGCGCCCAGCCCCTCGCCAGGCGGCAGCGCGCGGGCGTGCCGCGCCTGCGCCGGCGGCGCGCCGAGCGCCCAGGCGGGCAGGCCCGCGCCCCCGCGCGCCGGCCCGCCGCCCAGCCCGCCCAGCATGGAGGGCTGCCCCGGCGGCGAGGAGCCCCAGCCATGCTGCGCGGCGGCCTGCAGCTGCAGCATGCCCGGGTGGTCGTACCGCCGGCCCTGCGGCGCCGCGAGCGCGCCCTGCGCACGCGCGCATCTGACCCGCTCAGCAGCTGCGTCGCCACGGTGTGCAGTCAGGCAGTGCACCTCGACCAGCAGGCAGCGACTGCCGAGCTCCGCGGCACCCGTGTGCCAGCGCATGCTTCAGCAGCATCGCCTGATTTGCAGGCAGTCCAGGCTGTATCATCGAATGGGACCTGCTCTCCCGGCCGCCCAGGCAGGGCACGCCCTGACCCTAACCCTGCACTATGGGCAGGGTCGCGCCTTGGCGTCGGGCGCATCGGGCGGTGAGCCGACCGGCAGCGGGTCGTACTGCTGCAGCAGCCGCGCCAGCGTGGCCATGCCCTCCGCGGCAGGGGCGCCCGCGGCCGCGCCCGCCTCCGGGCCCGGCGCGTCGGGCAGTACGGGGCACTCTGGGATGTTCTGCAGGCCGGCGCTGAGCGTGCGGGACGGCCGCCCGGGGCCATGCGGCACGCGCACGGCGGGCGCGTCCAGCCGGCCGGGCGCGCCGCGCAGGCGCTGCCTGCTGGCGCGCGCGCGTGAGTCCTGTCAGCGCATGCCGCAGCTGTCCACAACGTCCGGCTGTCCTTTGTCACTAGGTGCCGCACGCTCTCCTACACCTTCTCGTGTGCTGGCGCGTCCGGACCGCGAGGATGCGCAGCACATAATTCGTATGCAGTGCGCACACGGAGTCCAAACCTGTATGCTTGGCTGCTGGCGCCATTATGAAGAGGGACCGCCAGCGTCATGCTCTGTCTACCCACATCGGCAGCAACCGCAGGTGCAGCATGTTGTGCCGCACGCCCCCAACAAGCACTGCTTTTGCAGGCGAGACGAGCGCAGCCACGAGCTGGGGGCGATGGGGAAAAGCATGGGGCAGGGCGGGCGCCGCACTGGCGCGCGGCGTCAGCGCCACCGGCGCCCAGCGACATGCCGCTCAGCGTCGCCTCGGCGCTGCGCGCGCGCTGCATGGAGGCGCGCGCCTCATCCGCGCTGGACATGCGCTCCATGCCGGGCCGCGGCAGCGGCCCCGCGCCCGCCCCGGCGCCCCGCGCCTCCTGCGGGCCGCCGAACAGCGGCGGCGGCGGCACCTGCGTGTGACACGCGCGGCCGTGAGCGGACCGCAGCTGCTGGCGCGCCTGCCGTGTGGCGCTGCGTCTGTGTGGCGTGCGGCCGTGCCCACAGACTGGGCTGGGACGAGCCAGCCTGCACGTTGCTGCCCTTCATACCTTCCATTGACCTCCACAACAGTGTCCCTCACGATGGACTATAGGCGCATGAAAGCCTTCCAGCGCTCAGCTCGCTGCAGCCGAGCGGCGAGGGGCAGCGCCGCGCCTCGGCAGGCGCATGGCGCAGCATGGCCTCGAGCGCGGTGATGGGCAGCACGCTGCGCGGCGCCTGCTGCTGGTACGCGCCGCGCTGCGCCGCCGCGGCCGCCTGCGCAGGCCCGGGCGCCTGCAGCTGCGCCTGCGCGGCCACGAGCTGCTGGAACGCCGCCGCCTGCGCCTGCGCGCCCGGGCCCCTGTCGGCGCCTTGACTAGCGGCGATGCTGCGCGCAGCCGCGGACGCGCGACGCAGCGTGCGAGCAAAGCTGAAAGGAAGTTAATCTGGGGTGGACAACCTGGGCAGCTGTGCAGCTGGAGCCTGGGCTGATGTGATGCCACAGGGCCGGCGCACCCGGCTGGCAGTGTCCAGCAGCAGGCTGGGCGGCCGGCCGGCTAGGCGCGACGGCGCCCAGCCGCCCATGTCGCCGCTGCCGCCGCCGCCGCTGCGCGCCTGCTCCAGCAGCGGCTGGCCCGCGCCGGCGGCGGCGGCAGGGTTCTCGGGCGCGCCCAGAGCGTGCAGCCAGCTGAGCGCGCCGGCCTCGGCCGCGTCGCGGCGCAGCTCCTGGGCGCCCACGCGGCCGGGGTCCAGCAAGAAGGCCGCGCCGGGCGCAGCGCGCTCGTGCGGGAAGCCCGGCATCAGGCCTGCGCCGCGCAATATGATGGTCAGGGTAGGGTATGCAACCCTATCCTGATACGATGGTGAGCAGAGTTTGCATCCCCACGCCTGCGCCACGCGCTCCGGGCCAGAGCGCTGCTCCACCGCGCGAGCACAGCGCTCTGCGAATGGCGGGGCGGCGCGCCCGAGGCCAGGCTCTGCTCAGCGGCGGCGGCGGCGGCGGCCGCCGCCGCGCGGTGCGGGTTGGGCGACGACAGTGACGCGATCAGCGCGCCGCTCAGCTCGCCCAGGCGCACGGGGGCGCCCACGGGGTCGGACTGGTGCCGCCGCATGCCGGCCGCGTATGCCGCGTCCGCCGTGGCATGCGCAGCCGCCTGCGCGGCAGCAGGCGCTGTGGGCAGGCGGGCTGTCGCGCCGCAGGAATACTGGCATGCCAGGCAGCCAAGCACGCTCGCAGCCCACATCATGAAAATGGCTGCGGTGTTGCTTGGCCGACCCGGAGTCTGTCCGCTTCTTCAGACCCTGGGTCTGCCCGTTGCTGCCCCGGGCCGGCGGCGGGCACGCGCCTGGCCCTCCAGGACGGCGCTCTCCAGGTCCGCACCTGCGCCCGCCGGGCCGGCCGCGCGGCCGCCGCGCATGCTCTCCAGCAAGTCCATCACATTCAGGATCTCCGGCGGCAGCAGCTGCGCGCTCACCACCGCCGCGCTCACCCCGCCACGGCGTCGAGCGCCATGCCCCTGGAGCGCGAGGCGCCGGGGCCGGCGCCCCCCCCTGGCCTGCAGGCAGGCGGGCTGCAGAGCCGTGCCTGACAGGCTGTATGTGGCAGAACTCTAAATTCCAATCGCGCCGGGACGCACGCTGCCGCGGCCCCAGCGCCCGGGCGGCGTTGAGACAGGTCGCCCCGCCAGCCTTCACTCCCCCAGCAGTGGGGCCCCCGCGGGTCAGCCCACCTTGCGCGCGTCGGGCGCCGTGGCCAGTGCTGCCGCCTCCGGCGGTGCCTTGCGCGCGGAGCGCGGGCGCAGGTGGTACCGCACGCGGCCGCCCTCCTCGTCGCCCTCACCGCTGCCGCCCTCGGCGTCGCCGCGCTCGGCGGGCGCGCGCGCCGCGCCCGCCCAGACCGGACTGTCCTCGGAGCCGGCCGCCTCGTCGCTGTCCTCGGGGTCCTGGCGGGCGCGCGGCACGTCAGCCGGGCGCGGCATCCGTGCGCTCGCCGGGACCAGCGCGGCACCACTTAGTTATCAGTCTATGTCTATCCTGCAGGCCGCAGTTGCGCGCCTGATGGACGTGGCGCCAGGCCGTCCACCTGGCAACACCGCACAGCCTACCGCAGCAGCATGAGGCAATGACGGCACGGCCCAAGGTTTATGGCACCAGGCTGAGGGTGGCAGCCAACGGCGCCAGGCTCACCGACAGCGATGAGTCGCCGCGCTTGCGCCGCCCGCGCCCGCGCCGCGCGCCGCCGCGCCGCGGGCGGCCGCGGCCGCGGTAGGGGCTGCGCCCCTCGCCGCCGCCGCTATCGCCGCCCACGCGCTTGCGCCGCCGGTCATTGTGTGCGTTCAAGCGTTGGCGGCAGCTCCTGCATGGCGTGCGACACCTCAGCCAGAAGGGGCAGCAGCACAGGCCTTACCATGCGTGCAAAGAAGCGGCCAGGGACACAGTGCAGGCCTCGCCCCACTCGCCACAACTGTGCCTGGGCTGCAAGCAGGCCAGGCAATGTCCCACTCCGGCGGGCGCCGCGCCTGCGGTTGCCGTCAAACGCGTCCAGGTGGTGGAAGCGCCCGCATTGCTGCGCGCCCCGCGCACGCGTTGGCCTCACCGCCGTCTTGCTGCGCAGGCACAGCGCGCGGGGGTGACGACAGCCTGGGGCCGTGGGGCGGTCACCTGGCAGAAGCGATGCGGCACGGACTGCATCAGCAGCACCGACAGCGTCAGGTGCGCCTGGCACACGCGGTAGCGCTGGTAGTAGTCGCCCTCCGGACTGGCGGCGTCGTCCATGCGCTTGCCGCACCCGAGCACCTGGCGCGGCCGCCGCGTCAGCTGCTGCAAGCGCGGCGGCGCGGCGGCCACGCACTGGGCCCCTGGGCGACTGGCCCAGCCTGCCGGGTGCCAGAGCGCGGCTTGCTGGCTGCCAGCCGGGCCAAAGAGCCACCGCGTCGAGCACTCATGGCCTGCTCCCCGGCCGTCAGCGCACGCAGAGAGCTGAGCCCTGGCCATGCCCTGGCCGCATCCGCTCCCAAAGCAGGCTGTGGCAGCAGGCGCGCCGGCGCGCCTGGCACACCATCGGCACGCTGCGCTTCTGCACGCCGGCCAGGTCGTAGCTGGGGTCCAGGCTGGGCACGCCCTCCAGGCCTGGGAGCAGCGGCGGCAGCGCTGGCGGGTCCGCGGGCGCGGCCCCGCTCGCGCCGCGCTCGACGTCGCCGCGGCCGCCGCCGTCGCCGCTGGCCGGCCCTGCGGCGCCGCCGGGGGCGCTGCGCGGCTCGGCGCGCGCCTCGTACGGGTCCCAGGTGAACTGCGCCGGGTCCCAATGCACGCCATCGTCGCCGCCACGGCTTCGCGGCGGCTGCTCGGACATGCAGCTGTGCTCGGCTTACGCCGCGTCTTGCCCGCCGCCTGTCACGCGGAGCGCGCAGGCGTCAGGCGCGCCTGCCAGCGCCACTCGCCTCCAAAAGGCGCGTCGCCCCGGCCGCCTCAACAGCCACCGCGGCCGCGCCAGGCGCACGCGGCGTCAGCAGCAGCGTACTTGCAGCCTCGCGTCTTGCGTGACTGGCTGCACACAGGAGCCCGTGCGCAATTGAAACATTCAAAAGGCATGTGCAGCTGCGCGCTGCGCTGGCCAGACGCACCACGTATAAAATTGAACAACGAATTGCAGACATGCCGGCCATCCTCACCTGGCCAGTCCGCTGATATGACCGTGACCATCTTGGGTTGCACTAGGTCGTCGTATCGACTGCAGTATCGGCGTGTCGCCCCCCTTCCTAACCAGAGGCCACCGCCCCGCGCTCCTCCGATACCTCCAGACCTCTTGTTCCGTGCGTGCATCCCAGCCTTGCGACGCAAGATGGGAAACCCTATAGGGTAGCTACCCGCTTGGCAGCAATAATTGCGAATGCTAGGCCTGGGACGCAGCATGGGTGGAGCTTACGACCGTGGGGTGCATGGAGGAGGCAGCGAGCCTGCACCAGAGAGCGCTGCAGACATGCGTGAATATAGTGCAGGACCACCGCAGTGCATCAGCAATGGAGCGGCCCACAAAGGTGCTGGCCCATGTCACAGCATGGCTGGCAACAAGGCCGCATGTACAGACAGTGCTGACAAGCACCAGTAGACATGCTCGTGTAGTTGCTTGTCCACTTCTGGGGCAGCATAAAGGCCGCCTGCATTGCAGCCAGGGTGCTGGTCTGCGCCCAAGGCTCAATGAACCGGTGCATTTTGCATTTGGCCATAAACTTTGACCGCATAGGCTGTGGGTGACCGTGGGATCGGGCCAAGCTGCACGGGTGCTGGCAACCCCATGAGAAGCCAGCATGTGATGGACTTTCAAAGAGCTACCGCGCAAAGCTAGTGGCAGCCGGTGTCCAGAAGGTGTCTGCCTTGCCCTCAAGCCAAAGGAGGAGATAAGCATGACCAGGACCAGCGACGGTGCATTCACAGCCTGTTGAGCGCACAGACAACAGCCCTGCAGCACTCACAGCACAAACAGGCAAGGTTTGCAGGTGATGTACAGGCACTTGCGCGGGGACAGAAAGGTCGCGCTGGCATCTGGCAGAACAAGTGCCTGCTTCTCCTCCAAGTACAACATGCATGCAGCGTGCAGTGGATGCCAGGTCTGCCAGGCAGGGCGTGCAGCCTCGTCGCATATAGCGTCACAGCAGAGGGTCCAGGTGATGGCACCCAGAAGAAGAACTCACAGGCATGAAAGACAGATATAGCTGCAAGCTGCTAGTGTGTGCTTGCTATAAAGCACATAAATGTCTTGCACATGAGCAGTTGGCGTCCTCATGCATGCAAGAGGATACGTTCATGAAGAGATGCTACACAGCATGACAGCAGCGCTGCATACATGCAGTGCCTGTCTGTATTGCGCACCCCAGCAGCTCAGCGCTGCCACTCACATGCGCAATCGGGTATACTCGTCACTCGAGCCACACCTCCGTTCTGCTCACGCGGATCCACTCCACACCCCTGTGCCCTGATCCTAGCAGCTGCCTGTGCAGTGCCAGGAGGGCTGCAGCGCTCGGCCCCTGACATGGTCGCGCGTGGTCAAACAGCACTTTGTCCAGGGGCGCATGGTGCCGCACCCCAAAGTCGTGCGAAAGTGCGACTTGGCAGTGCCAGAATCCGAGGAAGGTCATGCAGGGAAAGGCTGACAGGTCACCCAGGGCGACAGCATCCAGAATGCCTAGAGTGTGCAAGCTATCCGTACTGAAGGACCGTGAAAAGCCTAGCGCCAGATGCTGCAGGCTTGACAGCACAGTCAACCCCGCAGGCAGCGCAGAGAAGTGGTTGTTAGTGACATAGAGGTATGCCAGCTGCCATAGCGCCAGGGCTTGCTCCGGGAACGCCTGCAGCCCACCAGCCGCCTGCAGAAAAGTCAGCGACCCCGGCAGCACAGGCGTCCATGACAACGCCTGCACGTCCCAGGAAAGCTGGCAGAACTTGCGCAGAAAGCGCAAAGGTGTCAAATCCCTTGGCACCAGCACGGCCTCGGTCACACGGAGTTCAGTGAGGCCCACGAGCCCCAGCAGAACAGGAAGCCGCACACGGTTCCGTGCGTTGTATAGCATCAGCACCAACCTCTGCAGCCCCGGCATCCCCAGCCCCTCCTGAAACACCACGCCTTCCTCGGAATCAATGTCCAGCTCGGTCAAGCGCGACAAACCCACTGGCACAAAGCACGCGAGCGAGAAGCGCGGTCCCAGCACCACACTCGTCAGGCGCGGCAGGCCGCGCCGCCGCGCTAGGTCCAGAACGTTGACCTCGAGCTCGCTGGGAGAAAACTGACGGGCGCCAAAGTGCCATGGTGCACATGAGAGCTCCAACCGCTGCAGTGACTGCGGCAGGGCTGCTAGGCCCAGTGCATACAGGCTGTGCTGTTCCAAAAAGAGTGTCTTCAGGTGCGTCAGCGACTGGCACTGGCTGATAGCGCGTGAGAACGCCAGCACGCTGCCCCTTTCCATGGCCGCTCGGGTGCAACCACGCTGTCCTAAATACACGTGTATAGTGCGCAGGGAGGCGTGCGCAGCCTGAATCACCACCACAAGCACGTTCACCCAGGTCTGCGAGCCGTACACATTTCCCGTCAACGTGAACTCCAGCGCTTTCACTGCGCAGCAGCGACGGGCCAGCCACTTTTCCAGCTTGGCGAGGCACGTCGTGAAGTTCATGCCTCTGCCTGTGCCTGTGGAGCGCGCACAGCGGTGACTGGTTGAACGCAATAAGACACAGACATTGACAAGGAGTCAAGACAGTGGCAAACCTTCAGGGCGCCAGAACGCTGCTGCAAAACCGTCGTCCAAGCGCTCCCAGACCTTGGTTGGCTTCAACAAGACGTCGCGGAACCGCCTGCGTCTCTGGAAGTTCATCAGCTGTTGGTCTGAGGTGAGCACATCAAGAGGTTACACGCCAGCACAACCTGCAGCACTGACCCACCTGCATACGCGCGGCAGGCTCGTCAGCGTCTGCTTTTGTGGCACGCGGCTCAGGATCTCTGCGAGCAGCTCGTCTGACAAGCTGTCCAGGCTCGCCATGCGACCAGGTTGTCGTTCGACAGGCTGAGCTGGCGCAGCGCGACTTTTGCGCTGTGCACTCAGGCACTCTGTGTACCGATTGCACAGTGCGCAAGCACCTGGAGCCTGGTGTGCTGGCTGGGACTGGATGGAAGCTGTACCAGCCAGCGCAGCCTGCTGGAGCAGGACGCAGCTTGAGCTTTGAATGTACAGGGCTATTACCCTGGGCGGACCACTTGGTGGCCCTGGTGCCAACAGTGCATGTTGCGAGCCCGCGCGAGCCCGCGAGCCAGGCTACACCACATAGCTGAGGGGGCCATTGGGTTAGGGCCCCCGGTGATGCTTTTCATTCATTCATTCGTGGAGTGCTGATTTGCGTGCGCCTCCGACCGTCAGCAAACACTTATGTGACCTGTCCACGCGCCAACAACTCTTCTGAGACTTGTCTGCAGACCTGCTCTAGAGGCAGCGCCGCAGCAGTGCAGGCCGCAACAGGCAGCCTGTGCATGCACTGCATCCCATGGCTGCTTATCTGCCCAGTCACGATCCATCCTGCTTATTTGCCCAGTCCCTATCCTCAGACACGACCCTGTAGATGTGTGCCGCAAGCAGAGTGGCCGGGCAGTGCAAGTTCAGCAGCTACCAAGGGGCCTGTGTTGCGGCCGCGCAGCGCTCTCAGTATTAACCTGCCCATGCGGCTTAACAGAAGGCAGCTGTGACACTTGAGCAGACGCCTTGAGCAGTCAACAGATCGACGACCCACTCGCCAAAGCAGTAGCATGTCGCGCTTGGCGCTGGCCTGAAACAAGCACAAAGATACACCCTCATCTGCACATGCACTCAACTCAGCCGCCCTGTTGCACTGTCTATGAAACCTGCAGCATGCTGCGGCGAACGTCACAATGTGCGCCCTTGCCCAGGCATGCGCATGTGCTTTAGCAGCATTATGCTCATGATCGTGTCAGCGTTAAGTGAGAGGAGCCCATTGTTATAGCTGCAGTCCTGTGTGTAATGCACACAGAAGTTCTGTGACAGAACTGTAGAGGCAAGCATTGGTTATAGCTGCAGTTCTACAAGCAGCTATAACCAATGCTCGCCATCATGAGCAAATCACTGCTAAAGCACATGCGCATGCCTGGGCAAGGGCCCTTTTGAAGCACCAGCACCAAAAGTACAGCTATTCACACTGGCATATGGAGGTGTGGGTAAGGTGGGGCAGCGGCCAAGTGGGCGCTGGCCATGCACTATTCAGCAAAGACCCTGAACAAGGGCCACTTACGCACAACCTGCAAGGACCGCCCCAAAATGGCCATGGGGCCGTGTGCTGTTGCCTGATTGATGCAAAAGCGACGCAGATGCTGTTAAAGTGACTTGCACAGCTCAGTCACATGCAGGCAAAGGCCACAGCATCGCTCCCAATGCCGCCAAAGCTCTGGAAATACTATTTACGCATGCAGTTACCATGTAACAACAGCATATGCGCATGCGCGCGCACGGCTGTGTGGGAACACTACTGTGCTTGTTCATTGCATCTGGGATGTTTTTGGGGTGGGATTTGACGACCAGCCATGCAGAGCGCACGCTTGCGCACATGCCAATGCCAGCCGACGGCTGGCTGATAAAAGAACATCAGACTGAGAATATGCTTGCAGCAGCACGCAAGACACACCGTGCTCAACCCCTGTGGTAGCCTGGGTTGGGAAGAACCTCGTCTACGCTTCATATCCAGCTTTTGCAGCAGGCGCATCACGGCCCTCGCATGTCTGCCGCTTCATGCGATTCCATGGGCGTTAGCGGGGCACACGAGGTGCACAGGAGCTGGTGCCGGCAGTGCACGGGGTGTCCCCGCTACTGTATGCCACTTCGATGTGTCTACGAGCGCAAAGCCTGCGGGGGGCTGTGGCCCGTGATGTAAACTCTGCCACAAGTAGCAGTTGGATGTGGCGCCTTTTGTGCCTGATTACTGACATAAGTGCCTGAAAAAGCACATATAGAAGCATCAGTTCAAGGTCACAAGATGAGGTGCACCACGGGCTTCACCTTCAAAACGCACCTGACACAGCCAGCATTGCTGCGAGGTTGAATTGTGTGGCCACGCCATGGGCACTTCATGTTTACAAGATGATGCATGCAGTCTGATGCAGAGCATGTTTACAGGTGACTTTTCTGGACACAGGTACTGGCGCAGGGACAAGCGGCCATAGCATGCCGCGCGTGGCTCTGGGTCAAAAAAAAGGAGCATGGAAGACCCTTCTACACATGCATGCAAGCAAGCTGCCGTGATGCACTATGAAAACAACATGCATGGGCGCAGGCGTAGCGTCTGATAAAACACATGTTACCGCATACAGGTCACGCAGCATTGGCAACACATACAGCTCATCATCCTTTTGCAGGCATCTACACAATGCACACGATACAGACACCAAAGTGCAGGTCACCCCCGGCTCTGCACACAGTCCTGTCAATTCCAGCTACACGCTACAATGTTCGCCTCACTGGAGGAGGCATCACAGCATATACAATGCCTGCGGTGAAGCGCTGATCGCAGGCATGCACGCAGCCTTGGTAAGGGCACAGCTACAAGCGTCACCCCCACAGCACAGCTATTTACACACGCATGCACCACAAGGCGAGGGCGGAAGCTGGGGAAGCGGCCAAAAGCGCGCTGGACGTGCATGCACAGAACTGGTCAGCAAACACCCTGAGAAAGGGCCAACTAAGCGCAAACTGCAAGAAACGCCCCAAAAAGGCCAGGGGCCCTGCACACGGGGGCCTGCACGCGCGTCAGGCGCACTGTCGCCTGACGCGCATGCCACTACGAGGCGGATGCTTCTGACATGACTAGCACAGCGAGTCATGTACAGGCGATGGCTACCCGCATTGCTCCTAAAGCCGCAAAACCCACTGATTACCTTTCCTATACATGCGTTTGCCATGTAGAGCGCGCGGTCGCGCACGCGCCCTACATGGCTAGTCGTTGTATCTCAGAAGTACAAAACATTCAGATGCACACAGGCGTTCCCAGATGCGATGCGCGCTCGTGCGCGCGCTGTCAAATGCTGCCTGAAAACTATTCCGTCAGGCGCCAGCGCCCGCGCTGGCCGCCGCCCAGAGGACCGATGCACTGCCGCCGCTGTCGGGGCGCTCCATCGGGAGGGCGCCGGCGCGCTTGTTCCGCGCGTTCACGGCCAGGACCCACCCTACAGGGTCCAGGGCAGCAATGCAGGGCGGATAGGCGTCCAGGGCAGCGTCCCACACGACCGTGCTGGAATCGGCCGCGTCGTACGCGTGCGCCGCGTAGGACTCGTGAGGAGGGTCGTCGGGAAGGAGCAGCGAGATGTAGATGTCGTCCGAGTCTGTCCGTGTCAGGCTGGCATCCAGGTCCGGCTCGCCAGGGGCGTCGGCCTCGGGCGCCGCGCCGCAGTATGCCGAGGACTTGCCCAGGACAGCCGTAATGGACAGCCTGTTGCCCGCGCGCTCGAGCAGCGCCACGCTGTCGGCGTCCATGCCCTGGATGACCCAGGTCAGCTCGGGCGGCGCTGGCGCGTCGGCGTGGCCAGCCGGAGCAGCGGCCCATGCGGCGTCGCCCGCGCCGCCCGTGGCGACTGCTGCACCCGCGTGCGGCGCCGCGCGCGGCGCGCTCCCCGCGGCGGCGCGCCGCGCGCGGCGCGGCCGCGCGGCAGGCCGCAGCGAC
>JAABUX010007486.1_pt1 | contig 12807 bp, 12 predicted proteins | sample 5561851 | NCBI WGS metagenome assembly JAABUX01 (sample SAMN10711883, study PRJNA513361) | rock metagenome | isolation source: Antarctica rocks | place: Antarctica: Victoria Land, Richard Nunatak red sandstone | collected 2016-01-03 | reverse complement strand
GAGTTCTGGCGGCTGGCCAACGCATCGGCTGATACCATCCTCGACTTACAGCTTGCCTATGACGGCGCGGTCCAGTCGCTCGACATCGTGGCGTTGGACGGCGTGCCAACGGGTTCGCAGGACGGCACCCGCCATGGACACCCGGTCCGAATGGACCACATCCTGCTTCCACCGGCCGGTCGGGCCGAGTTCGTCATCCCGCCGCCACCGTCTGGGACCAAGCTGGCAGTTCTTCGCACCTTAAAGATCGACACCGGTCCGGTGGGCGACAACGACCCGGCTCGCGACCTCGCCACGGTGCTTATCGATGATGGTTCAGCGCCGGATCTTCGGGTCATCCCGAGCGCCTCCGAGCAGCCGGCTTCGCAGCGCTTCGAGGGCATGGAGCGCGCCGCCGTCACGGCACACCGCAAGCTGTACTTCTCAGAAGTTATGTCCGATCCGAACAATCCGGCGAGCCCTACCAATTTCTACATCACCGTCGATGGTGCGACGCCGGTGCTGTTCGACCCGGCCAACCCGCCGGCCATCACCACGACAGAGGGTGCGATGGAAGACTGGACCATCGAGAACCGTTCAGGGGAGGTGCATGACTTCCACATGCACCAGATCCACTTCAAGGTGTTGCAGCAAAATGGCGTGGCGGTGCCGCCTGCAGAGCGGCAGTTCCGCGACACTGTGCAGGTGCCGTATTGGAGTGGGGAGGGTCCCTATCCCAGCATCACCGTGCGGATGGATTTCCGCGGCATGGTGGTCGGGGACTACGTCTATCACTGCCATATCCTGGGTCACGAGGATAACGGCATGATGGCGATCATCCGGGTGCTGCCGGCTTCCTGATCCAGTGTCGGGTCGCTGGGTGAACCGATGGACGCTCACTTGTGCTGTCCTGGCTGGGATCGTCGCCATCGTCCTTGCCGGCGACGTACGCTCGGCGGCAAGGCCCAGCCACTTCGCCGACGCTGACGACGCCGCACTGGTCAGCCGTGGCAAGCAGGTCTATGCGGCGCAGTGCGCCTCTTGCCACGGCCGGTTCCTCCAAGGTCAGCCGCTTTGGCGTCTGGTTGACGCCGACCAACTCCGCCGCGCGCCGGCCCAGGATGGAACAGGACCGGGTTGGCGACATTCAGATGAGGAGCTGTTCGTGGCGGTAAGGGACAGACATTTTCCGTCGGAGGTTCAAGATTCCCGGTCTCGCATGCCGGCTTTTGGTCGGCAGATTGCCGAAGATGAGATCCTCGCAGTGCTTGCCTTCATCAAGGCACGCTGGCCAATTGCCTTGCGGGTGTTCCAGGCAGCTCTGAACCCAGGCGGGAGCGGACAACCCCGCAATGCCGCTAGCGATTGGCGGTTCCCCCCGAACTGCAAGCTGCCATAACGTCGCTTGGACTAAACGGACTGGTCTGATCGTTTGGTTGGAACGTCATAGTCGGATCGAGTGCGTTCGGTCTCACCCGGCATCTGTTCACTTGCCCATCTTCTGACGGCCTCGATTGCGCGACGATGGAGCGGCGGCCTGTCGCGCGTCATCTCGCAGAGGAGCCGTCCATGACACCACTCCGCCAGCGCATGTCCGAAGACATGCAGGTCCGCAATCTCGCGCCGCACACGCAGCGGTCGTATCTGCAGCAGGTGTCCCAGTTCGCCCGCCACTTCGGCACATCGCCAGAGCTGCTCGGGCCAGACGATATCCGGGCCTATCAACTCCATCTCACCCGCGACAAGCACCTCTCGGCCAGTTCGATCCTGGTCGCGGTCGCGGCCATCCGCTTCCTCTACAAGGTTACCCTCCGGCGAGATTGGAACCTCGACGACGTCATCCCGTCCTGCCGCAAGCCGCAGACACTTCCGGTCGTCATGAGCCCCGAAGAGGTCAGCCAGTTCCTCGGCGCGGTCGGCAGCCTGAAGCACCGGGTGATCCTGACCGTTTGCTATGCGGCGGGACTGCGGGTCTCCGAGGCGGTCCGCCTGACGCCGGATGCGATCGACAGCCAACGCATGGTGATCCGCGTGGCGGCGGGCAAAGGGCGCAAGGACCGCTACGTCATGCTCTCGCCCAGGCTCCTGGACATCCTGCGGGCCTACTGGCGCAAAGCGCGGCCCAAGAACTGGCTGTTTCCTGGCGACCTGCCCGGACAACCGATCTCGACGGCTGCCGTGGAGAATGTCTGCAGACAAACGCGCGACCGGGCCGCGATCACCAAGCCGGTCACGCCGCACTCCTTGCGCCATGCGTTTGCTGTCCACCTGCTCGAAGCCGGCGCTGACCTGCGCACCATCCAGTTGCTGCTTGGGCACCGCGGCCTGAGCACCACCGCTCGCTACCTGCGCCTGGCCACCAGCAAGGTGTGCGCCACCGCCAGCCCGTTGGAGTTCCTGCAACCGGCCTCGCTCGCCATCTCTGTCCCGGCGCCTGCCTGAGCCAACCCGATGCGTCCTGTGCTGGAGGTGGCGGACATCTTCCGCCGCCACGGCCCGGCGTATCGGCACGCCCACGCGGACCATCTCGGCAAAACCGAGCGCCGCGTGATGGCGGCGATCGAGGCGTGCCGCACGCCGGTGCTGGGGGGCCATGTCGAGCATTGCGCTGACTGCGGACTGGTCCGCTGCGCGTACAACTCCTGCCGTGATCGGCACTGCCCGAAGTGCCAAGCCCTGGCGCGCGCCGAGTGGCTCGATGCGCGGCAGGCCGAGCTGCTGCCGGTCCCCTACTTCCACGTCGTGTTCACCCTGCCCGCAGCCGTCGCCGAGATCGCGTTCCACAACAAGGCCGTGGTCTACGCCATCCTGTTCCGCACGGCGGCGGAGGCGCTGCGCCGTGTCGCCGCCGACCCTCGCTATCTCGGCGCCGAGATCGGCGCAGTCGCGGTGCTGCACACCTGGGGACAGGCGCTGCACCACCACCCGCATCTTCACTGCATCGTCCCCGGCGGCGGGATCTCACCCGACCAAACACGCTGGATCGCCTGCAAACCGGGCTTCTTCCTACCCGTGCGCGTGCTGTCCCGCTGCTTCCGCGACCTGTTCCTGGATCAGCTGCGCGCCGCCTTCGCCGGTGACGAACTGCGCTTTGCCGGCGCGCTCGCAGGCTTGGCCGACCTCGCCGCCTTCGCCGCTCGGCTCGACGCGGCCGCCCAGATCGACTGGGTCGTCTTTGCCAAGCCGCCGTTCGCCGGGCCCGGGCAGGTGCTCGGCTATCTCGGCCGCTACACGCACCGCGTCGCCATCGCCAACAGCCGCTTGGTCGGGCTCGACAACGGCCAGGTCAGCTTCACCTGGAAGAACTATCGGCAGGACGGCAAAACCAAGGTCATGACGGTCGCGGCCGACGAGTTCATCCGCCGCTTCCTCCAGCACACCGTGCCCGACGGCTTCCACCGCATCCGCTACCTCGGCTTTCTCGCCAACCGCCATCGCACCGCCAGGCTGGCGCTGTGCCGCGATCTGCTGGCCGCGCCGCCACCTCCGGATCTAGAGCCGTCGTGGCGCTGGCAGGATCGCCTCCGCGACCTCACCGGCCACGACATCAAGGTTTGTCCTGGATGCGGCGGCCGGATGCTGTCCTACGGCACGCTGCGGCCCTGTCCGCCACCCCGCCCGCCCATGTGGTGCAACAGCTCATGACCCACTCTCGGCTGCAACCCATCCGCGCTGTTCGGCAGGGCAACGCCGAGTATGGCGGCCACCCACTTGTGTCACGCACGGCATTTGTCGTCGCTGCCGAGTTCGCTGGTCTCGAACACATCGCCACGCGCCAACTCAATCGGGTGCTAACGCATCCGAGCACCACCCCGTGTCACCAGACCCCGCACCTGCATGAGACCGCCGAACCAACTCGCAGCGGTTCCAATCGAAGGGTGATGCGATACAATCCCCATAACGGGCTCTGCGGCATCGTTTAGTCCAATCCGTTTTTTGCTCACCGGCGCGGCCCCAAGCACAGCACGCTCATCGCAGCCTCCGTGCACCGCGCCGCTAAGCAAAAAACGCTCTACATTATGCCGAGCTCGGCATAAGTGCGGATCGTTGCCATAGCCCACCTAGAGAAGGTGGCGTTCCTCCCACGTCATCACTCGTTTCACCATCGTTCGCAGCGCCAGGATGGCCGCAAAAGCGCCGATCTGGTTCCAGTTCTGTATTTGGGGTTCCACGCTCAAACCCTCGAAATTTTTGATGCCGTCCAGGTCGGGATTTCGGGCCGGTATTTCAGCTAATAAACGGGCCATATCGACCGACTTTTGCGACTTTCCCGAAAACGATGTTTGGCAAGCTGCCTACTGACGGCTGCTAAGCCGCTGTCTGCCGTGATTGGGCCCCGGCGACATTCCCGAAAGGGTCAGCCCTGTGGGACACGGTTCGCCGCTGCCAGAGCCGGTCCGGAGGCGCGGCCGCGAAGGTCATGCGGATCGCAACTGGCGGAGACGGAGGAGATGCCGCCGGAGCGGCGAGCGTTTGAACAGGCGAGCGCCACGTAGACGCCCGCCTGGCCGACTAAGGTCGTCTAGCCTTGGCGCCAAACGTCATTGTTCGTGAGGTTCACGCCCGCCACGTTCAGGTGCGCGCCGTCTGAGAGCTGCAGCTGGGTGCCCCCGTTTGCGTGCTGCGCGGTGGACAGCAGCATGTCGGTTGACCCGCTGTAGCCGACCAGGTCGACGTGATCGGTGCCCTGCTTGAAGCTATCGATCATGATCTGGTTGCCGCCGCCGACCTGGTTGATGGCGCTGTTGATGACCAGGAAAGTATCGACGCCGGTCCCGGCGTGCATCTCGTTGTAGCCTGAGCCCGCGACCATGGCATCGTTACCCGCGCCGCCCGTCATGACCGTGCTCGGCGTGGGATTTTTGAAATCGGTGCTCGGGGCGTAGGCCCCCTGATGCGCCTCCATGTAGTTGTTTCCGGTCGAACCTGCCGCGGTCAGCACGTTCACCGCATTCTCGCCGCCAACCAGGCCATCTCCCGCATTGCCGACGGCGACGAGCGTGTTGCTCCCGTGGTTCGAACCATAGAGCGTGCTCTTTTGCGCGCCGGCCACGATCGTATTGCTGGCAGACCACAGTGTGCCCGGCGAAATTTCCCGGCTATTCTCGCCGCCAACGAAAGCGCCGCCGCCCTGGCCACCGTTGATCTCGGTGCGTGTCGCAGTTCCGCCTAACACCACAGAGAAGCCGCTGCCACCGATGAAGGAAATTCCCGCACCAGCGCCCGTAAAGAAGACCGAGCTGTCCCCCTGCGCGGCAACGTTGACTTGTCCGAGAGGGAAGAGAGCGTCCGCTTTCCCGAAGTCGAAAGCGTTGACCGTTTCGCCGTGGCCAAAGGTGGTCACATTGCCATTGCTAATCTTAACCGTGTCACCGTCGCCGTAGACCGCGACTTGGTCGTGTCCAGCGTCGTATCCGGAGCCGCTGATGAACGTCTCGTTTGGTCCAGAGAGATAGATCGTGTTGTTTGACCCGGACAACGTGTTCGTTGCGTAGTTAGACTTTCCGCTATCGATTATGTCTCCGTCGCCATAAGCGACGGCAGTGTCACCACGTTGTCCGGTCAAATCGAGTGTCTGGTTCGGGGTGGAGAGAACGGTGATGGACATGGACATTGCGAAATCCTGTTGAAGAAGATGTGAAGTGATAGCTGATCAAAGTCTTCAATCAGTTTGTCCTGAGCTGTGCTTTCGGTGCGCCTTCTTTCATACTCCGGGAGGTAAAGGCGTGTGTGCTCTGACGTCCGACTGTTTGTTCGATTTCAGAGACAGCAGCAGCACGAGCCGCTGCATCTGTTCCGCATCCAAATTGTCGGCGATGAGATCGGCCGCTTCGATAGCCATGCACTCCAGTTTTTGCTCCGGCACGAACCGCTCGGCCTCCGGGTCTAGCGTCCGCTGCTTCTTACCTGCGACGACAGATTTCCGTCCCCAGGATGACACAGACGGCTACGCTTCCGATGATGAGCAAAAAATCGAGGATGCTCACGGTACCTCCTCCAACATCGGGGCAAGGAACACCGCCAGGATAAACACAATCATGGCTATTTTGAGTAGGAACGGCAGGAGCTGGGGTCGACCCAACATTCGCGACGTCAGCCGCAAAGTAGCGGAAGCGGCCGTGCCCGTGAGCACTACCATATGGTCTAGACCCAACAGTGATGCTGGTGGCGAAGTCAGCGGCCCCGCCGCCAAGCCGTTCTCGGTGTCCAACCGTCAGACCAAAGACCTCGGCAAAACCAGCATTGGTGAGCCGCCGAGCATGTGAACAAAAAGCCAACTCTGACTTCGTCACCAGCATCAACAGTCGTGTCACCAGCCGCCAAATTGGAATATGCCCCCACAGCACGGCCCTGGAGCGCAAAAATCCGCCCTTGAGGCCCAGTCACCGGTTCTGTCAGGATCGGCGCCACTGACCCTGGGCAACGAGGGTTGGGCTCGGTATAGGGCCGCCCCTGACGGCGGAGCGGATGGGAATGCGGTGCATCGAGTGCGGGTCAGACGCGGTGGCCGAGCGGCCCGAACGCACAGCACAGGGCTACAAGCGCTTCCGCTGCCGCACGTGCGGCAAGCAGTTCAATGAGCGCACCGGCACCGTGCTGAACTGGGCGCAGTATCCGTCCGACGTCATCGCGCTCGTGGTGCTCTGGCGGCTGCGCTACAAGCTGAGCCTGCGTGATCTGCCCGAGATGTTTGCCCTGCGCGGCATGGTGTTCAGCTACGAAGCCGTACGCGATTGGGAGGCCAAGCTCACCCCCGCCTTGGCCGAGGAGCTCCGACGCCGCCGTCGGGGCAAGGCGGGCTGCAGCTGGTACGTCGATGAAACCTACATCAAGGTCGAGGGCCGCTGGTGCTATGTCTACCGCGCTATCGACAGCTCGGGCGCGCTGGTGGACGTGATGTTCAGCGAGCATCGCGACATGGCAGCAGCCAAGGCGTTCTTCCGCTCAGCCAAGGCGGTCACGGGCATCACGCCTGACCGGGTCACGACAGACGGTCACGACAGCTACCCCCGCGCCATCCGCATCGAGCTGGGCAAAATCGAGCTGGGCAAAGAGGTACGGCACCGAACCAACCGTTACCTGAACAACAGGCTGGAGCAGGATCACCGGGGCCTCAAAGGCCGCTACCGGCCGATGCTGGGCTTCAAGTGTCCCAGATCAGCGGCCCGGTTCTGCCGAGCTTACGATGAGCTCCGCAACTACCTCCGCCCTCGTTCCCGCCGCAACCAACACGTCCCCGCCTTCCACCGCAGAGTGCTCTTCCTCCGCCGGATTGTGACGGTGCTGGCTATCTTGGAAGCGGCCTGATCGACCCTGCCACACGTTCGAGAGCACCGGCTATACTTGCTGGCGCCAGTCCTGACAGAACCCCTCGGCCAAGGCGGAGGTGAGCTTGGCCTCCCAATCGCGTATGGCTTCGTAGCTGAACACCATGCCGCGCAGGGCAAACATCTCGGGCAGATCACGCAGGCTCAGCTTGTAGCGCAGCCGCCAGAGCACCACGAGCGCGATGACGTCGGACGGATACTGCGCCCAGTTCAGCACGGTGCCGGTGCGCTCATTGAACTGCTTGCCGCACGTGCGGCAGCGGAAGCGCTTGTAGCCCTGTGCTGTGCGTTCGGGCCGCTCGGCCACCGCGTCTGACCCGCACTCGATGCACCGCATTCCCATCCGCTCCGCCGTCAGGGGCGGCCCTATACCGAGCCCAACCCTCGTTGCCCAGGGTCAGTGGCGCCGATCCTGACAGAACCCGCCAGCGCGGCCCCAAAGGGGAGATGCCAGTTTCGCTCAATGCCCCCTGGTCATCTTTGACATTTGGAGGAGAAATCTCTATGTAGGGGTGGCCCGTAAGGTGGAACGGCTACCCACGCACCTGGCTCGCCAGGTAACTAACCGACCTGCATTCCTGCGCCGCGGAGGGACAGGGTTGGCCAAGAGATCCGGGATTGCATCCGGTTCGGGTGATTGAAGGCTCGGTATTCGCCGGGCCTTTGGTCTATCAAAGGGGAGCCGGCTTGAGCGTTCGCGCTTGCCGGCGCGCATCCACGGTTTCCGTCGAGATCAGGTAACAGCTCTTGACCCGGTAGGCGCCCGCATCGTCCGGCTCAAGCCCGATCGCCACGAGCACGGCCTTGCCATTTGGCCTGACGACACGCTTTACCATCTCGAAATTGCGCCCGTGACGCGGCGCCTGCCCGATGAACGTCGGCGCGGCGACGGTCTGGGGCAACACGGCGATGCAGTCCGGATAATCATTGGGGTGGTCTTCTGCCATGTGCCGGTGAGCGGCCTCGCTCAGTCGCACTGGCCCGGGTTCCAACTCGGTGCCAAGAGCGGCATTGATCGCGGCCACGGGCAAGTCCCCCAGCAAGACGGCAGAATAGCGGGGCCGCTTCAAGATTGCAGCTCCTGTCCTGGACGGATGCAGGCGGCGGTTGGACATGACAACGCTACGACGCCGCGCCTGCGGCACGCTTGGCAGGAACGGCGCGGGGCTTCAGGCCACGTCCCGTCGCTGCCCGATTACGCCGCCGGCTCTCCGCGAATGCTTCCGCGACTTCCGGCTCGATCCGCTTGAGAGCGGCCACCAGACCCTCGAACTCATAGAAATTGCTGAGCTGGCCGTGGTTGACCGCCTTTCGTTCCCGGCGATGGACCATGCCTGCCGCTTCCAGCGCGGCGATATGCCGCTGAACCTGACGCGGGCTCATGTCGAGACGATGCGCGATGGTTTCCTTGCTCGGGTAGGGCGCGCGCTCGGCTTCCCACCAATGCTCCAAGAGCTGAAGCAGAACCGCCATCTGCAAGGCGGTGATATTCAGCTTGCGTTGGGCGCGGAACAGCAGCGAAGGCAAGAGACACCAGCCGTGCCGTAGCACGTCATGGCCCCACTTTTTCTCGCTCGCCTTCAGGGCGACCTTGGGCTGGAAAGGGATTACCGTCGGCTCGGGATCGGGAGTAGGTTCTTTGCTCATGTCCGTTTGCTCTGTGAGTGACTGCTGGACATGAGATAGGCTGTTATCGTTGTGGTTCTCAATACCCTCCGGGGTGTCGTCCATGACTTGGCCCCCTGGTCGCCAGTGACGCGGGCCTTCCTGGTCGTTCCCGTCCTACGAAGTAGGTATACCAGACTATACGGAGGAATCAGGCAAGCCAGAATGCAGAAGTAGTCAGTAGACCCCCAGATGCGCATGACTTGGGGGTATGTGCCTCAAATGCGCGCCGGCATATGGGCGGCATCGAGGCGACGATGGATGAGGGACGCCAGCGATAGAAGATCCTCCGCGTCCTCCCTGCCGATCGGCCATTTAGCCCGCAATTCGTGCGCGGTCGGATTCCGAAACATGCCGAAGACCCCCTTGACCAAGTTGATGAAGCCCTTCTGCTCGTCGAGCTCGCTTTTGGTGGCGCGCGGGTTGATGGCGAGCATGGGCGGCTCTCCTCCGAGTGCGCGGTCCACCAGGGCGGCGCCGTCATCCAGCAGCCCGGTCCGCGTGCGTAGCTTGTCAGCCACGCTCTTCACGGCTTCCAGCACCGCATGAAAGTAGTCGTCGGCTAGCAGCTCGGGCCGGCAGCAACGCACTACATCGGGATGGACGCCTCGTCGCATCATGTCGGCTCGCAAATCTTCGGCGCGGCGCTCCGCCTGCGCGATCGTCTGCACCTGTTCCACCGCGGCCAGCGCGCCGGCGGCATCACAGGCGAGGCCGGCAAAGGCGAGCGCGCGGTTAAGGTTGGCCCGCAACGGCTCGTAGCGCGCCGGATCATGCAGCCAACGTTCTGGCTTCATCGAGTGCCGCACGAACGCGAGGACCGCAGTGCGGTTGCCTCGCGTGTTCTGGCTGGCGGCAAAGGCGGCGAGCAGCCGATGACGCTTGGTGGCCTGTGCGGCGGGATCGGACATCCCGCAAATCCGGAGAAGATGACCGATTTCGGACCCGGTCAGCCCGATGGTCGTTTCTCCGAGAGCATCCGCAATAGCCTCAGCCTGTGCCTGCGTGAAAAACACGTCGGCTCTCAACTCGCCAAACGGCCGTCACGCCCATTCTGGTAGTGGCGCAAGTTCAAGTAGGAGCCGAGGAACAGGTCGCCCACCGCATAACGCCGCCGGTACGTGATCCAGCGCTGCGCCAAGTGGTGCGGCCGGTCGTGCAACATGTGGCAGCGCTGGCAGAGGCTCCTGAGATTGGCCATTCGGTTGTTGGTCGGATCACTGTCCAGGTGCGCGGCGGCCAGCACAACGCGCGTGGTGCGCAGCCGCGTCGCCTCCACCAGGTCGGGCCAACGCGCGGGGCGACCACGCCGGTCGCGCCAGGTGGCCTCTGATTCGTCAAACCATCTGCCGTCCGGCAGGCAGCGGAGCTGCGTCAGATGCGGCCGGCCGCAGCCCTGGCACTTGCCGCCGGCGCGCTCGAAGCGCACCCGCGCGCTGAGCTCGTTCCAGTGCGCGGGATAGAGCGGACGTAGCTCGGAGCGGATCGGCACGCCTAGCCTCGCCCGGCAGTCGCGGCAGCAGCAGCGCGCGGCTTACGCCCTGGCGCTCGCGCCTTGCTGGCCATCTTCGCCATCTTATCGGCGCCGCCGATCGGCGTGGTGCGCGCGCGGCCGAGCGCGCGATAGAGCGTGGTCCGGCCGATGCCCAGACGTGACGCGATCTCCTCCATGGTCAGCAGCGGGTCGGCCATGAGCCGCCGCGCAGTGTCGAGACCGTCGGCCGAGAGGCGGGGCTTGCGCCCGCCGAGCCGCCCGCGCGCTCGGGCGGCTGCGAGGCCGGCCTTGGTGCGTTCGCGCAGCAGGTTGCGCTCCATCTCGGCGAACACGGCCCCGATCTGCAGCATGGCCTTGCCCATGACGGAGGCGGGGTCGATCCCGTCCTGGAGCGAACGGAGGCGGATGCCTTCACGCTCGAACTGCTCTAGCAGGTTGACGAGCTGATGGGTGGTGCGGCCGAGCCGGTCGAGCCGCCAGACAACGAGGGTGTCGCCGCGGCGTAGATGCGAGAGGGCGGCGGCCAAGCCAGGTCGATCGGCGCGGGCGCCGGAGGCGCGGTCCTCGAACACGCGATGACAGCCGAGCTGCGCAAGGGCGTCGCGCTGGAGGTCGAGCTTCTGGTCCTCGGTCGAGACGCGGGCGTAGCCAATCAGCACGCCGGCGGCATCCGGCGGGGCAAGAGGGGAGGAGGTGCGTCGTTTCGTGCCGGAAGCCATGCGCGATTCTGGCAGCGGCACGCTGGTTTCGCAACGCGGTTCCGGCACGAATATCACGCCAAATAGCGGTGTTATTCAGGTGATGCCGCTATCGTGCCGGAAACCCTGGTTGCGGGCCGGTTGAGACGCACTCCGGAGACCGCCGCTGCGCTCGGATCGCCCAGTCACAAGCAACCACCGGTCACGGCCACGCCTGTGTGAACGCGTGGACGGAATCCTTGCCATCGTCCTACACCCCCGCTCTGCGGCTCAACCGTGGCTGGGGCGAGCCCTTCGCTGACTTGACAGTAAGAAAGCGAGAGAGCAAGCAAGTCAGTTATTAAGTAGGAGTGCGATCATGTTTGCATGCGTTTTAGCATCGCGAAAAGGGGGCGCCGGGAAAACCACACTTGCTTCTCATCTCGCTGTCGAAGCCGTCCGCGCTGGTTATGGGCCGGTCGCAATAATCGATCTCGACCCGATGGGTGGCTTGAGCGGCTGGTGGGATGCCAGAAAGGCTGACACCCCTGCCCTGGCGCGGGTAGAAACCACTTTAACGAACACGTTTGACGCACTTCACGCAGGTGGCTTCCAGACGGTATTCGTCGACACGCCCCCTTCCGTCGGCGCCGAAGTCGCTGAAGCTATTGCCGTCGCCAATCTTGTCGTAGTCCCCTGCAAGCCGTCGCCGGATGACCTAAGGGCCGTTAGTCGTACGGTGGAGGCCATCGGTAGATCCGGAAAGTCAATGATTTTCGTGATTAATATGGTCAAGCCGAGAACCCGGCTTACCGCTGAGGCGGCAGTTGCACTCAGTCAACACGGGACGCTGGCACCAACTTTTATCTTTGATCGTACGGACTATGCAGCTGCCAAAGCAGACGGTCTAACGGCACAAGAGATGGAACCCTCGGGAAAGGCGGCTCAAGAAATGCGCGAGCTTTGGGGTTATATTGCTACGCGCGCTGGGTTGAAGACGCCGGAGGAAACAAATGTCGCGGCCTAAGTTGACCTCGTTAGCCGATCTTATGCCGCCAAAAGGCGCCGCTACCCGTCCCGAGCCTGTAGTAGAGCACTCAAGTGAGAGAGCAAGCCAGCGAGAGAGCGAGGAAGCGAGCATTGCGCGAAGCATACAAGGAAATATAAATCCTGCTTTAGACGCTGCAGGGGAGCCACGTGCAGAAACGCCGACAAAACCTCTAGGATTATTGAGTGAACCAGAGCACACGAGAGACATGAAGTGGCCCGCTAATAATGCAAGCAATCATATGAGCAAACTTGACAGAGAGCTTGTTAGCAAGAGAGCAAGCTCGGGTGAGAAGGATGATCCTGCCGAGTTTCAGGAAGGTCCAAGATCATCGGTTAGCTTTCGAATGACGGAGCGTCTCAAAGATCGGCTTCGAGAATATGCGCACCAGTCTCGACGGCAGAAGCAAGATGTTCTTGACCAAGCTGTCCACGAGCTTCTCCGGCGGGAAGGTTACTGATAGCTAGAGAGCATGTTTGCTCACAAGCTATACCCCGTTCACGCCAGGATCCGAAAATCCTTGGGCGAGATGACGCGGAAGTTGTCGGATACGGCGTCGCAATAGAGGTGCCACTTCCTGGGCACTTCCTCGCGCAGGAATGTCAGGATCGCGCC
>JAABUX010007484.1_pt1 | contig 12809 bp, 27 predicted proteins | sample 5561851 | NCBI WGS metagenome assembly JAABUX01 (sample SAMN10711883, study PRJNA513361) | rock metagenome | isolation source: Antarctica rocks | place: Antarctica: Victoria Land, Richard Nunatak red sandstone | collected 2016-01-03 | reverse complement strand
CTCATAGACCCCGGGGCCGTCGCTGCTGATGCTGGCCGACGGCAGCATGCCGAGGCTGCCGGTCAGCATGGACGCCTCGTCGGAGAGGATGTCGCCGAAGATGTTGCCGGTCACGATCGTGTCGAAGGACTTGGGGTTCCGGATCATCTGCATCGCCGCGTTGTCGATGTACCTGCCGCCGCAGTGCACACTGAGAGTCAAGGAAGAACACGCTCCGTTGCTGACTGCCACACTGGGGACCGCCACGGTGGTACTGATGCAACTAGGCTTGCGCAACAATCGCCGGTCTCACGCGCGTGGGTAGTCGGCCTCCATCATCATTAGGGATTTCACCCTGCTTCAACTGCCCACGCCTCAACACAACATGTCGAGGAGCAATACAGGGCACGGACTGGCCGACTTGTATATGAAGTGCAACACCGCAAGTTGCGCCCGGTCGACGCACGTGCAACATGCTGCATGTGTGCGCACATGTGGCTGAGCTCGACGTCCGGGTACTGCTGCCCCACGCGCGTGACCACCTCCCGCCACAGCTGCGACACCTCCAGCACGTTGGACTTGTCCACCGACGTCAGCCGCTTGCGCCGCCGCTGCGCCGACTGGAAAGCCACGTGCGCTATCCTCTCCACCTGCAATGCGACGCATCTGCAGCGTAAGCGGCTTCAGGATTGCCTGTGCGTGCCTGGCACATCCATCATGTGGGTGGCTTGCGTGCCAACCGCCCAAATTCACTGGCAATCTGTGTTTTACGCCGGAAGGAACAGAGGAATCCTGCCGGTCAGTACCTCGGACTCGGAGTACACCATGGTGTTGTAGCCAATCCGCTCGCCGCTCTCGTTCTGCCTGATGCCCTGCATGAGGACGTCACTCCGCCATGAGAGGTCAACCTGGGTGACATGGCCTGTGGCCCCCGGCGTGGTGCAAGGCGAGTGCACGAAACATTCGTGCTCAGGGCAGACACTGTCGCCCTGAGCACGACAGTGTCTGCGTACTGCAGACAGACGCAAGGCACAGCGCAGCAGGTGAGCTGCACGGAGATAATTTCGTGTCCTTGCCCGCGACGGCAGCGTTGAATTTACCTGGAACCTGAGAAATTGGTCACTCCTGTGAAACTGTATACTAGCGAACATTTAGTAACAAGATAGCGAAGCACCTAAATGACAACATTTCAGTCCAGCTTCCGTGGAAATCCTGATTTTCGGATTGAAGCGGCTAATACGTGGAAAAACTAACTTTGTAGCTCGAAAACACAAATAGCGAGGCAACAGAAGGCCCACCCTGGGCTCGCCGAAGTAGATGCCGCCGACCAGCTCCCGCACGATCATGATGTCGACGCCCTCCACGATCTCCCGCTTCAGGCTGCTCGCGTCCGCTAGCTGCGGCAGCACCGTCGCCGGCCGCAGGTTCGCGAAGGCGGCCAGCCCCGCCCGCAGGGCCAGCAGCCCGCGCTCCGGCCGCTGCTCCGCCGGGAGGCTGTCCCACTTGTACCTGTCAGGCGGCTGCATACAGTCGTCTTCGCGTTCAGCAATGTCGATCGCACCTCTCCGGAGCTGCCATGCACCTTTGACACTTGCAGGCGACAGGCTGGCCCTGTGCCACCCGGGAAACGTTGCGGTGTGTGTTGTGCGTACACAGCGCTTCCCATCATGAGAGGCGAAGCGTAATCCCTGGTCGCACATGGCATCGCCACAGGTGGAGCCTCACAGCCGCTGCTCAGCACCCTCGTGTCATCGCACGTAAGCTTGAGTCATGACGTTGCAGGCGCAACAGGTGTCTGTATGTCCGCATGGGCTCCATTCAAGGCGCACCCGCCTATTGCTGCCAGCAGTACGGCGTCGCTGGCCTTGCAAATGTCCAGCGTCTCCATCGGCAGCGGCTGGCCTGTGGCGTCTATTGCTGCGCCGCCTATGTGCGCCTCCTCATAGCTGAAACTGGCGCCCTCGGCACGGCCAGCGGCTGTGAGTGCCTGCAGCGCCACCTTCGTGATCTCCGGGCCGATGCCGTCGCCTGGAAGCACCGCGATATGGTGGGAGCTGGCCGCTCTGCAAACAAGCACCCTCCTGACCGGCTGAGGCTGCGTCAGGCTGTGAAGGCGGGCCGCGACGGGAGTGCCTGCGAGCTGTCGACCGGAGAGCATTCTGTCACGACTATCACACGAATGCGCCTGATCTTGAATGAGTGCCGGCGGCAGACTCTATCTATCCTGCTCGGAGATATTCAGGAGAATGTTTAAAGGCGTCAATCCTATAAATCCAGATTACCACAGAGCACAGGTGGATGCTCCGAGTGGGCCTCAACCGCCTGCGATAGCAGCACGAGGCGCTGCGGCGCCCTCTAGATAGCTAGCATAGGATGGTGACGTTCCAGCTGCGGAGCAGCCTCGATGGAAGGCGTAGCAGCATCGACCGCAGGCAGCACGCGGGTCGCTCGAGGCCCAGCGTCCGTACACAAGCAACATCTGTCAGAAGGAGACGGAACAGCCCCCTGCGGCTACCCGTGGTGCCCGGAGATCCCGAAGTGGACAGCGTCATGGAGTCACAGGAGTACCTATCTGAGCCGCAGTCTCTCAGGTGAGGCTCGCCTTCCCCCGCTGGCCACGGTTTCATGAGTGTCGAGTCAGCCCCGATTCTCAGATGCTGAGCCGCTGTCACGGTGCAGTTACGACGATGTGCTCTCCTCGGTCGATCCGACGCTCTCAGACGGCTGGCAGAGCTTCTGGGACGATGAGCAGGCGGACACGGATACAGGCCGCAGTGTCCGGGCTGCGGTACAGGAACCACCTCTGTCAGCGAATGGTGCTGGCTTGCTGCGGAGCAGCGAGCATGAGAGCAGCATTCTTACAGCCAGCGGACATGCGTCGCTGGGCGCAAGCCTAGGCAGCCAGCAGCAGCAGCCGCCCAGCCTGGTCAGCCAGCTCAAAAGGCGGGCCAGCAGTCTTGTGCCAGACTGGGTGGCAGCGAAATTCACGCCGAAGATCAGAGGCCTAGTGCTGCTCAACCTACTAGTGGTGCTAGTAGCGACAAACTGGTGCGCCTTCGTCAGCTCATCGGCAAGGCCTGCTCAACATGCAGCTGATGCACAGCAGCCCTGGCACAAATGTCCTGCCAAATGCTGGACACGAGGTGTTGGCTCTGTTCGTGCAGGGTTGTTGTCAAAGAGAGCGGCGGCATCAACGCGTTGGACTTCGCGGCCCTGCGGTTCTCCATCGCGGCGCTCGCTTTCATGCCGTTCCTACCTGGCGCGCTGCGGCCCGACGAGAATGGTGTGATGTTAAACTGGCCGTGTATGCCTTGCAACGGGCCATGCTGATGCAGGTGTCCATGGATCCGTCAGACATGTGAGTACTGATGCAGCGATTGCTGCATGCTATGCTCCGGAAAGGTGCATTTCAATGCTGTGATGCACACGAATCCTGACGTGCAGCTTTTTGCAACAGGTGAGCGCATCGTTCTGAAGGCCGGCCTGGAGCTGAGCGCCTGGACGGCGCTCGGCTACTTCACGCAGGCGCTGGGGCTCATGACCACCGACGCGTCCCGCGCATCCTTCCTGAGCACCTTCACGGTGTGTCTCCCACACGCGAGGTTGTTGAGCACATTCATTGGCCCGTCTACATGCCTGTTGCTTGGTGATGAATGAACAGACATCACCGAGCCAAGAGTCGAGCTGTGTACCCAGCCCGCGCATCTCATCAACCGCGCAGCAAAACGTAGTTGTCGGGCATCCAGCGAAGGCCGCAGTCACCTTAAAATAGCCTGTTACATGCAGGTGTTGGCAGTGCCGCTTCTGGCAGGCAGCAGCTTCGGCGACTCGCGCGGCATCCCTGCCGTGACGTGGCTGTCCGCGCTGGGCGCCATCGTCGGCGTGAGTCTGCTCGAACAGTCCGGCGCGGCGCCGGGCATCGGCGACGTCTGGTCGCTGCTGTCGGCGATCTTCTTCGGTGTCCAGGTGTGGATCCAGTCCCTGGCTGTCGGTCGGTCAGCGAATGGGCAGGACCAAATGTGCAGGGCGCCTCAAGCAAGCCCGGCCGTTGACTTGTTGCTGCAGTTGCGGTTGTCGGCTTTTAACCATGACCGAACCCTAGCGGTATGGCCCTATCATGAACCTCACACGCTCACTGCCTATGATGCAAACGCTTGATGCTTTGGGGTCCGTGCGGCAGGTGTTCCGCACGGAGGTGCTGTCGCGGCGGCTGCCGCCGAAGAGCACGTTCAAGATCATGGCGGTGTCGCTGGCGGGCGTGGCGGTGCTCATGAGCGGCGCCGCGGGCCTGGCGCACCCGGGCGAGGTAGCGGACCTGGTCCACAGGTGCGGTTGCCGAGCAGGCCCGGGGCCTAACTTTGACAACAAAACCAATCGATGAGGTTTCCCGGGACCTATTCCCAAACATGCCTCATAGGACGATATCTCTGTCAAGGCTGATCATGGCCCCCTTCTGCTTGACCGCTGCCCCCCGCTCAAGCCTCACTGGAAGCCGTTATCGCAGCGCCACCCTCCTTCACAGCCCACAGCGTCGCATCGAGGATTGCGTATAAACCAAAGCTTATGCGACTGCCAACTGGCTGCACAGCATATCGCGCTGACATGAGGACTGTCGAGTGCAGGCCCGGCGACGCCCTGCGATGGATGGCCACAGCCGCGTTCCCGTGGGGCGGCATCCTGTACACCGGCCTGCTCAGCACGGACCTGGCGCTCCTGATCGAGGTAGCGTCCGCTGGATCTTCGTTGATCGTGCTCGCCTGTCTGCTGCATTATGGAGTCTGTGCTTGAAAGCGGGTTGTTGTTCTGGGTTTCTGTGTCATGGTGCGAACCTCTCGCTACAGTTGCATATGTATCGGTGGGCTGCGCCAGCCTAGCGCGATGGACTGCGTACAGGCTTACGGGTTCTGGCCCTGGGTTTCCGGGTCATATCGTCAACCCGTGCCCAGCACTCCATGTATCATATGTGGGCCGCGTGAGCCTGCCAGTCACAAAACGTTCCACCATGAGTGTGAGCCCTTGTTCATTCGTTTGTTATTGAGTCTTGCGACCATGCTCCTCAGGCGAATATCAAACGCGTTTGTCAAATCACACAACCTGCTGCGCGCAGCTGGTGGCGCTGAAGGAGGTGAGCAGCACGGAGTGCGCGCTGGTGTACAGCATGGAGCCGGTGCTGGGCGCGGGGTTCGCGTTCCTGGCGCTCGGCGAGCGCTGGGGCCCCACCGGCTGGCTGGGCGCCGCCATCATCGTGGCCTCGTCGCTGACCGGCCAGATCCTGGGCGGCGACCCGGACGGCGGCAGCGGCGCCCCCAAGTCCGCCGACTGACGGGCAGCCGCCTGCACTCTGGGTCCCGATAGCAGCCGGGCATGTCTGTGCCGCCATGCAATATAATTTGACCGGGTCCGTCAGTGCCAGGCCGAGCAGCACGAATGTCCTCTTGGACGCAACTCCAGCCGGCGCACAGCGCTTACAGGAGACCGAACCCGCGGCGGAAATCGACTTCGAGCCCGTCGGCAATCAGTGCCGGAAGAGACGCAACTTCTCGCAGTGTGAAGCCTTCGCACCAGTTTTGACATGAGTGATGATCGCTCAGACACGCACAGTTTTGTGCGTTGCGGGTAGGACCAAGAACTGCCACCAGTTTTGCGTTGCATTCATTTGCTGGCCACGTGCCGTCACTGAATCTTGAGCGTGAGCTGCAATGAGAGCTGAGTGCTGTTGGTAGCAGGCAGTGCAACAGGTTTGCTGATGGCTGCAGCGGTATGGTTTTGTCACATCAACGTTTCACCCGCGGCGTCGTATGTACTCCGGTGACATCAGATGTAGACCCAGAGTCCCAACTTGATTGAGCAAAAGCCCCTGAGTGAAGAAAGTGCGATCACGCCGTCTACGTCAAGCATTGGACCTTGCAGCATGCTAGCGGGAACTGGACCCCGTGTACTCGTCTCTGCCAGCAGTCCTGCCTTGCTGGACAACGCATTCACTGCGCTCTCAAGGGTGCAGATCAGCGGAAGGAACCCCCCCCCCCCCCCCCCTCCCCGGCAGATGATTTTCAATGCCCGACGGGATCTATAGGTGTCAATCCGAGGCGCTCAGGCGAACGTGTCTTGACAGGTCCCTCTCGTCACCGGCAGCGAGTCCGGTGCCTTGCCTATCGTCCCCGTCCGCAGCGTAGCGGAACTCTCGGCGCTGCCACGCTTCAATGCAGACTTATATCTGAAGCAGCTTGCATCCGCAAGGCTGGGCCACGTGATCCTCAGCGCCGCGTCCCTGCCCTCCACGCAGACGCTGCTGCACCTCAACGGCGCCGCAGTGCCCAGTGACACCCTCTGCGTCGCTGATCAGCAGAAAGCTGGCAAAGGTGTGAACGCTACGAAAAAGCTGCATGACCAGCATGAACCGCTCGCGGCACTAGATAGCGAGCTGAGACTTAATGCGCAAGAGCAGGGCGCGGCGGCAACAGCTGGGAGTCACCAGTCGGCTGCCTCATGTTTTCCGTCTGCAGCAACCTCTCCATGCCAGGTACCACCTCGGGCTCCATTGATCAGTTCTGTACTGGGCTAGTACGCAGCTGCCACTCACATGAAGCCACCTACCTTCAGTGTGGTCATCTGGGTCCGCTAGCAATCTGTGGTCGTGGGTGCACTGGTGGCCCCGCACTTGTACCCTGGTCCACAAAGAGACCCAGACCACGTGCTGCAGGGGAGCGCATGCCTTTCGTGCAGTACGTCGCCTCGCTGGCGGTGCTGCAGGCGGTGCAGCACCAGGCGCGCAGCCGCCTGCGGGATCGCGGCATCGATATGCGGATCAAATGGCCGAACGATCTGTACATTGGCAGCCTCAAGGTGCATGACGTAGTTGCATGCGTTTCGCCAGCGTGTCGCTCAACAATAGTGAGCATATTTTTAGCAAGCATTCACACCTCATTAGCATTGTGCTGCTAACCGTGCAGTCAGGTAAGTTGCTTTGGTTGCGCTGCCCCTGAGTACCCTCCGGCAGCTTGAGAGTCATCCATGCCACAAATCGCGTGTGTTTGCGCCAATATTGTGGGATGGGGAATGCTTCGCTGACAACAAGCAGTGTCATTTCAAGCAGGTTGGAGGCGTCCTGTGTCAGTCCACATATCGGGACAAGCGCTTCCGCGTTGTCATCGGGATCGGCCTGAACCTCAGCAACCGAGAGCCCACGACATGTGTGGATGCGGCCATTGAGGATGTGCGTAGCCGCCTGTATGCTGGGACGGCTGCCGTACAGCCAGTCGAGCCTGAGGCGCGATACAAGCTTTTCAAGGCGTCCTGCGTCGCTGAGCATGAGGGTTGATGGACACATTGTGCATACACTTGCTCCGGGCGGGTCCACTTGGCATGAGGTCTGCATTGGTGTGATCGCCAAGCCTCTCAGCAGGACGGCCATGCAATGACGGATTTTGAGTGTTGTGTGTCATCTTTCAGGCACCTCAACCTGTCGGCTGACTGCAAGTGCTATGCTGCGCAGGTATTGCTTGCTGACATAATGACGAGGCTCGAGAGCATGCTGAGGGTCTTGACTGATGAGGGCTTCAGCCCGCTTGAGCACGCCTATACGGACAGCTGGCTGCACACTGGTCAGCAGGCGAGTGCCCATGGCATCGCCAAAGCTTCTTCACGAACTTTTCAAGCTCTTGCTCTGAAGTGGGATGCACAGCTGCGCTGCCAATGTCACCTTGCAATTGCACTGACGCAGCCCTGCGCTATGTCTCACAGGTCGAGCTGCAAGAGGGCAACTCGCAGACAGGGCCTGTCTCAAAAGTCTCGCTGACGATCGAGGGCCTCACGCCGCACGGCTTCCTGAGAGCTTCTGACGCAGCGGGGCGCCTGTACGAGCTGCACCCTGACGGCAACAGCCTGGACTTTTTCTCGGGCCTGGTCCGGAGGAAACTGCCCGCAGCCTGAAAGGCACGTCAAGGCACATTGACTGCAAACTGCCTGCCCTGATGCACGCCCTGCTGCTGAACAGCAAACGTGCTGGGATGTTATTGCTCAAACGACATTGGCTGAATGATGTCATCTATCTTCAGGATCATCTTGGTGACCTGCGTGGCCAGGAACAGCTGCTGCCGCTTGCCGGCCAGGGTCTCGAAGACGCCCTGCTCCCGCATGTCGTTCGTGCCTACGTCGTTGCAGTCGATGCCCAGGTACGGGTTGCTCTCCTTGAGCTGCGAGTGGAACCCCGCGTGTCAGCCTCCTTCGGGTGCGGTACTGTGCGAACGCAATCAAGCTAAGGTGGTCATGACAGCACATACTCTGTGGTTCGCAGGCGGAACGCAGGAGCTGTGAAGCATCATGGCAAACGTTTGAGTCGGACCAGGCGGCGCACCTGACGAGACTTGACCTCTGTCAGGCTCTCGATCGGCGCCAGGCCGCTGTTCTCTGCCAGCGCCAGCGGGATGACGTCGAGCGCGTCGGAGAACGCCCGCATCGCATACTGCTCGACACCCGGATACCTGAAGGGCGCATGCGAGCGTTTGAAGTGAGCGGCCAGCAAACTGACGGGCACCAACTGGAGAGGTCACTATATTAAGCAGTACATGCCAGGTCTGTCGAAATAAAAGCTGTCGTGTAACCATATGTTCAATATGCGCACTTGTCGGCGGCGGCCTCGACGGCGAGCGAGCAGGAGATCTCCGCTGCGCCGCCCCCGTACACGACGCTGTTGTCGCGCACCAGGTTGCGCGCCACGCACAGCGCGTCGTGCAGGCTCCGCTTCGTCTCCTCCAGGATCATCTGTGCAGTGGATAGCACATCTGACTGTCATCATGCTTCTCACAGCCTGATGACGGACACACGGAGAGAATGTCAAGAAGCATCTCAGACTCTGAATACATCATAGGTTATAACTCGCACATGCATCAACTTGCATGCATGAACGTCTCGCCCGACGGGTATGCTAAGCCATGCTGCACGACCGCGCAGCAGCAGCAAGATGACAGACCATATGGCCCTAGCGTCAGCTCATTCGCACTCTCATGCGGCATCGCTGCATCAGGTCACAAGGAATGCGATGCGGCAGCAGGGTATGAGGATCCTACCTTGTTGCCGCCGCGCACGAAGATGGTCATGGCCTTGGACATCTTGGTGCCCTCGATGACGAGCATCCGGTCCTTGGTGGTCCCGAACACCAGCTCCCGCACGCTGGCCGCGTAGCCCAGCTTGTCTTCGCTCAGCTCCTGCGGCGCAGCAGCATCATCTGAACTCCCACACCCCTTAGCAATGGCGGTCCTCTGTTCCCTCATCAGTGCGAGTGGACCCGTGAGTTCCCTATCTACTCTCTGCATAGGGTTGTCTCCAACATGGTATGGGATAGATCAGACCAGGCATCTCGTGCGGGCGTTGGACCTGCAAATGGTCCTCGCCCAATGTTGCTGACAGGTGGGGTATTCTACAGGCACATACCTCAAAGCGCGGCACGATGCGGGCACCAGTCGCCATGGCCAGCAGCTCGATCTCGACGCCGCCCACCCACCGCACGGCAGGCAGCTCGTGCGCGAGCAGCAGGTGGTTGGCCTCGTCGTCGAAGCCCCATTGGCAGATGACCAACGTCGCACCTGCAGAGGTATGGAGCTGCACTGAAATCTGTTGCTCGCAGATCATCAAGGGTGGCACATGTCGCGGACAGATGTTCGTGTGTGTATCCCGATAAGCCTGACCAGCAAAGCCGTGCGCGTGCAGCACCACCATCGATCCGATGACAGGATCTCCCTTTCCTTTTGAAACTGCAGAGTTGACTCGAAGCAAGCATAGTTTGCTTGCGTCTGCAGCGGGCGGGGCGAACCATTTCGCAGTGGTGCGGGACCGCAGATGCGATCTGCGTCATGTGGTCACCATTCACGAAAGATCTGGCGTCCCCACCTGAGTCCTTGCACTTCTGGACCATGTCCTTGAAGTACTGCTGCTCCGTCGCCCGCAGCGCCTCGAACTTCTCCACCGTGTCGATGTCCACCTATTTCCATAATTTCCAGAGAAAGTAGTTTAATAAAGTTATTTCCATTGTCTACTAACAAAGAGTCGATCAATATTATCAAAATCATCATTACTAAATATGGAACGATCAGGTTCGTCAAAATCTGTGTTGTCCAACCTTGTGCTTCGTCTTCGGCTTTGGCGGCTCGAAGGGGCACGTCAGGATGGCGATGCGCGCGTCCGTCAGCGCCTGCCGTGGTTTACCCAAAGTCAGTGTCATGACGCTAATCACGAGTGCGGCGCAAACCTTGACTTGAGTATGAGCCCCAAGTGCATCCTGCGGCGACATGCAGATGGATTGCCAGGTTTGCCGATACTCTACGGGAGTCGCTTGAAAAGAGGGGCACCTTGGGCATCTGCGGGTGGCTGAAGTCCTTGTCCAGCACGATGCCGTTGACCAGCTTCGTGTCCTCCAGCTTCCCGCCCACCTTGCCGTCCACCTGCCGCTCAAGCGTGCTGTCCAGGGTCGGCACTGATACTGGGGTGCAGAGCTGTGCCACTTGTCCAGCGCTGTCACCGCGGCACACCACCTTTCCGCCATCGCTCCTCTTTGCGCGACATCGCTCTTCTTTGCACAACGTGTAATCTCTTCTGCCTATCAGACATGTGGCAATTGCACCTGGTTGGAATGCTAGCCGACAGACATACATAGCATCTCTTACTGCTGGGACTACGTCACCAGGGTTGCGCCTTTGACAGACAGCACTGCATCAACGTTACATTGAGAAGCCACAGACAAACCGCTCGCCTTGATGAGGTCCAGGTTGACGTCCTTGCGGTCCAGGTCCGCCACCGCCAGCACCGCCTGTACGCACATCTCTGCCTGCTCCCGCTTGCACCGCCCCACGCTGCGCGTCCAGCATCGATCATGCCCTCAGACGCTGCCGTAACAACGGATGACCGTACCAAAGTCGCGCGGGAGGAGTCGAAGAACGCAAGTGCAACTTGCTTGCTCGCTTGCCACGGTGGCTGGCGGTGTCGATCTACAGCCATTCAATGCGATTGTGGGCAGGTTGTTGCAGCAAAATGCAAGCAAACAAATGAACGCACGCACATTTTCGAGGACAGCGTCGTCATGCACGTCCGCACGAGCGGCTCGTAGTTGTCGCGGCTGAACTCGAAGCTGGTGGCGATCGATTGCAGGTGCTCCGTGGCCACCTGCGCATCGTGTTTGCATCCAGCCTGAGCACACTTTACCACAGCAGCGTGCTGCCGCACCAGGACCACAAAACCTGCCAATGTGACCACGCTCGGCCCCTCTGTATCGTCCTCCTCATGCAGGAAGCCGTGCTTGAATGTTGACGTGCCACGCCCCTGATACCAGCCCCCTGATGGGGACCGTGCATAAAAGCTCGAAAAGTGACCACAAGGTACTGAGACCTGGACGCCGCTCAGCACGCGCCTTGCAGGCCTGCTCGTAGCCGTCGGCGATGCGCAGCGGGTGCAGCCCCATGTCCAGCAACTTCTCAGCCTGCTCCAGCAGCGCGCCGGCTGCGGGCACCATTGCAACCCACGCTCAGCCATTTTGCTACGACGCTACGGCATGGAAAGCCAGAGGTCTCGAACACCTGCATGTTGCAGCTGCATGCTGCAGAAGGTCTTGAACAGATATAGGTCAGACAGATAACCGCGTCCTGCAGTGTCCGTGCTGCCACGCGCATTCTAGCATAAGAACGCTGGCACATGAGTTGGGTTTGCAGCCAGGCCTGCTAGCAATTCCCTCCAGGCGCACCAAGCACGACGACGCCGGTGGTGCCGTCGCCGATTTCCTGGTCCTGGCTGCGCGACAGCTCCACCAGTAGCTTCCCGATCTGGTTCTCCACCTCCATCTGGTCCAGGATCGTGGCGCCGTCGTTGGCTGCGCACGGGACGCTGCATTTGACAACAACATCAAAGCAGGCCCGTAGACTCTGACACCCCACAGCAGGCCAGACGGGCATCAGAGTGGGACCACACAGGCACTCGCGAGATGCATATGTAGCGCACTAAATGCTGGAAGTTTAGATATAACATAGGGCCTGCCGGGCAGCAAGCTGATGAGAATGATGGTGTGCGGAGACACGCGCGCACTGATGACGATGTCGCCGTCTGGGCTCTGCAGCATCTTGTCCATGCCCTTGGGGCCCATGGAGCTGCGCATGACCCGCGCCACGGCCTTGGCGGCCCTGATGTTGGCCTTCTGGGCCTCCAGCCCCTTGATGCGGCTCTTGCGCTCCTGCTCCTGTGCGCATCACCGGCTCGCCGGTCGGCTTCTTGTGCCGGCGATCAGATCATCCATCAGCATCCCGTGCAGCTTTAGCTCTGGGAGCTCGAGAGACGGGAAGGACGGTTCAGGCGGTGAGGGTGCTGACCTTGATGATGATGAACGGCCTGCCATACTCATCGAAGGCCAAACTCATCGCGAGCAATGAGACGCGGCCCGAGGCTGGCCTGTTTCCTTGATCGACCGGATCAGCCCGAAACGACCCGCTAGGCGCCAAGCATCAGTTGGAGCCGCCTTCCCGCCGTTGGCTGCGAGCAGCCGGATTTAGTTCTTTCGTGAGGTTGCGTGACCGCCTTTGGTTGTTTGACTTTGGTTTTTGACATCCGGGGCATGTACATTTTGCTTTTTCGTTGCTGACCCTTACTGCCTCCGAGTGTAAACGTCGAGCCGCAAACGGCATTAGAGGCAGCGATACAGTCGCGAGCGGGCCGGCGAGCGAGCGGTTGGGGGCGTCCGCCGGTAGCATGCCCGCCGCAAAGGTGATGCCCGCGTATATATGCGTATATCGGAGCTGCGCCGTCTGCGACATGTCTCGCTGGAGCCCGGACAGGAGGGAGCGATGACGTCTCCG
>JAABUX010007483.1_pt1 | contig 12810 bp, 14 predicted proteins | sample 5561851 | NCBI WGS metagenome assembly JAABUX01 (sample SAMN10711883, study PRJNA513361) | rock metagenome | isolation source: Antarctica rocks | place: Antarctica: Victoria Land, Richard Nunatak red sandstone | collected 2016-01-03 | reverse complement strand
GCTCATTGATGACGGTAGCTCGGATGAAATTATTCCGTGGGCTGCTCAAATAATAGACCCGCGCGTGAAACTTATTTCACAAAAAAATCAAGGTGTATCTGAAGCCCGCAACACTGGTATTGCTCATGCTCAGGGGGAATACATAGCATTCCTAGATGCTGACGACCTCTGGGAACCAACAAAACTAGAAAAGCAAGTCCAGTGTCTGGAGGATAATTCAGCATTAGGTCTAGTGCATACCTGGGTAGTTTTAGCTAGTGAGCAGGGCAAAGCAACGGACAAAGTGTGTATTTCTAATGCCGAAGGAGATGTATGGAAGCAGATAGCTGAGCAATGCTTACTTACTTGTGGAAGTACACCCATGATTCGTAGCTGTTGTTTTAAAACTGTTGGGGTATTTGATCGGAAGTTACGCAGTGGTGAAGATTGGGATATGTGGATTCGTATTGCTTCTCGTTATCCCTTTGCAGTCGTAAAAGAACCATTGGTTCGCTATCGGCAGCATTCCAACAATGCTTCTAGCAATTGTCAAGCGATATTGTCAGATTTCCGCATAGTAATCGAAAAAACATTTCAATCTGTTCCAGCAAATCTACTTTTTTTAAAAAAACGAGCTTATGGTCGTGCAAACCTCCACATAGCTTGGCAATCCCTGAAAAATAAAGATGACAAAGGGGCAATTCATTTTCGTCAGCAAGCTCTTGCATACTGCCGTCAACTAATTTACTCGGAAAGCTGTATTCGCCTAAGTTTAGACATCGTAATGACACGTTGGTTTGGGTATCAAGGCTATAGTAAAATGCGCGAACTAATTCATACCCTGCGTCATTGAATTAAGGAAGATTAACCTCATGCGGGTGTTATTTATTTCTACTTATTTTCCTACTAACTTACGTACCGATGTTGTAGGTGTCTATAAACGCATGAAAATGTTGATCGATGCAATCAAAGAAGTTGCTCAAATCGACATGCTGTTTTACGTGTCGCCCAAAGATGTAGATATTTCTCTACTAGAAGTTTCTGAAATAGAACGTTCCTTCTTTCAACACTGGAGCACTAAGATCAACCTCTTTCTCTGCCCAAAGTTCATTCCTGACGGCTCAATACCGCAATGGCAGCAGGCAACAATTGGTATTTTCGATTTCTTCAAGCAATCAAGCTATAGCGGTACGACGAGCGGTGTGAAACAGATTCAAGCATTTGAAGAATGTCTAAGCCGCAAACCGGATGCGATCTTTGTTCATAGACTGCAATCAATGTGCCCGGTTATGCTTACTCGCAAAACCCTTCCACCAATTTTTTTTGACCTAGATGATATTGAGCATATAGCTTTCCTACGTAAAATTAGTCAGCCACCTAGGAAATTAAAAACATCCTTGTATTACTTACTGATACCTGCACTCTGCTGGGGTGAAAGACGTGCAATTAGTTTAGCGCATCAGACCTTCGTCTGCTCCAAACAGGATCGGAGTTATCTGACAAAACGATGGCGTCTCCCAGGAGTAGTCACCGTACCGAATGCCATTACCATTCCTGAACCACAACCCGTTACATCTGAGCCAACACTACTTTTACTAGGCGGGTATGATTATTACCCAAATGTTAACGCTGCAAATTTTCTGACTGAACTGGTATGGCCACGGATATATCGGGCAATGCCTGAGGCTCGCTTAATTATCGCAGGAAAAGAACCGAGCAATATCCGTAGTTATCAGGTTGGAGTTCCAGGGGTGGAGTTTACTGGCTTTGTCGATGATCTTGATGCACTCTATCAGCGATCGCGTATAGTCTGTTGTCCAATATTTTCAGGTGGTGGAACGCGAGTTAAGATGATCGAGGCAGCAGCCTACGGAAAACCTATTGTCGCGACTCGGATTGGAGCCGAGGGCATCGAAATGTCTGACGGTCGGGAATTTTTACTGCGTGATGAGCCAGAACTATTTGCTGAAGCGTGTCTGCATCTGCTCAGCAATCCTGTTTTGTGTGAGCAACTAGGGACTGCGGCACGTACAGCTGTAATTAAACATTATAACCGTGCCGACATCGTAAAATTAATTCAACAGATTATATTTAATGGTACAAAAAATGTAGGAATGCAAAGGCATTTCAGTCAATCAATTAACTAATAATATTACTCTATGAAACCAGTTATTAGTGTTATCATTTGTACCCATAATCCTCGACCTGATTACCTTTATAAGGTAATGGAGGCACTTAAATCTCAGACTTTGTCAATGGAGCAATGGGAAATATTGCTGATTGATAATGCAAGTAGCAAACTACTTTCTTCAGAAGTCGAGCTCAATTGGCATCTTAACGCTCGTCACACTCGCGAGGAGCAATTAGGTCTTACCCATGCTCGACTACGCGGTATTCATGAAGCTAAAGCTGAAATATTAGTTTTCGTTGATGACGATAATGTCCTGGAGAAAGATTACCTTGAAATAGCACTAAACATTAGTAAAAATTGGCCTATGCTTGGAGCGTGGGGAGGCCAAACTATTTCGCACTTTGACGAGCCGCCCTTAGCATGGACACAGCCTTTTTGGATAGTTTTAGGTATTAGGGAATTTGATTATGATAAATGGTCAAACCTTATGCTATGGGAAACAACACCAATAGGTGCTGGTATGTGTGTTCGAAGAATCGTAGCTGAACAATATGCTAGTTTAGTACGCAATGATCCAAGACGGTCAAATCTAGGTCGAAAGGGGAATTTTTTGGTTGGCTGTGAAGACTTAGATATGGCATACACGTCTTGTGATCTGGGATTAGGTACAGGCTTATTTGCATCCTTGAAGTTACTTCACCTAATGCCTGCCAGCCGCCTGGAAGAGAAGTATCTTCTTAGAATAGTTGAAGGAACGGAATATTCTGTACTAATGCTGCATTCCTTTAGAAATAAATTTTCGAAAAAGCTATCTTGGAAACAGAGACTAGAACTCTCAATGCCTTGGCTTATAAATTTGAAGATGTGTTCTTCAAGCTCACGAGAACATAAGTTCTATCAGGCAAGGACAAGAGGAAAACTCTTGGCTATGAAAGAAATTCTGGCTAGTCGCACTCAATTTTGTTAATGATAATTAGGTAACCTTGATTAAACATAGGATGTCCTCTAAGTAGGGTGGGCACCAGAAAGCGCCGTGATTGTCCAGAAGGCGATATTAACATCTTCGCTGAGTTGATCTAGCTGATGTTGAGTGCGGTCTTGATTCTGGGTTAAACGGTCAATCCGCTCATCAGTTGCCTGCATCCGCTTTTCAGATGCCTCGTATTGCCTGGCAACCGTCAACAGAATATCTTTGACGGTTTCAAGGTCATTCTCAATCCGGTCGAGCCGGTCACTACCGTTAGTCATGGCAGACCTCCAGCAATGAAGGTGCGATCGCTCGGCTGATCCTTTTTAGCGCTCCTAGATTCTATGTACTCCCGTCTGATAATCCGTTCAAGCAGCTCAGAGCGAGTTATACCCAACCCCTCAGCCGCTATGTCCAGCGCGTTAGAAGCCGTTTCAGTCAGCATGATCTGATAGCGCTGCTTTGTCTCTCCGTATTCATCGGGTTTAGCCTGTTTTGGCATCGCCATCGTACTCAACACGTAAATACCTCAATACTAAGTTAGCTTTTCCTTTAACTGATTCTATTACATTCACCTCTGCTTTCAGTTTGACGCATCTTCAAACAGAATTGGTATTAGCCTAGACAGATTACCGAGACCCTACAACAGTATTATTACCATAAAACTCAGTCCTAAAGCCAGAAGTGTTGAATGCTAAGAATTTAAGATAAAAAAGCAGCCCAAAATGTGATGAATTTTGAGCTGATATTAAAAATTATTGTTAGCTACGCATGGTACTCTCATTTTCTAAGATTATCAAGGACTTGTTAGCAGACCTACCTAAAAATGATTATCCAGTCCTAAATACTCGCCTGTTTGTTGAATGTTGGTTAGGTTATGCGATGGATAAAAGCTTAACTAGTATGCGGGATTTATTCAAACGCTTAAACAGTACAGGCTTTGATGTAGATATCTCTACTTTTTCAAAGCAAGTTCGCAGCGAAGCCCAGACGTACTTGGGCAACTTTACAAAAACCTCGTGAAGTGTGTTCAGCGACAAAACCCTGGAGATAAATATATCATTTGTCCAATTGATTCTACCACAATTACTTTAACTAGTAAGTTGTTATGAAGTCTAGGTTACCAGCAGGTGAAACTTTTTAGTTTTTTAAATCGCAAAAGTGTTGGTAATTGAGCGAAGTGGGTAGGGGCTAGACAAAAATAAAGAAGGGCTATGTAGACAAGCACCGCAATCACGATATGGAGGTTTTTATCTCCTACCCTTAATAGAATTTCAAATTCTCCAGTCAATTATCGATTACCTGATTGAGTAACGGCATGTGTAAGAAACCTTGATAATAAAACCTATAATTCAATGTATTCAGGTATGGTTTTACAGCAATCCACGCGCTCAAAATCCATATAATCGTAACCTGTAAACCTCAAAACAATGCTTTGGTTAGGTTTAGGATTGTTCCAGGATAAAGCAGGAACGTAAACATCTTGTTCCTCCATAAACCTGTAAGTGAAGCCATAAGGATCTTTGATAATATCCTCAGCTTTGAGTTGACGCTGTTGCGACTCGAACTGACATGTCCCCGGTCACTGGATGTCCTCATCTGTCGTTTCCTCAGAATCACCCGAGAAATATAATCTTTCGATTAATTCGCCAGAGTCGTACAATTTATAACCAATATTGTTGCCTGTATCGCTGACCTGGTATTCGATTGTTTTATTTCGCAACAAACTCGAAAGTAACTTGACTTCATCTTTGTCTCCAAAAGTGAGTGTAAATGGCAGGAAATTAAGTTCGCGAATACCTGTCCAAGAATGCCCTCGAAACTGAAAGACAGCAAAACTCTGTCCCAATATTTCGATGTCACGTCCGTAGGCGTTATGTTCCCAATTGATTACTCGTCTTGCTTGGCTAAAAACTTGTATTACCCGATCAATAGAAGCGTGGCAAAAGACTGAATAGTCGTTGAGATCAATATGTTCTAAGCCGCGACGTTGCTCTAAAGAGATGTCTTTCATCGCAAGTTTTGTAGAACAACTCTGGTAGTTTTTGTTGTTGAATTTGAGAAGTAGATACTCCCGCCACCAAAAGCGCTCGTGCAGTAAAGAGCGTTAAAACTAATGTGGCTTGATGACTGCTACATCGACGTTAGAGAGGTTAGACGGGCATTGATTTTGAGCTTGGCAGGTTTCGTCGATTAAATGTTTGATTTCAGCTTCACTTAGCTGTGGGTTTGTTGTTACGCTTTGGTCTGCTACCGAATTTTGATTTGTCGTTGGCGCTAGTCCATTCGGCCTGCCACACATACTATCTAAGTATAATGTTCTGCCTTGAGCCGTCTGCATGTAACAGTTTGGCTTGTCAGTATTTGAATCAGAAACTGTTAAATGGCGAGGATTAGCAGTGTTTATTTGGCTAAAAGTAACTGGAGCTGCTACCAAAATTAAAACAGTGGGCAAAACAGTCATTGGGTGGAGGAGTTTCAACATGGTTTTATGGGTCAATACAAATAGAGACGGAAATGGTATTTTGCAAGTTTGAGCTTGGATTTCCGAAGCGGTTGCGCTTGTAACTTGTCAGCATCTTCTGATTGATTTGGTCGTTTATTAGATGCTCTTAGACTTCCAGCATGGGCGGCATTTAGGCTTAAGGTGTATCCTCGAAGAGCGATGCTAAGTCCTCTCTTGATTTGTAAAGTACTCCCACGTCATCTTGAAGAGGTAAAAGAATAGTTCCGTTAGGAAGTTGGTAAACGGGGCGATGAACTTTCTGAGAAAGCTCAATGTCTTGAGTGCATCCAGGAGTTTCTAAAAGCTCCTTTGCTTGATTCCAGGAAACTCGGTCGGCATCAACTCGTTTTTCTTTTGGGACTTCAGACATTAGACCTCCTATAGAAGCGGTAAAAATTTTGGGTATCGACTGCTAGTTTACTTATCACGTTGTAAGGAAAGCTATGGTTAGAGATGACCAGGAATTCCTGAATTAAGCGGGTTCTGAGAAGGTTGAGGTCTGCCTGTATAAACAGTCGGGGTTAAGAGAATACCTCTACCTATCTGAAGATAATTGGTTCCCTTACCTTTTGAAGGAATTATACAAGCGCTGTGTTGAAAGATAGCAATACCTTCTCTAATGGCTTCTCCCGTGACACTTGTACCGATTATAGTATCTGATAGCAAACTGGTTAATCGCTGACACAGTTGAGCAAGAGCTGGGCAATTTTGCCATTGCAGTTGGGCTTTGAGAAACTGCCAAAACTGCTCAATCGAGTTAAGTTCAGGGGAGTGAGGCGTTTGAAAAATCGGGATGATGTTTTTGGGCCAATCGAGCGTGTTTGCTTGATGAAATCTGCCTTGGTCAAGCTGAAGGACCGCGACAGCATCGCCTAAATCCTTGGAGAGCAACTCGACAAACCGTTGAAAAAAATCATTGTCCAGGTGAGAAAACTTATAGAAAAAGCTGTATCTAGTTAAGGGTTCAACCACCCCATACAGATAAAAACTCTGGCGTTGCCATTGATGTGAACCTTGGGGGTTGATTCCAATTGCCGTAATCAACCGTCCAGGAATTGTCTTCAGTCCTAAACGGGTCTCGTCTTGACATAGATACTTCAACCACTGACCAGCTTCTTAAATGCAGTTAACCTCGTTTTAGACAATATTTTCTGCACACATTTGATCTTTTGCACGCCTGTGGTTCAGCTTAACCACGCCAACCCGCCGATAAACTAAATCTCCAAAACCTGGAAAAAGTTGTCCAATCGCAAAAAGTACTCTTGTAAAGCTTTCCGTTACGAGACTTTGATTAACAATAACCTCCGCCTTGTTTTGCTTAATAGCCTTGAGCACTGCGTTTACCACATCATCTGGTGTGGAAATACCCCCTAAACTTGGTGCAGGCACTCGCGTGTCAACAGTCATCCCTGCTTGGGAGACATAACCTGGACAGATCGCCGAGATCCCTACATTAGTATTAGCCAATTCCTGCCGGATCGCATCGCTCCACACAATCAAGCCAGCTTTACTAGCGGAGTAGACGCTGTTGTAAGGCACTCCCTTTTTGCCGGCTAGAGACGCAATATTAACGATGTGACCACTACCCCGGCCTACCATGCTCGGCAACACTAAACGGGTTAACTCCATGGCGGCAAATAGATTAGTTGCCAATACGGACTGGAGGTCCTCTAGAGAGTAATCTTGAAAAGCTCGGTATTTTTCTATTGCAGCATTATTAATCAAAATATCGATGGGATCTGCAAGCTGATTAATTTGCTGTACCAAGGTTGGCAATTCTTCTACGTTGCTAATGTCAAATGGAACAACATGTCCTTTGCCACCTGCCGCTTCGACTTCAGCACAGAATTTATCCAGCCCTGACTTTGAACGAGAGACTCCGACTACAGTTGCCTGCTCTATTGCTAGAGCACGGGCAATAACTACTCCAATGCCACGTGAGGCACCAGTTAAAAGTACGGTCTTACCTGCTATGGTTTTCATCATTACTTGCTGAGATATTGTTTGCAGATTTAAATTCAGCGATGGTTGGGGCACTTATCAGATTTCACCTTGCCGTATTCCAACTTCACAATCCGGTCTGCTAGGTAAAAATATTGGTCATCATGAGTGACCACCAGTACAGTTTTACCTTTACTCTTGAGTTCGCTTAGTAGTTGAGTGTAGAAAATTTGCTTGAAAAGCGGGTCTTGGTCTGAAGCCCACTCATCGAAAACATAGATCGGACGGTCTTCTAGGTAGGCGGTGAGCAGAGCCAGGCGCTTGCGCTGTCCCTGAGACAGGGCAGTGGTAGAAAGCACACCATCCTTGACTTGAACCTTGTGGTCAAGTTGCAGTTGGACAAGGTAATCTTGTGTCTGGGTGTCGAGGTCGAGACTGCCAATGCCCAGCAAGCGCTCGAACAAATAGAAATCAGAGAATACCACGGAAAATTGCTGGCGATACCACTCCCGATTCTGGTGGTCGATAGGCTTGCTATCTAGATAAATCTCTCCAGTCTCAGGAGCATAAAGCCCTGTGAGCAGCTTAACCAGTGTGGACTTGCCGCTACCGTTACCGCCGACGATAAAAACCAGTTCCCCAGGATGGATTTGCAGGTCAATCGGACCGAGGATGAAACTGCTTTCCTCTCGTTCTTGATAATAGTCATGAGTAACGCCTACAAGTTCTAGACACTTCCAGGATGGGTAAGGCAGGTTAGTCGCTCCGCCCTCAGAGGAATAGGCTCCTAACGATAAACCTAGAGACTCAATCTTTTGCAGAGCGACTGTGGCTCTGCTTAATGGCGGGAGCATACTCATGATGTACTCCAGTGGCGTCATTAGGTAGATGATGGTCAAGGCATAGCCAGATAGGATTGGAGCCTTAATATCCTCCAGGACTGGTAAGGTGAACAAAAGCAGACCAAGGGCAACAAAGAATAGGATCTGCCCCCAACTAGCGGCGGCAGCGAAGATAGTCATACCGACAACGTTGTAATGTCGATAGGAGCGGGCGGTGGCCTGAAGCTCTTGAGTAAAGAATGCTTGGCGTCGCAATTTATTGAGCTTGAGTTCCTTAGTCCCCTCAGTAATGGCGCGGAAGTGGTTAAACAGCCTATCCTCTTGCTCTCGGGCTAACTTCAGCCAGGATAGAGCCTTGCTCATTGGTAGGTAATAGCTGCATATTCCCAGGGTCATAAAGCTAAGACCCACGAGGAACACAGTTTGGGAGAGCAAGTAGAGATAGACTAGACAACCGACCAAAATAGTGATGTTGATGCAGTAAAAGGGAATAATCAGAACCGTGTTTGAGATTGCTTGGATATCCTCAGTCAGAACTGCTAGAAGTCGATGGACACCGATTTGTTCTAAATGACGTAAGGGAGAGGCAAGAATCCGGCGGCTCAACAGCATCCGCAGGTCGAGGAGGGCGGTTTGTGAAAGACGAAGCAACAGAACTTGACAAGCAAGATTAGTGAGCAGTCGGAGCAGGCACAGACCAGCGAAGATCCAAACCAGTGTAGCCGCCGATGACTTGTGCTGACTCAATGTAGTGTTGATCAGGGCGATGAGTCCAGCAGCACTAGCACCGCTGAGGACACCAGCTAACACAGCCAAGGCGAGCTGAAGAGGAGAAGTGCGTAGGAGAAGGCGGAGCAATCGCATGGCAGTTCTTTTTGTCTAGAATCTTGCGGCTCAAAGTGAAGCGTTAGTGTCGACTGGTTGGCTTGAGGGTTGATAAGGAAGGTATTTGACTAATCGAACGTTCCAAAGCCCTTTGATTTGATAGACCACGCCGCGCCACTCGAAGCTTCGCATCAACATGGCAGACACCATTGCAACTGCACAAACTAGTTGCGTCAGTGGAATCGCTACCAACATTTTCGCCATCACCAGGGCTGAAAAGCGTGTTGTCGGTTCGCCGCGCGCCTGAACCACTCGCCGCACACCTTGCTCAGATAATGCCAGCAGCAGGCCCATTGCCAAGATATAGCCGATGAATCCGCCCCCGAAGAGCGTCGCGGCACTAAAGTGACCGCTGACTAAGGCAATCAGTAGCAGCGCTGTTGCCAGTACAAGAGCTAACGTGGTGATGGATACTTGAACCACAATTGCCAGCCAACTGCGCTGATAGCGTCCCCAGAGGTGTTGGCGGGTGAGGAAGCGCAAGCAGTTGCCCAAATCGCACTCCTCACGATTTACCATCATCACTGTGGGCACAAACTTCAGCTTCAGACCCAGTTCCTGCGTTGCCCTGCCGACGAAGGGATCATCGCAAAGTACTTGCGTCAATGTCTCCAGCAGTCGTGCCCGGCGCAAGACAGAGAGTTTTATGGCAATTGAGCCTCCCCAAGCGTATTTGTGGACATACATGGTGACTACGGCAGCCGAGTTCCAGAGATATCGCACCAGAGAGCCCCACTGGTCGGTTTGCGGCATGTACCAGCGGTTTCCTGTGGTGGCTCCGACACGCTCGTCTGCCAAAGGGACAACCAGTTCCCGTAGCCAGTTCGGATAGGTGACAACGTCGGCATCTACCATTGCCACTACTTCGTAGGAGTCGTCTAGTCCTGAGATGGCTTGGAATAACGCACTACACCGAAGACTGCACGACTCGTACTTGGTAGCCAATGGACTAACCTGGATGTGTGTTGCTCCCGTTTGCTGAATCACCTCTTGGACGATCTTCCAGGCGGGGTCTGACCGACTATCGATCACAATATGCACTTTGTACTGTGGGTAGTCCTGATTGAGCAGTGCGCGGATACAGTCGGCTAAAAACGGATCGGCACCCCGCAGGCAAAGGACAACTGCCACCTTAGGCAACGGGTCATCTGACGTAATCTTTGGGCTTGGCGAACGGAATAAGGATGTAAAGGCCAGCGCCGGAAGCGCTTGGAGAATCACCAAACCAACTAAAACCCAAACAGTAATGGTCGCTAGTTCATTCATATTTTAGATATTTGTTTCTGAGTGTTGTTAGAATCAGTGGACTACAACAAGGGATTCTTTTTCACCAACTTAGATTCAGCGATCGCCCGCCTCTTTTCTGAGAGAAGCAAAATGTCTTCCACCTAATTCGATTTGCCCCTCTGCACACCCATTTTTCAATCTTTCTACGAGATAATCCAAATCAGGAGCTATAAAATTTGTGCCATGGTCTGGTTCTATCAAACTAACCAAGGCTATATTTCCAACCTGTTGATTCACCAAGCTAGAAATCCCTAGGAAATTAAACACTCCTGATTCATATGTTCCGCAGGGTACCGAAGGATTGTGTACTCCAGCGCAATATTCGTCTGGTTTAAACCACTCAAATGCCGGGTAGCCGTGGAAGTGAACAATTGGTGCACCATTTTTAATTAATTCTGGTGCATACAAAGCTGTAGAAAGACTGATGGCAAGCATGACGTAGATATCATAAGAAGGTTTAATATCCGTTGTTTTAGGATCAATTCCTTGAGGAAATTGTAGAATCAGCTTGTCTTTCAAACCAATTCTAAGTATGTCGTTAAAACTTAAATCTGTTTTATTTGAACCGGAACGAGAACTTACAAGCCAAATGTCAGGAATCTGTTTAAATACATATTCTTCTTTTAACTTAATTCTTACATAACGTCTACCTATATCATTCTGACGTACTTGATCAACACTAAAACCTTCAATAGGAAAAAGATTTTTCCATTCATTTTCACTTATTTGTGGTTCTCCAAAGTATTGCGGAGCTTCAGCATAAGCGACAAAGCCATAAGAGACACCTGTTCTACCATTCACTATGACATTGACAATATCTCTATGGGATTTTCTTTTAATAACGTTACTCAGTTTTGAACCAGGAGGAAAGAGTTCCGTCTTAGCAAGTTTATTACCTAGTTTAATCAATTTAGTTGCGTAACTAGATTGATAAGGACTGTATTCTCCCAACTTGAATCGGCTTAACGGCAATGGAAATATAGGAACAAAAACTTTTGGGATGAGTGAATTTAATACAAAGCTCTCTATTTCATTTCTGGGATAGATAGAATCTGAAAGATTCATGTTTAGGATCGAGATCTTCTCATTAGAAACTCCAATTACCATTTCTGAAAAATTCCTAATCAACGTGTTCAAACCAATTGGTATTTTCTGCTGATAGGGTAGACTAGGGTTGGTTAAATCCTTGTCTAGCTCTGTAAGTGTGACCACCTGAGTATTTGTAGGATCTTCAATGTATTTAGCTGCATGATCTTCGGCCCAACTACTCAGCTTAGCGATTCTGGAAACGGAAATTTCTTTATCTTTCACAACAAAGTGAGAATACATTTGATATACTTTTTCTGCTGCACATATTTCTACTCTTTTTCTTAAGGAGAGAGGCTTGTCAACATCAATTACTGCATTAACGCTGGCTTTAACCACTCTGGTTTTAATACTTTTTTTCCACTTAATTCCAGGAATAGTAATTTCATAGCAAAACTCTGTTGTAGCTCGATGCCAATGTTCAACTTTAACCCCATATTTTTGCAGTTTGACTGACAATTCTTCTCTAAATTTAGCAATCTTTTCATTTTTGTATCCATGAGGCAAGGGCTTAAATGTAACTGTTAACTTTTGAGCCATAGCTTTAGGAGCAATAATTGGTGATTTAAACTCTACAGTTGATTGCTCAATACCTCCCCCGATTAAACGACCAATTGTTTGCAAGCTTAGTCCCTGATAAAGAGGTACAGGAATGGAGCTTACATCAACATCCATCTCGCGCAAAAACGCTAAAATTTCTGATTTATGTGCTGCTAGTTCCTCTCGTATCTCTGGTGTCAATACTCCCTTTGGAGAACGAATATTTAGTTTGTCATTATCAACCGATAACTGAACACCCTGTTGGGTGAGGTTTGCCAAAAGCTCAGATGTATTCATAGTCTCAGAATCTCCCAATGTTGTAAAATCTTTTTCCGTGAATTCAACAGTAGCTTCAGGTTTAAATTTCAATAATGTCGGCCTCCGAAACGTCAAACTCAGCTTCTTCAGCTAAGCGTTGGGCAAGCGCTTCAATATCAATCTCACGTAAGAATGCAAGCAGTTCTTTTTTGTGCGCTGCCAGTTCCATTCGCAGTTCTGGTGTAAGTACCCCCTTTGGAGAACAAAGACTTAAGTTGTCCTTATTAATCCACAACTGAACACCCTGTTGGGTAAGTCTTGCTAAAAGATCGAATGCGTTCATAGTTTGTTCAAATCTCAAAAAATTCTGACTTTGAAACTTCAGATT
>JAABUX010007481.1_pt1 | contig 12813 bp, 7 predicted proteins | sample 5561851 | NCBI WGS metagenome assembly JAABUX01 (sample SAMN10711883, study PRJNA513361) | rock metagenome | isolation source: Antarctica rocks | place: Antarctica: Victoria Land, Richard Nunatak red sandstone | collected 2016-01-03 | reverse complement strand
GACCTTCACCTTGGATATAGCTCATGAAAACCCCTCACTCCGAGGGCATCTTCTCACCTACGCTTGTTTAAAAGGGAGTTCCGTAACAGACTCCTAGGTCCCCATTGGGGACTTAAAGAATGCCAGAAGTCGGCCAATCTCAAGAATCTCCGTTCAGCTTTTGGCGTTGGGCCTATTTCCCAACGGTCCGACGCCCAAAGACCCTTATTCCTGCCCAAAGGCCGTTTTTGACGACATAGTTGCCGTCGTCTTAGCCCGCGCGAGAGTCATCCCGCGCCCGGAGCCCGCCATGAATTCACACCCCGATATACCTTGCGAACCGACGAGTCTGTTGCTCGAACTCGCCGGTCTTCCACCCAAGCCTCCACGCTCAAAGCTCGAACCGCACCGCGAACTGATCCGGGAACTCCGCCGCAAGGGCCGGACGTATAGGGAAGTCGCCCGGCTGTTCGAGGAGCGAGTCGGCTTCCACGTCGCTCCGAGCACGCTGCACTCCTTCGTCAAGGTCCGCGCCCGTCACCGGAAGCAAGTTCAGTTCGAGCTGCCACCAGCGGATGTCGTGCGCGAAACAGCGCCGCCCTCGACCAGTCGCGTAGCGGCGTTCAAGGCAAAGCCCGCAGTTCAGGAAGCGAAGCGATCTCGCTTCGTCTTCCGAGAAAACGAACCTCTCACCCTCAGCACTCAGGGAGGTGCCCAATGACGAATTCCAAACGCGTAGTTTTCACGATGGGCGGCAAAGGCGGCGTCGGCAAGACTGGCGTCATGGTCGCCCTCGCGGAATGGTTCGAAGCCAATGAGATTCCGGTGACCCTGCTTGATCTCGATACAGAGAACAAAGCTCGTGGCTCTCTCAAGCATTTCTTCGACGGTACGGTCACAAAGGTAAACATCCACACACCAGCCGGCCTCGACGCCTTTGTCGATCACCTCGATGGTGGCTCGGAGATCATCCTGGCCGATATGGGCGCAGGCGCAGGGCAAGTCGCAGCCGATTGGTTCGAGTCAATGTACGAGGACGTGGCTGCAACGGGTGTCAGCTTCACGGCTGTCGGTGTGGTCACGCCTGATCCGGCAAGCGTGGAAAGCATTCTTGCCTGGGCGAACCGGCTTCAAGATCGGGTGCAATATGTGGTGGTGGAGAACGCGACCAGCACTCTCTCGGACTTCACCTACTGGCGATCAACGGAGCAGGCTAAGAAGTTTCGAGACGCCTTCGCACCAACAGTTCTGCAGATGGAGTTCCGGCTAGCAGAACTAGAGAACCCGGTGCGTCAGCATGGCATCAAGCTCGGTGATGTGGCAGATCGCAAGTCGTCTGTTGCCGAACTGAAAAGAGCATCGCTCATCATGAGGGCGCAAAGCTATCGTCGTCGCCTTTTCTCAGAGTTTGACCGGACAAAGGAGGTCTTCCTCCCATGAGCACCTCACCGGCATTGCCACAACTGGATGAAGCGGATGCGGGAGAGTCGACTTTGTTCGACTCTCTCGCCCGCCTTGTACCACCCGAACTGCAAACGGCCTACTACCGCGTCTTGGCACACACACGAACGCTCGGCCCGGATGACGAGATGCTCCGCATCCTCGAAGCAATGGGCATTCTGGCGTTGGTCACGCGGCATACTCCAAAGGACATCGCCGATGAACGCGAGCGCATTCAGGAGATGTTGGATTGTCATCTACAGTTTTCTGATGAATCTCAACAGAAGATGCTGAAGTACGTCCATTTCATTGAAGGCCGCCTCTCTGAGCTACCTTCCGAGATTGAGGCGGGCCTCGATCCTCAGCAGATTGCCAAGATTTTGGGTGAGAGTCTGCGTCAGCATTTTGTGCAGTCCGGCGTCCCGGATACTGTCGCCGGACTGCAAGCGACGACCGCTGCAATGGGAAACGTGCAAAAGCAACTGAGCGCAGCCCTGCGTGATCTGACGGATAGAGACGGTGGCGTCGCTGCTAAAGTCGACTCCACGAATCGCCATATCGTACAGACACTTGAACGCCGAACGACGGCCTTGGATGAGCTGTTGCACGAATTCAAAACAGACCTGCTCCGTATCTGGATTCCGATAGTCACTGGTGCAACGATGCTCATCGGATTGTTTGCAGGGATGGAAATTCAAGGATGTAAAGACTCGGAACCCACGTCGATAATCCAGGCCTCGCCTGCGGGATCGTTAGCACCTTCCATCCCTGACTCACCTCCAGAACCCACAGCGAAAGCTCTTAGCCCCCACATAAAGAGACCGCCTCCGAAGCGAGCCGAGCATGTTGCTAAGTGAATGGTGTGTAAGGTGCTCTTGTTTGTTGAAGCGTCCGCCGCGCCTACGCTCGCCCTGCGCCGGGCCGCAACCATTAAGGCCTCTCGCTACCACTGGAGCCAAGAACTACAATGGTTTCAACGGACTCTTTGGACTTGCCATGATTCGGATCGCGGCTGAAAATATCTATGTTCTCCGGAATTCGACGGGGAAACCCTTCACTGATCTGCTGGATCGGTTGATCCGCAGTTCCGTGCCAATCCTTGGTATTCCCGCTACGGCTGTCTTGGATAACCCCAGAGTCAATTACCCGGACGGAGGTGTGGACACCCAGGTGACAGAGGGCTGCTCTGGCGATCCTAAGGGTTATTTCAACGAACCAACCGCGTGGCAATACAAGGCTGTTTCGTTGAGGGATTTCACCGACAGTAAGGTGAAGGAAGAAATCAACGGAGACAGTAAAGACTATGTCCGTAGCCTGCTGCAACAGGGGTATGCGTACCGTTTGTGCATTGCGGACGATGGGCCTGCCGAAAAGAAGACCCAGATTAAAGGTCTCCTGGATGCGGAGATCAAGAAGGTCAACGCCGAAGCACCGGAGGCAGTCGTGCTCTTTGCATCCAATGTGGTCGCTTGGGTCAACGCATTTCCCGCAATTGCTGCGGATATGCTGGGTTCAACCCTGACGGACTTTTTTCATTTTGCGACATGGCAAAACCGGGAACGCGCGGTGACAAAGACGTTCGTAACGACGCCGGAAACGGATGTCATTTTCGATAATGTTCGGCAGCATCTTGCTTGGTCGAACAAACCCGCGAGCCCACGGCTTACGATTTCGGGCGATGCGGGCGTGGGCAAGAGTCGCACAGCATTTGAGGCAATTGCGGCGATTCCTGGAGTTGCCTCACTGACCCTCTATACGGATGACGAAGACCACGCACTCGATGTGGCCCGTGCAATCGCCAATGATCAGAATCTGTATGCGGTGCTTGTTGCTGACGAATGCCTGGACGCAACCGCGTTCCAACTGGCGAAGATCCTTCAGGGTACGCAGCATCGGATACGGCTGATTACCATTGACAATGCTTTAGAGCGCATGGACAGGACCGAGTTGCGACTCAGTCGTATTGCAACTTCGACAGTGGAGAAGATCGTCGAGGCCAATTTCCCGGATATCGACCCCGGCCGCCGCTACCGTTATTGTCAGCTTGCAGAAGGCTACCTTCGCTTTGCCATCTTCCTATGTGACAACGACAACCTGATCGTGCAGCAGGGGCACTTGGGAACGCTCCTAAGCGACACCAAGAGCTATCTCGGAACGCTTTTCGGGCGAGATGGCCCTTTCGAGGAGGCCGATTTTACTGCGCTGATGGTGATTTCATTGGTGCAGAGATGCGGCATCATGGACAATGTTTTCGCAGAGCTCGAAGAGCTTTGTGCCCTGGTGAAGCTCGATCCCAAGGAAGTGCGGGAGCGCCTTCATCGTATGCAGAAGACAAACGGACTGGTGGCTCGGGCTGGGCGATATTTCTATGTCACCCCAACACCGGTTGCGATGGTGTGCTTCCAAGCAGCTTGGTCTAAATGGGCGGAGCCTGACCCGAAGCCCTTTCTGGCAAGTTTCCCGACGGATCTTATTCCATCATTTCTCGCACGCATGGCGCGCGCTCCCGAGGAGGTCGGCAGCGTCGTCAATGCCTACTTTCGCAACTGGGCACTTTCCCGAGGGGGAAACATCTTTACCGATGCCCATGAGACTGAACAGCTCCTTCTTCTAGTGCGGTCGTCTCCTGACGTGATGGTTCCCCGGCTCCATCAGCTGGTGATGGCAGCGACGCCAGAACAGCTTGGCAAACATTATGGTGGTGGACGTCGCCACCTTGTTACAGACGCACTTGAAATCGCGTCGTTTCCCCAGTGGTTTTTCTTCGCGGAAGAAATCCTCTTCACATTGGCGCGCGATGAGTCGGAACCTGACCTGGGCAACAATGCTACGAAGGTCTGGGCTGGATTGTTTCCGATCATGGGTTTCGTGGCAACGCCTTTCAAGGAGCGTTTCAAATTGCTCCGTGACCGATTGGGAAGTGGCGATACACCAACAAGACTCCTTTGCATCGCGGCGCTGCAGAATGCGCTCGACGATCGTTCGATTCACCTCGTAAGCGGCCAGCCCTATGGAAACCGGATTGCTCCAACCCCATGGCGTCCGAAAACGTATGGGGAAATCTACGAGTACATGAAAGAGTGTTTGGCTGAATTGAACCTCCTCAGTTCCGATGTGGACGAAGTTGTGCGAGAAAAAGCCACGACTGCTCTGATTAGCTCCGTTCGCAGTTTGGTTTTTCGAGGATTTGCGCAGCAAGCCAGGGAAGGTGCTGGAACCTTACCTGCGCATGTGCGCCCAGTTCTTCGAGCCGAATTGCGTGAATTCATGTTGCTGAACAATTCGGAACATAGCCCGCATTCTGAGGAGGAAAAGAAGCAACGCGCGGATTCCGTGACGGAATGGATCGCCGAGCTGGCTTCAACAAGCGTTCATGATCGTCTGATTGAGGACGTAGGTACGGAATCATGGGACCACCACCTTGAGCAGGAGGCTTGGGACGGTCGCATCCGAGAGCTGGCTGCGCATTTGTTGCATCATCTGGCAGACTTCGAGCAAGAGTTGGCATGGCTGAATAGTGACAAGGCGCGCTCCTCGGTTGAGTTTGGCGTGCAACTTGGACGACTGGACGAAAACTTAGGCCTGCTGGATAGAATTCTCGCAGCCTGCCGTAAGAGTCGCAATCCGAATCTGGCGCGCGGGTATTTTGCTGGTGTTAGCGAAGGCACTCGGCCCAAATTGCCTTCTGAGGCGGCAGAACAGGTCCACGCAAAGCTGAACAGGGCTCTTGATGTGCTTTGGGAAGATGATCCGGTTCTCGCTTTTCATGTCATGACACTCGCAGGCGACTTCGTTGATTCTTTTGACCGCGCTATCGTGGCAGTGCGGGCCAAGAAACTCCGGCCTGGATTCTTGCACACATTTGTTGCCTGGAATGGTCCGCGGCACACTTGGCCCAAGGAGGCTCGTACCGCCGCGGAGACGCTACTTGAGGCAGCTCAAAGCGAAGATGAGGCTGCTGCGAACACGGGCATTGAGTTTATTGTTTTTGTCTTGATGCGGACGACTGAATCTGAGGACAAGCTGGAATGGCTACAGGCAGTTTTTCATGACAGATCGCTAGATGTGGTGTTCGGATTACTGGAACAGGCTTCTTTGGCAACGCAGAAGGGCTCTCACTGGTTCTCGCAGATATTTGCGCGTGTGATGCCGGCGAACCCTGATCGGGCTACTTCGATCCTGCTTGGGATGATGCAGAGCGTCTCTTACGAGACCTCCGAAGCTGCCATTGGACTATTTCCGAGCGTAGCGGCGCAACGTCCGCAGGAATTGATGGATGGTATCGGTAGGTTTATGTTGTCTGGGGAGCGCAATGTGAGCTTCCTCTTCCGGAAGTATCCTATCGTCTCGCTGCCTGAGGGCGTGGTCATTGGATGGCTAGAGAAGCACGGCTTGGCGGGAGCTCGCTTGCTGGCTCGTCATGTGCCCGGGCCCTTTATGGGCAACAACGGACCAGATTTGAACCCCATCACACGATTCATTTTGGAGAAGTACGGAGATGATGAGCAGGTCTTTTCAAGCTGGATCGCTGGCATGTATAACGGCCAGGTTTTTGCGGGATCGATCGCTGATCATACCGAGCGTCGTGCTGCCATGGCAGAGCCCTTTCTGAACTTCCCGGTTGAAGCTGTTCGACGGTGGGCGCGTGGTCAAGTCCAATATGCGGACGAGCATGTTCCGAAGTTCAAGTTGGAAGAGGAAGAGCGAGGATTCTAATGGCTGGCCGCTCTCGATCAACTGAGCTCCCCTTAGAATCAATGTATGCCTACACACGGCGGCACCTCGGATAAGTTGGGAAACCGTTACGAATTTCTGTGGGCTGCTGACCAGCTGCTTAGGATTCTTGACGGTAAAGCCGTTGATTTCACACTCGAACCGATAAATCCAGAGGAATCCAAGGGCATCGAATTCAAGGTCACCAATGCAGATGGAACGGTGGACTATTGGTCGGTCAAGCGTCAGACAACTCAAGCTGGATGGACTTTGGCACTCCTGACGGCAGACGGCAATAATGGTCGGTCGATTCTTGGAGATCTCATAAAACATGTTAAACGGTCAGAAGCCAATCACGGCGTATTCGCGTCAACTCTGGGTGCCGGCGATCTCGAAGAACTGCGCCTGTATATTGCGGACGAGGCTTTGTTCAAAGACCGGTTAGAGCAATCCGCTGGCCTGCGCGGAAAATTTCGCGCTTCGATTCTGCCTTTATGCGAGGGCAACGAAGAACTTGCCCGTCAACTCCTTGCACGAATCCGTAGCCATGCAGCCGATGAAGCTCAGCTCAGAGAACGAGTGCAAGACATGATTCGTAGGCTCCTATACGAGGTATCCGGTGCGCCATTAGACGTGGGCAGGATCTGGTCTCTTCTCGAAGACCTCTCGCTTAGAAAGATTCACACTCCCATCGACCGACCAATAATTCTGGCTGAACTTGAAGGTCACAATGTTCGGCTTCGTGATTGGGCAGTTGAGAAGACGGTTCGGGCGCAGATCGAACAGCTTTGTGAATCCTATGTGACGCCGATCAGAGAGGAGCTGATTAACGGCGCCTTTTTGGCTTTAGGAGGGTTGAACGAGATTCTGTCGGCGGATGGCACTCCAAAAAACCGAAAAACTCTAATCGTTGGCGGAGCTGGAGGTGGTAAGAGCACCACGCTCGGCCATCTAGTCGAATCACTGCAACAATCCAAGGTCCCTGTTGTGCCGGTTCGATTCGACCAGTTGCCGGATGGAATTCTCACGACCAACGAATTGGGTCGGAGACTCTCCTTGCCGGAATCGCCAGTACTCGTTCTGGCGGGTGTTGCGGATGGAGCCCCATGTGTACTGGTCGTTGACCAATTGGACGCCATCAGCATGGCGTCCGGACGGCGGGTCGAACTGTGGTCCTTGTTCGATAGCTTGCGACGCGAAGCCGAACGATTTCCGAAGATGTCGCTCATCGTCGGATGTCGTGAGTTCGACCTAGAACATGACCAACGAATGCGAACGATGAAATCTTCGCAGTCGGGATTTTCGCTGATTACTCTAACGGCATTGTCCCCGGAAACCGTTGATGCGATTTTGCAGAAGGCGGGCTTAGATATCGCACGCATTCAGGCAGAAATCAAGACGGTATTGGCGCTTCCACTCCACATGTCGATGTTTCTGCATCTGTCACCTGAGGCTCAATTCGCTCTTCACGACCGCGATGGACTTTTCGATAGCTTTTGGATTGAGGTGGAGCGCAGAGCGAACCGTCGCGCTGAACGAACGATCGCGTGGACTCCGATTATAGACAAACTGACTTCATGGCTCAGTGCGCACCAAAGACTTTCTGCGCCGCGAGACGTTCTTGACGATTTCTCTGCTGATGCAGCGGTGTTGACCTCCGAACGAGTACTCATTCTGTCGGACGGTCAGTATCGGTTCTTTCACGAAGCTTTCTTTGACTATGCGTTTGCCAGACGGTTTGCATCGCAAGGCAGAGGGCTGGTCGATTTTCTGCTTGCCGGCGAACAAGACTTATTTCGACGCGCCCAAGTGCGTCAGATTCTTTCTTATGTTCGCTCCCATGATCGAACTTATTACTTGCGTGAACTCAAAAGCACTCTTCTTGATGTTCGGATTCGCTTCCATATCAAGAGTCTGGTACTGCAATGGCTTTCTTCGCTGCCTCAGCCAACAGTTGATGAGTGGACGATCTTAAAAGAGGCGAGAGAGGCATGTCCAAGACTTGTTACACACATTCGAGGGACTGTTCTGGGAAGTCCGGGTTGGTTTGATGCGCTCGATGCGGCCAACTCTTTCAGTGAAGCGCTCTCTAGTGGCGATTCAGCAAGAGAACAAGAAGTCATCGGATGCTTTGGTTTCTCTCCTGTGCTGAAACAGCGATTTGCACGCATTGGAGAACTCTTGGATCAATACCGTACTAGCGACGACCGATGGAATGGATATCTCGAAACCGTTTTCCGTTCAGGTGATTTCTATCGAGATCGGAGAATGTTTGATTTATTTCTTGACCTTCTCAGAAGAGGTCTAATCGGAATTAACTCCCCCGATGGGACTACACGAGCAGACTCGTGGCATTTGATGTATTCCGCATCCAAGGAGCGACCGGAGCTGGCCTCGGAAGCCGTCGCGGTCTGGCTTCATTCTCTCTATACAAGATGGCTCGATTCCTCAGGCGAAGTAGATGGAGACCCACCTCCGAGATCATCCGGACATCATCCGCTTTCCGACCAGCTCAATTACGGTGGTGATGGCACACTCGTTATCCGGGACGCGGCACACGCTCCCTTGGCGTATGCCACCTGTTTATTGCCGGTAGTCGCCGAAATTATTCGGACGACGGTTAAGGAACTGCAAGGCCATCTGGATATCGATCCGATTTGGACGTTCCGATCCTATGGTGATGACCTCCTTCAAAATGACGACGTGCTGCTTTCCTGTCTAGCGCAATCGCTCGAACGCTTGGCTGTTGATTCTCCCGACCGACTTGACTCTCTACTCGCGCCGTATTCGCAGAGGCCACATAACGCGATGAGCTATTTGGTATTGAGAGCATGGTCAGCAAATCCGGATATCTACGCTGAGAGGCTTGTTGATTTCCTTGTTCAAGATCCGCGCCGGTTGAAGGTTGGTTACTCCATGTGGGGAGGCGGCGGTTCTGCTGAAGATTATGTCTCACTCCAGGCAGTACGGGTTTGTTCGCCGCGGTGCTCGCCGGAAAAATTCATCGTGCTGGAGCGAGTCATTCTAGAGTTGCGAGATCAATGGGAATCAGGAATCCCACGGTTGCGTGGACTGAGACAATTGCGGTTGTTGCGTGCTTTGGATGAGTCTCGACGAAGCAAGACCGCGCAAGCGAAACTGGCGGAGCTACAGAGAAAATTTCCCGAGGTCGACGAACAGCCGCCGGATTCGATGGGTTCACAGCTATCGTGGGTCGGACCTCCTATACCGGAGGACGCGCAATCGAAGATGACTGACGAGCAGTGGTTAGGAGCGATGCTGAAGTACCAAGGGACAGACTTTCGCACCCGCCATCCGTTGGCAGGTGGCGAACTTGAGCTCGCCCGCTCACTGGAGCAGCGAACTTTCGCGTCACCTAAGAGATTCGCCACATTGGCACAGAAAATGCCAGACTATTTCCCCTCAAGCTATTTTGAAGCTATCCTACGTGGCGTAGCTGAGAGCGGCCATAAAGATGCCTCGCTTAGAGATCCAGAACTGGCAACGGCACTCATTCGGCGAGTTCATTCTCTCCCTTTGCGGCCCTGCGGAAGGAACATTGCATGGCTGGTTCAGCGGTGGGGAAATATCCAGTGGAGTGATGAGGTAGTCGACACTGTCGTTTGGTACGCGCTACACGATCCCGACCCCGAAAGTGATTCCTGGAGGACAGATCCCGATGGAGGAACTCCCTACTTTGGAGGCGATCCATTCACCGCCGGGATGAACTGTGCGCGAGGCGCCGCAGCCGAAGCGATTGCGACTATTCTATTTTCTGATCCTGCCAGTGTTGGGCGATTAGAGGCAGCTCTTTATGCAGTCAGTCACGACCGGGTCATTTCGGTCCGCGCTGTCAGCGTCCAGGCCCTATTAGCTTTGATGAACATTGATCCCACAAAAGCGATCCTATGGTTCAACGAAGCAGTCGGCGGGGCTCCTGAACTCTTCAACACGATGTTATTTGAGAGATTTGTTTATTACGCGGGATTTCGGGATTACAAACAGATTCGTCCTGTGATTCGTTTAATGATGGAGTCAGCAATACCGGCGGTAGCTATCGCCGGAGCGCGCGTGGCATGCCTTCATGATCTTACGTTAGCCGAAGCTGCGGAAGACGCGCAGCACGCATGTGTCGGCACGACTTCGTTGCGAGAGGGCGCGGCCGGAGTGTATGCACGCGATGTTGCACATAAAGAGGTGGGGCCTACCTGCCGCGCGAGGCTGAAGCATTTTTTCTTTGACCCAGTGGATTCAGTAAGGCTCAAAGCTGTGTCCGCCTTTCAACATCTATCCAAACTGTCCACGGAAGAGCAAGCCGATTTGCTGCAGTCGTTGCTCGAATCAAAACCAATGATTGGTGAGCTATGGTTAGTGCTGCGCTTCCTGCAAGATTCTCCTGTGCAACTGCCTGATCTGATCCTCAATCTAGCTGAGCTTTGCGTTACAGAAAGCAATGACGATGGCGAGCGAGGGCGTCGTCATGGCGCATCAATGGAATTATCCAAGATCATTGTTCGACTTTTGGTTCAGACAGAAGATCCGCAAGTACGTGCAAAGTGCCTTGATCTCATTGATTCAATGGAGGAGCACCACTTTAGCGGTCTATCAACAGAACTACACCGGGCAGAAGTGGGCTGAATGTCTCAAGGTCCCGATAACCGAGTCGATTCGGAAGACAAAGGTTAGGGGTTCGCTGAGCCTGTCCAGAGCAGTGCTGCCGGACACCAGCAATCCGGCTCACCTGGTTTGTTAGGGTTGCATGAGGCATCCGCGGTGCTTCTTGGCGATCACGGGACGCCTCATCGGACAGTTCTGAAACAGACCTCGAACAAGGCCGGATGATGTTCGGGGCTGTTCGACAGCCGTTCGTGTTGTGATTCTGTAAGAGTTTTCCTAAGCCGACAGGCTTAGGGATGGTGTCTCTTTCCTTCATTCTGCTCTTCGCTTGGGCCAATCGGCCGCTGCACAGAATCGGGCACATTCCGCATCTCGCCACCGTAAGCCTCATACCCGGCTACCCCACCTGTCGCAAGGCATCCTGTATCCAGAGTGGGAGGAGAAATGCGTGCTTCTGCAGTCGACGGATAGCCTCTTCGGGAACTTTTTCGATGAGCTGGCGAAGGACTTTGCTTACCTCGGTGGGGCCAGCCCATGCCAGGGCTCGTACCAACTCTCCCTCAGGCTCATTCCAGAGGACAAGCTGCCAGTCGGGAACATGCTGGATCTGAATCACCAGCTTGCCCATCCTGTACGAACGAGTTCTACCGGAGGTCCAAAAGACCATGTGCATAGGAACTTGAGTGGTCAAGCCAAGTCCGTTGGCGCAAGTCGCCCCAAAGGGCGTGATAGCGTCTCCTGATTGTTTTGCGAGTTGTTCGATGAAGAGGTGGACTCCCGGTCCGTGGCGGCCAAACCGACCCATGGTGGTGGCTACATAAACACCGCGAGAAACTCTGAGAATCTCGCCATCCTTTGCTAGGGCGCAAAGCGTCCGGGATACAGTCTCCCGATCTGCGAGATGGAGGAATGCCGCCGCCGTCACGGGCATCCCTTCGGGCATCTTCGCGAGTTCCGCAGAGATGGCTCTGGTTAGCTGCTTCATCCACCAAAAGTATAAAGACCCGGTTCGGCTGGTTCCAGTCTGGTCGATGTTCAGCCCGTCGGGTGGGCAAATTCCGGCGCTCTCGCTCTTCTAAGAGCGACCTTCAGGGCGGGAAGACGGGCGTTTTCGCGTCAGAGAGTCGAAGGAATGTCTATGAATTCCTCTACGGCACCCGGGAGGACACCCAATTACACCCATTCGATCCGCATACTTAGAGTAAAGCGGGCGGCGGAAGCCGCCCGCTGGTTTTTCTAGCTAGCTACGGCTAATTGAGGGCCATCTGAAACGGCTATATCGGCGTTGGATTCAAGAGCGGACAGGATGACCGCCGATGTCTTCTGGATGGCTTTAAGGCTTTCGGTGAGGAGTGCGGCATTGCCGTGATACAGGTGGATGTAGTCGGCGGATGCCCGACCTGTGCTGAGTCCGATGGTCTTGCCTACGACAAAGGCGATTGCTTCCGCCTCTGTCTCGCGTACTGTCTTCGTCGTCGCGGTGCGACGTTCCGCCTTGTGTAGCATCTCGTGCGCGAGTTCGTGAACCAAGGTGCTGAACTCCTCGACTGCACCCTGTCCTGGAAGGATGGCGATTCTGCCTCCGTAGCTCATGCCCAATGCCGGGGCGATGCTCTCCTTGAACTCAAGCGTTATGGCCTGAGCGGTGACGAAATCGACCAACCGTTCCCGGTACTCTCCGACATCGCCCGTGACGCGCTCTGACAGTTCGGGAAGCTCCTTGCCTTCGGTCTGCGAGACATCGAAGACGTACGCAGAGCGGAACCCAACCAACACGGCTTGATTCTGGGTGCGGATATCTTTCTCGGCCTCGACATCCTTCTTCCGACGAACCCCGATCACAGGAGCGAGAATGCGTATACCGCGCTCTCCCTTCTTCACCTTCCGGCCAAGCTGGTTCCATCCGTAGAGTCCAGCAACACGGGTTGCGTCGGGCCTCTGCGAAGCACTCACACACTGCCCATGTTTCGTCGACGATTCACTATCGACATCATCCGCACTGCGGTGTGACGGTCACGCTTGTACGGCGTTGTTCGTCTATGGGCCAGTATCAAGTTCAGGTAG
>JAABUX010007479.1_pt1 | contig 12819 bp, 12 predicted proteins | sample 5561851 | NCBI WGS metagenome assembly JAABUX01 (sample SAMN10711883, study PRJNA513361) | rock metagenome | isolation source: Antarctica rocks | place: Antarctica: Victoria Land, Richard Nunatak red sandstone | collected 2016-01-03 | reverse complement strand
CGAACATCCTCAAGGCGCCTGTGCACATGCCCCTGCGAAACCAAGTCCTTGCTCCAAACCAACATGGGTTGAAACAGCTACACAATGCCACCGAATCGGAGCTACCCACCCGTCTACAAAATGAGGGATTCGTGAGCGTTCTGCGTAGTTGTATAAGCAATATCCGCCTGTCGAAGCAAGTGATCGTGCATTGGCTTCGCCATAACGAGTTGCTCAATGACAGTATTCTTCGGCGGGAGTAATTTACCGTACTTCGCGCTTAGAACTAAATAGGAAGCTGATCGGGCGGTTCTCCCGTTACCATTTCTAAAAGGATGTATCCAGTTCAAACGCCATAGAACGAACGCTGATAAAAAGATTAGATCACGCCTTTCCCACTCTTGATTAACATAGTCGCACATACTTCCCATTAAAGCAGAGACTTCGATCCAGTTTGGCGGAATGTGCGGCGAGTTGGATAATGAGACAGCAACCTTTCTATATAGGCCCGCATCATCCAGCAACTTATTCATAGATGTCAGATGTAAGTCTTTGATCAAAGCTTCAGACATAACAAAACGGGAGCCACTTGTTGTGACTCCCGTTACAAGTTCGTCTGTCTTAGCCTGAAGTTATAGAGGTTGTAGAGCTTTTGAAAAAAGCTCTTTACGTCTCCGTTACCATCAGGGTCCATTTACTTACTTCGTGTTTGCCTCTGCCTCTACAATGGTACGCGAAGCGCGTACCGCGTCAACAGTCACACGACGATCCGAATAGCCTCCGTTAGCGGCAGCTATCGCAATGCGACTTTCGCGCAATTCTTCTTCGGTCGGATTCACAGTCCGAGCGCGCTCTAGAAGAGCCGCAAGTTCCTGATCCATGGTCACTCCTCCAGCGTTGGAAATTCCAACACATGTTCCATACCACAGATTCGCAATTGACGCACGATTTTCCTTGACTCTTATCGCTGCGATCGGGATGTGGATTCGGACTCGGTCATGGAACTGCTAATAACAGAAGATGACGGTCAGGCACCGCGCTGCCAATACCCTTTCCACACTCGAGACACCGGATGACCTAGCGCCGCCGCTGTAGCGGCTTGGTGCAGCCCGCCGTTAGGTGCCCGGCGGTTATCCTCACGCCAAGCCATCTCGACGGCGTATGCGGCGAGGTATTTGCCGCTGACGTGATGGTGCTGGCCGATCTCGGCGCGGCGCAGGCGAGCGAAGTAGCTTTCTGCCCAGTTGGTGCAAGCGCCGTCCTTTGAGAACGCGACCGAGTGATTGATCCGGCGCATTTCATAGTAGGCGTGCAGCCGATCCCAACTCGACGCCTCGTCCGCGTGCACGATCGAACCCATGGCAATCCGCTCACGAACCAGCGCCACGCCATCGGATTCCTTGGCGACGATGAACGGCAGCGTCTTACCGCCGCGCTGCCGTGCCACAACAACGGACTGGCGCTTGGCCGGCGTCTCTAGGCGACGGTCGGGCCGATCGGCCTTCTCGTTCTGAAGCTTGGTGTGTCCGCCGAAGTAAGCCCCGTCGACCTCGACAACGCCGTCCAGCTCACCCTGCATTTGTTCCGCGCCGATCGCCTCACGCAGCTTGTGCGCCAAAACGAACGCCGTCTTGTATTGCACGTCGAGATCACGCCCGAGCTGTAGAGCGGAAATCCCCTTAACCGCGTTCACGAAGATCGCGATAGCAGCGAGGTAGTCGCGGATGGCCAGCTTGCGGCTGGCAAAGATGGTCCCGCTGGTGACGCTGAACTGATGCATGCACGCCTTGCACTTCCAGATGCGCCGAGCCGCGTAGGTGTAGACCGCCGTGCACTGGCAGCGTGGGCAGAAAGCAGCGCCGCCGTTGTCGGCAAAGCGGATCGCTACGAAGGCCGCGTGTGCTTCGTCGTCAGACAGCCGGAACACGGACTTAAGGGAGAGTGTCCGCGCCTTTGCTGAGAGGAGGAAGTGTTGCGCCATGCCCAGACTATGCCTGAGCGGTTACGCATTGTCTAGATGCGAATGCGCTTACGCATCGCGTCTCGGTAGAGAAAGCGTGAGCTGCACCATCTCCCGCCCGTATCGCTTGGCGACCTTCTCTTTCATCTCGCGCATATCCTGGCAGTCCTCAGCCATGCCAATGATCTTGTAAATGTGCGGAATCAAGGCTTTCAGACCGAAATCCTCGGTCAGCCATTGATGGTAGTTCTGCCCGTGGAAAGGCTTAGGTTTATTCTTTTTCAGGTACTCCGCTACGTCCGGATCAAGCGCCTGGTAGATCAATTCATTGACAAGGTGCCCCCACCATTTCGGGCGGCTATGCAGCGATCCCTTCCACTTGGTAAGCCGCCCGAAGTGCTCCCATAACTCGTCAGGAAACGTCTTCTCCCACGCACGCAAATCATCAGCGATGTAGGCTTGTATTTTGACGTTAAGGGCATCCTTGGCGCGTTCATACTGATAGCCCGTGGCTTCATCAATCAGCGCGACAATGCCAATCCGAAGGAACGATGTGCTTAGGATGGCGCAGGTTGTGGCGATTTCCTTTTGCCGTTCGGTGCTTAGCGCCCCCGCGCCGAGCGCTCGCACATAGCCCGTGAGGATGGCCTCGAACTGCTCAGCCGTGATTCCGACACCGCGAAACTGCGTGCCAGGGATGAAAAAGTCCTTGGTTTCGACCAGGACTAAGTCTTTGTCCACAAAGCCTTTTAGGCTCTGAACACTGAGATATTCGACCAGGTTGCCCGCATCCTTGCCGGTCATGGCTTTGACTGCCCCGCGCATGCTGATGACTCGATCCCCGGTATCGAGCACGTAAACGTCGATAGGCACGTCTCCAAGTGTCATGACCCCCCGATGCTTGGCGAAAGGAGACGGAGGAAGCACTTCCCCTTCCATCGCCGGAAGTTCTGGCGGAAGCATCAACTCGGTTGGCGGCTTTGCCCAGCGGGATTTCGCTGCCGCACTTGCTGATGCCCTGCGCTCTTCTGGAGTCATATTGGCAGCTCTCGCCGCGCCGCCCTTCTTGCCACCCTTACGGCCCATTTCAGCCGCTGCCTTGTTCTTCTTGCGAGGCTGTATAGGCTCTGGCTCTTCGGTCATGCTTCACCATGCGTAATCGCTCTCGCAAAGCATGGCGATGCTTAAGCGCTAAAGCAAGGATGGTTTCATGGAGACGGTGCTTTTAAGTCTCGCGGGCTTCGCGGTTGTTGAGGTCATTTGGCTGCTTTACCAGATCGAAAAAGGCATCCGGTTGGCGAGGGCTGACTTAGCAAAGCTGCACGTTGAGCTGATCGAGCATCACCGCAGAAGCTGACTTCGCCCGGTTTTTAGCTTGGTGTGTTTGCTACCTAATACCGGGATTGTCCAAGGTCAACGGGCCGGGCACGTCCATGGTCAGCTCCTGGCCGTGCTGCTCGAACTCCCAGCGGTAAGGCTTGCCGCTCGGCAGACGGATGCGGATGCAGGCGTGCCTCTGCAGGTCGTCCGGCGTTTGCGGCGCCCCATGATCGGCCAAGTAGGACGGGGCCGCGACGACCACGAAGCGGATGCTGCCACCGAAGCGGACGGCGATCATGTCCTGCGGCACCGCCTCACCCAGCCGCACCCCGGCATCGAAGCCTTCAGCCACGATGTCTACTAGCCGGCCCTCGGTAACGAGGTCGAGCGACATCTCCGGGCAGCGGCGAAGGAACGCCGGCACCACCGAGCGCAAAAGGAGCCGGGTGGCAGGCTCCGTGGCGTTGATCCGCAGCCGGCCGGCCGGCTGGCCGCGAAACGCCGTGATCGCAGCCAGCGCGCCGTCGAGGTCGTGTAGGATCGGCGTGAGTTGGGCGGCAAGCTGCTCACCGGCCTGGGTAGGCGCCACGCTGCGCGTGGTCCGATGCAGCAGGCGAACGCCGAGCCTGGCTTCCAAAACACGCATCATGTGGCTGAGGGTTGATGGAGACAGGCCGAGTTCGTCGGCAGCCCTGCGGAAGCTGCGATGCGCGACTATGGCGGCAAAAGCGGTCAGATCGCTGAGCCCTGGCCGTTCATTCATGGGTGTTCTTCACTGACGCATGCGGCGTCGCCTAGGTAATAGCAGGAATGAGACGGCCCCATCTAATCGTGTGAAGCTGCGATCACGCGGTCTTCCAGAGGAGATGTCACATGGCAAGGACATGGTTGGTCACCGGTGCGTCGTCCGGCATCGGGCGAAAGCTGACCGAGATACTGTTGGCGCCCGGCGACCGGGTCGCGGCGACGTGTCGCCGGGCGGGCGCCCTCGACGACCTTAACGCGCAGTACGGCGACAGCTTGTGGGTAGAGTCGCTGGACGTGACCGACCCGAGGTCGCGCCGTTCGGCATCGCGTTCACTCTTGTCGAACCCGGCCCGACTCGAACGGAGTTCGGCGGCGCCTTGGTCAGCCCGCCCCCTATGGCGGCCTACGAGAATACGCCGGCGGGCGACGTGCGCCGCGCGGTCACCACTGGGGCGTTCGCGATCAAGGGCGACGCCGGTAAAACGGCGCAGGCGATGATCGACGCCGCTGGCATCAGCCCGGCACCCGGCGGCTGACCCTGGGCAGCCAAGCTCTACGCCAATGTGCGTGCCGCCCTGACAGGGCGGTTGGCGGCGTTGGAGGCCCAACAGGAGATCGCGCTCTCGGCAGATGCCGAGGGGTGAATGCCTGCGACGGAAACAGCCCGGCTTGGGACAGAAGCGGATAGTATCGGCGATGTGGCCGAGGCCAGGACCTGCCGATGGCTGGCTCGCCAGTTCGTATCGAGGAGAACACCAATGCCCAAATTCAGGCTCTTAGCGGATTTTGGTGATCATGCCGGCGTCGCCACATGGGATAAGTAAACCTGATCTCCTGCTTGTTGCCGGACCCGTCTGTGGTCCGGCTCGAAACCTGGGGCATTGAGCCTGCCCCGCCGACGATCACCCTGGCCCTGACATCTCGTTCCCGTCCGGCTCCGTGCCCACTCTGCGGCCGGCGGGTTAAGCGGACCCATAGTTGGTACGAGCGCGCCCTGGCCGACCTGCCCTGGGGCGAGCATGCCGTTGCCGTCCAACTTCGCGTCAGGAAGCTCTTTTGCGACAACGCCAAGTGCAAGCGCCGCATCTTCACCGAACGCCTGCCCGGCGTCGTGGCGCCCTGGGCACGCAAGACGGCTCGGCTGTCCGACCGGCTGACGGCAGTGGGCCTGGCCCTCGGCGGCGCAGCCGGCGCACGCCTCGGCCACAGCATAGGCCTGGCTGCGAGCCGGAACACTCTGCTACGCCTGGTCAGGCGAGCACCTTTGCCCCAGGACGCCGTGCCGACGGCGCTGGGCGTGGATGACTGGGCGCTGCGCAAGCGGCACACCTTCGGCACGGTGCTGGTGGACCTCGACCGGCATCGCCCGGTAGCGCTGCTGCCCGACCGCGACGCCGAAACGCTTGCGGCCTGGCTGCGCGAGCACCCCGGCGTCGAGGTAATCTCCCGCGACCGCGCCAGTGCCTATGCCGCGGGAGGCCGCAATGGGGCTCCTGGCGCAGTGCAAGTCGCGGGCCGCTTCCACCTGCTGCAGAACCTGGCCGAGGCTCTCGAGCTGGCGTTCACCGGTCATGCCCGGGAGCTGCGGGGACGCCGAGCAGGCCCGACGCCAGGATGCGGTGGCGGAAGGCGGCCCGGTCCGGCCTGAGCCGCCGCCACCGCCCAAGCGGCCGCTGGCCATGGCTACCGCACGCCGGGAGCGGCGCATGGCGACGCACCAACAGGTATGGAACCTCTACCGTCAGGGCTGGCCAGGGGAGGAGATCGCCCGCCACCTCGGCATCGGGCGCACGACCACCTACCGCCACCTCAAGAGCGAGGCGTCTCCCGAGCGCAATGGCCGCAGCGACGCCGGGCGCAGTTCCCTGGACCCCTGGCGCGACTGGATCATCGAGCGCTGGAACAGGGGGCAGCGCAACGGCCGGCAGACACTGCGCGACCTCCAGGCCAAGGGTTTCACCGGCAATTACGCGACGGTGCTGCGCTACCTCAACCGACTGCGCGACGCGCAGCAGGGCGCGGCACCCCACCGTCCGCGGGCGCGGCCCGGGCCGCCCCTGGTCGCCGCGCCCAAGCAGGTGCTGACGCCATGCACCGCGGCGTGGACCGTGCTGCGCCCGCTGGATCGGCGGGACGACGAGGAGAAGGCTTTGCTGGCCAAGATGCGCGAGACCGCGCCTACCCTGGCAACAGCCGTGGAGTTTGCAAAGGAGTTTGCGGCCCTCGTGCGCGGGCGAAGGCCGGAACGCCTCGACCCCTGGCTGCAACAAGCACAGGACAGCGCGGTGCCGGCACTGCAGCGCTTCGCCAAGCGGCTGTCGTCGGACTACGACGCCGTGCGCGCGGCGGTGACACTCGCCTGGAGCAACAGCCAGGTCGAGGGGCAGATCAACCGGCTCAAGACCATCAAGCGCCAGATGTATGGACGGGCCAATCTCAACCTGCTCGAACGCCGCTTCCTGCTCACAGTTCGATCACCAAAACTGGCCAAGATCCCGTTCTATATCATGACCCTCTCTGGTTTGTGCTTATGGCTTCTTGCAATTTCGCGTATGACTTTGCGTATCCAATTGTGCGCCTTGTCCCTGTGAGTGCGGTCGTGCCAGATGAGCGCGATCTCGACATCGGGAACCGTAAACGGAAGCGGCAAGATCTTGAGCCGAAACTGTTTTGCTGCGCGCTCCGCCGCTCCGAGGGGCATCGTAGCGATCAGGTCGGTTTCTGCTACGATTGAAAGGATGACCGAAATGCTTCCCGCCTGGAAGGTGGTGATGCGTCCCACACCCAAGTCAGCCAGGGCAGCATTGGTGACCTTCTCGATGGTCGAAAGGCCTGCGTGAGAGAAACCGGCGAAACAAGCATGAGGGAGGCCAACGTAATCGGTCAGACTGATGCCATCTTTGATGGAAGGATGACGGTCACGCGCGAGGCAGACGATCCGTTGTGTGAAGATCACGGATGAGTACAAGTGCTTTGGCAAGTCACGAAAATACCCGATGACGAGATGACTGCTTTCTTCTTCGAGTTCTTCCCGTACCCGCGATGGGTCCATGTTGCGTATTTCGATCCTTAATTTAGGTGCCAACTGGGAGATGCTGCCTAGTAAGGCGGGCATGAGCATCTCTGCGGCGTAGTCCGTCGTCATGATCCTGACCGTCAAATTGGCTGTTGTCGGATCGAACGGCGCACTCTGTGTAAGCGCATCATCGATATGCCGCAGGCCACTTCGAACGGATTCGACAAGCTCGAGCGCGCGGCTCGTTGGCATCATGCCTCGAGAGGTCCGCACCAAGAGTGGGTCACTGAACAAAACACGAAGTCGCCCGAGTGCGTTGCTCATGGCGGATTGGCTCATCCTCATCCGGTCAGCTGCCCGCGTGATCTGGCGCTCTGTCATCAGTGTGTCGAAGCATGCCAGTAGATGCAGGTCGACGTTCTTGTACAAACCCCCTCCCGGAGCTCCGTGTCATGCCGGAGCTTTCGGGAATAGTCACATGGGCCCGGGCTGTGGGCAAGCATGGTCCGGGCGGGCCTGGAGGATCTAGCCCAGGCGCCGGATGGGGTCGCTGCCCTCCCAGCCGACGGAGGCCGCGGCGACGGCATCGAACGCCCTCTTCTTGCCTGGCGACAGCGACGACAGCTCGACCATGACGCCCGGATGCGGATCGCGCCGGTCGGAGAAGTAGACGATGCGCCCTTCCGGTTCGATGGTGTACCCGGTCAGCACCGGCTCAAATCCCGCCTCCGTCGCGCGCGCCAGGTCCGCGTCGAAATGCTCGGTCCAGAACGCGACATGCTGGACGCCCTCTCGGCCTGACTTGATGAAGTCGAGGTATGGGGAAGGACGGTCGTCCCGGGGCTGCAACAGCTCGATCTGCAGCGGGCCGGACTGTCCGAGGGCCGCGCTGATCTGTGCGTCGCAAGGCTGGCCGAGATACTTGAAATCCCTCATCGGTGCGCGGTCGAAGTAGAAGAACGGACCGACGCCCAGCTGCTCGGTCCAGTAGCGCATGGACGCCTCTATGTCGCGAACGACGTAGCCGAGTTGCCGTATCGGCCCGAACTGCTGTTTCATTTCCTATTCCTTCCCACAGTTATGATCTTTGCGCACCCGGACGCCTGTCAGCTAACAGATCATCAACACGACCTTCCCGAAGTGCTGGCCGCTCCGGAGATAGTCTTGCGCGGCGGCGGCCTCCTCGAGCGGGAACGTTCGGTCGATTACAGGCCGCATCTCTCCGCTTTCCATCAGCGCGGCCAGGTCCTCCTCAGTGCGGCGGACGATCTCGGCACATTCGTCGACGGAGCGCGTCCGAAACGTCACCCCGATCAGGGCAATGCGTTTGCGCGAGTGTTCGTCGAGGTCGATCTCGCCAGTCCACTTCCCGAGGCGGCCAACATTGATGATCCGGCCACGGATGGCGGCGGCCTTGACCAAGTCGCCCAGCGTCTCCCCGCCGGCGTTACCGATGATGACGTCGGCCCCGTGCCCGCCAGTCGCCTCATGCACCTTCGACGGAACATCCTCCTGTTTGTAGTTGATGCCGACGTCGAGCCCGAGCCCCATCATGCGCTCTAGCTTTTCCGGCGAGCCTGACGTGCCGATCACCACTTGGGCGCCGTGGTGCTTGGCAATCTTCACGGCGGCCAAGCCGATGCTGGACGTGACCGCCTCGATCAGCACGGTCTCGGAAGGCTCGAGGCGGCCGTTGGTGATGAGCGCGTCATGCGCGGTCATCAACGCAACCGGGCTCGCGGCCGCCTCCGCCCAGGAGAAATCGGCAGGAGCCCGCATGGCCAGGCGATGGTCGACCTTGCAGAGCTCGGCATACGCGCCGCTGGCCATCGCCATCACCCGGTCCCCAACCGAGAAGCCGTGGACCTCGTTGCCGAGCGCCACCACCTCGCCGGCCATCTCGAGCCCGGCCACGGCGCTGCCCTCGGCCCGGTGATGGCCATAGTGGCTGACCCAGCGGTACAAGTCGGCAAAATTGACCGCAGCCGCCCGCACGCGGACGAGGAGTTCCTCCGGTCCGGGCACCGGATCCGGCACATCTCGCACGAACAGTTCTGGATGTCCGGCGACATCCTCGATGCAAACCGCCTTCACCATGTTGTTCATTCCCTCCGCCGGGCGGCATTGCGGCAACGCCCGGAGAACTGGAGGAATACAGCACCGCCCCAGCGGCTTCCATCCGAAGACCGCCCAGCCGCCATCGACCGCGTGAATAGCGGTATTTCGGCGGCTGCATTGCCCTCGCCCCCTGCATGTGAGCGTCTCAGGGCCAGGCCGGCGCCAAGGCAGGCCAGAGGAGGAGCGTTGCAAGCAACATGACATCACCTGGGAGCACTTGGCCGGGCAAGGACGAGCGGACGCTTGGCGGCATCCTACGGTCGCGTTCGAGGGCCATGCCGGACAAGGCCTTGCTGCGCCACGGCGACGGCTCATGGACCTATCGCGAGGTCGATGACTGGGCCGACCGGGTCGCGGGCGGCCTGCAGCGCCTGGGGCTGGTCAAGGGCGACCGGCTGGCGGTCATGCTGCCCAACCATGCCGATTTCGTCGCAGTGATCTTCGGCGGTGCCCGGCTCGGCATCGTCCAGGTTCCGGTCAACACGGCGTACAAGGGCCTGCTGCTGCGGCACGTCATCCAGCAATCGCAAGCCCGGGCCGCCATCGTCGCGGCGGAATACCTCCCGCGCCTGGCGGCGATTGCTGCCGAGTTGCCGGACCTGAAGACCGTGGTCGTCTGGCCGGAGAGACCCCAAGACGTGCCGAGCCTGCCGTTCGATCTCGTGAGCTTCGATGCGGTCGCCGTGTCCGGCCAACACGGTCCCGACCCGGCGATGGATCCGCAGGACCCGCTCGGCATCGTCTACACGTCCGGCACGACCGAGCCTTCAAAGGGCGCGGTCTTCAGTCACAACTTCTTCTGGTGGCATGCCGAGCGCGCACGGGTCCTGCGCGGCGCGACCGAGGCGGATTGCCTCTACACCTGCCTGCCCCTGTTCCACACCAATGCGCAGATGCTGACCGTCGTCTCCGCACTCGTCACGGGAGCGACCTGTGCGCTCGACGATCGGTTCCACGCGTCCGGCTTCTGGGACCGCATGCGGTTCTACGGGGCGACGCAGTTCAACTACATCGGCGGCATCCTGCCGATCCTGTTGAAGCAGCCCCCGTCCGCCAGAGACCGGGACCATGCCGTGAAGGTGGCCCTCGGCGCCGCCGCGCCAAAAGACGAATGGCGTACGTTTGAAGAGCGGTTCGGCGTCCGCCTCTTGGAAGCTTACGGGCAGACAGAGGACGGCGTCGCCACGGCCAACACGCTCGATGCGGTGCGCGTCGGCTCGATCGGCCGGGCCGTGTGGGGGTTCGAGATGCAGGTGGTCGACGACGATGACCGCCCCGTCGCCGACGACACGATCGGCGAGTTCGTCGTCCGACCGGAACATCCTGACATCATGATGTCCGGCTACTTCAACATGCCGGACGAGACGCTACGGGCTTACCGCAATCTCTGGTTCCACACCGGCGACTACGGCTGGCGCGATGCTGACGGATATTTCTACTTTCACGACCGCAAGAAGGACGCGATGCGCCGTCGCGGCGAGAACATCTCGGCGTTCGAGGTCGAGCAGGTCGTCAACGCGCACCCGGCTGTCCTGGAATCAGCGGCGTATGCGATCCCGTCTGACGTGGGCGAGGACGACGTGATGGTCGCCGTCGTCCTGAAAAGCGGCCACACGCTCGAGCACCTCGACCTGGTCAGGCATTGCGAGCGGCTGCTGCCCTACTTCGCAGTGCCCCGGTACCTCGACATCCGGGCGGACTTCCCGAAGACGCCGACCTTCCGCGTCGAGAAATATAAGCTTCGCCAGGAAGGGCTGACTGCGTCGACCTGGGACGCGCAAGAGGCCGGCTACCAAGTCGACCGAAAGGCTTAGGAGGTATTGACATGATCTTCGACTACACCAACCCACGCGAGTACTTGAAGCGCGCCGGCACGCCCAAGATGCCGCCTTTGATCATTTGCTCCGCAATCACCGGCGGGATGCACGGCAAGGAACTCAACCCGAATCTTCCGGAGACGCCCGAGGAGCAGGCGGCGGAGGCCCGGCGCTGCTACGACGCCGGCGCCACCATGGTCCACATTCATGCCCGGAACCCGAAAACCGGCTACGCGCTGGCTGCCAACCGAGCCGAGGACTACCTGGCGGTGAACCGCCTTGTCCGCGAGGCCTGCCCGGACATCATCATCGACAACACCTCCGGTGGCGGCATGAACCTCGATCTGGAGGAGCGCCTGTCATCACTCGACGCGAACCCCGAGGTGTCGGACATCGACATGGGACCGTTCACGGTCTCGCTGAAGTTAAAGAAGCGCCCACTGCCGCTTTCGGGCCGCGACGCCGATGAGACGCTCAGCGGCGTGTTTCCGGTCACCGTGCAAGAAACCGAGATCCGGGCGCGGCGCATGAAGGAGCGCGGCATCCGGCCGATCCCGGCTCTGTTCAATTCGGGCCATTGGAGCCTGGTCTATAACCTCATCGACAAGGGCTTGATCGAGCCGCCCTACACCTTCGCTTTCGTGCTGGGAATGATGTCGTCGTCATTGCCCACGCCCGAAAGTCTGGTCGAGATGGTGCGGCACGCCCCGCAGCCTTCGACGGCGCTGGTGATGTCCGTCGGCCAGCATGACCTGCCGATGTCCACCATGGCGATCGTCATGGGCCTGCACGTCATGATCGGCCTGGAGACCAACCTCTATATCGGCCAAGGCAAACTTGCGGAGTCGAACGCGCAATACGTCGAGCGCACCGTCCGGATCGCACGCGAGCTCGGCCGCGACATCGCGACCCCGGCGCAGGCGCGGGAGATGATGGGGCTGTCGGCCACTCCGAGTTTGTATGCGCAGGCACCGGCACGTGAGGAGGCCAATGCATGACGGGACGGTTGGATGGCAAGGCGGCGATCGTCACGGGCGCCGGGTCCGGCATTGGCCTGGCGATCGCGCGCCTGTTCGCGGCGGAAGGAGCGAGCGTGGTCGTCGCCGACGTGAGCGGACGGGAGGCGGCGATCGCGGATGAGATCGGGCCTCCTGCCTTTCCCTTCCACTTCGATGTCGCTGACGAGATGCAGGCAGAGGCGCTCGTTGACGCAGCGGTGGAGCGGTTCGGCCGGGTCGACGTCGTCTGCAACAACGCCGGGTTAGGCGGCGAGCTGGCGAGCGTACATGAGACGCGGCTGGAGATGATCGACGAGATCCTGCGCATCAACCTGCGCGGTTCCTTCATCGTCATGCAGAGGAGCATAGCCCAGATGCTGAGGAATGGCGGGGGAGCGATCGTCAACACCGCATCGATCGCGAGTTTCCAGTCGACACCTGGACATTCCATCTACAGCGCATCGAAGGGGGGCGTGATGGCGATGACGCGCGCCGCAGCGGTGGAGTACGGCGACAGGAACATCCGGGTGAATGCGTTGTGCCCTGGTCCGATCGAAACCCCGATGATCGCGTCCGCACCCGAGCCGCTGCTGGCATCGCTGAAGGCGAGAATTCCCATGGGCCGCTTCGGGACGCCGGATGAAATGGCGCGCGTGGCGCTGTTCCTCGCGTCCGAGGATGCGTCGTTCATAACGGGACAAGGCATCATCGCCGATGGCGGAAGGATAGCTGGCTGCATCTAAGAGTCCATTTCGAATCGGATCTTCAACGGGCCAGCCGTCGTAGCAGGAGCACGCAGGAAGCGGCGTAGAGAAATGCTTCGACGCTCTCGATAGTGGCCTCGAAGTCCTTAGCCAGCCGCCG
>JAABUX010007478.1_pt1 | contig 12819 bp, 9 predicted proteins | sample 5561851 | NCBI WGS metagenome assembly JAABUX01 (sample SAMN10711883, study PRJNA513361) | rock metagenome | isolation source: Antarctica rocks | place: Antarctica: Victoria Land, Richard Nunatak red sandstone | collected 2016-01-03 | reverse complement strand
TGTTGCCAGCGTGTGGCCGCCCAGACTCAGCCCCCGACGTGACATGGAACGGAGTGGCGAATTCCGGCGAGCTGTACTAGGCGCGCACTCACCGGCCTGACCTAGCTCCCCGACGCGCCGCTGACTGCCCGCGTCAGGCACTATATCGTTCGTAGGCGCCGACGGTGTTAGCTGATGTGCTGCCCATGGCTCCAAGCCGTTTCCGAAGCCAGCCAAGCAAGTTCCGGGCACCTTTGGCCTGAACTGGCGTCAAGGCACAGTGCTCCGCAGCCGAACCACGGCCAGCTTCACGCCGGGTCACCCTTGCGTCGCTCACGCCAGATCTCTCCGGTGCCATCCCAGACGGCCGACTCTCCAGCCAGGGCGTGGAACGCTTTGAGAACTGCCTCATGCACACAAGGACGGTTTAGGGTGGTCACGACGATGGCTGTACCCAGCTTGGCTTCCCGAAGGGACCGCACTGCCTCGTCGTTGCCGAACCCACCCCGCCAGGTGAGCAGGCAAAGCAGCACGGCGGCACCCCTGTCGATGTCGGACTGGCCGGGTTGGGTCGAAGGCGTCACTCCGCCAGCTTCAGCAGCCGCATCCCCGACGCCTCCCTGTAGGTGAACTTGACGCCGGCTGCCTCCAGCGCTGCGCGGATAACAAGCGCGAGGGGGCTTATCAGGCATGACGAAGACTCTTGAGCTGGGAGGCGACGAAGTGGGATGCGTGGATGAGCAGGGCAAGCTATAGCACTTCGGCGCCGAGCTTGCCGTTTCGTCCTCTCCCGCTCTTCCATGTCCTGGCACACACGCCCCAGATTCGGCGAACGCCGGTGCGGCGGCTGCTCGGCCAGCATGACGCACACGCCGACTAACGGGATGCACCCATGACCACCGCTGGCGATCATCCAGACGACCCCTCTACAACGGCTCCCGGATTGGGCGCCGTCCATGTGCAGGTCAACAGCACCACGATCATGGCCGAGTACGAGGTCGTGGACGGCACTCTGCTGCTGAACAGCGCCGACTTTGGGGATGCGTCGGCTGAGCTGGGAGGCTTGCTGCCGGAGGACGTGGCCGTGCGCCTGCTGCGGGAGAAAGCCGAAGCGGCGATGGCGCGTGGCGGCGAGCCCTTCATGCAAGATGACGAGGTCAATGCCCCCGAGACCCCCGATGCATGAGGGAGGCTCGTTGCGCTATCTTGTCGCTGCAAGGTAGAGATGTCATGGCGCGTGCAAAGTAGAGGTTCTCCCGCACGAAGCGTGCTGGTCTGAGCGGTGGTCGCGGGCGCGAGCCCATATTGAGAACATCCACCTCAGCATCGAGCGTGCCTGTTGACCAAACGCCTCCTGCCCCTGATCCCGGCTAGCCTGGACGTCATCCAGGTCCTGCCCACCCCCGACAGCATTACGATCATTGCCGCGTCAAGAGCGGCAATGGCGGCTTGCCCCAGCTGCGGCCATCAATCCCAGCGCGTGCACAGCACCTATGAGCGCCGTTTGCAGGACTTGCCTTGGCAGGGCCGTGCCGTCGAGTTGCGGGTCCATGCGCGGCGTTTCCGCTGTCCAGCCACGGCCTGTGCCCGCCAGACCTTTGCCGAGCCGCTGCTTGGGACCGCACTGCGCCGGGCAAAGCGCACTGCCAGGCTCGGCGATCTGCAACGCCATATCGGCCTCGCTGCGGGCGGAGAAGCCGGTGCGCGCCTCGCCCAGCGGCTGGCCATGCCGACCAGCCCGGATACGCTGCTCCGGCTGGTTTCGAAGCCCCCCGCGCCGGTGCTGACAACGCCCAAGGTGCTGGGTGTTGATGAGTGGGCCTGGCGCCGCGGCCACCGCTACGGGACGGTGCTGGTGGACCTGGAACGCAACAAGGTCGTCGACCTGCTGCCTGACCGGCGGGCCGACACCCTGGCAACCTGGCTGCGTGAGCACCCCGGCGTCGAGGTGATCGCCCGCGACCGCGCCGGTGCCTTTGCGGACGGATCGCGCGCGGGAGCGCCCGACGCGCTTCAGGTCGCGGACCGGTGGCATCTGCTGAGCAACATCGGCGACGCGTTGCGCCACGTGGTGGAGCACCACGGCGCTGCCCTGCGGCGGGCCATCCACGACGTAGCTGCAGACCTTGCGTCCGAACGCGGGGCTGGCGAGCCCAAGCCGAGGCCGGAGCCAACGACCACGGCCCTGGAGCGCCGCCGGACCGAGGCCCGGGCACAGCGGCAAACGATCTACGATGAAGCCGTCCGGATGCACAGGGACGGCACCTCGCTGGCCTCCATCGCCGCGGCACTCGGAACTGCGCCCCGTACGCTCGCCAAGTGGTTTGCAGTCGGGCACGCGCCGTTGCGGAACCGTAAGCCTGGAGGCAGCATCCTGGACCCATTCCGAGGCCACCTTGAGCGGCGTTATGCGGAGGGGTGCCGCAACGCGCGCCTGCTGTGGCGCGAGCTTCGTGCGCTGGGCTTTGAAGGCCGGCCCACAATCGTGCGCACCTGGATCGGGCGCTGGAACAAGGCCCGGCCGGATGCTTCAAGCAGTGCCGTGCCATCGGGTCCACGCTGGACGCCGCCGTCGGCCCATGCGGTTACCCGCATGCTGGCTTACGGCAGCGATGGCTGCCCGGACGGTCACAAGCGGACCTGCGAACGCCTGTTGGCGCAGGCGCCGGAGCTGGCCGCAGCAGTCGATACCGCAGGCCGGCTGATCCGCCTGCTGCGCCGGGAGACACAGGAGCCGCTCGCCGACGTGCTGGATGCGATGAAGGGGACTGCCTTGGCACAGCTGGCGGCCAGCTTGGAACGGGACAAGGCAGCAGTGCAGGCTGCGCTCGACACGCCTTGGACGACAAGCCCGGTCGAAGGGCAGGTGAACCGCATCAAGATGATCAAGCGCACGATGTATGGCCGCGCGGCCTTTCCATTGCTGCGCAGCCGCGTGCTGCAGACTGCCTGACCAGGCCAGCAGCACGCTTCGTGCGGGAGAACCAAAGTAGAGGTGGCACTGGGGCCTATGCCGGACGGCGCGCCAGGCGCCTCCAGGTTGTTCACCGCTCGCGCCCGGCCCGCCGCACCACGCCGCTTGCTGTCCGGGAACGACGCCTGCCGCGCCTTCACGTGCGCCAGGACCTCGCTCAGACGCTTGTTCTCCACCACCGCGCCAACCTCCACCGTCCGCAGCGTGTCAAACACACGGAACCCCAGCGCCGCGCCCCCGTGCTGAACCGCAAACCGCCCGTCCGGGTAGTTCACCACCTCAACCGTCTTGCGAGCCAACCCGCGCGCCACCGGCGTCGCATCCAGCAACAGCGTCATGCGGTCGTAATGCACCACAAGGTTCGCCGTCACTGTCCGCTCCTCCCGCCACGCCAGCACCTCGTCCAGGTCGTCAGCCGCCGCAACCGGCCGGTGCAGGTCTTTGGCGTTCAGCGGCTCCCGGCCAAACCGCCGGTTGTAGTCCGCAACAAACCCAGGCAGCCACGCATTGCCCGCCTCCACCCCCGTCACGCCCGCCAGGCGCATCTCCTTCACCAGCCGGTCCTGCAACGTCCCGAACGCACGCTCAATGCGCCCCTTCGCCTGCGGGCTGTTGGCGCAGATGATGTCGATGTTCAGCTCGCACAAAGCCCGGCCGAACTGCGTCACCTCGTCGCCCTTGGGGCCAGGACGGTTGACCCGGAACACCCCGTGCTTGTCCGAGTAGAACGCGACCGGCTTGCCGTGCGCCTCCAGGTAGGATCGCACCGCCACGAAGTAGGAAAACGCCGACTCGCTCGGCACAAACCGCAGCAGCATCAGCCGGCTGGTCGCGTCGTCCACAAACGCCAGCAAGGTGCAGCCAGGGCCGCGATCCTCAAACCAGGCGTGCTCGGAGCCGTCGATCTGCACCAACTCGCCCACGCACTCGCGCCGCCGACGCGGCTGGTGCGGCGAGGGCAGGCGGGCACGCCGGCCCAGCCATAGCCCGTCCGCCACCATCCAGCCCCGCAACATCTCGCGCGACACCGTGCAGCCATGCCGCTCCGCCAGCTTCTCCGCCGCAAACGTCGGACCAAAGTCGCTGTAGTGCTCGCGCACCAAGCTCATGGCCAGCTCGCGCACCGCAACCGGCAGCCGCCGGTTGCTCGGCTTGCCGCGCCGCTTGGAGACCAGGCTTGCCGCACCACCCTCCCGTAGGCCCCGCAACAGGCGGAACACCTGCCGACGCGACCGGCCCAGCAACCCACAGGCATCGGCCACCCGTAGCCGGCCAGATTGCACGCCCAGCAGAACCTCAAGCTGGTCGAACTCGCGCTTGCTCATAGAAACGATCGCCACAACCAGCCTCCCACGGCACAACCGCCGGGGAGGATGCCATCTCTACCTGGCACAAGGGTGACGTCTGTATATTGCGTCTACAATCTTATTCGAATAATATTTATTATGGAAAAGCAGGCATAGTCGCGGCACAGTCCCCGGGCAGTCTCGGAACCCCGCCTGGCACCGGGCGGGCGCGGGGACTTGGCCGTGAGCAGTATCCAAGCACGCCAGAGAGGCGCCAGAGGGCCACGAAGACTTGCCGGGGTCGTTGCAAATCCGTTGCGGAATGTGTGCTGCGGCTCAGGTTATCTGCGAGGCCCGACATCCGCTCCACCGGGTCTCCGCGCAGAAGCGGATAGGTGTAGCGAACCGAGATCATTCGCGCTCCGGCGCGAGATCATCGGCGTTTCCGACCCACAATCGGTGAAACTGGATGCCGCGTGCTGCCCGGATTACGTGAGACTCAGCCCACGCCGGATTGCGACGGGCGCGAGATCATCCGCCTCTGCCCATAAAGCGTGAGACGGATCACACTGGCAGGCTGACTTCGGCCTGCTGTTCCTTCTGGCGGATACGCTGCTGACCGCAGGCCGGGTTAGCCGAGTTGCGTTGCAGGGCACGACCGACACCTGGGCGCGCCTCGGCGGTGCCATGCAAATCCGCCTGAACTCGGGCCGGGCCTATCCTCCAGTCTCACCGATCTAGATCCGGAAACGCTGATGATCTCGCGCCGGAGCGTGTGTGATCTCGGGTTGCCACAGCTAGGCCGTCCAGCAGGTGGTCCACTTCATCCAATGCTGCTGCGGAGCCATGAACGTAGGCATCCGGACGGACCACCAGCGCAGTGATTCCGTGCAGCCCGAAGAAGCCGCGATACGTCCCGTCCAAATCAACGACGCCCTCCCCGGCTTGAGGATCGGTCAACAGCGTGATGGTGAGGCCAAGACGGTCCACGAGGTCCTGATGGTGCATCGACACGCGCTGGGCCAGGCTCCCGTCGAAGGTCAGCACGCTCCACCCGCGGCCCACGACGTCGTCGAACAGACCTTCCCTTGCTCCGTGCCGCACGCGCCCCTGCGGTCCCACCGTGCCGATGACAGACCCGGCGCCCGCCGGCGCCGCGAACAGCCGGCCGGACAGGGTGGGGAAGGGCGGCGGCGGCGGCACGTCGCCGCTCAGCAGCGCCGCGTCCCGCGCCAGCGCCTGCGCGTGGTCGGACACGCAGACGACCTTCCCGAGTTCGACCGCCTGCTCGATGATCGCGGCCACATGGGGCTTTCGCTCCTCCGTGTAGGTGTCCAGCAGGGCGTCCGGCGCCCGATCCTGCAGCACGAGGCCGAGCTTCCAGGCCAGGTTGAGCGCATCGCGAAAGCCCGACCCCATGCCCTGCCCCAGGAAGGGCGGCATCAGGTGCGCGGCGTCGCCGATCAGCAGCACGCGCCGGTCCCGCCAGGTCTCGGCCAGGCCGGAGCGGAAGGTGTAAACGGCCTGGCGGACCAGCACGCCGTCCCCGGGCTGCACCCAGGGGGACAGCAGTTCCCATATGCGCTCGGGCCGCTCCATGTCCTCGCGGGTTTCGCCGGGCAGCAGCATGAACTCCCACCGGCAATGCTTGTGGCCAATGCGCCGGAACAGCGAGGTGGGGCGGGCGGGGTCGCAGATCTGCCCGGCCTCCGGCATGTTGATTGCGGCGTCAGGATCGTGCGGGCGGTAGTCCACCACGAGCCAGTCCGCATGGAAGCCAAGGTCGGTCCAGGGGATGCCGGTGGTGCGCCGCGTGTAGCTGTTGGCGCCGTCCGCGCCGATCAGGTAGCGGGCGGTGCAGGTCCGCGCCCCGCCGTCGCGGGCCTGGCAGTACAGCGTGACTCGGTCCCCGTCCTGCGTGATGGACTTGCACTCCCAGCCACGGAAGACCTGCACGTTCGGGTGCCTCTCGACGGAGGCCGCCAGCAGCCTGTCGAGGTCTGGCTGGTAGAACAGGTAGTGGGGACTCCATCCCGTGATCTCCGGCTTGCTCCAGTCGAAGTGGATCAGGACCTGGCCGGCGGCGTTCACCCAGTCGTAGGTCTTGCAGACGCAGGCGTCCCATTCGAACTCGCTTGCCACGCCGACAGCCTGGACGATGCGCATGACCTCGTGGTCGAGGTGGCCGATGCGCGGCAGGGGATACAGCCCAAGCTGGCGCTCGAACACACCCACACGCCATCCAGCCTGCCCCAGCAGGGCCGCCATGACGTGGCCCACAGGCCCGTATCCCAGGATGACGATGTCGAAGTCCATGGTCATCGTTTCCTCTGCTTGCAGTTGGATTGGGCACGCCCTGGCTGGCCCATGCGTCCGAACGAGATCAGGAGGCGCCCGACGCCCGGCCTGCGCCCCTGGATGCCGTGGCTGCGTTCAGACATAATCGTGCTGTTCCGCGCCCAGGACGGCGTTCGGACCGGGAGCCGCTGCCGTGACCTTGCAGACGAACGGGAAGCGCGGCCGGACAGGCGCGCGCGGAGCGCTCATCAGCGCCGGGCTGCACCTGTTCAGCGAGGTCAACTCCGGCTCCGTCAGCATAGACGACATCATCCGGGCGGCCGACGTATCCAAGCAGACCTTCTACAACCACTTCACGGACAAGGCGGCGCTCCTGCAGGCCATCCACAAGTCGGTGCGCGCCGGGTCCAAGCAGTTCATCGATGGCATCAACGAGCGGGAGACCGACGCGGCCCGGCGCATCGCGCGCGGGCTGTGCGCGTATGCGTTCATGGCGCTGCACGACCGGGTCCGCGGGCGGTTCCTGTCCCGCATGCTGCTCGACGACCTCGGGACTGGAAGCGAGCTGAACCGCGGCGTGGTGGACGACGTGGCGCTGGGTCTGGCGCAGGGGCGGATATCCCTATTGGTGCTGGACACAGGGGTGGCATTCATCCTCGGCACCACGCAGGCGCTGGTCGCGCGCATCCTGGCGTGCCCCGACCTGCCTACGGCCGTCGCCATCTCGCAGCAGTTCGCCATGCTGCTGCTCCGGGCCTGCGGGGTGCCGCCTCTGGAGGCCGAGATGATCGCCGGCCAGGCGGCCGACCAGGTGGTGCGCCTCGGCGGGCGTCATGCCGCTGCCGCAGCCGAGGAGCCGGTCCTCAGCCAGTCCCACCCGGCGGCATGCAAGGCGGCCAAGGCAGGGCTGCCCGGCGCCGGCAGCGACGTGTTGACCGTCATCCCGCGCTCGGCGAGCGTATAGGCGCAGCAGCGGTAGGCCGCCGGGAGGCCCATGAACTTCGCGCGGTCGATGAGCAGGGTGTCCCCGGGCACGACCGGCTGGATCATGTCCTTCTCGAACACCGCCACCCGGTGGGCGATGAGCCAGGCGTCCCCTGCCCTGACCAGCCGGTCGTGGAACCGACTGATGGCCGTGACGTCGCACTCCACGCCGTGCACGTGCAGGCGCATCAGGATGGACACCCTGGTCTCGGCGACAGCGCGGTCGCTCTCCAGCTCCACCTGCGACCCGCCGAGCATGTGGTGCGACACTATCGGGTTCGCGGCGGCCTTGTTCATGGTTTCGCACCGGGTCACGAAGTCGCTGGCCGTGCCGCTGAACCAACTGACCGCCATGGTCGCCTCCGGCGCATAGACGGAGCGGAGCCGGTCCCATCGTTCCGTGTCGCGCCACATCGCCCAGTCCCCGATGGTTTGCAGGACCCCTGCCCGGTCAAGGGTGGCGCGGTCAGAGGCGGTCAGTGTCATGGCGGGCGCCTTTTCCAATGGTGGTGCGGGTCGGGGAGGGTGGGTCAGGCCGCCTGCTCGACGGCCGGGGCGCGCCTGGCCTGCCAATGCATGAGCAGCATCCCGGCCGCTCCCACGAGGGGCGCCAGGCCGAACAGGAGGAACACCTCCCTGCTGCCCCAGCTCAAGCCGACCAGGTATCCCGTCAGCAGCGTGAAGGCGACCTGGCCGCCGCGGCCCAGCCCCATTGCCCAGCCGATGCCGGACGACCGGAGCGCCGTGGGATACACCAGCGCTGCCAAGGCGATCGATCCCGACGCGCCCATCCCGACGAAGAAGCAGGACACCGCCTCGATGGCCGACACCGCGGCGACGGAGGTTGCGGCGAAGCCGATCATTCCGGTCGCCACCGCGCCGAGCGCCAGGGACGTGCCGATGACGGGCGCGGCCCCGAACCGTTCCATCAAGCGCCCGGCGCTCGCCATTCCCAGGATTGAGCCGACGCTCTGGAAGCCCAGCACCAAGGCCGTTTGCGAGGCGCTGATGCCGCTCTCCCGCAGCAGCGCCGGCGTCCAGTAGGCAATGATCGCCAGGGTGCCGAAGGCGGCGACGAACAACACCCAGAGCAGCACGGTCGTGACCGCCCGCCCATGCGCGAAAAGCTGGCCGATCGGCACGCCCGAGGCCGCAGGCCCGCCTGCGAACACGATGCTGCCCGCCGGGGCGGACGGGGCGATGCGCGCCACGATCCGCGCCGCCTCAGCCGGATTCCGGTTGCCGGCTGCCAGGAAGCGGAGCGACTCCGGCAGCCAGATGATGAGCGCAAGGGTGACTAGGAGCGGACAGGCCCCGCCGACCGTGAACATGGTGCGCCAATCCGCCACGTGCAGGATGTACGAGTTGATGAACCCGCCCGCCATCGCGCCCACCGGGAACGCGGCCCAGATCAGGCTGGCGACCGCGGCCCGGCGGCGGCGTGGCGCATACTCGGACGCCAGGGCCAGGAACAAGGGCGTCGCACCGCCCAGTCCCAACCCGGCGCAGAACCGTATGGCGAGCAGCGCCGGGTAGGAGGCTGCATAGGCCGTGGCCAGGGTGAACACGCCGAAGGTGGCCGTGGCGAGCACAAGCATCCGCTTGCGTCCGAACCGGTCCCCGAGGGGGCCGAAGGTCATGGCCCCAACCATCGCCCCAAGAAGGGCGGATGACAGGATGATGCCGATGGAGGCGCGGGGCAAGCCAAGCTCCCCGGCGATAACCGGCACGCCCACCGCGATTGACTGCGAGTCAACCCCGTCGAGGAACGCGACCAGTGAGCACAGCAGGATGGCCATGATTTGGAGAGGGCTGAACGGACCCTCATCGATCAACTCGGAGACGCTCGCTCCTTGGCTGACATGCATTTGTTTGCCTCCCCAGGCCATCTTGGTTGCGTGCTCATAGGCCGCTTGGATCGGACACTACATACTTGACCATTGGTCAACAAGCAGATGCCGCGTATGGATTGACTTGGCTCATCCACATAGCAGAAGCGGGAACTCTGAGCCTGGTTGAAGAGCGGTTAGCTACTCAGCGACATGGATTGGGCACTTGATAAACAAGCAGCGGCGCTGATTCACATCTAACTCGACCGGCGTGACGGGCGGCACGGCTGGATGTGGCTGGCCACCACTGATCCCACCGCCAGCACAAAACGGCGAGCAGGCGGGTTGCTCCCTTGAGCACGGTCCTCTCCCTTTTTGCAGTCTTCTTGTCGGCTCAGGCGTGTCCGGTGACGCGCTCCAGCAGGGGGCCAGGCTCCGGCAGCCGGTTGCCGCGCCAGGCGATATACTGGTCAGGCCGGATCAGGGCGAAGCGGGCTTGATAGCGGTTTTGCAGGCCAGGCTCGTCCAAGGACAGCAGCTTGAACGGGATGCCGCGGTCGGCGGCATTCTGCGCCAGCGCATTGGTGCCATCGTCGTTCTCGGTGTTCGGCCCCTTGCCGGTGGCGAGCAGCGTCAGCCCCGGGCCGAAATGATCATACAACGACGAGCCATCCGCCAGCCAAGCATGGGGCGCCAGCGAACCCGGACACGCCGAGGGCACATAGTCGGCGAAGTGCTCCGGCGGCGGCTGGGTGCCGTCCGGCACGAGGACGGGCGAGTTGTCGTAGCGTGCGCCGAGCACCAGGCCGAGCGTGTAGAACTCCCGCCCCTTGGAGGACTGGATCAGCTCGCCCACCTCGCGCCGGGTCGCGTCGCCGGCAGGGCCGGGTTCCTCAAGGGTGGGCCGCACAAGCTGGTTGCCGACGACCGCGTAGTTCACCACCGACTCCCGGATGGTGCGCTCATGCACCGGCCGCCGCTCCGTCTCGTAGCTGCCGAGCAGCGCCGCCCCGCCCCAGCCCTGCAAGCGCGCCGCCAGCTTCCAGCCCAGGTCCACCGCGTCGCCGATGCCCATGTTCATGCCGAAGCCGCCGAACGGCGGGTGCAGGTGGCAGGCGTCGCCGGCCAGGAAGATGCGGCCCTTCGAGTAGGCGTCGGCGATCAGGCTGTGCGCCACCCAGGGGTCGGCGTGGATCACCTCGACAGCCAGATCGGACAGGCCAGTCCCGCGGCGGACCAGCTCAACGGGATCGACGGTCGCCGGGTCCACGTCGTTGGCCAGCTTGGTCGCCATGAAGAACCACAAGCCATGCTCGTCCATCGGACCCAGCAGGCCTGGCACGTCGGCGTTCACCATCCAGTACATGATGGCGGGTCCGTGCGGGTGCCGGGCGGCAAGGTCAGGCGCGCGGAAGATGATGCTGTAGTTCTTCGCCACCCCGCTTTCGCCGGCCATCCCGATGCCAAGGAACCCTCGGACGAAGCTGCGCCCGCCATCGGCCCCGACGAGGTACTGGCTCCGCACCCGCCGCACCGTGCCGGACGGCATGTGCGCGACCTCCGCCATGACGGCATCCTCGGTCTGCTCGATGGCGCGCAGCTCGGTGTCGAACGCCACCTCCACGCCCGGCAGCGACACCGCCTCGGCGCGCAGCACCTCCTCCAGCGTGTACTGCGGCACCCATTGCGCCTCCTCGGAGTACAGGTCGTTACGGACTCGGCTGCCGTTGAAGGCGTTCTCGAAGCGGCTGAGCGCCGGGCCGTTCATGCGGGTGGCAAACACCACGTTGGGCGGGTAGTCCGGCGGGATCGGCGATGCCTGGCGCAGGGTGTCGGCGATGCCCCAGCGCCGCAGGTGCTCGCGCGTCCGCACGTTGGTCGTCTTGGCGCGCGGGCTGTAGCCGACGCGGTCGTTGCGCTCGACCGCCAGGCAGCGGATGCCGCGCTGCCCCAGCTCAATCGCCAGCGAGAGGCCAACCGGCCCCGCGCCCGCGATGAGCACGTCCACTTCGGTCATGTCGTCCAAAACATGCTCCGTTATGCGCCGAGTTCGTGGTTCGTGATGAAATCGGCGGGCGGGGTCGGCCCCCAGACATAGAAGGCGTCATGGCCGGGATGGTCGGCAGCCTCCCACTCGCAATCGACCGGGATGTAGTCGATGTCCGACGAGTACTCGCTGTAGCTGCCCCAGGGATCGCGCACGTAGTGAAAGAAGTTGGAGCCGAGCACATGCCGTCCCACCCCCCACCCATCGGAGTAGCCGCGGTCGGCCATCTGCATCGCGCCCAGCCCGACCTCATGGATGCTGCCCACGTCCCAGCTCAGGTGGTGCAGGCCGGGGCCGCCCGACTTGGCGAGCGCGATCATGTGGTGGTCGCTGCCGTGGATGCCGTGCATGAACGCCACCCCGTCGCCGGAGCGGTCGGACAGCCGCAGGCCCAAGACGCGGTGGTAGAACTCGATGCTGCGCAGCACGTCGCTGCTGAACAGCAGGATGTGCGCCAGCCGCCGCGGCTGGACGAACGGCGCACGGGACCGCGCCGTCGATCCCTGCACGCCCGGCGGCGAGGAGTGGTTGTGCTGCACCGCCTTCTCGTTCGGCGACGACTTCTCCGCCACGCGCATTTCTATGAGCGTGCCGTCAGGGTCGCGGAACCACACGCCGTTGGACTCGAAGCCGGCCGGCGGATCGAGCTGCTTCACGTCGAACCCCTGCAAGCGCCCGCGCAGGCGCTCGATGTCCTCGGGGTAGGCGCCGAACGAAACGTAGGTCAGCTTCTTCAACGCGCCCTCGCCGACCCGGCCCCAGCGGTGGTCGTTGCCGAAGGTGTACAGGCCAAGCCCGTTGCCCTCCTCCCGCACGTCCAGGCCGAAGCCTGCGTAGAACTTCTCGGCCTGCTTCAGGTCAGGCACGATGAAGTTGAAGTGGTCCACAGAATGCACGCCAAGCTCGCCGGGGCGGCGCGGACGGGGCGCCAGGCTCATGATCTGCGTCATCTTGTCCTCCTGGAAGCCGCCTTTTGCCGTGCGGCCTGGTTGGGGTGCTGCTAGGTTGAAACGGTCAGGCGGCGCTTTGCAGCGATGCCGCTTCGTCGGCGATGGGGTTGCTGAGGATGCCCAGCCGCTCGACCTCAACCTCGCATACGTCGCCGGGCTTCATCCACAACGGGGGCTTGCGGGCCAGGCCGACGCCGGACGGCGTGCCGGTCACGATCAGGTCGCCGGCCTCCAGCGTAATGGCCTCGCTGATGATGGACACCAACGTTTCCACGTCGAACACCATGTCGCTGGTCGAGGCGTCCTGCACGACCTCGCCGTTCAGCCGCGTTTGCAGCCGCAGGCCCTTGCAGCCCGGCGGCAGCTCGTCGGCCGTGACGAACACCGGGCCGAAGGCGCCGGTGCCGTCGAAGTTCTTGCCCATCGTCCACTGCGGCGCCTTGAACTGGTAGTCGCGCACCGATCCCTCGTT
>JAABUX010007477.1_pt1 | contig 12819 bp, 16 predicted proteins | sample 5561851 | NCBI WGS metagenome assembly JAABUX01 (sample SAMN10711883, study PRJNA513361) | rock metagenome | isolation source: Antarctica rocks | place: Antarctica: Victoria Land, Richard Nunatak red sandstone | collected 2016-01-03 | reverse complement strand
CGCCGTCCACGCGCCGCCGCAGCGGCGCTGCGCCCGGGCGCGCGCTCGGCGGGCGCGCCGGCCGGGTGCGCACGGGCGGCCCGCCTGCGCGTGCGCACCGTCGGTGCTCGGGCCCAGGCTGGAGTGCGCGGTGTTCGTTGTGGCGCCGCGGCGGTCGCGCTCACGGGCCGTCGCGCCGCAGGCGCTGGCAGGCGGCGTCAAGGCAGCGAGCGCGCGCAAGCGCGACGCGGCGCGCAAGCGGCACGCGCTGCTGGCGTTCCTGGACCAGGTGCGGCCGGCGCCCCAGCACGCGCCGCCCGCCCTGCCCGCCTGCGCGACGTCCGCGGAGGTCACACCCCGCGCCGCCCGCAGGTCGAGCTCATGGTGCACGACGGCGACGGCGCGCCCGCCGCAGAGCCGCCGGCGCCGAGCGCGTTCGAGCGCGCGAGCCAGGAGGAGCGGCCGGCCGCGCCTGCGGCCCCCGGCGGCGGCGCGCCTGCCGCCGCGACCGGCGCGCCGTGCGGGGGCGGGGCCGGCTGTGCAGATGCGGCCATGCGGGACGCCAGCGGCGACGGCGGCTGCGGGCTCGACGAATCGCAGCCAGACGGCGTGCCCGGCCCGGCGTGCGGCGGGGCTGCGGTCGCGGCGGGGCCGCCGGACATGCGCCCGCCGGCGCGCTGCGGCAGCCAGCGCGGCGACGTCCCGGGCGGGCCGCGCGACGGCGGCGGCGCAGGCTGGGCCGGCGGCGGGCAGTGGCCGGGCGGCGCAGAGGGCGACGGCGCCGACTTTGACGCAGAGCTAGCGCTGCTCATGGACGTGGCGGCGGCGGGGCGCCCGGCCGCGCCGCCCGCCGACTGCAGTGCCGCCGGGCCGGGCCCCGGCAGCGGCGGCGTGGCGCCGGAGCTCGGCTGCCCCGGCATGGTGCGGCTCGTCGTGGGGAGCAGCGAGCCGCCGCGCCCAGAGCCCGTAGCCCGGCAATCGCAGCAGCTGCATGGGACCGCATGCATGGCATGCCGTGCTGATGCGTGTCCATGTGAGCGAGCCCCTGCCTGCTCGCAGGGCGCCGCACCGGCTCCACGCGCGCCCGCTCTGCGCCTCTGGGCGGGTTAGCCTTCCCCGCGTCCCACTCCGCCGGCCGCGCCCCTCCTGGCAGCCAGGCAGCCGCATGTCCACACCCTGGGAGGTCCATGCATGCAGGGCGAACCGCGGCTGACAGCGCGAGGCGCCGTGCAGGTGCGCGGCCAGGGCGGCAGCAGCGCGCTGGCGGACGTGCGCTACACGGTGCTGGAGGCCGCGGCCGCGGGCGACGAGGCGGTGCTGCGGCTGCTGCGCGAGGCCGACGGGCGCGAGGTCATCGCGCACCTGCGCGACGGCTGGGCCGACACGGCCGCCGCGCCGGGCGACCTGGTGCACCTGCTCGCGCCGGTGGAGGACGCCGGCGGCGGCGCGCTGCACGCCGTGTGCGACAGTTGCACCGGTGCGCCCCGGCGCTGCCGCTGCGCGCGCACCCGCAGCAGGCCCCGCAGCCCATGCCCTCTCCTGGCAACAGCCTCGAGCGTGCTTGGCTGCGCTCGCTGTGCTGTGTCCAGCGCCTGATGATCGACGCCTGCGCTGACACTGGTCTCTGAGAACCGACCAAGGTCTGTGAGAACCGACCACATCACCTCCTGCATGCCGTGCCGCGCCGTCGCGCAAGGCCCGGCTGCCGCCGGCCGGCCCGGGCAGGTCCGCGGCAGCCCCCCCGCCCTGGCCACGCTGACAGCTTTTGGGGGCCGCGCGCGGCAGGCGCGCTGGTGCTGCTGCCGGACGTGCTGCTGTCCGGCACGCGCGTCGCGTCCAGCTTCAAGTGCGCGCGGCCCTGCCAGCCATCGGGTCAGGGCAGCCCCGGGCTAACCCTTGCGCAGGCGTCACTGCGCCCTACCATACCCTAACTCTGAAGAATAAGTCCTGGGGCGGGCCGGCAGGTGCGCGCAGCAGGCGGTGCTGGAGGACCGCTTTGGCGGTGACAGCCTGCCCTACCCTATCCCTAGAATGACCCCTGGGTTGGGTCGGCAGGTGCGCGCGGCAGGCGGTGCTGGAGGAGCGCTTCGGCGGCGACAGCAGCGCGCGCGCGGTGGAGGGCACGCTGCTGCACGAGCTGTTCCAGGCCGCGCTGCTGGACGACGCGCCGAGCGCGGCCGGCCTGGACGCGCACGCCGTGCGCATCGCGGGCCGCCACACCGAGCGCCTGCTCGAGGTCGGCCTGGACGAGCGCCAGGCGCGGCCCCGGCGCCGCTGCGCGCCCCGCGCGGCGCCGCCGCGCGCCCGCCGCACATCTGCCGGTCTGTGCGGCGGGGCGCACGGCGTATGGTGGCGCCCTTCGTGACGAGGCGCCCGCCGCTCGCTGCGGAGCCACGCATCAAATGCGGCGCGGCGCGCTGTGCAGTCGCGCGTTCCGCAGGGCCCGGTGCAAGGCGCGCTCACGTGGGGCCTCGGCGCGGGCGCGCAGGCGCTGGCGGTGATGCGCGCCGGCGCGCCGGGCCTGCTGGCCTGGCTGGCCACGTTCCGGCGGGCGGACCCGGCGCCGCACGCGGGCGTCGGCCTGGGCTGGGGCGCGGCCGGGCGGCTGGAGGAGCGCATGTGCGTCAGCCGCGTCGTGGACATCGAGGAGGCCGTGTGGGCGCCGCGCTACGGGCTCAAGGGCATGGTCGACGCGTCCGTCGAGCTCGGCTTTGCCGCTGGGCCGCCGGCGCGCACCCCGCGCCCTGCCCGCTCCCGGCCTATGTATTCGCCCAGCGGCTCAAAGTGAGTGGCGCTGCACTGCCCAGAGACCGCCTCCGGCAGCGGCGCTGGGCCCTGTACCCATGTCGCGCGGGTGTGGTTGCTGGCGTGCCCGCTCTCGCGCTTGTGTCCGTTCAGCCGCGCGGCGGGGCGCCACTTCGCCTTCGCTCAGCGGCCTGAAGCGCGCATGCGCGGGGCGCGCAGCCGGGGGAGGCGGCGGGGGACGTCGCGCCGGCCATTGCTCGCGGCCTGGCGCCGCTTGAGTTCAAGACCGGCAAGGCGCACCAGAGCCACCGCGCGCAGGCGCGCCGCCCGCCGCGCCGCGCGGCCGTGCCCTGGCGCGCGCGCTGCAGGCCGCGCGCGTCGCGCAGGGCCCGCAGCCCCTGCCGGCCCCTCACAGCGTCGCGTCAGCCCAAGCCCGAGCGCGGAGCCTGCGCCGAGAGGCGGTCGACCCCTGCACATGCGCGCAGGTCACGCTGTACCTGCTGCTGCTGGAGGAGCGGTACGGGGTGCCCATGACGCGCGGCGTGCTGTGGTACCTGGCGGCGGCGCGCCCGGAGGTCGTGCGCCGGTCGCCGGGCGAGGTGGCCGCGCTGCTGATGCAGCGCAACCGGCTGGCGGCCGCGCTGGCGCGCGGGCCGCCGCTGCCGCCGCTGCTGCGCAGCGAGCGCGCCTGCGCCGGCTGCTTCCAGCTGGCCTCGTGCGCGCTGCTGCACAAGGCGCGCTGGCCCCCCTAACCCTCACCCTACCCTACCCTACCCTGCGCCCCAATGCGCCGCGCCCCATCGGCGACGCTGGCGAGCGCGTGGGCGTGGGGCCGCGAGGACGGCGCAGGCGTGCGCCGCCAGCGGGCGCGTCGGGGCGCCGCACGGCCGCCCCGGGGCACGGGGCGATGCGGGGCGCCAGCGCGCGCAGGCCCAGGAGGCGGGCACGGCGGCGACGGCGGGCATGGGCGCGGCGTTCGAGGAGCACACTGCGCACCTGGCGCCCGCGCATGCGGCCTTCCTGCGGCACTGGCTGCACCTGCTCGATGTGGAGGAGGGCGGGCTCACGGCGCGGCGGGCCGAGATCTGGGCGATGCCAGGCGCGCGCCGCGCGCCCCCGGGGCCGCCCGCCGCGACGCCGGGAGGTGGCCCGCACAAGGCTTTCAGCTCTTAGCCGCGGCTCCGACCTTACAGAGCGCGCAACGTCGGCCTGGCATGTGCCGCAGCCTGCCCGCGCCTCGCGCCGTGCGCCGCCAAGGCGCGCCCTGCGCACCGCCCGGCGCGGCGCGCGCGGGCTGCCGCAGCGCGCGTCACAGGCGCCGCGCCGCCACGGCGCAGGCGCCGAGCGCGAGGCGCTGGGCCGCTGCATCGCCGGGCTGGCGCTCGTCCGGGCGCCGCCCACCGGCGCGCCCGAGGACGGGGCGGACCACGTGTACGCCTTCGCAAAGGAGGACGAGGCCGGCGGCCCGGCGGTCATCCTTGAGGACATGGGCTTCGCTGAGGGCGACATGGTCCTGCTGAGCGTCGAGGGTGCGCGCTCGGCTCTACCCTACCCTGACCGCCGCCCCAGCCGGCGCCGCAGCCGCTCCCGCCCGCCCTGCGCCGCCCTGCCGCGCGCGCGCGCGCGCGGCGCCCAACGCGCCGCGAGCGCCGTGCGGCCGCGCGCTGCGCAGGCCGGCACGCGGCCGTTGCGCGGGCGCGCGTCCACGGCTTTGCGGACGGCGCGGTGGCGCTGGCGCTCGGCAAGGCGCTGCGGCCGGGCCTGCTCGCCGCGGCGGCGGAGGGCGGCCAGCACTGCTGGCGCATCGACCGCGACGAGGCGTCTTCCATCTTCGTGCGCCTGCGCCGCAGCCTCATGGGTGCGCGCGGGCGGGCGCCCCGACGTGTGCAGGCCCGGGCGTGCCATGCGTACGCTCTTCACGCGGCTAGCCGAGCGGCTGTCCATGAGGCCGGCCGGGCACTCGCAGCGCGACACCCGTGCCGCACGCTCATCCGCCTTGCAGTGCAGGGTCTGCGGCTTTGCACCAAAGGGATGGTCTCAGGCACAAAGGTGCACACGGGGGTGGGCTGCAGCTGCGGGCGCGCGCGCGCCCGCAGGGCTCTTTGCGCGCGGCGATGCCCAGGCGCGCAAGCTGCGGCGGCTGGTGGTGGACCTGCAGGCGCCCGCGACGCCGCTCGCCGCGCCGGCGCCCGCGCCCGGCGACCTCAACGCCGAGCAGCAGGCGGCCGTGGACCGGCGCGCCCGCTCCCTCTGTCAATCGCCCGGCGGCAATCTCGCCGGCCAGCCCTGCAGACGCCACCCGCGCGCCGTCTGATGCGCATGGCCCGCGCCGACGATCGATCGCGCAGAGGCATACCTGCGGTGCTCTTTATGGCCCGCCGTATCCGCTCTTTGCCCTCCTGACCCTAACCCTACCCTACAGTTACCCTATCCCTACCGCACCTGAGGCGGCGGCGCGCAGGGTGCTGGCGGCGGGCGACTACACGCTCATCCTGGGCATGCCCGGCGCGGGCAAGACCAGCACGCTGGTGGCGGCCATCGGCCGGCTGGCGGCCGCCGGGCGCTCGGTGCTGCTCACCGCGTACACCAACAGCGCCGTCGACAACGTGCTGCTGCGGCTGGCGGCCGCGCGCGTGGCCTTTGTGCGCCTGGGCCGCCCGGCCGCGGTGCACCCGGCGCTGCGCGGCTACCTGCCGGGCGGCGCGGAGAACCCGGGCGCCTCCGTCGCCGCCTGCCGCCACCTCGCGCTCACCGCCAGCGTGGCGCGCGCCCCGCCCGCGCGCCGGCCCTGGCGTGCCAACACCGCTGCCCTGTTTTGCCGGACCACCTGAGCAGCCCACTTCAACCACTTCCGCACACGGCTCAGAGCTCCCACGGCGGCCGCTCCCCGCAGAGCGCGCGGCCGCAGGGCCGGCGGGGCAGCGCGGCGCCGCGGGCGGCGGCCCGAGCCGCGCGCGCGCGCGCACAGGTGGCCTGCACGTGCCTGGGCGCGGAGCACGCGATGCTGCGCGGGCGCGTGTTCGACGTGTGCCTGGTCGACGAGGCCGGGCAGCTGACGCTGCCGGCGGTACTGGCGCCGCTGCTGCGCGCGCGCGCGTTCTGCCTGGTCGGCGACCACTACCAGCTGCCGCCGCTGGTGCAGAGCGACGCGGCCGGCCGGGCAGGCCTGGCCGTCTCGCTCTTCCGCCGCCTGTGCGAGGTGCACCCGCAGGTGCGCCCGCCGCGGCCGCCCCGCCCCAGCCCCAAACCCCGCCGCCGCACAGCGTGTGCGGCAGCGCGCGCGCCGCGCGCGCGCCCTCGGCGCGCGCGGGCAGCCCATAAAAGCGGCCCGCCGTCGCGGCGCACACATAGGACTGGGTACTCTGAGCCTAACCCTGACCGGAGTGTGCGGCGCGGGGCATGCCGTCGTGACGCTGCGCACGCAGTACCGCATGGCCGTGGGCAGCATGAACCTGGCCCGCCACCCTAACCCTAACCCTGACCAGAGCGCGCTGCGTGCGGCAGGCAGTTGTGACGCTGCGCACGCAGTACCGCATGGCGCAGGGCATCATGGACCTGGCCAACCACCTGGTGTACAACGGGCGGCTGCGGTGCGGGTCGGCGGCCGTGGCGGCCGCGCGCCTGGACTTGGACCTCGACGCCGGCGCGCTCGCGGGCATGCCCGCATGGCTCCAGCGGGTGCGCGCCGGCCCTGGCCGCGGCCGCTCCGGCGCTGCAGCGCGCGTGGGGTACACGTGCCCGCACGCCCGGCCCGACCTGTGCACGAGGCGGCTGGGGGCCGCGCAGGGCCCCAACCGGGTCCAAACACATGCAAGTCTCGCTCCGTGGCCGCCGCCGGCCTGTCGGGGGCGCCCGCTCTTGCTGCGCGCTGCTGCGGCAGCAGAGTACAACACAGCACGCTCACCGCGCGCGCGCGCGGGGCGCACAGGCGCTGGCGCCGGAGGCGGGCGTGCTGTTCCTGGACCTGCAGGGGCCCGGCGCGGCCGAGCGGCAGGCCGGCGACACGCTGTGCAACCCGGCCGAGGCGGGCGTGGTGTGCCAGCTGGTGGCCGCGCTGCAGTCGGGCGGCGTGCCGCTGGACGCCGTCGGCGTCATCTCGCCCTACCGCTCCCAGGCGCGCCGCCCGGCCAGGCCGGGCCCGCACCTGCGCCTGGCCTGTCCAAGCGCGCGGGGGGCGCGCCCGCCCGGCGCGCCTGCCAATGCACCGTTTGTGCGGGAGCGAGGGCGCAGCCAAGCGCAGGGGCCAGCGCACAGCAAGGTGCATGCGCCGCCTGACCGCGCGGCGGCGTGCGCGCGCAGGTCGCGCTGCTGCAGCGCGAGGCCAAGGCGCGCGGCTGGGGCGGTCTGGAGGTGCTGACGGTCGACCGCTTCCAGGGGCGCGACAAGGCGGCGGTCGTGCTGTCGCTTGTGCGCTGCAACGGCGCGGGCCGGCTGCTGGCCGACTGGCGGCGCATCAACGTGGCGGTCACGCGCGCGCAGCGCAAGCTGCTCTTTGTCGGCTCCGCGGCCACGCTGGCCGAGGTGCCGCTGTTCGCCGCGCTGCTGGCCTGGCTGCGGCAGCGCGGCTGCGTGGAGCCGCTGGTTGTCCCGGCCCCCGCCGCCTAACGCGAGCCGGCCGCATTGCGTGTCGGCTGGGCTGCCTGTGTGTTCGCTGTGTTGTTGACGGTGTTGCCTGCGTGTTGGCTGTGTGTTGGGGAGCAGGGTGTGGCAGGCGTCCATGCACTGCATCTGCATGTCTGTTTTGCTTTAGATGACGCTCATTGGGGCAGCTAGCAGTGAGCAGCGTGCGTGATCTCGCGCTCACTCCCGGAACGCGATGCAATTGATGTACGGCATGCACACACACTGCGACATTGACAATGCGCGGCATGATCCTCATGATCATTCCAAAGTACATGCCTCGCGAGGCTGATGGTCTCGCCAAGGCTCCCGGAATCATCGCACAGCGCGGCACCCCTGCGGCTCACCAGGAATACAGACGCCGTCCCGCGGCAGACCGAGCACCAGGGAGCCTGCAATGCCGCAACACCCGCAGCCCCTGCCCTGGGCTGCTCCGGCGCCCGCCGGTACCGGGGTCACCAGTCGCCGGCGACGCCGCGCGCGCGCAGTATGGCCGCCGCAAGGCCGAGCGCGCGCTGCGACGGCGCGGGCCGGCCGACCAGCTCGACGCCCAGGTCGCTGACCAGCGCCTTCACGCGCGCCTCGTCGCCGCCCGGCAGGTCGCGCAGCCTGCCCGCCCGCACGCCCGAGCAGCGTCGGCGGGGGAGCGCTGGCGCCCAGCGCATGGCTCAGAGTGCGTAGCTGCCGCCGCCCGCCTCACCCGGCTGCTCGCCTCGCGCCGGCCCCCGGTGCCCGGGACATGCCAGGCGGCGCACGCGCTGGCGGCGAGCCCGGGCTCACGCACCTCGCTGTGTACAGTGACTGCAGCCCTGCTGCAGGCCAGGCGTGGGCCGAGACAGTCTTGCGCGCCGGCTCCGTGCGCGCATGCAGGGCAACACCCTAGCCTGCGCTCGCACGCGAGGGGCGCGCCTGGCCAGGTCCTGCGCGCCCAGTGCCATGAAGACCGGCAGGCTGCGCGCGTGCGCGCCGCGGCCGGCGTCCATGTCAACGCGCACGAGCGCCTCGCGCGGCGGCGCGCCCGCGGGCCCGCCGGGCGCATAGAGCGCCGAGAAGCGCCCGAACTGCACGTCCGGCGGCGCGTCGGCAAACGCCTGCGCGCCCCGGCAGCCAGGAATTGACGCCCGTGCGCCTCGACGCCCGCGGCCTGCCGCGCCTGCTGCGGGCGTCTCCTGTACAGCGCGCGCAGGTGGGCCCCATTACTCGGTCCTCGTTCGTAAGTTTGCGTATCGCACGACTGTAGGTGCTTGTCCTGTGCACGCCGCGCTCGGCCTGGCAACCTCGACATGAAGCTGGAGTCGCGGGCAGGCACGCCCCGCAGCGGCCCGGGGATCCCCAGGACGCCCGGCTCAGCGCCCTGCGGGACCGCGCGCCTGGCGCAGCGCCCGGGCCAGCGCCAGGAGCCGCCGCATGGCGGCCACGCTCGCAGCGTCGGGCACCGCCGCGCGCCGGCGCGCCTCCGCCGCGGCGGCCTGCGCCTCGGCGGCGGCCTCCGCGCGCCTGTGCGCCTCTGCTGACCGCGCCGCCGCCGCTGCCGCTGCTGCCGCGGCCGCCGCCGCCTCGTCCCGTGCCTTCTCCAGCGCCGCAGCAACGCCGCCCGCCTGCAAGCGCGCACGCGCGTCGCACGAGCCTCCTTGATTGTATGATCTAGTGCAGGGGCGAAGCCCCGCGCACTATGCGTGCCGGCGCACGACATGCCGCACATGGCCGCACAGGTGCAGGTGACATCGTGCGGCTGGGAGCATGGGTGCGGACGGCCGTGCGCAGCAGAGCAGCGCAGAGCGCGTGCGGCGCGCTGCAGCGCCCACCAACACCCCTCCTCCAATCAAAACCACACAAACATACACACACACAAAGGCTTCCCAGGAAGCGGCCGCCGGCGGCCGGGCGCGCCGTGCGCAGGCCGGACAGCAGGGCGCCGTGCATGGTGGCCGGATAGCGGCGCGTAGTCGCCTCGCCCGCAAAGAAGAGGCGGCCGCCGACCGGGCGCGCCAGCACGTCGTACGCCGCGCCGCCCGTGCCGCCCAGGCCGACGCTGCTGTATGAGCCGCGCGCCAGCGGGTCCGCCGCCCACGCGCTGCACACCGCCTGCCGGCGCGCGTGCGCATCAGCATAGGGCCGTACCCTACCCTAGCCCGCCGCCCCTGCCCGCCCAGGCCGACGCTGCTGTAAGAGCCGCGCGCCAGCGGGTCTGCCGCCCGTGCGCTGCACACCGCCTGCCGGCCGGCGCGCGCGCGCCTCAGGTTAGAGCCATGACCCTATCCTACTCCTTTGACTTAGGCCTCGTCCTCACGTGTCCCTCGCGCGTGCGGGCGGGACCCAGCCAGCCTGCGCGCCCAGTGCCTTGGCCACAAGCGAGCCAGGTCCTCGGCCCTGCGGCTGCCCGCGCCGCTTGGGGGACTGACGCGGCCGCGCGCAGTCGTCGCGGCGCAGCGCGGCGCGCGCGTGCTCGCAGGGAGCCCGGCGGCCGCAGGCATGACGCGCGCCTGAATAGGGTCCGGCACGTCGATGCCCTGGCGGCCGAACGCGCGGCGCAGCCAGCGCATGACCTGCGCCACAGACTCCTCCGCCGGGACCTGCGCGCACGCAGTCGCGCGGGGGGATTAGACGCCCGCGCGTGCTCCGGCCGGGCCTTGCTGAGGCAGCGTCGATGCAGCCCAGCGACACAAGCTGCTGCATGGCGAGCGCAGAAGCCTGGTTGCCTTCACGCGTGCACCGGCTGCGGGCGAACGCAGGCAGCTGCGCCGGTGCATCGAGCCCAGGCCGCTGCAAGCTAAGCACAGCGCAAGCAAGAAAGCAACCGCAGCGCCGCAGCCGCCGCGCTGGCCGGGGTCGCGACGCGCGCTCTGCGGCCGGCGGCGCGCCTGCTCGAACGCCACGCCGGCGCGGCCAGAGACCAGCGCGACGAGTACGGCGCCGCCCGCGATACCGGCGGACGAGTAGAAGAGGAAGAACTGGCCGCGCTCGGCCGTGCTGGGCGCCACGCGGCCGAACATGTCGCGCTCGCCCCAGAAGCAGCGCGGGAACAGCAGCACGACCTGCGCGCCGCGCTGCGTGTGGAAGAGGCGCCGGGCGGCGCGGGACGGCGCGAGCGCCGGCGCGGGCGCTGCCGCGCTCGGATGCCCGACTCGCGGCCGACGACGGCTGCTGGCGCCTCGCGGCGCGGCCGTACAGGGAGCGCAACGAGGGCGGCCCATGCACTGGGGGAGCAGGGACGGTGCTGCTTTCACATACGGCACGGAGCGCAGCGCGCACTCGCCCGCGCACAACCACCCGGCTGCTGGGCACTGTGGGCTGAGCCCGGGCCTCGACTTCAGGCCCGCTGCACGCTGTTGAGCGGGCCGCAGCCCAGTCTAAGAGCGAGGTGCCAGGACGGGGGCAGGCCTCGCGGCACTTTGTCAAGCGGGCCGCAGCCCATCTCGGGACCGAAGCGCTTGGGAAGGGGCCAGGCCGCGCGGCACCTTGTTGAGGAGGCCGTAGCCCAGCCCGCGGATGGCCGCCTGCTTCTCCTCCGGCAGCGGCGGCTGGAAGCGCACGTCGCCGGCCTTCAGGCAGCCCAGCGGCACCGTCACCACCACGGCGTCGCCTGCGCCTCGCCCCGCGGAGCCTCTCATTTGCGCTCGCGGAGGCCACCCTCTGCAGCTCAGCAGCAGTGTCACGAAAGGCGGCGGCATGGTCACGGCATGATGTGACGGCCAGGGCGCGGCCGCCCTGTCACAGCCTGGGTCGCCGCGCTTGCTCTGGCACGCAGCCACGCGGACGCGCGCGACCCGCTGCGCAGGGCAGGCCGCGCACCGGTGAAGGCGCCGCCGGCGGTCTGCACGCGCACGCCCGCGCGCGAGTAGGCCACGTCCGTGACCACGCTGTTATACATCACTGGCAGGCCCTCCGCCAGCGCCTCCACCAGGCGCAGGTTGCCACCTGCGCGGCCGCACGCCCGCCTCACCGCGCGTCACCGGAGCTCTGGCAGGCCGCCGGCAGGACCACCGCCGATGTGTCCATCAGGCGCGGGTCCCCGCGCAGGCGGCCTCGCTGCGGCCCCGCGCGCCCGGGTGCGCGCCGTCGCCGGCCGCGCCACGGCCTGCGCCGCGCAGTTCACCGCCGTGCGGGCGCGGTCGCTCGACGCTGGCGCTGCGCAAACGCGCCCTGCCTTTCCGCAGGCTGTCACCCCGCCATCGGCAGAGCTGCGGCGCTGCCCGAGGCCGCAGGAGCATAAAAGGGGGTGCTCTCCGTGCGCACAGGGCGGGGCGTTGGAGCAGGCGCGCGCGGCGCGGGCGCGCGCCGGGCAGCAGCACGTGCGCGCCCAGCAGCTCGTGCGGGTCGTCCTGGTCCCAGCTGCGCATCGACAGCGCTTCCAGCGTGGCCGCGTTGGCAAACTCCAGGTTGGCGCAGTGCCAGTCCAGCAGCTGCCGCGCCTCGCCCGCGCGCTCCGGCGCGCCCGGCGCGCCGCCCGCCGCCCCTGCGCGCTGCCGCGCCTCCTGACCCCGCGCGCGCGGACCGGCGCGCCTACCTTGGCGGCGCCGCCGCCACACCAGCTCTCGCTAGCCCTGCGCCATACCGCGCGCCTGCGGCGCCCTGCAGCGGCGCACCGTGCTTCGGTGTGCGGGCCACTGCGCACTGCTGGCGGACAGACCCGATCAGCGCAGCGCGGGAGGGTGGCGGAGCAGGGCGGCGGCCTGCTGTGCGTCAGGCGGCCGAGCGCGGCGGGGCGCGGCGCGCCTGCGGCCGCGGCGCGGGCGGCCGCGGCCTTGCCGAGCATGGTGCGGTAGGCCGTCGCGAGCGAGACATACTCCGCGACCTCGCCCATGCGGTCGCGCAGCATGTCGCACGCGTCCAGCGCCGCGTTGTGCTCGGCCTCCACCTGCGCGCGCGCGGGCTGGGTCTCGGGGATGGGGGTTCCTAGGGTGTGGGAAGGGTGTGCATGGGCGTGGCGGCACCAGCGCATGAGCGGTGCGCATGACTGCGTTGTCGTTGACACAACAGTATAACACTTGTCGGGAGTCGGGTCTGATCAGGGGTACCGGCGACGCCCGGGCATGCGCGGCAGCGCAGACGCTACGCTCACCGACGCAGGCCATGGAGCTGACAGGACCGGTCAATGCCGGGGCGCTGCCAGCGCGGGCGCGCGGGCCCTGGGGCGCGCCCGCGCGTCCAGCACGGGGTCGGCCGGCGTGCCGTCGTCCATGTAGATGGGCGCCTCCTCCTCCTCGCCGTTCTTGAGCGCGTACATGGGAATGCGCAGCTGCCGCGCCAGCACCGCCAGCGGGTTGCCGTCGATGCCGGTGATGACGCTGCCGCCCAGCTCGGCCACGGCCGCGTGCCCGCCGCCCTGCGCGCCGCTTCCAAGGCCCGGTCGGCGTCCGGGTGAGCGAGCAGGGGGGAGCGGCGTGCGCCGCAGGCCGCGCGCCGTGCGACGCGTCTGGAGCCCGTGCCGGCACGGGACGGCAGCTTGTCCTGCCTGCCTGCCATGCAGCGCGC
>JAABUX010007472.1_pt1 | contig 12830 bp, 7 predicted proteins | sample 5561851 | NCBI WGS metagenome assembly JAABUX01 (sample SAMN10711883, study PRJNA513361) | rock metagenome | isolation source: Antarctica rocks | place: Antarctica: Victoria Land, Richard Nunatak red sandstone | collected 2016-01-03 | reverse complement strand
AATTAATATAGGTATTAATATTAATTATACCCTTACTAGTAAAGGAGAGATAATTATTATAACTAATAATATTATCTAAAAATTCTTTACTATATATAGTCTTCGTTCTTATAAATTATCTATTAATAATAATATTATCTACGTTACTAAGTAAGTTATTAATAAATTATACCCTAAGCTTAGCCTCCTTTTTAGGCCCTTTAAGTAATAAGTTAATATCGCCTAGCTTATATAACTAGTTAGAGGATAGCTAATTATTCTTCCTACTATTATAATATAGCTATTAGCCGTCTCTTATAGTACTATATTTATTTTTCTATAATAGTACGTTATAATAGGGGTATATATTACTAGTAGTATTAAATAATTTATTAACCTAGTAAAGCTCTATATATCTTATTATATAGGAATCCTTATATACTTAATATCCCTAGCCTAGCGTCCGCCCCTAATATATATTATTTTACCGCCGGTATAAGCCTTATTAACTAGGGGGCCGGTACTTAGTATTATTATCTTAATTAGCCTACTAGTAGATATACTAGCGACGCGTATCTAGATAATATTTAGGAGCTAGTAGAGGAGTAATTTCTTAGGGGGTCTCTTTAAAGATTAGGGGAGTAGGTTATTAAGGATTCCTAGGCGGAATAACTACTTAAATAGTTATATTAGTAACTACTATATACTACTAGGGAGTAATACCCTTATTAAGGTAGCTATTAGGCTAAGTACCTAATAGAATTTCTCTAGGGCGAGATTCTATTAATATAATATCTCTAGGATTTACTAGTAGGTTTATAGATAAGGCCTAGGTATATAATATAGTATTCTTTAGGCGTCTAGTACGCCCTATATTATTAGTCTTATAAGATCTAACCCTCTTATTAATAGTATTAGGGTATAGCTTAGAAAGAGCTAGGCGCTTAGAAGGTATTAATAGGGAGGTAGAGGAGCTAAATTTAGTATAAGAAGGGTAATACTATATTATCTAAAGACGGCTAGTACGATTTATATATTATAGATTATAAGGAGGGGTATTAATATCTATACTATACTATAAAGGGTAAAGAAGAGGTAGGAAGAAAGAACTATTAACGCGGTAGGGATACGCTAAGATATAAGATAGTTAGACTAAATTTAGTAGGTAAATCTATTTATTCTAATATATCTTTTAAATTACTAGACTAATTTTAATTATTTTTAGAGGCTTAAATACGCTAATATAAGCTATATAATTTAATTTAAGTAGAAAATATTATAAGACGTTAGTATAGACGTAGGTAGAATATAAAGAAATATTAGAGTTCTAATATTCGCGCTAGTCCTAGAGGGGTAATTAGGGTACTTACAATTAATAGATAAGGTATAATAAGCTTAGGGTCCTAAATTATATATATTCTATTATAGTAAAGAAGATAAGTTATTAAGTTACTAATACCCTATCTACCTTACTATCTTAATACATTTTATACCTACCTAAAAATATTACCGACGCGCTATCTACTTTATAATCTTATTATATTTTATACCCGCCTAAAAATAACTTACCTTGGATTCTAAGGGATAGTTAGTTAAGGTAGGAAAGGATTAGTTTTATTAAAGACCTTATAAATTTTAATTTTAGCTTCCTTACCCCTAATATATAATAAGACTTCTAGAATAGTATTAGATAGCTAGGTATATAGAAATAGTATATATATATAACTAAGATAGAGTAGAATACTTTCTATACTAGGAAGTATAATATATAAGGATATATTTCTCCTTTTCCTATTAGTAGTAACTATTATAAAATGCTATTATAGCGTAGTAGGCGCTATACCTTATATAGCTTAGCTTAGTTAGATATAAGGGGTTACCTCCTTAGATAGTAAGGCAAGCCTTTACACCTATTTACCTAAGAGTACCTCTGCCTTATATTTGCTTTTCACGACGTAATTCTACTATAGAAAGTTAACTTTATTAATCTAATAGTTAGCTTTAAAGTAAGTAGTTTATTAAATAAGAGACTTATATACTATTACTAATAGAGTAAAGACTCTAATATCTAGTAGCTATAATAAATATATAATATAGGGTAGTAAATATATAAGGATAATTTTTTAATTATTATAGTACTAGATTATTATAATAGTAATATAAGAAGTATAGCTATCTATTAGAAGTATTTAGTATTCCCCTTTTTAATAGTATTAAGTCTCTTTATTAAAGTATTTTTCTATCTAAGTAAGTCTAATAGTATTATTAGTCTAACTATTTTTACTTATTATAATTTCTTCTTTTTAAAGAACTTCTTTCTAAGCTTTTTAAAGTCTTACTAGACTAACCGTCGAGTCGGGTTTCAGTACCATGAATTAGTACCGACCCGAATACTCGGTACTAGTTTAGGTACCGACCCGAATACTTGGTACCTACTTCCGGTACTGACCCGAAAAGCCCTCGGTACCTTGGCGAGTCGGGTTGGACCGACCCGACTCGCCAAGGTATCGCCAAGACGCCAAGCCCCTAATAAAATAGTAAGGGACACTAATTTTTTTCTAGAACTACCCCTATTCTAAAATTAGATTTTTTTTTAATTAGAATTTAAATACCCCCCTTAATTCCCTAGGTATATGCATTACCTTTTTATATTACCTTATTTACTTTTCAGAATTACCTAGGTAATAATAATAATAATAATTAGTAGTATAGTAGTAAATCCTATATATAGTAAGAAATACTACTATAAATAGAAAATATTACTAATATTATAGTCTTTATTTTTATAGGGATATGCATTACTTTTTTACATTACCTTATTTACTTTTAAAGAATAACGTAGGTAATAATAATAATAATAATAGAAAAGAAAAATAGAAAATATAGTAAGAAATACTACTAAAAATAGAAAATATTACTAGAGAAAAAAGTCTTAGCGAGTCGGGTTAATACTTCGGTACTAATACTTAGTTACGGGCCGGAAAGATATGGGATTTCAGTATGGGATCGAGGCGATTTTCGGACTGGGATGGGATATCCCACGGGATATCCCAGTGGCAAATCGCGAACTAGGCCTATTTAGGTAATATTTTTTTATAAGCTAAAAATATAGCTTAAACCCTATTTAACGCCAAAAAAAACCTTATAAAAAACTTTAAAACTCGCTAAGATATAAAGCTCCAAAGTTAACGTAATAAATGCGGTAGCGTGTACGGTAATAAAATCCCATATCTTTCTAGCTAGTATACTTAGTACTACCTTATAGTATTAACTTAAATACTTAGTACTAACTATTAGTACTAACTCGAATACTCAGGCTAGGAATTTAGTATTAACTCGCTAAGATGTTACGACCCGTGTCTCTGGGAGGTCGACAGGGTCTGTGGTTTATCTCGTAGAGAGGAGTGTCAAGGACAGGGCAAGCAGGCTTCGTACTAAACTGGTCTGATACAGGTGTAGTATTGTATTCAGTGTCTAGGAGATATCTAGGTTGATAACATGAGTTGAGCACGAAGCTCCTATGAAAGGAAAGCACGCTCTCTATATAGACATATGAGATCCCGCCAAGGGGTGTGTTCTCTCTGATCAGTAGCTGATCAGACTGATCACGATCAGTCCGTTCAACGACTGATCAACCTGATCATCATGTTCAGTTACCTTGGCAACTGATCATTCCAGTGTCTTCCCTTTGTGCGTGTATAATCAGGTCCGTAAACCTTGATCATAACATAAGAGTCGAGTCGGGAACCTGACTTAAGTTTAAAGTACCGACCCGACGCGGTTAGTCTATGTCTTACCCCTTTAAAGATAATTTATAAGGGTAGATATCTTTTATCTATTAAGATATATTTAATAAGGGAAACCTATTTATAATTTTTATATTATATTATATATACTTTCTTCTTTTCCTACTTAGAAATTATTACTTAGAGTTTAATAATAACTCTTTATAAAAACCCTTTTTTATTTATATTATAAATATCCCTCTTATTAACTTTATACTCTAATTTAAGCTTTAAATAAAGGTTAAACTAACTTAATAGGATCTTAAGGTCTTAAGTTATAAAACGCTCCTTATTTAATAGTAGGATATAGATTATCCTAATTTTAAGATAATACTTTAAGAATTTTTATAATTAGTTAATCCTAATTTTATCTTTAATTCCTTTAGTAAGAATAAGTTCCTTAGTTATAAAGTATACTTATTTAACCCTTACTAGTTAACCCTAGGCTTAAAGATAGAGAGCCTAGGCTAATAGTACTACTTCTTCCCTAGATATAAGCTATATATTACTATTATAAGCTATTAAGTATAATTATATTTTATTAATTCTATTAATAAGTATCTATTTTAATATACTATATTTATATACTACCTAGGTAATTAATAGGTTTTTATTCTTTAAACCCCTAGCTTCTAGCTATTTATTCTAGGTTAGTATAGTCTATTCCTCTTTAGATAACTTAGCTTTATAATTATCTTTAGAGGGTAGAAGAGAGGATTAAGGTAATATATTTAATATATTATTAGATAATAGGTATAAGATATATTAAGATAATAGTAACTTCTAGTAGCTAAAAAGAAAAGTTCTAAATTCAGCCCTATAGGGCTGGACCAGAAGTAGGTTTAGACTAGAAGGTGGTGAACCCTTCTACGGGGGCTGATAAGATTTCGGGAAACGAGCAGATTTAGGTAAATAGGGGTAAACAGCATTGCTACATACTTAGTAAAGTGGTGAAATAGAGTACTTTACTGTCAATTAGCCACTTTGAGCAAAGTCAGTCAGTACTCAAAAATAAAGTGCTGAAACCTTCTTCGTACAGCGCTAAAGGTGAGTGGGATGCGACTCACATTCGCCATGCGTTAACTACTACCTTTTTTCTGAAGGAGCTCGCTTTCTTTCGCAGTATGCTACGGTAGTATCAAACGCTTCTCTGATATACCATACTCAATATGGTTGGCCACACGACCGAAATTGTGACTCATCTTTTCGAGTATGATATTTGCTAGCGATAAGCCTCGTTGGTAATACTGCCGTGTGAGATACAATATTAATGCCATGTCTACTGGTTTTTCATGATGTAACCGAATTGTGTCGGCTACATGGATCAGAAGGGCGTGCAGTCTATGTTCATCAGTACACTGATTGTTCATAGGAGCGCTAGCTTCGAATGACACAATGGTATAAGGCTTTTGCGACGTGGCCTATAAATACAAGCCATTTCGTATACGCATTCAACATACTATGAGAGTTCGGATGTTCTAGATTGCACAAGTCGGCCGATTCAAGCTACCCAAGTCTAAGAGATAATAGGAAGTATACGAGCCTGAGGTACTATGCCAAGGTGTGAGATCGGACCAAGAAGCTCATAGTACATGCTATGATCTTCATAGCTATTGGTTATTTTAAGATCCAAAGAAAAGTCAGAGCCATCACCAAAAAGGCCCACGAAGTACTAGGATGTCCTCATCCGAAAGATATAATCTTTGCTGTTGACCCAGGCTCAGACTCAGACGTTTTGCGCTTTCCTCTGGTGGTATAGATAACGCTGAAGAAGAAGTTGAGTAAACGACTGGCAACATGGGTATTTTCTAGTGTAATCCTAGTACCAGCAGCAATACGAGTTGGGTGATCAGTACCATATAGCTGAAGCCAAGTGGTGAGCCTAAGACATATCAAGACTTCAGACAACAGACGGGCTCTCAAGCCCATATTATTAACAATCAAGAAGCTTCTATGGCTTATACAACGCAAAACTATTTCTCTTACGCAAAGGCTCAAAGAATTGTGATCAATTGAATTTGGTATCGAAACTAGGAATCTAAAGGATCTTCCGATAGTAATTCGTAAGTGACGCCAGTATCCAACATCTCTCATGATGCTTCTAGGACCTGGGGCAAAGACTCCGCCACTCAAATTAAGCGTGGCAGGATATTTGAATCAAGTTGATGCGTATTTGACTCAACAGAGATTGCCAGTATCCGAAATAAGTTGCGCTTGGGTGTTCTCGATGGCTATGTGTGTGAAGCCGGTGTCTCTTATAAGGTCAGTCATGGCCGAATATTGAAGCGCTCGAATTCAGAATGCATCTAGCAGATCTGTGGCAGCTCAGGGCAGCCACGCCACTCTTCAAAGTGGCACCGGATCCTAGCAAGGATAATGTCAAGTTTGTTAGGCTTGTTTACCATGCGAGCCATCTTTGTTGCATGCGCTTCCAACCCATAGGAAGCGTTCGAGAGAATCTGCGCTGACGTGATGAACCCTGCTACTTATCCGAGGCTTTGCATTCTCGATCGCTACCAAAAATCTTGGTCCACCTCTTCAATACCATCATATGATTAGACATGATGCCCAGAGACACCATATCTTTCTATAAGCGGTCAAATGAGCTCGCAGAGCAAACGGTGGAGCCAAGCTCCTGTTCATCGTTAGTGACAATGTTTTTTTTCTCTGAGTAAGTCTCCCATTCTGATTTGAGATCTAGGCGCGGAATATATGTCGGAATTATTATGCAATAAGCGAAAAGCGCGGACCGGTGCAACGTCGAGCTTACATCATGCTCATTGGTAGAGTCATCATATGAGGCTCGATTATCCTGAAACTGATTATGTGAGGATCCAATAATCATCCAAGGTCAACTCTTTTGTGTACGTAAGACTACCCCTGGCAGACGATGAGAAAGCAGATTTCAAGATCCAAGAGTTTGTCTGACGCCGAGTTCAGGAAAGTATTTGCGATGTGAAGTCCATGTCGATACATTATCAAGAAAAATCCCAAAGTCCGTCACCCATGGAAATGACATTGGCTATAGTGAAGACAGCTGCCATGATCAATCAACACTTTATGCATATTGAGCTTCCGAACGCTTCCTTCTCAAAGGCCAACACGCCTTGGTCGCACAAAACCACACGTCCGCCAAGTTCACCTCGAATACATATTTGCTCCTTCCGCCATCAAGCCATCTCCCTCAATACAACATATAACACTCTTCGGCCCTTGAATTCAACACGGAGTGCTCTGTCCATATTTCAACCAACTATTTCTGATGTCAGCACAGTAATTTGAAAGCATTATTGATTGTACGATCATACCTTCAGCTACCCCCAAAATTACGTCAGGTACTAGACCTTGTCTCTGACGGACGAAGAAATTTCTATCCAACAGCAATTCTCTAGAGATGCAGACACGTTCTACCACCAAGCGTATCGAAGCCTCGCTGCCATGGCGGGGCACTGTGTGCACCCGATGTCATCACACTGGGCATACCTCTCGCAAATGTCCCAAGGCGGAGCGCCAGATCGTATCAGTACAAGCACCGCGAAACGATCTTCCAGCTCTTGCCCGCACCCAGCCTGGCCTCTCAACACTACCACGCGAAATCCGAGACCTCATCTACAAAAATCTGGTCACTAGCTGCTGCCCGATCAAAGTATGTTACGACTTCAAGACATCAACAATCTACCTTCGCCTCCTAGAGAGTGAAAAAGGCGGCATTGCTGCGACATTTCTGTGTCACGTAATAGCTAGATCTTCACTGGCTGTGGAGGTCTACGAGGTATTTTTCAGGAGCAATATCTTCGAATTTGGCGATTGCGGTATCTTGGAGGAATTCATCCGCTTCGGTTACACGCTTGTGGAGATACGTAGGAGCCGATTGTCGCAAGCCATGATCGGGGCTAGAACCTTGGTCAAGGCCTGGATTGGAGAGCGATACCAGCCATTACCGTTTGGACGGCAGGAGTTAACGTTCGACAGGCGACCATGGGTCCGCAACATCACCATCAACCTGCATTGTGACCATCATGAGTCTGCAGTTGTAAAGCAACTCAGTCTTACCTCCAAGCTACTACGGCTTCAGCGTATCGATATCTGGATACATGGACTGTGCAATAAGCACGGCCAGATCAACACCATCGATCAGAAGATCGGGCAGATCGCGGATGTTTGCAAGAGGATTCGGGAGAGGATAGGCGCGGAACTGACAGTTTGGGTTCTCAAGAGCTGGCTTGGTATCTGTGCGTCGCATAGTCATCACTATCTGCATGAGAACACAGCGGTCAAGTGGGAGAATGTCGGGTGGATGTGGGAACCCCTGAGTAACGAGGCGATAGCGAAGGTCATGAGCTGTAGGATAGGAACACACAGGGAGCATATGCAGATGCTTATGGCCACCAATAACCTTACGCAGGATGGTCCGCTTCGTCGCTTCGCAGGGCATTGGCTCCAGGACCACAAAGAGCAGGAGGCGCTGGCAAAGAGCGAAGCTGTTGCGAAGAATGCGGTTCATTGAGGTCGTGATGAAATTCGAGGCTGGCTCGGTTGGAATTTGCATGCTCAGAAAATCCCAGACATGGATTCTCATCATGGGTTTTGAACACAGTTTATATGAAAACATTGAACAGAAGAAAGATCCTGGGCTGCATTGGGTTCTGTACAGCGACAGCGAGCGATAACATTGGTTTACGATCTCATGAAGGGACCTAGTTGTGGATTTGATCTTGCTAGCATTTTGTTGAATCACAAGACAGCCATAGATAGTGACACTTGTAATCTAATTGCAAGCAAACGAAGTCTTGCTACACTCACAATGATCACAATGTATGATATCACTTGGGATTAGGCCGCCTCAACCCTGTATTTGTACCACAACTTCGAACTTCGAATCTCTCCATCTTGTCTTGACATACTTAGGCTATTCGATGTTGGCTAAGGCTTCGCTTTGAGTACTACAGCTACAACATGACGGAGCGGCTTTGGATATGCAAGCTCAATATGAGACGTGCTCTTAAAGAACATTCTATTGTCGAGGACCCGAGAATTCAAGCTTCCAAATATCGCTAATCCTGGCCATACAATGTGTTGCAGAACGATTACGAAGGAGCGACGATTCGTTTAAGCGAATGCCTTGCACACGTAGAGATCCCAGCATGTTCTTTATGTCTCGAGTCTCCTGATCAACGAAAGAGCATGAGGAAAGGCAAATCCGGGTCATAGGGTCTGCACTTTAGATCGCTTGATGGGAGCCAAGTTCACGATAATGAGGCTTGTCAGCACTTTCACACCGTTGTATTGGGAGTGATCTTACGTCATTATGATCTGCCTAATAGTGGACTTTGCGCGAAGCTGAAGTAACGACTGACCCTGTCCACTTCTTCGACCTGGATTGCACCATCTGGAATTCACATTCCCGTTATACCTCGATGTACTTGAAGATACATTCTAGAGATCAATTAGGGTATATCTCGTCAGGGGGAAGCACCGCATCACAAGGTAAGTCGTCCTTTCGCTCTTCCTCAAGATTTCGTTCAAGCTGTAGAGGTCTATGGTGGTTTGATGTTGGTGCAGGAACAGCCCACCGTCTGAGTTTTAAACCATGAAAGTAGAATGTAACAATCGCGCATGACGAAGATCTAAAACCGTCTTAGCAAAGACGAAAGGGAAAAGGTTGGAGTATGTCTGCAGTCCAGTCAACAGCCAGATCCATACATCACTGGTAAGTGGAAGCATCTCTCGAATAGACGATGCTGTAAAATAGGACACACATAGAACATTGAGTCGGCATCTCTGGTAAGGTTAAGAGCAATTCCAGAGCAAGCGCCTCGCTGCATATTTCATCGGAATCTGTTTTGCTTCGCGACAAGGTATTCATACTTGATGATGCCGCCTTACCTAATGCATAGATCTAATAATGGAGGCCGGTTCCATATTCTTTACTGCGGTGGGGATCCCTTCGTCGACCATAATTTATTCCTATCAACCAGTAATTCGCCGAAGTACCAACGACTTGCACAATATCAAAATGTCTTTCGCTAGACTGTCTTTGAATGCGAATGTGTTCACTGATCGAGTCAAGCACTCAGCAATATGCATGAGGTTTGGTCGGAACCGTCGGATCACCTTCCCCAAGCGCGGCGCCAAGTGCAGGCGCTATTGGACTTCAAGGGAGGTCAGCTCGAGAAGAAGATATCAGAAGAGCTCACAGCCTGGATGGATACCCAATCTACACTTGTAATCGATGGTAGCACTGTTGGGGGTCTTCTCGCAGCCCTTGCTCTTCTTCTCACGGCGTACTTCGCATCCATACATCTGCTTCACGCCTCCACTACTACCAAGCTCCGCATAATCTTCATCTGGCATCTCTTCGACGCCCTTATCCACTTCCTGTTCGAAGGTTCTTTTCTGTATCACTGCTTCTTCACCTACATCTCCGTCCCCCACGCGGGTGATTATCCACATCCTGCTAGCTTGACTTCGCCAGGCACTCATTTTCTGGGATACGCGGACAGGTTGTATGGGAGCCGGTATGGTAGTAGTCCGACGGCAAAGCTATGGCAGGAATATGCGAAGGCGGATAAAAGATGGGCAGGAGCGGATTTGACCGTCATCAGCTTGGAATTGTTGACGGTCTTCGGAGCTGGGCCCTTGGCTGCATACATCTGTGACCTAGTACGACAGAGGGAGAGCGGGGGAAGGCTGTGGTTTTGGGCGAGCATCTTGGCGACTGGGGAGCTGTATGGTGGTAAGAATTGCATTTGGAAGGTGATAGCGGCAGAAGTAGCTAATGAGATCAGGCTTCATGACTTTCGCACCGGAGTGGCTTTCTGGGTCTTCAAACCTTGATACCAGCAATTTCATGTATCTTTGGGTGTATCTCTTCTTCTTCAACACGCTTTGGGTGTGGTTCCCATTGTGGATACTGTATGAGTCATATGGGAACATTTGCTTGGCTTTTGCGCGGGCACGTGGAGCCATCGGCGTGGAGGAAAAGAAGTCCGCATAAAATCTAGTAGCTCAAGCCATAAGATCACGGCATGAGATGCAAGGGACAAAACAAAGGGACTCGCAGTTCGGACTGAGTGTGGTCAATCTCGAGCGTTGGGGAAAACGTCGAGTGTTGAAATGAGTGACGGAAAGCAAAATAACGGGAAGCAAAAAGAAAAGGAACTTCAACGACTCGAACCCTTGAAAGCAAAAAGGAGAGGAACTTCAACGTCTCGAAATTTACGGTATTCTAAATGTCAAAAAGAATCACGAACCGCCTCAACCTGCCTGTCGAATCGGCGGGGTCAGAATTGAGGGAGTACTCGCTACAGAAAAGCCCTGGATGCTTCTATCTTTCGACGGTCGAGATGGGGTCTCTGAAGTGACCATCACAGCCCGATGCTGCTGCTGTACAGAGATACTCATGTTAGGGTTACCACTAACCTGAAGTTTTCTCGGCTAACTTTCAACCGCTTCAGTACGTCTACTGGAATTGGTTTTCTTGTCGATGAAGATTTTCCTCTTATTCTAATACTTAACCAACACTACATATGAGAGGTCCCTCCCACCCACTTTACTTCATCGTCAATCGGCCACTCTTCCTTATGGACAATTTCAATTTTGCTCAATCTCGTGTTCATCAACACACTACTCGATTGCATGTCACAGGCCAACCCAGAATGACTTCTTGGGTGAATGCATTACATGTGATTATCCTTTATCGCCATCACATTGGTATCTACGAGCCTTTTATATGGCAGTGGTCGTTCCGATCGAAACAAAGCAATGCGTCACCTTAACCCATGCCGTGTTATCTATTTTACCAAAGATGCCAAGGTCAGAGATTTACTCTTCTAAGTATCTTTGCACGTTGATACCCAAGGGACGAATGCCATCACCTTTAGACGGCTAAGACCTGACAGCAATCACTCTTCCATAAACCGCAGATGAGGCCCGATATGCTCTTTCCTCCGACTGGAATGAAGATTCGGCAGAGTTCGTCATTCGCGACCGCGATCATGATTTGCATCCTGGTCTTAACAGCCTGCCATTGAACGAAAAGGAAGGAGCAACGATGATCGCGATGCATCCTGTAAAGCCCGCGATTGGCTGATATGAGTACAAGGCTACGAGGACTATCCAACACTTCGTACATGATCCCCACCAAACCCTCAGGTTGGTTCGACTTGGGTGATTTTAGACACTTTGCATTCTACATGGATTACCTGCCTGCCCAACACGCATCTCAGCATCGTCGGCAATTTGATGACTGCTCGAGCACGGTCAGATCTGGTTACAGGGCTCGAACTCATGGTGCACTCTACTGTTAATCCAAACAATGGCTGTCGGGAAGAAAGACAGCTCGGAGGCAGCCTAAGGCAACGAGAGGCCCAAATTTGTTAAGTGAGCTGCTCGTGCGAAGCTGGAAGGATATGCGCCAAACGGCACCTTCAGGGTCATGGCGCAGGAAGGGATACCTCGACCTTTTCTTTATGACTGGGACTTGCCCGAACCAATCGTTTCGAGTTCAGGCACATTGTACATCTGAACGAACCTTTATTCGTTGTGCTGTGAACCTGAAGATACGTATCCAACGAGCATGGCATCGGTCAATATCGATAAGATGAGCATTGTCGCACGGTTGTGAAATATCAATAAAGCCACCTACATCGAGCATCGTCTCTGGAAATGTTCCACTTTCAAACCAGTATGACACCTTTCATATCTAAATGATACATGTCAAGCCGATAAGTACTAAGACCTCCTACCATAAGCAAATCCCATATCCCCAATCCGCAGAAGAACATGACCCGATGGTATGTGCCAGACCCTACCAACGAAACCACACGCACACCTCCCCCCAAAACCACACGCCCGCCCATCCCCTCCCCTCTCCTCCCCATATCCCCAATCCCAAACCCCCTACCCCCCAACAACAACACCCCCCCAATCAACCCCCTTAACCCTTCCATCCCCGGCCGGCGCCACCTTCTTGAAAAGCCCCGGAGAGACATCGATATCATGAATCGCACAGCCAACACACGTATCAACTAATCACACACACACATACGTTAGCCTCATGCCCCG
>JAABUX010007471.1_pt1 | contig 12831 bp, 7 predicted proteins | sample 5561851 | NCBI WGS metagenome assembly JAABUX01 (sample SAMN10711883, study PRJNA513361) | rock metagenome | isolation source: Antarctica rocks | place: Antarctica: Victoria Land, Richard Nunatak red sandstone | collected 2016-01-03 | reverse complement strand
CGACGGCCACGTGGTCGCCGGCGACCGTGCGCTCGTCGCGCGCGAGCGTGCGCCCGATCAGGCGCGGATCACTGGCGGGGAGGTAATGGAGAACACGGCGATACGGCGCGGCGATGAAACCGAGCGGGGTCACGACCGCGCCCGAGGCCAAGCGGACCGTCAGGCCGATTTTGGGACCCTCGGGGTTTTCGACCGGGCAAATGCGCCCGTAGTACGAATAGTGGACATCGCGCACGGTGAGGCCCGCCGTATCCTCGTTGAGGCCGGATACGCCGAGCAGCGTGAGCGTGCGTTTGTGCGTCAACTCGGCCAGGGGGTTGGATTGATCGGCGTGCGGCGCGACACGCGCATCATGGAAGAACTTGTCGAGCGATTCGGAGACCGTCCGCGCGGCGATGAGGGCGGCCGGTGTGGCCGCGCCCGAGGACTGGTCGGCCATACGGCGACGCGCCTGCTGGGCCAGACGGCGCATGCCGCGTCGGAGGGACTCCTCAAGCAATTCGCCGACGAGGCGGACACGGCGCGTGGCGAGGTGGTCCTGGTCGTCGGCCGCCCATGCTGTCGCCGGGTTCGCGGCGGATGCTATGGCCATGCCAAGCAAGGCCGCGATCGCGGCGACATCGGCGGCGGAGAGCGTGTGACGCGCGTCGCCGGGGTTGCCGGGACCGCGGCCCAATCGACGATCCAGGAGCAAACGTCCTGACGCGCCGAGGTCGTAGCGCCGCCCGTCCGAAAAAAGGCCATAGGTGACGTCGCGCGCGCGTTCGATGGACATCGGTTCCCCGGGGTAGAGGGTGCGCCCTAAGCGGAGGGTAGCGGTGGCCACGTCCATGGCGGGATGGGCGGCGAGCGTGGCGTTGGCAAGAGCTGGATCGAGGCCGGCGTCGCCCAGCAGTGTGGCGACCGTGTCGACGGACGGCAACGTCACACCGTCGTGGCCGCACATCACGTGTAGCAGGAGCGCAAGGGGGACACGGCGCTTGAAGAGGCGCGCGATAAGCGCGCCGGAGGCGCCGACGGATAGGCTCAGGCGCGCGCCGATCTCGGGTAGGACACGCGCCTCATAGCGAGGGCAGCGGGACACCTCATCGTCCTCTCGATTGATGTACAGCCCGGCCGAACGGCCGAGTTGCCCGAGCACGACGTGCTCCGCCCCGTGGATGAGAAATGTTCCCGTGGGGAGGATCAGTGGGACGCTGCCGAGGCCGACGCGGGTGCGCATGATCTCGTGTGTGGTGGTGTCCATGAGTTCCGCGGTGGCGAAAAGTGGTGCCGCGTAGGTGAGCCGAGTGGCGCGACACGCGTCGGGGCTCTGTGTCGGTGCGCCCACCTCGGGCTCACAAAGCGTGAGACTGAAACGCCCCCGCGTGTCGACGATCGGGCAGACGTGCGCGATGGCCGCGGCGAGGCCATGGTCGAGAAATCGCGCGAAGCTCATGGTCTGATGACCGACCAGATCGGGTAGATACGCGGCGTCGTGGTCCGGGGTGAGGCGGACACGCCGCCTGGGGGTCGTACGTACGTGGTCGAGTAGATCCATGGGAGGGCCCTCCGCGGTCCCCTGTGATGATAGGCCTACCGATAGTATCGACACGACGGGCTGGCGGTGGTAGCGAACTCCGCTGTCGACGTATGACAAGACTATAGCGTATGAGGGACACACCTCCGAGGCCTCGGGGCTATGCGGGCGACATCCCGGCGACATGTGGGCGACAACAGGGGGCGCGCATGGTAGCGCGGTCCATGCGGCGACAAGGGGAGTGCGTGGCGGCGACAGTACTTAGAAGGGGACGCGCTGCGACGCGAGGTATAGGGTGGAGTGATGAGAGGGGACGATCATGAGCCGCACGCCTCGAACGGCGCGGCGACAGCTCGTCGGGACTTCACCCGAGAACGCTGATTCAGCGACGCCGATGGCGCTACATACGTCGCTGGGATACCCGTGGCTGCGCTAACCAGGGACAGGGATGTAGAGGTAGAGGTCAGCGCCGCGCGGGGGGGGGTGGGTGTCGCCGAAAGTGTGGGGGTCTTAAGCACATCACCTATGGGTGACGGTCGTCCCGTTACTGTCGCCGTCGTCAGATCACCGCCGTCGCTCCGCCTGCCACACGCGGCGACGATGTGCAGTCTGCCATCCCGCGAGGGCTATGGTCGGTTGAGAGGCGATGTCGTTATGTAGCAACGATGCTTCGCTGACGCCGCCGTCGAGCCACCGCCGCCATCGAGCCACCGCCGCCGTACAGACAGATAGACGTTCACCCCTGCGCCGATAGGATGCCTGTGCCCCCTGTCCGCTCCGCGTGCGTCCAGTCCGGCCTCTATAGTCGTCGCTGTGTCACGTGGATCTGTGCAGGACACCAACGCCGATCAGGGCGTTGACTGTCGGGCGACCGCGCCATACGACCATGATGATGTGCGGGTGTTGCGTTCTTTGTGGCCGTCAGGCTGGACCGCTCCTCCTTGTCTCTGCGTCTCTGCCGTCGATACGCGCGCCTCTATACTCACGCCCTTACCGCCTCCACCGTCGGCGCGCCGCGCTCGCCTGGTGTGGCTACCTGTCGTTTGTGTGGCGCCCGCCCCGTCCTCGGTGTGGCTACCTGTCGTTTGTGTAGTGACCGCCCCGTCCTCGCTGCCCACGCGCGCGCGTGTCGCAGCGTAGTGCGCGGTGATCGGGTCCGACCGCTACCAGAACAGCGTTGCCCCTCCAGGCACACGCCTCCCCGCCAGTCCGTGATCAGCTCCGTGGGTCAGCTCTGGGCCACCTCGGGGCCATCACCACCGCGTCACGCGACGCCGGGGGCGCAGCCAGGAGTCAGGAGTGGCGCCCGGGTCAGCGTCGCGCCGCGCGGACGGCGAGGACCGTGCGCGCGGCGCGGCGGGACAGCGGGCGGCGCGGGGACACGGTGGAGCGCCTCGCTCCTCCACCGGCCGGGGGGCGCGGGCCGCGGGACCCTCAGAGCGATCCGCCCGGCCAGGGCGCCGTTGTAGCCGGCGTGGCCGGCGCGGAGGTCGCCCTCGTCCGTGTCCAAGACACGAGCGCGCCGGTCGTGCAGGGCGGTCTCCGTGTCACGGGGGGCGGGGATCGCAACGTTGAGCGCGGGCCGCGTGACCGTGCGCCGCGCCGCGTGGCCCACTCCCGCGCGCCGCGGTGCAGAGTGCGCCACGCCCACGGGTGCGTGAGGGAGCGCAGGGGCGCCGGCGTGAGCGCGCGCGTGGGCGCGACCGCGCCGGGTGCGGACACGTTCGCGCTGGTCTCACGCGCGGCGCACGATCAGAGGAGAGGAGGGAGGGGAGAGGAGAGATCACGAGGAGAGAGCGCCGCGCCGGGCGCGGTGGACGCCGCTGGCACCGCAGACCATAACCCCCCGCTACGCTCTATCCACGGACGCCGAACAGGGCCACCGTAGCGTGCGCTGTGACCAGCATCGACGCGACACGGGCGCGGCGGCGCTGTAGGGGCGCCTGTGCGCGGACCACGCGGCAGGCACAGGGGCGGGACGCCGACGGTGACTCGCGGCAGGACACCGTGCGACCAGCTAGCCCGGACAGGCGCGGCGGGGCGGGGGCACACACGACTCGGTGCGCCCGTGCCCCAGGGCCAGGGGTCTGTGCGCGGTGCAGGACCGGGCGCGCGGCCCTGAACGATCGACAGCCCCACGGTCGCACGGTCGCACGGTCGGACCGCACGCGCATGCGCGCAATGGGCGACAGGGCGGGGCGACGGGTGTCCCGCCGCGCGTGCGGGCGGGGGAGAGGAGAACGGATGGACGACGCATCCCTCCAGGTAGAGGCGCGTGGCATGATGCTGTTGGTGGCGACAGCGTAGACGGGCGCAAGGGGCGGCGTAGACGGGCGCAAGGGGTCCTGTGTGCGGGACGGCAGCCGCAGTTGTCGTCGGCAAACAAACTCCTGTAAGACGCCACGCGGCGACGGGTCCAGCGCGCGATGATGCGCGCGTCGCCTAGGGGCGGCCGGTGGCTACCACCAAGGCGCGACACAGGGAGGCCTCGGGAGACACATAGGTGATGTGCTTAAGACCCCCACACTTTCGGCGACACCCCCCCCCCGCGCGGCGCGCGTCTCCGCACCCTCCGCACGAACCCCCGCGGCCGCGACCCTCCCGCAGCGCACAGCCGGTTCTCTACAGCATCGCCGAGGCGCCCTGACTCTATCCTAGCGACGCGCGCGCCGCCTCATGCCCTGTCCCCTCCGTCGTGACGCCCACACACGAAGACCCGCGGCGGCGCCGACCGCGGCGTAGCGGATGCGAGCCCGGACCACCGTTCTCAGGGTGCTGCTATGGCACTAGGGCGTGTTTGCCAAACACGCCCTAGTGCCATAGGAGACCCGCCTGCTCCACCAGGGACGCCTGTCTCGCCGGGCCGGCGAGCTGCAGTCGACGCGTTCACGTCTAGGTCCCGCACCATGCGCGCGGTCCGGCGCGCGCGATGCATCCGCAGTCCCTCTACCGCGGCATCCTTCGTTATCAACCGCGCGGCCAGGAGGGGCTGGGAGTTGGGGGCTGGGAGCTAGCGCCCCTCCCATCACAGTGACTGCCCCTGCTCAGCAGGCGTACGGAGGCCGGTCCCGTGTCGCGCCGCCTGCCTCTCTCCAGAGCGTTCTCCCTCGGCACCCGTCGTCAGGGGCCGATCTCGTGCAGCATCACGAGGTGGTAGGCAAGCGCCAGGGAACGCCGCACCTCGAAGCGGACCCGGAGCGTGGTCGTGCCATCTCCATTGGCGGTGACCGTGGGCGTCCCGTAGACGGTCGCGCTCTCCAGGCTGCCATCGTGGGCGATGGTCCCGGACGCAAGCGCCTTCTGCACAGCCAACAACCGCACGTCCCCGGCGTCGCAGGCCCCAACGGCCGCCCCATCCAGGGGAGCGGTCGCGGTATCGAAGGCCGGGCCAGGCGTCGCCGCGACCTGCGGGACAACCGCCCGCACCGGACACACCGAGGCCCCGGCGCCCCCGACGGCCGTCCCCTGTGCCCCATTGTGGAAAACGAGCGCAAACTGTAGACGCTGCGTGATCGTGTATGCTAACCGGAGCCGCGCGGGCAAAGCATGGCCGGCCGCATGCGCCAGGTAATCAGTCACGGAACACAGGCCGTGCTCAGTAGCGTTGGGCTCCGACGCCCCGGACCCGGCGGCCCCGAGCGTCCACGTCAGGCTCACGGCGCCCGGCAGTACCGTCTGACCGGTTAGGGGGGCAATCTCGCCCGGGTACGCGGCCCCGTCATGCGTGTACGTTCCCGCAGCCGCGAGCGTCCCCGCTCCGCACGCGCCACCGTTCACGCTGTAGCCGATGCTATCCACCACGGCGGGGTGGACAAACGCTTCAGCCCCGCTCGGATCGCGTAGGGCGAGCGACACCTGATCGGGGTGCTCCGAGAGCGCGGGCAGCACGCGCAACGGGATGCCCGCCGGCCACGCGAAATGCGTCGTGTCGCGGTCGGGCGAGCCGCCGCGCCGCGTCGTGGGCAGTATCGCCTCCACGGTCGCCCCCGGCTGAACGCGCCCCGCGAGCCAGGCGTAGGGCGTCGCCACGCTGGCGAGCGCCCCTTGGGCAGGTCCCGTCGTCGGCGTCGGCGTATCTGTCGGCGGCACAGCTGTTGGAGTCGCCGTATCTGTCGGCGGCACAGGCGTCGCGATCGGTGTCGCGGTGTCCGCGGCAGGTGGCGTCGGCGTATCAACCGGCCCACCGGGTGCGTCGGCGCCGGTCGCCAGGCGGCTAGACTGCGCCACACTCTCAATGACGGGGATCGCCTTGCCGTTGTCATCTGTGATCTGGAAACGGGCGAGCACGGAGGCGTCATACCGGCCCGTCCGCATCAAGGAGATGAGGTTAGGGTCGATGTTGTACCAGGGCTGGTCGCCAGGCACGTCCACATCGACGACGGTCGGGTCCTCGCCGCGCGGCAGCGCGGGGTCGAGGACGTTGATGTGCAAGTGGTACGTGAGCCGCGTGTTCTCCCCCACCACGCTCGGCGGTGCCGGGTTCCAATAGACGCACGTCTTGGTCGTGTCGCGGTTGCACTTGGCGTGATCCGCGCTCCGGTCGAGCACGGCGTGGCCGGGGTTGGCGTAGAATGTGAAGCCGTGTCCAGCGCCAAAGTTCACCCCGACGGTGTTCCTATTGTCCGCTACGGGGCCAAAGAAGCCGTTGTCGACCGTGTAGCGCCCAACCTTGAGCAGGTACATCGGATCGGCGGGGGCGCCCATGCGCACGGTGATGGGCTCGTGGAGCAGGGCGATGTGGGAATAGGATTGATCGCTCACCACCCCAGCCGGCTCTTGGTAGGGCTGCACGAGCGCCCAGCCACCCCGCTGGGTGAGGCTGTGTGGCCGCTTGTCCGCGCCGATGTAGCTCTGGTCGTAGGTCAACGGCTGCCGAGCGCTCCCAGATAGCGGCAGCACAACACGATTGTCCGCCCCACCCCCATGACCATTCCCGCCCGATTCGTCGATGTTTTGAAAGACGTTCTGGGCGGCGACATCGGTGTCGAGCATAGCATTCGCCATTTTGCTCGTCCCATCGGGCGAGGGATTGCCCTGGAAGTAGTAGGTGGTCACCATATCCAATTGGTCAGGGAACTTTGTGAGGTCGTACGCGTTGTTGACGGTGTCCTGGGACGCGCCGTCGATGCCGTTGACGTCGACGGCGTCGCGCACGAAGCTGTTGAATTGCGGCAGGGACTGGCCCGGCGGCGGCGGCGACATGATCTCCATGTTAACGAGATAGTTGACGACCGTGCCGTCCTCAAAGGCGACGGCGACTTTCAATTCATACGAGCCCGTCCTATTCGGCGCCGTCCATGTCCCCTCGAAGTAGTAGCGATCAGACTTGCTGCCCGTCACGGGTTTCTGGTTTGGATCGGCATAACACGGATCGGTATCCACCGCCCACGCGCCGCCTCTATCTGGGCCGGGAGGCACCTCATGGTAACTACTGTCGAGGACTTTATGGTCGATCACGTGAGGCGTCCCGAGGTTTTGCGTACCGGGGATAGCGTACGCCGCCAGATGGATCTGCGCCGTAGTCGTTGGCATGATGACGTTCTCATGCACGAAGTAATCCACCGTATCGGGCGCCTGGTAGTCCGGCGAGGCCAGGTGCGTGCTGCCGCATGAGGTCGCATTGGCCTGTAGCGGAGCGAACACCCGCGCCGCCAGGCTCACCCCAAATGGGGCGGCGCTGACAAGCAGCGCAACTATTATCAAGGGGAGTACTAGCCGCTTCATTAATTAGCCTGCCACCGATAGAGGCCGCCCAACGCGCCCCCTGTGAAGATAATACGCGTGTGGTAATCCTCCCACAGCCGCGTTACCAGATAGGTGCCCACGGTCGCGAAGTCAAGGGACCCACCGGGCCCGCGTCTGTCCGTATCGGCGACCGGTTGCCATGTCCGACTGTCACGCAAGTTGTAGATGCCCGCTACCGGGCCCGCCTTCAAAGGCTCGAAGGTTGCGACCCAGCCGGATGCGTCACGCACGCTCTCATCGAAGCTGCCTGTCGGTGGGGCTGGATATACCAATCGCCAACGGGTACCCCCGTCGCTGCTCATGTAGAGCCCTTTCGCGGCGGTTACATAGAGGTTTGGGTCCACAAAAGTCAGATTGGATGACGTGCCGCCCACCACTAAATTGAGCGAAGAGCGGACGGTCCAATGCGCCCCACCGTCGGTCGTGCGATAGAGGGCGCCCGCCCGATTGAGTTCGTAGAGCGTGTTCGGATTGCGCGGGTCGAGCAGCAACTCGCACGGGCGCGTCGTGAAGTTGCTCTGCGGTTGCGTCACGTAGGTCCACACGCGCCCCCCATTCGTGCTGCTGACGACGCCCAGTCCGCTGACGGCAGCGTAGAGGCGCTGGCTATTGCGGGGGTCCACGACGACAGCGTAGCCCTGCGTGGGGATCGCGCCGTCGTACCGATACGCCGCCCGCAAAGCGGACGTGTTGGCGATGGTAGCGCGGCTCAGGCTGGTTTGCCATGTCTGTCCGCCGTCCAGCGAGCGCACAACCATCGGGCCATCGTAGGGATACGTGCAGCGACCCGCGCTGTCTGTACAACCGGCGACATAGATGATGCGCGGGTTGCGCGGGTCGATCGTGATGCTGGCGGGCGTAAAATCGATGGGCAGAGTCGTATGATCCCTCCAGGGCGCCGTCCCCGACTTCGGGAAAGCATGCGGATCGGTCGTACTCACGCGCTGTGTCCACGTCGCGCCATGGTCGTGCGAGACCGCCCACACGCTACCGAGTAGAGTGAGGGGACGATTGGCATAGGGCGCGTTATTGGGCGTCGTATCGATGCCCCCCACGTAGATCGTCCCATCCCTGGCCGGTGTGAGCGCGGTCACGAGGATATGGGCGAGGACGGGACCCCCACCGTCGAGCGCGGGGAAGCGCACTGGCGCGGGTTGCCCCGCCCCGCGCGCTATCGCCACATGCGCTGTGAGGACGCATACGAGCGTCAGCATCGTCGCACCGATCTGTCGTTTCCATACGCGCATCGTTCTTCTCCTTGATTGCCAGCCGCCGTCGGGTGGTGTGTACGTCTCTCGCCATCCATCATACCGCGTCCGTCGCATCCCCGAGAGGGAAGCGACGTGGCGCCGCGGCGCCTGGTGCGTCGCGGCGAGCGATCATAGCCCGCACGTTCGTACGTTGTATAGTAGGATGCGCAGCGTGCCGGCGGCAAGGGGGGTGGCTTCGTAGCGACGACAGACGCCGCGTGGGGCGGCGCGTGAGCGATGCAGCCGCGCTGGGCACCGCCGCGACACTTTCGCTGCCCCCGATCTGTATAGTACATGTATCCCCTCTTAGCCACGTTCCTTGTATCGTGCGACAAGCGTGTGGCAACCCGTCGGCATCGTCCGACGGGAGGATAGGATCACGTTCCGACGCCATGGCGTGGAAACGTGGTTGGGTACGGAGCACGCCGTGCCCGGCGGTTCTCGGTGGACAGGCAGTCGTACGGGCGACGCGCTACACGCGTCGTATCGGATGGTGCTCGGTACACCGCGGACGCGCAGATTGTCAACGACGGGAGTCTCGGATCGCTCATATAAGCGGTCTGACGTGCTTCCGTCATTCTTTGCGCCTAAAGCGCGCATTCTGGGCGACTCGACCCGCCGTGACCAGGACTCACCGTCCTGCGTCGCGGCGGGTTTTTTGTGTCTCCGCGCCGTGTCGGAGCACGAGGGCCAGCACCCGAGGAGGGACCACCATGACCACGCTCAATCTCGCGCGCGTCCAGGCCGACATCCAGTCCGACCGTACCGCGTCTATGTCATCCGGGTAGGGTTAGCGACGCGACGATACGCGATTGATAGCCGAAACACACGGGGCGTGTGTCCGTCTGGGGGTAGCTGCCCGGCGCTGAATGAGGCAAGCTCATGCAGGATTGATATAGCTCACGGAGGAGGTCGAGATCGCGGTTTGAGAGAGGAACCATTCGCCCAATCCTCGGTGGCCGCACGTCGCGTGATCCGAGGAGGAGACATACGGCGCCCACATACAAATCGAGCCGGTTGTAGTGACAGCTACAACCGGCTCTCTGTTTACACGGAGGATTACCAACCCCATGCACCAGGAAGATACCACCGCTCGCGCTCTCGCGCAAGCCGCCGTCCACTACGCGCCTCGCTTCGCCCCGTTCGATCGCGCCTATGCGCCCCGGTACGCCCACGACCGCGACGGGCACCGCGACGAGGCCCTGTTCCTCGACGTGCTGGAGCGACACCCCGCCGTCCAAGGCGTCGCGCGCGCCTCGACGCGGGAGGACGAACTGGGCGGGGTCGACGCCTGGGTCAGCCTCGCGGGGGAGGGAACAGCCGTCCCGATCGACGTCACGACGCGCGGGCGGGGCACGCCGGGGGCGGCGGAGAAGCTGCTCGTGGCGCTACGCCGAGGGGTGATCCCCGTCGTGGTCGAGCAGGCAACGCTCGACGCGGGGCTCGACCCCGCGGCGGCCTACGCCGCCTTTGCCGCCTATCGCGCGAAGGGCGACCACTTCTTGCGCGCGAGCCGGGAGATACACCGGCACTAGATGGAAACAGTGGCCCGGCCGCCCTCCCTCATTGTGGGAGGGCGGCCGGGCCAAGGAGGGCCCTATGCACAGCGGGACAGAGACATTCATCGACACCGCGCCCGCCCGCTATGTCCATGAGTTGTGCGCCGACATGCGCGGCTTCCGGGACGGCGCCGTCTACGCCTGGTTCGCGCACGCGGCGCGGGGCTGGGACGACGAGCGGACGGCCGCGCACCTCACCGTCCTGACCACGGAACTGGTGGGCGCGCCGGAGCACAACGAGGAGGTCTACGACCGGGTGCGCGCGCTGGCGCGCCGGCAGGGATTCGCGGTGCGGGCGTCCGACGACCGCGCCCTGCCGCTACGGGATATCCTCGTGTCCGGTGGGGTCATCACCGTGTCCGCTTACGCCAACGTCACGACCTTGCAGTGGGTCGTCCTGGCGGCGCTCTTTCTAGCTCAGGGTACCGTCGGGGCCGAGCGGCCCCCCGATGTCGTCGCGGTGGCGCGGGCTTACGGGGCTGCCTACGGCGTGCTACGCGCCCTGGGCGTCGACACCCCGAACGCGGCGCGCGCCCTCGTCCTCGAAGGCGTGCCCCCGGCGGCGGTGGAGGACAGCATCGCTGACATTGCCCGCATGACGGGCCGGGCTCTGGGCGATCTAGGACCACGGGAAGCGGCTACGGCGCCTGTGTAGGCGCTCAGCAGACGCGCGGCCGCCGACCACCGACGACGCCTCACGGGACGTCATCCCACGAGCCGCGTCTACGCGCCTGTTCGCTTTATGTGCTCGGCGGCTTGAGATGTACGTGATGCGGCGTGCGCTCGTCGCGGATATGTCCCTGGAGGGGTGCCGCCGCGAAACGGTTTTGGGCACGCGTTGCCACCGGTGGATGAGGTCGAACATCCGCCAGCCTCGCAGGGGTGCGGTTGCGCCGGCGGTGCCGACGACGCCCCCATCGAGATCAAGGACGGACGAGGGACATACAATGGCAGATCACACGGGCACAACAGACAAGGGCACAACTGGCCTCGATATCGCCTACGACGAGCTCAAGGAAGCCTATAAACGCCTGTATGACCAGGAGGCGCGCCTCAACACGCAGGCCACGTTCATAATCGGCGCCGCCAGCGTCGTTGTCGGCGCGGTCGCGGGCATCCTCGGCGCCGCCGCCCCGCTTCATGCGCCAGCGCGCGGCCTCGTGCACGGCGGAGTGGGGCTTGATGTCGCGCTCTACCTGGTGGTCGTCCTGTACGCGTGGCGCGTGTACACGGTCGACGTTGTCGAGGAGTTCTATGCGGGAGACTTCATGGAATACGTGGACGCGGCGGAGCGCGACACGAAGGTGGAGCTCAACCGCGCCCGGCTGAAGCTGTACGAGCGCAGCGCCTACAAACTAGGCAAGAAGAGACTGATCATGGCCGTGGCGGCGGGGGCGCTCCTTGCGGAAGTCGTCTGGTTGGCGGTACTCTTGATTGTAGTGGCCGTCGTGCCGTAGGAGGATCCGACGCATGGAAAGTAACAGTCCTCAGGGACCGCGCAATCCGGAGACAATACCGACCCCGCGCCCCGTTCAGCCCCCCAAGGAGCCGTTCATCAGGGAACGCCTCACCTGGCGAACACTCGATCTTCCTCCCAACGCCACCCCACGCCGGGGGGTCATGGGGTTTATCAAGTTCCTGATCGCCGCCGCGCACTAGCCGCGCGCCCTGTCGCTCCAGCCAGGGAGCGGCGGCCGTCGCCGAAACGACCGGACGAACGCGCCCGGATCCGGCAATAGCCGCCACCGGTGTCCTGTCGTCGCGCACGAGGATAGCGGCCAGGACGTAGCTCGGCCGTTCCGATGCCGACAAAGACCCGCGCGACGAGCCGGGGCGCCACCTCTTGGAGGTGGCGCCCCGGCTCGTCGCGTTTTGTGGAGCTATCGGCGACTGTGGCGTCCTCGTCGTCTGAAAATCACCTGAGGAGGGGTCATTCCCATGTCTCTCACGTCCCGACATAGACGTCCGGTCTTTCCTGTCATGGGATCGACCGTGTCATTGGCTTCCCTCGTCGCGGTCACGTCCATCGCGGTTTGTGCGAGTTCTATCCCTGTTGCCGTACTCGGCATTGCGAGCGTTCTCGCGCTCTGGCAAGCTGCGACGAGTCGCCGTGGGCGCGTGGATGTCCGGCGGTGGATGGACAGTCGAATGGCCCACCTGTCTCTCGCCGACAGCGAGAAGCTGGGCGCGATCCGGGAGGCTTGGCGCCCATTGCCGCTGCATGGGCAGTGGATTGGTCGACGCCATCCCAACCCGGCCATCGTCGTCGTGCGCAGCGGCGCGGGTGAAGAACTGGCGGCGTACGCGATGCGCGATCAGTCAGGCGCGCTGATCGTGATCGACGCGTATTTCGTCGAGTCGCTGTCGAGCCGGGAGTTGCGCGGGCTCGTCTTTCACGAGTACGGGCATCTCTGGCACGCGGACGACCTCCGCCGCCCGTTCGCGAATCTGCTCTTGTGGACGACAGCCAGCGTCGTCGCGGCGTCCCTCATAATCGGCAGCACACCCCGTGGCATCTACGTCGCTGTCGCGGCGGGGGTAATCGCGCTGTATCTGCGCGCGCGATTCGAGCGAGCCAGCGAATATGACGCCGATGGGTTCGCCGTCATCCTCGACGGCGATTCTCGCGGCCTCGCCGCGTTCTATCGCACGATTATGATGGCGATGGACGCGGGGGAGGTGGTGGTGGCCGAGGGCATGCGATGGGACACGCGGCCCCGCGGCCCGCGCGCGGCCGCGTTAACGCTGCTACATCTAT
>JAABUX010007470.1_pt1 | contig 12832 bp, 26 predicted proteins | sample 5561851 | NCBI WGS metagenome assembly JAABUX01 (sample SAMN10711883, study PRJNA513361) | rock metagenome | isolation source: Antarctica rocks | place: Antarctica: Victoria Land, Richard Nunatak red sandstone | collected 2016-01-03 | reverse complement strand
CTAGCAGTACTCGCCTTCGCATGGACGCGAAGTTGATGAAGACATCCGCCTTGGGGTGCGCCTTCACGGCGTCCACGATGCTGCGCAAACAAGGGTGGGTCGTCAGCAAGGCCACTGCTCACTGGTAACCACGCACGTCCAGCACATAGTAGCAAGCACAGCAGTGATCACTTTGTTAAGCTGCACACGCGTCGGCGTCAGGCTCGAAAATTCGAAGTCATCCACGAGTGCATGCCTGCCAAACACTGGGATGGCGACCTCTTCGCTGCCGAAGAAAACCTTCTGGAAGCCGCCGGGGGCGCCTGGCTGCACCGCGCAAGCCACTGACGGCGTTTGTCGTCCTGCACAGCACGGGATCTGTTCAGAGTGTGGTCTGCTGCTGGGACTGGAATACCGCCGCACGTGAGCGTACGATACTGGATGACAGGGGGTGAACTGGCGACGGGATGGCGATGCACACCGCAGAGGAAGTCAAAGTCAAGCATGCGTTGCACTGGATTTGGCTTCCAGTTGTAGAATATGGCTTGCGTCGAGGCCGAGAAGATCTGGCCGAACGACGCCATATTCAGTGGTGCTGCCGCCGCAGTGCCTGGCCGCAAGCCGCTTATGCAAAACACACGGGCCCCGCCACTTTGCTGGTCCGCCCGAAGAAACTAGATGGCTAAATTACATGGACAGCTTGGCATTCCAGATCCCCACGTACAAAATTGATCAAGTGCGAGACTGCACGCATGCAGAAAGCCGAACAGTCGGGGGCCAGGGCATAGGAAAACTGCTGTTCATGCATCGCCAACTTTGCGCTTGCGGGCCAGAAAACGTTCTCGTGCCGCAGCGACGCGGTCTTCGTCGTTGCGCCGCGCGGCAGCGGCGGCCTTCCTGGCATCAGCCTCTGCTGCGCTGTCTGCTGTGGCGATCTCTGCTGGTGCAGCGCCTGGCACGTCGGGCGGCTTCCCCTGCGCTGGTGCAGCTGCAGCGCTGGCAACCGCACGCTCCGGTAGGTCAGTGCCTGCATCGCGTCGGGACGGCTGTGCAGCAGGGTCTGATCTGCTGGGCTCTGTGCGGTCCTCTGCCGGAGCATCGGTGGGCGCGCGGCTGGGCTTCGCGGCAGCTGCCCGCCTGGCGAGCTCGGCCGCCTCCCAGTTCGACTTCGGCGTTGCCGCAGTCGCTGACGCCTCCCGACTGCTTGCTGATGGCGTGTCCGCTGCAGTCTGAGGCGCCTCTGCGGCTGGCTGCGTGACTGGCCTCTCTGCCTCGTCAGCGGCCCTGCAGCGATGCCAACGCCACGATGTCATGTGTCACAAAATGCAGACGCCACTTGCGGCGATAGAGCAATGTTGCGCTCTCATACCTTTATTTCCGTGTGACATGATCACAAGCGGATAGACAGTCTGTTTAGCCTCAGGGAGGGTACTGCGGGTCAGGTGTAAGCAGCAACCGTACCTTGATCCGGCGTAGGCCACATTTTTCGTGAGCAGGTTGCTGTAGAAACCGGCCATGTTGCCACGCTTCTCTGCCGCATTAGCTGCGTCCTTCGCATCCCTGTGCAAATGTGCAAACGGCACACAGGCGTCGGCGGCCGTGCTGCATTGCAAGCCTGCCTCAGACAAGGGGACGTACTGCAGCGAGGCATGCGCGGCGCAGAGGAGCATAGCCTCTGTGGCGCAGCGCGACGCAATCACAGGCGATCTTGTGCATCATCGAGCAGGCAGAGGGAACAGGAGGGCCGGCGCACTTCTTGTCGAGCTCCGCCTCATAGTTGGCCTGCTCCTCCTGGTGCTTCCGGTAGGCGTTCGTGACGTACACCGGCTTGTCGCCGAACAAGTGCGCCTCCACCTCCTGCTCCTTCTTCTTCCTGGAGCAGTCACAGAAACAACTGTGAGTGCATGCTCACCAGTCGGTGGGATGAATCTGTTGATGGTAGGAACGGCCGTAACCTAAGACGCGAAAGGCTATTGTTGGTGAGCTGTCGCGTGTCAGTGTGCTCACTTCCGGTCGAATATGATTGACTCCTCCTTCTTGCGCTCCTCGGCTTTGTCCATGAGCTGCGCGATGTAGCGGCTCTTCTTCACCGCCGGCTCCGCCCTCTTGCGCTGCACCTGCTGCGTCTGCGACGACTCCAGAAAGCTGTCGTAGTCGAAGATGCCCTCGATCTCCGCCTCCGCGGCGGCAAGCGATGCCGCAACCTGGCGCCACCCCATCGTATACTCAGGCTGGCTGCTCACTTGCGCAAGCTCAGCGACCGTCAGGATTGTCCAAAAGCGGTCATGCTGGCGATGTCAGGCCGTGACGAGGCGTCAGCCTGGCAGGGCATTCGGGCAGCCTTGGCTGGTACAGGTCGATGGGGACAGGAAGGAAGGTGCCCCGGGGGGGGGGGGGGGTGGTAAGACACACCCTGCTATCGGTGGCTTTTGAAGCGGCATGCCGGGCAACCTGCGCCCCCACGTTTTCCTCCCCATCGCTGTCATCCCCGAACACCGCGAGCTTCGGCTGCACGGGAACCGGCTGTCGTCGCACGTTGACGCCTGGTTGCAAGCCATACTTGACACCCTTCTGGCCGATGAGCATAGTGGGCGCGTCAATGATTAAACACAGCAGACGCGTGAACTTCCTCCTCTACGCTTGGTCGGACAAAAGTGGAGCGATTACGCAATAAGGAGGAGTTGAAGCAGCAATCGGGATCAGTCCGTCACAACCTATCAACATTCCCATGCGTGTGGACAGCTACGTGCATCACAATGGACGCTGCCAACCCTGGCGCCTGCCGCCAGCGCATTATTCGTAGGGTTGCTCAAAACTTCACTCGGGCCATAGCGGCGCCTACAAGCGGCCTCAGCGCACGCTGGCCGCAATGGAGGCCAGCCGCGGAGTGCGGTCGCCACCCTGCACCAGTCCCTCCTCGCCGTACAGCCCTGCGCCGGCATGGGGTGGGTGCTCTCACCACCCGGCGGCGCGGCGGCGCCCGCGGCCGTTGGCAGCAGATTGCAGCATCAGCGGCGACGTGGGACGAGCAGACGCCGCCGGAAGGGGTTGTCGCAGCCATCGAGGCGGAGGACAGCGCAGCCGGGAAGATCACCTTCGTGCAGGCTGTGTCGAACACACTGAACATCATGGTGCGCGACAATGGCACTGGCGTGCTCACGCTTTCCATGTGGTGATCGTCGTGTCCTTTCCGCATGCTCAACACATTGTGCCATGAAGTGCCTACCATTAGGCTGCCATGCATGCGTAAAGACGCCCACACTGGCATGCTGCGCAGGTCGGCGTCGGACTGCTGTCCATTCCGTACGCGATGCGGCAGGCCGGCTGGGTCGGGCTCGCGCTGCTGTACACTCTGGGAGCCATCGCCTGTTACACAGGCGTGCTCCTGCTCCTCACACTGCCAATTGCCACTCTTGCCAACTGTTCACATTTCAGCGCTCTGAGATACCTGCCGCTCAGGGGTTGCAGTTGTTGCAGATGACTCACGGCGCTGTCACCGCTTGCCTCGCCTGGATGACGACTTGCAGGGGACCTCGGTCAAGCCGTGTGTCCTTCTGAGAGAATCTGCTCCGGCCGGCCGCAGGCAAGGCGCTGGGGGAGTGCATCCAGTTGGTGGCCGAGCGACGGGGCGTGCCGGAGGCGGAGGTGGGGTACGAAGACGTCGCCCGCGCCGCGTTCGGGCGGGCCGGGCAGGTCGCCGTCAGCATCAGCATGTACACCGAGCTGTACGGCATCTGCGCCGTGCTGTTCATCGTCATGGTGCGCAACCTGGCTGAAAGATTAAAGTCCAAGCACATTTCCTACGCTGTATTCGGCGACAGGTGCCTTGTCGTCGACGTGAGACGTGCGTCTGAGTAAGTGCCTGTTATACGAAGCCTGATGAGCTTGAGTCAGTCGCCTCCTGAAGCCCAGCTTATGGAAACAGGTAATGGCACGACTCATTTTCTGAGAGCACCAGCGTCATGGTCATTGACTATCGCAGGGTGACAACCTTTTCCACCTGCTCGGCTCTCGGTTCCTGCCGAACGAGGCCGCTTACATGCTGGCGGCCGCAGCCGTCATGATCCCCACCGTCTGGCTGCCGAGCCTGAAGGCGCTCAGCTACCTGGGGGTCTGCGGCATCACAGCGACGGCGACCGTCGCCACAACAGTAAGCTCCTGTGTTCTGGAAGGCTTCACATTGATGCTGTTCGCGGTTTTTAAGCTGTTGCAGGGTTTGATCGGCTCTCAGCAAGACAGCGTCACGACCGGTCTGGAGTGGGTTCGCAGGTTGCTTATACTTTGCTCAGCGGGCAGTTCCCGCCCGGTGCCCATCGCACCGTGATGAACGCCACGACGATTCCGCTCGTGTTCGGCATGTTTGCCTTCTGTTTTGCAGGTCATGGTGCGCACGTTGGCAGCTGGTGAGCTCATATGAGCGCGGTCCGGCCACTGTGCAGGCAAAACCTGATTGCCTATCACGTCTGTATGCGCAGGAGTATTCCCTTCTATTCGTGCTCAGATGAAGGACGTCGAGCAGTTTCCTCAGGTCTGCCCCCTCTCTGCCACAAGAGTAATCATCACCACCGTGTCTGTCAAAATCTCTCGGAAGGACGCTGCCATGCAGGTTATGAATGTCGCTTTCATTATTACGGCGCTTTTATGCACCGTCATCGGAGGTTGCGGCTACTACATGTTTGGCAGTGCCGCTCGTGACGTGGTCACCTTCAACCTGCCAGCCGTGCGTGTCCTCGCATCGCTGTCATTCGCCATGCCTGCTGACATACTGGGTCAGCTAGTGGGACACACCAGGCCTGTGTCACAGGACTTGCACTGCCGCAGGGACGACTAGCGACCCTGTGTGCATCATTGATTCTGGTCAATCCTATCGCGAAGTTCGCCCTGACACTAGAGCCAGTGGCAGCTGCGGCAACAGGTGCTGCGGAAGGCGTCTTGGGAGGTGAGCCAGTTGATTCTACGATGTCACACCTAGGCCGCTGGGCGGATATGAAGCATGCCAGAGCGGGCTAGCATGCGGCTGTGCTGTGCAGGCGTGTCGCCCGGCGTGCGGCGGTTTGTGGTCAGGACGAGCCTTGCACTGGGAGCGCTGCTGACGGCCCGCGTCGTGCCGTTCCTAGGCCTCGTCATGGCGCTCATAGGTCCGGAAGGTTTCCTGGTTGTACGCAGAGGAAAATGCAAATAATAATGGGTGCCCTCCGCGATGCGTTGAGGCCCGAACTGTTAGGTTCCGGAGCGCAGGCTCCCTGCTGACGATCGGCGTGAGCATCGTGTACCCGGCGGCTTGCCATCTTAAGCTGCGAGGGGTGCGCAGCCTTGCGTGATTTGCACTGATGGCGACTGCGTCAGCGTTCACAGGCAGCGGCGGGACCCCACCCTTGCGCTGTTCGCAGAACGGGCAGAGCAACTTCCTGAAGGCGCGCGACTGGGCGACGATCCTCGTCGGCATCGTCTGCGCGCTGTCGGGAACATCGGCATCGCTGGCATCCCTCAGAGCCGTCATGTGATCTCTGTGTCAAGGGTTGGATACCATGTGAATGACATGCACACAGACTTTGTGACCCTGGCTGGCTGACGGTACATGTTGTCATTGCCCCGTGACTGTGCCCCTCGCGATGAGGATTTTGCCATGTCTCAGATCAGACTGCACGATCTCTGGCTGAGGTCTAGATTGTCAGCCACTGCCCGGTGCGGCGAGGACCCTTGCTTTGTTGAGATTCGCTACCATCACAGCGCAAGCCCTCGCACGCGAGGGTGTGCCTTAAATTCGTCTCGTACAGGAGTCCAACCTGCGGGCGGGTCACTTCCTGGAGGTGACCCCCCCGTACAGCACCGCTTGGCAACTTATCTCTCGCTCGTATATGCAGTCTCGTCGCGCTCGACGGTCCCGGGTCCGCCCCCACCATCGTCGCCGAGACGCGGCATGCATGCCACCTCCGCCTGTCCTTTGGCAAGGCGCTGCAGCTGCACCCCGTGGCAACACGACATCCAGTATATGGGCGCTATTATGGTTGCGGATCACACGGTCGTTCCAGGCTAGCGCCGCATATGCTCAGGGCTCTTTGCGCCCTGCTTCGCCGCTTGCCTGCGATCACCCCATCACCGGCAGCACACACCATGCTGCGCAGAGAGGCGCCACGGAGGTCTGCGTAGGGCGCGGGTGCAGCCATGGTGTGGCTGCACGGCACGCTGTACATCAATCTCCTGGAGGCGCGGAACCTGGCAAATGACACCAACATCAACCTCGGGTCCAAGCACTTGTCGGGGGGCTCAGGCGATGGCTCGAAGTTCGGCCGATTCATGGGCCGAGCAGCCAAGGCCACCGAGGGTGTCATCGGTGCGAGGCTACCCACCGCCGGTCGCAACAGATGTTTATAGATAATGTACTCGCTCTCTGCCCGACGTGCCAAACATTTGGTTGATATACTGACGCATGTGCCCACTGTCACGCGTTCACTGCTATTGTCAACCTACTCGTACAAACGCTTCAGTGCCGCTTTTGTTGAAGCACTCCACGAGTCACCAACAAACTGGTGCTCAGCAAAGTGTTGACCTGGTTCATGTGCGCAGCCAACACGCTCAACGTCGGCTCCGCACCGGACTGCTACGCCGTGGTGTCGTTGCACGAGGCGCGCATCGCGCACACGCACATCGACCGGCGCACCAACCACCCGCGGTGGGGCGAGCGCTTCATCGTGCCGGTCGCGCACGACGTCGACGCGCTGACCGTGAAAGTGAAGGACAAGGATATGGTCGGCTCCAACTTCATGGGCCAGGTGAGCTCTACGCTCTGGCTTGTGACCATCCTCGTTGGTGTGGCAGAAATCGCTTGGCGAACCCTGCGACTGTATTTTGGTCAGGCTGAGAGTACACTTGGGCACTTGTTGACCTAAATAATGCCGTAAGTGACAGGTCCTGGCGGGCCAATGCCTGCCAGGGGGTGCGTGTTCACTAGCGACATCAGCCGCCAGAAGTGCTGACGCAAGCGCCATGACGCATTAGAGATCTGTCAATGCAAGGCCATTGCCCCCAAGCGCAGGTGCGGATCCCGGCAGCTCAGCTGGCGGAGGGGGCCGTCATAGAGGGCTGGCTCACGCTGATGAACGAGGAGGGAACGAAGCCCATGAAGGACAGGCACCACCAAGAGGGCACCATCAACGTCGTCATCCAGTATCAGAACGTGTTGCAGGTGCATTTGCTGCGGCCCCGCATGCCAAATGAAAGGTGGTACCCTGTGGTCTCTGATCACGTTGCATGCCACTCCTTTGCACAAACACAGTGAGACACACAAGTCGAGGTACCAGTCAAGTCAGCATAGCGCATTTGGCGCAATCTCATGCTGCAGTTACAGGTACAGAAGGACGGTTTCTTGCGTTGCACACTGCAGCGAAATTAATGTTTAAAATGCACTGTCCCAGGATGCGTCGGTGCAGCATGACCTGCCGTTCCTGGGGCTGGATCACACGTTCTTCCCGGCCCGCGGCGGCTGCCGGATGCGGCTGTATAAGGATGCGCACGTGGATCACGTGCCCGAGATCCCGCTCGCGGGGAACCGCCTGTACCAACCGCCCTGCTACTGGATCGACCTGTACAACGCCATCTGTGCGGCCAGGCACTTCATCTACGTGACAGGCGCGTCTATCTGTGCGGACTGCCGCAGCAGCCGCGCTGACAAGATCGCAAGATCGCACCCCTGGCAATCCTGTGCATGCCGCCAATCGCTCCTTGTGGGACGAGCATACCCTCCACAGCAACAGCCGCGACCCGTGCGTCAGCACTTGGTTGGTCAATGGCTACGCATACCAATGCCGCAATTGCCGCTGTTTGTCGAGGTTCAGTCAGGGTTGAGGCTGTGCCAAGCTCGGCATCAGCTGCACTCCGTGCTGGGGCTCTGGTAGCCGTCTGACAGGGCTTTGCTCCGCGCCGCGCAGGGTGGTCGGTGTACACGGACTTCAAGCTGGTCCGCGACCCGACGCGGCCCAACGCCGCGACGCCGTACCCCACGTTCGGCGACCTCCTGAAGGCCAAGGCCGCGGAGGGCGTCCGCGTCCTGTGCATGGTCTGGGACGACCGCACCTCCGTCGCCTACGGCATGATCAACACAGGTGCGCGGTGCCGCGCCGCTCCTCTAAACTCTAATACCACTACTACTGCTGGTTAAATGTCAGAGCCTAGCGATGTTATTTCCGTTGGTCCACAGAGTACATCAAACCTTTGCAACACAAAAACCATACAATCAACAAACAAAAGCACCCCAACTGGGCTTGAAGCCACTGTTGTCTCTAGCGTTTGGTTGCAAAGACCGGCGGTCGTGGCTGCATCGGCACCACACGTGTGGCATGGAGCTCAGCGCGCTGCAGGGTCGCTAGATAGTCCCGTGCGCCTGAGCAGCTGGGTTGCATGATCGCCAGTGTGTGACCGGCCATGTGTCAAAGTGATCACGTCTGACAGGTGGCGTTATGGGCACGCACGACGAGGAGACCTACAAGTTCTTCCAGAACACCGGCGTCACCTGCGTCCTGTTCCCGCGTGCGGGCGTCAACGAGCAGGCCAGCCTCGTCCACCGCAACACCACCGACCGCATCTTCACGCATCATCAAAAGACGGCACGTCTCCTTGCGTGCTTGATCCAAGGCTCCCACTGCAGCTGGTTTCCTCAGTCTCCGTTCGAGCACTCCTCAGCTCCGTCTGCATCAGATCGTGATGGCTACATTGAGAGCACATGCAAGCCGCAGGGCACCTCAACTTGCTGCGCGCTCACTAGCGAGCATACACCCGCTGAAATTTGTTTGTGTCAAGCTCCTCAAAGGCAGCATTTGAAAACCCACGGCCTTCGTCGCACGCCCAAATGCAAGCGACATGGTGATTACGTGGCAGCACTGCTCTGATTGTTTAGCTTCATGTGAATGCAGCAGACCTGAACAGTGGTCACTCACCTTCATTCGGTCATGTGCGCGGCCCACAGATTCTGGTGGACACGGAGGCGGAGGAGGGAGGGCAGCACGGCTCCGGCGCACGCCAGCTGACGGCGTTCGTGGGCGGCATCGATGTCACCAACGGGCGCTACGACACCGGCCGCCACTCGCTGTTTCGGACGCTGGAGTTTGAGCACTCCGACGACATGCACCAGCCGTGCATACCCGGCGCCAACATCAAGTTCGGAGGCACGCTTCGGCTGTGAACCGTGTGTCATATGCTCCAACCACATATTTTCTGGTTGTTCAAGCAGCGTCGGAAGTATCAGGTTCACTCGGCCGTGTGCCTTCTCATGTTGGTTCCCATCTAGTCTTTTGCCAATTATTTCACAGAACAATAGACTTATTCTTTCCATGCTCTGCACAGCAAAGTTGAACATGTTCTTCCTGGTCCTCCGCATTCCCAGTCCAGCGCCTGATTGTATGCGTTGCTGAGCAACGCTCGGGCCTTGGCTGGAATGCTCGCTTGCAGCCTGAATGGCGCACAGAAGGTAACTTCACGCGCAGGGCCACGGGAGCCATGGCACGACATCCAGTGCCAGGTTCAAGGCCCGGCGGCATGGGACGTGATGACGAACTTCGAGCAGCGATGGAGCTGCCAAGCCAAGAGAGCACCGGTGGGCCGGCCTGCTTGGTGGCACGAACACCACACCGATCTTGTAGCAGTAGGAACGTTTTGAGATGTCAGGCGCATGCCTCGAAACCATCCTGCAAGCCTCGACAGCATATTTAGCCTACTTATCTCACTGTGCACACAGGGCTTGACAGCGGACAAGACGAGGGCTGACCCACATGCGCCATTGGACCTGCGGTCAATACCGCAGTTTATCTACGGCGGCGGCATGGGTCGTGATGATGGCAACCCCGCCGCAATGGTCACCCACCCTGGCGATCCGGAGCTGTGGCGCTGTCAGGTGCCACAATTAGCAAACTTGAAGGAAAATTTGTTCTTGACAAAACGTAAATGAACCATTGTCTCCCTTTTGACTCAGAACAAAATATTTATGGCTGTCTGCAAGATTTCAATCCAAATATGATTTTTATTGGTGGCGCGTTGATCTTTCGCACGACTGTGCCATGCGCGCATGCGTGACTCGGCCCCACGGTCACCCCGCGGGGGAACAGCGTGATTCTCACCTGCCACTGGCCGTGCCAAGCTGGCCCTGGCCCGGCGAGACCCTGTACATGCACCCACAGCTTTGACGGTGCTCATGGGCAGTGAGCGGTCACCCTTGCACCATCCTCACGGGCTCGCAGCATACGTCTACGTGGGAGCGCGTCCCAAAAGGCCATATGCTCGCAAACTGAGCGTGGCCCACTATGCACTGATCGGGGGTGGGCACCATCGCGCAGGTGTTCCGGTCCATAGACAGCGACAGCGCCGACGGGTTCCCAGCCAGCAGCTCGGAGGCGGCGTACCTGGGCCTGGACAGCAGCAAGGGCCGCATCGTCGAGTTCTCCATCCAGAAGGCGTACATCAACGCCATCCGCCAGGTGTGGCTGGAGGGTCTTGCAAGGGTTTCAAGGCATTGAATTGGCTGCATAACTGACTAAATTGGCTGCATAACTGGATAGCACACCCTACTTCGGCTCGCAGACATGGCAGAGGAAGGGCTGGGCCAGATTTTGGCGGCATTTGTGGCTTTTAGCCTTCCCTGCCGTGCCCGCTCGTCATCGGGTGCAGCTACTGAGTCCCGACTGCAGGCTGATTACAGGCTGCGGTCCGAGCGCACGCAGGCCGAGCACTACATCTACATCGAGAACCAGTACTTCCTGGGCAGCAGCCACTGCTGGGAGGCGGACCGGCACGCGGGCGCAACGCACCTGGTGCCCATCGAGATCGCGCTCAAGATCGTGTCCAAGATCCGTGACGGCGAGCGCTTCATGGCGTACATCGTCATCCCGCTGTTCCCGGAGGGTATGTGACCCAGGTCTCATTCGCGTCGCCAGGTCACGTTGGCCATCGACCCGCGTCATAGACATCTGATTCCAGACACCTGCTGCTATGAGGTTGAGTCGCGAGGACTTGCCGCTGATGCGCCTGCTTGAGGACATTACACCGCTGCAACCAGGAAAACCATTGAGGCACAACAGCTGCTTGCCACATCGACGCCGCACATGTTCCGCGCCACGCAGGCCTTCCGGAGGGCGGCCCGTGCCAGGAGATTCTGCACTGGCAGTGCAACACGGTCCGCATGATGTACAGCCTCGTCGCCGGCGCCATCGCAGCCAAGGGTGGGTAGCTTCTTGCTTCTCGGGCTTGTCCCACGACCCTAAACAGCACATCCGCATCGAGCACAGCTGTAGTTTTCTTTTGTGGCTCGCGAAGTGTAGCTCGTGCAAATGTGGGATCAGAAGCCGGTTTCCTACAGAAACCAAGCAGTGCAGCATGCATGACCGAAGCACCCACAAACAGACAGAAATGAGATGATCTGATACCGAAGACCAGCAGGATGCTGACACAGCGCTGACGTGAACCAGGCATCGACGCGCACCCCACGGACTACCTCCAGTTCTTTGCGCCGGGCAACCGGGAAGCGCTGCTCCCGGGGGAGCGGCCGCCTGCGGAGAAGGCGCCGACCAACAGCGGCCTCGCCCTCGCGCAGCTCACCAGACGGCACATGATCTACGTGAGCGGCCCTCATCTCACAGCTCAACACGAACTCTTTCATGTGCAACAAGTTGCCACTCGATTGTCTCTGACCCTGCGTCCGATCCTTCCATTGTCCCATGGGAGTTGGTGATCCAAAACCCCTGTACGGCATCTGATGCACCGCACATGCGGTGCCTGCACTACAGCCGGCTGAGTAGGCGTTGCCGTTGAGAAGATTGCAAGATTGACATCTTGTATGCCATGAGAGTCAGACAGCAGAGCAATGCGATCCCTACGAATACAATGCTTAAGCACGGCGGCATGATGGTCCGGTTGTTGACACCATCCACTCTGTGAGCACGCCCACCTGTAACTCCGGGCGTCTAGCATCTCGTCAGGGCCGTGAGGGTCCGTGTCGCTTGTGCAATATCGTGTTGCTGTTGAGTTGTGGAATATGCTGGCTGTGCTGGACGGAACAGCGTGAGTCAATGGTTCTTTGCCTTGCACAGGTGCACTCGAAGATGATGATCACAGATGATGAGGTGCGCTGACAGCGAGCCCTATTCTTGTAGCCGCTTTGCAGACTGATCAGCCGCTCTAGAAGGGCCTCCAGTGTGGTGATCGCCGCATGATCTCACGGGCAGCTTGGGTGCCGCGCAGTACATCATCATTGGCAGCGCGAACATCAACCAGCGGTCCATGGACGGCGGCCGCGACACGGAGATCGCTGTCGGCGGCTTCCAGCCCTTCCACGTGGCGGCCCCGGACCTCCCGCGCGGCGACGTGCGCTTCAGCTGCTTTCATATTTCTGTTGTTTGTCGCCGCCCATTTTAGAGGCTTTGCAGGGTCTGACGCAGCTGCGCAGCCTCGCGGACCTTTCCATGTGCGCAGCCGCGTCTCGAACGATCTGCACAGGCTTAACCACCGCAACGAGGCAGGACGCGGAGGATGGCGACCGCAGACACCAGGATCAAGCTAATTTATACTGACCCGGGGAGCCCACTGGCGGGGCTGCACCGAACGCAGGTGCACGGGTTCCGGATGGCATTGTGGGAGGAGCACACAGGCATCATCCACCCGACCTTCTACCAGCCCTCCAGCATGGAGTGCGTGCTGCAGATGCGCGCCATTGGGCAATTCAATTGGGAGGTGCGTCGCGGGCTGCCGTGCGTCACGTGCTGTGCTCGGACACGGTCGTCGGGAACCGATGACCGGCTTGCAGACCCAGTTGCTGAGATTGTTGTTGCTCTGCTCTGCTTGCGGCAGCCATGCCCGTGCCAGGCACCCG
>JAABUX010007469.1_pt1 | contig 12832 bp, 10 predicted proteins | sample 5561851 | NCBI WGS metagenome assembly JAABUX01 (sample SAMN10711883, study PRJNA513361) | rock metagenome | isolation source: Antarctica rocks | place: Antarctica: Victoria Land, Richard Nunatak red sandstone | collected 2016-01-03 | reverse complement strand
CCGCCTCGACCATCTTCCGGCCTTCAAAGACGTTATGGCTGACCGGCTTCTCGACGTAAACATCCTTGCCCGCCTGGCAGGCCCAGATGGTGGCCAAGGCGTGCCAGTGGTTCGGCGTGGCGATCGTCACGGCGTCGATGTTCGGGTCGTCAAAGACCCGGCGGAGGTCCTGGACGTACTTCGGTCTCTTGCCACCATTGCCGGCCGTGACCATCAAGTCGGCCTTGGGGAACATGGTCTGGTCGACGTCGCAGACCGTCGTGATCACCGCGTCCTTTTGCTTGAGGAGGCCGGCGATATGCTCCATGCCCCGCCCCTTGGGGCCGACGCCGATGACCGCCACCCGAACCTGGTCGTTCGGGCCGACCTTCTTCGTCTCGACGGCCTTGGCCTTGTCGGCCTCATCATCCTGGGCTTTGGCCCGCGTGGCGGTGGCTTCAAACGCCGAGAGGCCAGCGGTCAGCGCGGCCGAACTTTGCAAGAACCGGCGACGGTCGATCGACGACATGGCGGGGGTGCTCCTCGGCGATGGGAAGAATCGAGAACTCGATGGGAGAGGGTGTCGTTTATCAGAACCAAGCCGGGCGCCGGAGTCAACCCTGAGCGTCCAACATCAAAGAGTTCCATGGAATTGGCCTGCCTCGATCACTTCTTTCCAACCAACTCCCCACATCAGCCCGTCGGCCAGGTGGATGGGAGAGCCTTGACGATCGCTGGCAAGTTTTGCCAATCAAAGTCCTGACGACATCTCCATCAGTTGTAATCCCAGATTCGCCCGGCTTGTTCCCAGATTGCCCAGTGGATTTCAGGTATCCAACCTTTTGTCGCCTCTTGAAGTCGATCACGAGCCTCTCGCGCCATCTCCAGCGTTGGCAGTCTCAACTCCGTACCGGCATCTGTCTCGATTGCTCCTTCCCGCTTCATCAACGACTGGACGCTAGGATACTCCGGTTGAGACTTATGCATGTTGCACCGGATGGGGTAAGGCAGGATGTTCATAGCGATAGCCTGGCTCGCTGTGACAGGCAGAATCATGGAAACGTTCTGCTCAGACACTTCATCCGGTCGCTCACGATGCTGTTCCTCGTAAGCGTCCATGACAACCCTATTGCGAACGTCGGCCGACAAATCCGCCCACAGCTCCCAGACCACGACAACTTGAATGTAATTCGCGTCTCCCTGAGCGATTTCGAAAACGACAGGCCCATCCGGTCGGTCGTCTCCTCCTAGAGCGGCCAACAGATCCTGGACGAGAGCATCTCTTGTCGCATCCGAACCGCTTGAACGTGGCGATCTAATTCGTGCCATAAAATTCCTTTCACATCTTTGCGTAGTTCTCTACCAACCATGCCGTGGCCGTCCGAACGGCCGTCACTGCAACCAGAGACGGAGACGTATTCTTGTATCGCATCTGCGGACGCCAGTTCTCGTACACGATGGTAGCCATGACGATAAACTGGCTGCTCAACTTGGGAGCATAAGCAGGAGTGTGTAAATGCTCTTTGTCCCAGATCAAGAGTCGCGCCCATCCAAGGATGTCATGCGGATCATTACCAAGGAACCCTTGCAGTTGCGCGATTGAGATAGCTCGATTCCGCAGATCCCGGTCAATTTCGGCCAATGCCCCCAAACCCAAATTTTTGAAGTAGGCCGCTTTGATGGTCATTTCGGCGGCATATCCGCAAATATATATTGAGGCCAGCGGGTGATCTTTGGCAAGAAAACCGCTTTCTTCAAGTCTCATGGGAGCAGACTTTATAAACCTCAAGATCGTGTCCGGTCCCATCTGGTCGGCAAGTTTTGTAGGCATAAATGTCAACTAGAACCGGACCGGACGTTGAAGTCAACCCTCAGCGTCCGGCGTCCAGGGGTAGGCCTCCTCCGGTTAATTCTTCCCGGTCAACTCGCGGACCAGGCCGTCGGCGGTGTAGACCGAGCGGAGGGCTTCGAGGATCGCGCGGGTGTCGACGGAGACGGCGCGGGCTTTTTTGTCGTCGTAGGCGTAGTCGAGGACGAGCGAGTCGATGTTGCCGTCGAAGATCAGGCCGACGAGTTGGTTGTCGCGGTCGACGACGGGGGAGCCGGAGTTCCCGCCGATGATGTCGGCCGTCGAGATGAAGTTGAGCGGGGTGTCGAGCTTGAGCTTGCCGGCGTCACGCGCGGCGAACCAGGTCGGCGGGAGTTGGTAGGGGGGCTGGTCGCCGTGGGATTTCGCGTGGGCGAAGGCGCCGTTGATCGTCGTGAAGGGGGGGATGGCCGGGGTCCCCGCGCTGGGGTCGGCCGGGATGCCCAGGATTCTCCCGTAAGAGAGGCGGAGGGTGAACGTCGCGTCGGGGTAGGTGCCGGCCCCCGAGTCGGCGAACTTCGCCTGGGCGATCAAGCCGTACTGGACGGTATCGACGGCTTCGATCTCGTCCTCGACCCGTTTCCGCAAGGCCCGAGCGTCGGCGTCGATCGCCAGAACCAGCTTGATCATCGGGTCGTCGCTCGCCTCGATCGCCTTCATCCCGCCTTCGGCCAGAGCTTTCCGAACGGCGACATCCGCCAGCTTGGTCCCGCCGACGAATTCCTTCGCGGCGGCTTCGGGGGTCCGGCCGCGGAGGACGCGCTCAACCATCGGGTCGGTCGGGGCGTGTTGCTTCCAGAACGAGAGCGAGCGGGCGAGTTTGGCCGCCTCGAAGTCAGGGTAGGTCGGGGCCTCGGAGAAGAGGCCGAGCTGGAGCGATTCGAGGGCCGAGTCGCGGTACTCGCGGAGGCGGTCGGCGTTGGGTTTCGTCTTCTCGGCGGCGAGGCGGACCAGGGTCCGGGCGACCTCGAACAGGGGGGAGTCGAACGCCAGGCCACGTTCGAGGTAGGCGTGGGTGGCACCCAGTTCGACGCCGACTCGCTTGCTCGCGGCGATCTTGTCCCAGGCCGTGGCATAAGCCGTCCGCTGGGCGGGGTCGGCGGCGAGCTTCGCGCGGATCGCCTTTTCCGCCTCGACCTTGCGGGCCATCACGCTCGGGTCGTTCAACCCCTTCAGCCCCCCGGCGCGGGCTTTCCGGCTGTTCTGGATGCCGAATAAGTCTTCCTTCGACTGGCGGAGCTGCTCGGGACCGAGCTGGCCGTACTCAAGCAAAAACGCTTCGCGGTCGTGGAGTGCCGCCATCGTCAGCGGCGTGGCGTGGTCGCGGAGGTATTCGAGGTGCGCCACCGTGTTGAGCCGGCTGGTCCGCCCCGGATGCCCCGCGACGAACGTCAGGTCGCCCGCTTGCGAACCCGCCTTGCTCCAGGTCAGGAAGTGCTTCGGCTGGACCGGCTTGTCGTTTTCGTAGGCCCGGAAGAAGGTGACGTCGAGGTCATACCGGGGGTACTCGAAGTTGTCCGGGTCGCCGCCAAAGAAGGCGATGTCGAACTCGGGGGCGAACACGAGGCGGACGTCGGTGTACTTTTTGAACGTATAGAGAGCGTACTTCCCCCCTTGGTAAAGGGTGACGACGTCGCTCCGGAGTCCCGTCTTGTCGAGCGACTCCTGCTCGATCCGCGCCATCGACCCGCGGCGGGCGACGTTCGCGGCGGCGGAGTCCATCCCGTCCCGGACGGCCGAGTTGACCTGATCGGTCACATCCGCGATCCCGATCAGGACGTTCAGCTCCAGGTCCGGCGCCTTGACCTCTTCGGCCAGGGTCTTCGCGTGGAAGCCGGTCTTGTAATAATCCTTCTCCTTGGTGCTGATCTTTTGCAGGGTGTCCGCCCCGACGTGGTGGTTTGTCATCACCAGCCCGTTGCTCGACACGAACGACCCCGACCCCCCGCTGTTGAACCGGACCGCCGACGACTGCAAATGCTCCGCCCACCCCGGCGGCGGCTCGAAGCCATAGGTGTCCTTCAAGTGCTTAAGCGGCAGGTTATCGAACGTCCACATCCCCTCATCGGCCAGCACGGCGCCCCCCGTCGTCAAAACCAGCGCGGTGATCGCCACCAATCCATTCCGCCCTCGTGCTAGAAATCGCATTAATCCTCTTCTCCTCAAAAGGTGCAAAGGTCCCCGATCGTTGTTCGTCATAGTCTCCGGGTCCTTGACCCGCGACCCTACCGCAAATGCCCCTGTTCCGGCAACCGCCCGCAAGGGCAACCGGTTGGGGCCAGCAAGTCCTCACCATTTTCACAAAATTTTGAAGTGGGCTATTGACTCGGCACCCCATCCGGCGTATGATGTGAATTCAATTCGAATTCTTTAATGGGCGACCCTGAGCGATCCCCATCAAGGCTCAAACCGAACAGCACCGGAGCGGCCCCATGAGCGTCGTGATTTCACAAAATTGGCGTCGACGTAAGTGGAAACGACGGACCCGGCGCGTGTCGCTCGGTCTTGAAGGGTTGGAGCAGAGGTCTTGCCCGAGCGTCCTTTATGATTTTGATCAAATCAGTTCCATTAGCCCCTCGCTGGGTACACCCACGTCTTTCGGGATCGGCCCATCAATTAACGAGAGTGGAAATGTTGCGTTCGTGGGCAATTTTAACCCGTCCGGTTCGCTATCCAATTCGACGCTTTTCGTCGGCGATGGGAACGGTTTCGCTCGCAATGTCACGGTCGAGCGATTTTTCAACGGGTTGGTGAGCATCAACAATTCCGACCAAGTGCTCGTCCAGAATCTCGTCGCCGGAACCAATCCGCCTATAACCGGCCTCCGCCGGTATGACGCCAACCGTGGGGACTTCGAGACGGTCGCCCTCGGCGGATCATTCTCCGGCTCAAATTTTTCAGACGTCTTCGCGGGTGCGAGCCTCAACAATGCCAACCAAGCTGCGTTCGTGGTCAGGCAGGGGACGAACACTCTGGAGCTGGCAACGGGCTCGCGGCAGACGACGTTCAACACCCTGACGCCGACGAACCAGACGAGCCAGTTGCGGCCCGTCGTCGCCGATGATGGCCAAGTCGTCCTCCGTTACGGATCGCAGCCTACTGATCCGATCCGATCCGATCTTATGACTACAATCTGTCGCCCGCCTCGGCGAGGGATATCGCCACCAACCTCGACTTCGACCGCCTGGGAATGAGCCCTGGGATCAGCGACGACGGCAGGATTGTAGCCTTCTATGGTGACCTGAGCGTGTCCGGTGCAGCACGGCTCGGCCCTGGCCTCGACCCTGGACCGGGCATCTTCGTCAGCGTTCCGAACCTAGGAGGCGGTCGGATCATCGGGCGGATCGCCGGTATTGCGGGCAACGGCTACCTCGATCCGGGCGAAACTTATCGAGATATCAACGGCAATGGACGTTTCGATCAGGGAACCGAGACGGATGAAGGGACGATTACCGCTTTCGAGGCCGATACGCGAGTGGCTATCGCTCCCGCCGTAGGGGGAGCGTCGGTTGTCTACATCGGGATCGACTCCGGAGGCCGCAAAGGTATTTTCTCCGCCCGCGTCACTCTGATGCCATCGGTACAGCCTGCACCCCCTGAGAGTATCAAGGTCGCCGACACGACCCAAGTCGTGCAGGTCGGCCAGAGAATCCATCGGAATGGGTTCACGCCCGGCGCTGCGCTCGACGTGACGATCAAAGATTTGGAGATTTACGACGCAGTCAATAAAGCGGGGCAGATCGCTTTCTGGGCAAATACCGACGTCGGCCCGCAGATCGTTCGGGCCAACCCCTTACGGACGCCGGTTCTCATCGTGCCTGGTGTCGGGGGGGTCTTGCCGAAGGAGGGTCAATTCAAACCCTGGCTCGAGCAGAGAGGGTTCCCACCCGAACTCATGACGGTCGACCCGCTCGCGCGAGTCTACGATGATCTCATCAAGACCCTGGAGAATGCCGGCTACCGCGATGGCAAGGATCTTTTCGTAGTCGATTACGATTGGCGGCTCCTGCCCGGCCCCATCGATGGCACGGTCGACGGGCATGTCGGTGGCCTCGATGCGGCCTCTATCACGGCAGGAAACTATCGATACGGGGTCGATTATCTTGGCCATTATCTCAAGCTGGCCATGGATTCCTGGGCGGAACGGTTCCCGAGCACGGCACTCGACGCGGTGAACGTGATCGCCCACAGCACCGGCGGCCTCGTCGCCCGGACTTACATCCAGAGTGATGCATACAACGGCTCGCTCGACGATGGCCGCCGCCTGCCCAGGATCAATGATTTCGAGATGATCGGGGTGCCCAACCGGGGCGCGGTGAGGCCCTGGTCCCCGTTGAACAACAATTGGTGGCTGCCCACCAGCATCGATGACCTGATCGGTAGCAGCTACATCCTGCCCGGGCTGTTGAGGGCCGCCTGGCGGAAGGTCAGTGCCGGCGAGACAATCGCGGGGCCCGACGGGCCCATCACCCTCGCAAACGTCGGTGGCAGCGAGAACGCCTTCATTACGCGATATGTCCCCACTCTCCGTTCTCTGCTCGCGACCTACAATTTCCTGGATCTGAATGGTGATGGGAATTATACGAACACGAATTCCGATCCCAGGCTTGGCAACCAATCGCTCACGGATCTGAACGGGGGCACGGACCCGAACAGCTTCGCCGGCATCATCGCCGGGGGCGGCGGACAAGTGAACGACATCTACGGGTTTGGAAAGTCGACGCCCGTCAACTCCGTGCTAGTGCAGGCCGGTCCTTTCCAGGCTGGAGAACCCCTGAAGACCTTCAATCAACTGGGGCCCGAGTTCGCGAACTCCAATTATTTCCGAGACATCAGGACATTGGAAGGCGATGGCGCGGTCCCCCTGCGGTCATCGTTCGAACCCTTCGCGCAAGATGCTCGAGTTAACACAAGTCCTCACTTTAACGATCATCTCGCGCTTCTCGATGACGTCGACGTTCAGCGAGAGATCCTGGAACGGTTTGGCTATCTGGTCGACACGAGCCAGATCGCTAGGGGTACCAGCACGCACTACTTTAATTTGGCCCGGGTTGGCCAGTTGTCGTACTTCATCGATCCCGTCGAGGCCGTGTTGACGGACGCGAATGGGAGGAGGCAGGGATTCACCAGAGCGACGGGGCTCCTGAACGAGATCCCGGATGGCGTTTACGTGGGCGGAGTGGATGGGTTTGGCATCATCTTCGGTTCCGTCGCGACCCCGATGAAACTCGATCTTTACGGACTCGACGCCTCTTACAATGTATTCTTGAGTGGGGCTTCTGGGGAGGACAAGTTCGTCGGATTTTCTGATGCTGGATACCTTGCCTCTGGTGACAAAAAGAGTTTTGACCTGACGTTTTCCACCATTACCAATCCAATCTTGACCGTCGCCGGTGTGTCCATCGATGACGGAGGGATTCAGCGCTCGATGGTGCGTAGTCAGACTATCACCTTCTCGGGCCTCGCCGATGTCGATCTTGGTGCTTTCGAAGTCCGCACGCAAGAGGGTGTCCCGGTCGGCCTGAACGTCGCACGCTCCGATGTGGCGGGTCGGACTCAAGTCGTACTGACTTACACCGGCCCGGATATCATCGGCGGTTCGCTGCCGGATGGCAACTACACCTTGATCATCCACGGCGACAAGGTGCATGACCGGGTCTCTGGCACCAATCTCGACGGCGACGGCGACGGCAAGGCCGGTGGCGACCATTCCGAGACCTTTTTCCGCCTCTTCGGCGACACAAATGGCGATCGCAACGTTGACAACCTCGATTATTACCGTTTCCGCAGCACTTTCGGCCTCAAAGCGAACGAGACGACCTTCCTGGGGTTCCTCGATTTTGACGGAAACGGCATCATCGATCAGTTGGATTTGATCGAGTTCACTAAGCGTCGCAACAAGCGGCTCGCTCCGTAATTAAGCCGGTCCGTTGAGATGCGTCGGCGAAAAAGGTGATCGGAGGATGATGATGCGAAATCTTGTTTCTGGACTAGGTATAGGCTTGGTCTGGTTGGTCCTCGCCGAAGTGTCGCGAGCCGACTTCGTTTACAGTTACGCGTTCGACCGGGCGAATTACACGGCCGATCCGGGCGGGACCGTCGAGGTTAGGGTCTTCCTGCAAGAGGTCGTCACGGGGGGCGATCGCTCCCGACTGGCCAACGACGGGCTGGTCAGTGCTGGCGTCCGCGTCCGCTTCGACGTCGCCCCTCTACCGAGCCGACCGGCTGGAGTAGCCAACTTAGCGGACATCCTACCCAACCTCGTCGCATTCGATGATCCCTTTGGGCCTGTCAAGGGCCTGGGACTTGGATCTTACGCCGAATTCACCGAGACCGTGGGACTTACCAGCCCTGCAATACACGCGACATCGATAGCGCCTGACACCTTCCGGGTTTTCCTGGGCTCGTTCCGATTCACGGTGGGTTCGGTCCCGGGGGAGGTGACGACGATCCGGGCGTTAGACGTTCCCACCACAAACGACACAATCACCGGGACCGGCTTCGAACTGGACCCGCTGATTCGGGTGGGGGAGGCGACAATTGGGATGACCGCCGTCCCGGAGCCGAGAAGCGTCATCCTATTGGCCCTGGGATTGGTCGGTCTGCTCGCCCTCGGGCCTTGGCCCAAAAGATGGGTCCGGGTGGTTCAACAACGTGGGCTTTTTCACCGTGCAAGTCACTGCCGTCCCTAAGTCCAGCGCTTTCGTGCTCTTCGGTCTCAGCATGCTTGGCCTCCTCGGTTCTGGACGGGTAGTTGAGTTGGTGTTCGCCCGGGCTGTATCTTCCGTTGATGACGCATGAAGGAACTATCTTGTCATGAGAATTGTCATGAGCTTAGCAACGATCCTAATAGCCTTGTTCGCCTCCGCCGAGCCGGCAAAAGCCGCCCCGATCCTGCTGTTTAACACCGGCGTCGATAATAATCGTTCATTACTGACAGAGGGTACTGTCGATTCCCATTACGCTCTGATCGGGTCGCCTGCTCCAACCCTCAACAGGGCGTTCGTTTCGGACACCCTCCCCCCCGTTTATATTCCCAACGGACTCAACTCAAAATGGATCGGCCCCGGGTCCGACCTGACAGCAGGCTACCCTAGAGGCGACTACACCTATCGCACAACCTTCGACCTGACCGGCTACGACCCGACGACCGCCATCATCTCGGGCCGCTTCGCCTCGGACAACGGCTTGCCCAACGTTCCGCAGATCTTCCTGAACGCGTCGAGTACAAGTGTTGGATCTTGGCCGAACCAATTTGCCGCCTTCACCTCATTCACCCTAGTCAGTGGCTTCGTCTCGGGCCTCAACACGCTCGACTTCCGGGTGAGTGAGCCAGGTGGCACTCCAACTGCTCTTCGGGTGGAACTGAGCGGCACAGTGGGGGGGGCCATGGTCCCCGAGCCGTCGTCGCTGGTCCTAGTCGGGGCCGGGGCGGCGTTGTTGTTGTTGGCGGTTCAATGGGGGCGGGTTAGATGAGAGGGCCATTCGGGACATCCTTGATTCCAACGGACTTTGGGTGAATCAGGTAGCCTCACCATCGGATGTTTTTCAACCGCCCGACGATGGCATCCGGGCGGAACTTGCCGGAAGTGGACTAACGATTCGCCGGATCTCCGATAATGAACGATGGAGGCTTGGTTTCGTCTCTCTTTGCTTGCTTGACACCCGATGAGGTCGCTCCCGTGATTTACGTTGATTTGCCCCCCGAGGTCGAAGCGAATCATGAACCTGTGGCTCCGGGTCGGTCGGGGCGGGAGCCGTTGTCGCCGAAGCGAACTTGGCGGCGGAACAAGGTGATCCAGCAGTTGGTCGACCCGATCTATGTCGCCGAGACGGCCGATCTGCTGGAGCGGCAGGCGGGGGATATCCACTCGGCGTTCCAGCCGAGGAACGGGTGGCAGGACTGGCTGACGGACACGGTCGCGACCCTCATGCTCCGGATCAACCGGTCGGAGCGGATCGAGCGGAAGCTGCGGGACTGGGCGTCGTATCGGGCATTCGACTTTTGGGAGGAGGATCAAAAGCTGGCCGTCGCGACGATCGCGCTCAAGCTAGCCAAGGAACCGGCGCGGGTGGTGGCCAAGCTCCGGGAGACTCCGGCCGGGATCGATTGGCTGATCGCCCGCTGGCGGGTCCTGGCACGGGTCGAGCCGCAAGATTGGACCGACGAGCAGAGTGAGCTGGCGGCGCGATTACTCGGGGGGGACGCGGGGGTCGACTCGACGGGCGACGGGTTCGTCGCGGCGCGGATCAGCGAGTTGGAGGCGTACCGCGAGCAAGTCCAGCAGGCCGACGCGATCATCCGGGGGCTGGTCGAGGCGGACCTGCACGACGACGGGGTTCCGGGCCTGGCCAAGCTCCGGCGGTATGTCCAGTCGCTCCACCGGCAGCTCAAGTGGTACGTCGACCAGTTCCACGTCGAGCATCCCGACCGCTGGGATGACCCCCGACGTCGAGCCGCGAGCGAAGGGCGGCCCGTCGAGGAGTGGCGGCCCCGGAACCACAACCACTTCGAGGGGAAGGCCGACACGCCTGTCGTCTCCGAGCCGACGGTGGCGCCCGCAATTGACGAAACGAAGCCACTCCGCGACCAATCGGCGCACCAAAACGACGAAACGAAGCCATTCGAGCCGGGGAAACCGACGGTCCCGGCCCCGGTGAGCTTCGCGATCGAGCCTCCGGTGTTCGTCCACGACTACTCGAATGAGCGTGGGAGGAACCACAGCCGAGCGCTCCGGGCCGGTGAGCACTCGCGCGAGTATGCCCGGCGCCGGAAGGCGGCTCGGCGGCGGACGAACCTCACGCTGGCCGAGATGACCTGAGCACGGTTCCGCTCGTTGGCAAGCCAAACCGGACCAGCGATCCGACCGCGCCAGCCGGGCGAGACCGGAACAGGGGAAGCGTGCGCTCGGGGCGGAAGGGGATTCGGGTCAATCGCCAATTGTATCGGGAGTGATGCGGACGACCCTGAGGGCCGAGGTATGGAATTCGCTCAAAAGTGACACTTCGCGTCCCTTCGCCCGGCCCGCGTCGAGATGGATCGGCGCGAAGGTCAGCCACCACCTCGGCGACGAGGTCAGGAAAGTTTTCCGGGTCTGACTCGCGGCCTGGACCAACGAAAGGCAGCCGATGCACCGAACCTTGATCCTGCTCGTCCTCGCCCTCGCCGCCCCGCCGAGCCGCGCTGCCGACTACCCCGCGCCGACGGTGGGCGACCACACGATCCGCGACTTCCGGTTTGCCTCGGGTGAAGTCCTCCCCGAATTGCGAATCCACTACCGGACCCTCGGGACCCCCCGAAAAGGGGCTGATGGGAAGGTCGCCAACGCCGTCTTGATTCTCCACGGGACGACCGGGCAGGGGGGGAACTTCCTGCGCCCCGAGTTCGCTGGGGAATTGTTCGGTCGCGGGCAACCGCTCGACGCGACCAAGTTCTTCCTGATCCTCCCCGACGGGATCGGCCACGGCGCATCGAGCAAGCCGAGCGATGGGCTTCACGCCCGGTTCCCCCGCTACGGCTACCGCGACATGATCGCGGCCCAGTACCGGTTGCTGACCGAGGGGTTGCGGGTGGATCACCTTCGACTGGTGATGGGAACTTCGATGGGCGGGATGCACTCCTGGATCTGGGGCGAGTCGCACCCGGATTATATGGATGCTTTGATGCCCCTGGCCTCGCTGCCGACCCAAATTTCGGGCCGGAACCGCGTCTGGCGACGGGTGATCATCGACGCGATCCGAACCGATCCCGCCTGGAACGGCGGTGATTACCAGACCCAGCCCCCCAGCCTCCGGGTTGTGTCCGAGGTGCTTTACTTCATGGGCAGCAACCCGGTCGAGCGCCAAAAAGAAGCCCCCACCCGCGCCCAGGCCGACAGCGTCCTCGACGCCTACGTCGCCCAACTGGTGAAGACCTCGGACGCCAACGATGTCCTGTACGCCCTGGAAGCCTCGACCGACTACGACCCTGGCCCCGCCTTGAGCCAGATCCAGGCCCCCTTGGTCGCAATCAACTCCGAGGACGACCTGATCAACCCGCCCGAACTCGGCATCCTCGAAGCCGAGATCGGCCGGGTCCCCCACGGCAAGGCCGTGATGATCCCTCGGAGCGACCGGACCCGCGGCCACGGCACGCATACCCTCGCCGCGATCTGGAAGGAGCACCTGGTCGCGCTGCTCAAACAGACCGACCGTTGATCTCCGGTCGGTCGATGAATTCGCAAGTTGGCGCCGGGTTACTTCGCCAGGGGTGTTATGGTGACATTCCGGAAGAAGACCTCGGCCCCTTCGGACTGGAGGAGGATCTTGCCGCGGGTGACGCTCGCCTTGGTCCCTTGGTTGACCACGACGCCGTTGACGATGTTGGTGATGGCGTCGCCGTCGCAGATCACCTCGACGACGTTCCACTCGCCGAAGGGTTTTTCGGCGTCGGTTGTCTTGATGACCCGGTCTTTGCGTGTCTTGCCGTCGACGTCGATCGAGGTGCCGCTGACGTTGTGGAAGTCGCCGAAGTCCCCTTCCTGAATCTGGCACTCAATTGACTTCGTCCAGATCTTGTCCGGCCCGGTGCAGTGCATCAGGATGCCGGAGTCGCGCTTCTCCTCGACCCGAGGGGGCCACTTCTTGGCCCCCCACTTCACCTCCAGGCGGAGCCGGTAGTTGGCGTACTCCTCCTTGGTGATCAGGCAGCCGAACTCCTCGCCCGAGATGTGGATCACGCCGTCCTCAACCTTGAAGGTTCCTTTGGGGTCGGCATAAGCGTCGACCGACTTGTCGGCATGTTTGGTGAACGTGTACCAGCCGGCGAGGTCCTTGCCGTTGAAGAGGCTGACAGCCTTGGCCTGGTCGTTCCCGGATGTTGGCGAGACGAGCAACATCCCGGCGAGCGTCAGGGCGAGTGAAACGGCGATCCACTGCAACGGTCGAGGCATGGAAGAGGCTCCAGGTTGAGGGTGAACAGGCTGTGAGGCTGGCAGGGCGAACGCT
>JAABUX010007468.1_pt1 | contig 12832 bp, 11 predicted proteins | sample 5561851 | NCBI WGS metagenome assembly JAABUX01 (sample SAMN10711883, study PRJNA513361) | rock metagenome | isolation source: Antarctica rocks | place: Antarctica: Victoria Land, Richard Nunatak red sandstone | collected 2016-01-03 | reverse complement strand
CACACATTTGAGGAGGCCCGTAAGCCCTGTAGCCCGGCTTTGGGGCGTTCTACCAGCCAATTGTCTCGCCACTCGCCGCAGCCCTGAGCGACGTCAGCGCCCTCATCATCAAAAGTGTGTATGAGCCAACTTTGGTGTGTCGCGAACAACATCGACGAGTCGCCGTTTCAAGCAGCACATCGCGACCCGCCCGCTCTTGCCTTTGGCGCGTTTCTTGGCATAGTAGGCTTGCGTGCGGATCGCACCGCCGCTGGGCCAGGGCGATAATATGGATAGCTCAATTGATGTGGCGATTGCTGCCCCGATTAAGTCGGTAGCCGCCCCGGCCGCCCGACGACATCGCAACAGGCGCGATTCCCGCTAAGGCTGCTAACGCCGGTGCCGAGGAGATGCGCAGCGTCGTCCCTCACCACTAGAGCAGAGCCGCGCCTATCGACCCTTGTCCTCCTCTTTGACAGTCAGGGTACGTGCCACACCGTCACGGTGGCCGCCCGTCTGGCCTCTCTCGGGCGTGGGTGCCCCCTGGACGCGTGCGCCCCCCTGGGGGGCGCTCCATGCGGACTGTACGGGGAGTGGGAGTGCACCCGGTGTACCGGTCCGGTGTACCGGTGTACGCGGCGGTCGGTCACTCTGGTGCTGGCAGGCATCCGTCCCTCACGGCCGCACGAGGTCATCACGGTCACCGTCATCAGATCCGCGCGCCAGCGCCCGCTCAGCCGCAGCCACGGCGGCGGTCACGTTACCAGTCAGGCACCGTGCGCGGCGCGCGCGCGCCGCGCCGTCGGCTGCCAGCGCCAGCCCGCATACAAGCGCGTAGACGACGACCCCAGCCACATAATAGCCCGCGCCGGCCACGCGCACCAGCACGGCCTCCGCCGCACAGGCGGCCAGCGGGACACCCCCCGCCATCACCAGGCGCGCCATGGCCCTATCCACGCGCGGTCCCGACCGGGCACCCACCCCCGTGTCGTCGCCCCGGCGCGTCAGGGCGCCTCGCCCCCGCGTGTCACCCATTGTCACCGCCTCTTCCTCAGGCCGCCGACGCCCCGCGCGTTGAGCGGCCCATCCCGTTGCGCTCCTCTGCACGCCGTGTGCGACCGTGCCGATACCTATCCCTAGAAGGTTATCATAGAAGCGTGGGTTACACCCCTACGCGCATTGCCTCACAAATAATCTGCTTGAAGGGATAGACGTTGCCTCATAACCAAATCTGTCTTTAACTATTGAAAGGGGGAGGACATGGCTGTGAGGCAAGAGAGTAAGCATGAGGTCATCGCGACGCTGCGTGGGCGATACCGGGCGGCCGGGCGTGAGGTCGTGCGGATGCTCACGGTCGCGGCGTAGGCGACGGGCTGGATCTGTGGGAAGCCGTCTGGCCGCCGCATTGCCGGAGGTGATCCCGGCCCTGGAACGCGAGGGCACCCTCGTCCTCACCGACGACCCGCGCACGACCGTCTGTGCCCTGAGCACGGCGACCGTCGATCGGCGTTTGGCGGCGGCCCGTCGGCAGCAGCGTCCACGCGGCCTGACCACCGCAAAACCGGGATCACTGCTCAAGAGTCAGATCCCGATCAGGACGCCCACGCCGTGGGACAAGGAGGAGTGGCTAATGGGCCATTGGGCGGTTTAAGGACACGATGCGGTAGGCGATTGACGGGTAGTCGTGGAGGTTTTATCGTGGTGGACATGAGGCGGCGGAGATATGTTTTCCTGCTGAGCGCACTCCCGCTGCTTGTACTCGTGCTCGGGGTCGTTGCGACCATCATATGGTGGCCTGGACGCATCGAGCAGGTCTACAGCGTCTCTAGCTTTGTCAGTACGGGCCCGTATTCTCGTGCGCAGCCCGGAGACACAGTGTTAGTGCGCGGCGTCTTATCGTCGTACACCGACGTCAGTGGCACTCGATGGAGCCTAACGCAGATGATGCCCGGTATACCGGTTGAGATAGAAGTCGCTTTAGGATCTACCACCCCCCTACTTTCTGCCCTGCAACGTATCCCATTTGTCCGGCCCCTGCTGCCACCGGCCCCTGATAATCCCATCACGGGCAAGCTCATGGTGTACCGGCTGGTGTATGTCGGCTGCAGCCCATGTTCGTACCGGAGCGAATGGCAGCACGATAACTCATGGCAGCTTGCCAGCGGTGGGCAGTAGGGCAGCTCTGAGGGACGCTCGAGGAATAACATAGCCCACAATTCAGGGTGTCACGCCTGTCCTAGTATTGTGTGAGAGTGGGTCATTGACATTGAGACGATACGGAAGGAATCCTTACATCCCCTTCGCCGGCCCCAAACCACTACGTTTCAGGCGCGTTACCCGTCTGAACAAGGGTCAACACCGACTGCCGCGTAGTGCTGTTAAGGCGATCCGACCGGACGTCAATGTCAATGACGCACTCTCCACAGGTCTCATGTGTGAAGGAGAAGCCGCGCGTGAGGAACATCTCCGCCAGATCGCGCAGGCTGAGTTTGTAGCGCAACCGCTACAGGACGACGAGCAGGGCAATGTCGGTGGGCACCTGCAGGTGATTGATGGGCGTGCCCGTGCGTTCGTTAAAGGTGCGCCGGCAGGGGCGGCAACGGAAGAGCCGATACCCCAACGCTGTCGTTCGCTCCAACTCCTGTGTCGCATCCCCCAGACAGTACGGGCAGGCCATCGGCCCCTCCTCAACGCATTCTATAAAGGCGTAGGATACCCGACCGCCTGGGCTCTCGACCACCACTGATTCTGAATTCTGAGCGTCCCACGTCCTGATAAGCGGCCAATCGATGGCGATGTGGCGCACAGCCCGCGCCATGACACGGACCAGAGGTCGGTCGGCCGACTGTGCAACATGGTTTTGCCCCTAGCACAATCTATCAGTATAGTTATCCTTCTGGCGCGGGGCTCGGGCCGAGCGTGACCTCCAGGGCGTCGCGATCGGGCAGGGACGGGAACGAGGCGTGCGGCTCGGCCTGGTACCAGTAGGCGGTGCTCGCGATGTCGTCCTGCAACGGCAAGTATCGACGCCCGGAGCGCCAGCCCAACGCCTGGATCGTGACCCGCAGATCCTGCTCGAAACGGAATGGGTCCATGATGTGCCAGCGATACATCCCGAAGCGCTGGTTGGCCACGTAGAGCCCATCCGGTTTGATCACCTGGGGCAAGCCCATCAACGGCGCCGAGAAGACCCCGTATTCGCCGCGCGGCTGCTCGAAGTCCCAGGCCCCGCCGAAGTAGTCCTCGGTCCCGGTGCCGGCGATGGTCGGGTACTCCCCGTCGCCGTCAAGGTAGAACTTGATCTCGCCCTCGCCCCACCACCCGTTACTGTTGGCCTGCCAGGCCAGGTAGGTGCCCACGTAGTGCCCCTGGCCCTGGACACCATCGAGCAACGTGTGCACCCCTTTGTAGGGCAACGCGTGGGAACGGCGGAACTGCGCGTGCAGGTAGGCGCAGTCCTCGGGCACCTCGGTCAGCGCGTAGGTGATCTGGTAGTAGAGGGGGCAGGGTTGGTCCCAGAGATTCTCGATCGTGATGCGCGCGTGCTGGCGGAAGGGCATCTCCCAGAATGAGTTGAGGCCGCCCCTGGGGTTGACCGCGATCGGCAGGGAGGTGACGTTGCACGGCTGGCACCAGCCGTTACAGAAGAAGTCGCCAAGGGGTGCCTCGATACTGGGTGTTGGTTCATCGTCCCAGTACACCCGGAGGATGAGCCAACGCCAGCGCTCGGCAAGCGTGGCGCCCCAGATGTGCTGGATCGCGCCAGGGCCACTAATATCGGCCAGGGTCGCCGTCGTGCCCGGTTCAAGCATGATGCTGGGGGATACCTTCCAGCCCTTGCCCAGGTCGCGCGCCGCGCTCGCCCCAGTCCCCTCGGTGGCCGTGGCGCCGCGCCCCTTCTCCCCTGTCGGGTTCTCCGCGCTGATCGAGCGCGTCGTCGCGTGCGATAGCCGCGCTATGCTGTGCAGCCCCATCCCCAGGCCGCTAGATTGTGTGGTCATACGTGCTCTCCTAATGACTATGGAGCGTGGCGGGCAAGGGGTGGATCACACCTCGCCCATGACGGAGGAACAGATCCGCCCTGTGTGTTTGGCACGAAAGGTCGGGAGGCAAGGGGCGCTCCCACGGATAACGCAGCCCTCGACATCGTGCCTGAGCGGATCGCAACGACTACATCACCGATCATCTCGCGATGCGTGGGTCAGATCGATACGTGGTGTCGCGCACCCCCGCTTCCCGTCGTCTCGTTATCGACCGGTCAAGCCTGTCAAGGCGATCCCCTGGACGAAGTAGCGCTGGAAAGCGAAGAAGACGAGGATAACGGGCAGCGTCACAATAATCGAGTAGGCCATCACCAAATCCATATGGACCTGATACTCGCCGAAGAACTGGTACACGCCTATCGCCACGGTAAAGTTCTCCGTCGAGTGCAAAAAGATTAACGGCCCCAAGAAATCATTCCAATGCGCGACGAACGAGAACACGCCGACAGCGGCCAGGGCTGGCTTAATGAGCGGCAAGACGATAGACCACCACGTACGCAGCACGCCCGCGCCATCGATCTTCGCGGCATCTTCCAACTCCACAGGTAGGCTAAGATAATACTGCCGCAGCATAAAAATATAGAAGGGCACGCCGAACCAACCCGGCACGATCAGCGGCCAGAAGGTGTCAATCCAATGCACGGTGCGAAACATGATGAATAGCGGGATGATCAAGACGACATAGGGCAACATCATTTGGCTGACGCAGAGCATAAAGAGCGCGTTGCGTCCGGGGAAGCGGAGACGCGCGAAGCCGTACGCGACGAGCGACGAACTGAGCAGTTCCCCGACGAGTGAGCCAAACGTGATGATGGCGGTGTTCTTCAAGAACGTGAACGTCGGCACCGTATTCCATGCCTCAACGAAGTTATTCCACACGATCGGCTGAGGGATCCAGCGCAGCGGGAACTCGAACTCTTGCCCATACGGCTTGAGGGCTGTACTAAGCATGAAAGCCAAAGGGACCAGGGCCGTCGCGGCCAAGACGAGGAGGGCGAGATGGGTCAAGATGCGGACCAGGCGACGCCGCGTCGATTGGCGCCCCAACACATGGCTCGCCATCCCTACCGGGGCGCGGCGCGTGGTGGCAGCCTGGCTCTCCCCATGCGGGGTCAAGGGGGCGACCCTCTCCTGGCTCATTTTGCCTCTCCTTCGTAGTAGACCCAACGACGCTGCAGCGCAAACTGCCCCAGCGTTAGTACAAGCGTGATAAGGAACAACACCCATGACAACAGTGCGGCGTACCCCATTCTGAAGTACATGAAGCCGTTTTGGTAGATGTACAGGACTAACATCAGCGAGGCATTGCCCGGTCCTCCCTGCGTCATCACAAACACATCAGTGAAAACCTGGTAGGAGGCAATAACCCCTAACACAGTGTTGAAAAAGATGATGGGGGAGAGCATCGGTATCGTGACGAAATGGAACTGCGCCCAGGTCCCGGCGCCATCGATCTCAGCCGCCTCGTAGAGCGACGGCGGTATGCCTTGTAGCCCGGCGAGGAAAATGATCATGGCTCCGCCAAACGACCAGGCGGCCTTGATGATGAGAGCCGGCTTGACCATAGTCGTGCTGTAAAGCCACTGCGATTGCGGCAGATGCAGATGGAGCAGTAAGTCGTTAGCCAACCCGTACGTCGGACTGAAAATAAGGAACCAGAGAATGGCGGTGGCGACGACGGGAAGTTGAGACGGTAGATAGGCCAGCAGGCGGTAGATGTTGGTCCCTTTGACACCCTGATTGAGCAGCAACGCGGCGCCCAAGGCCATGACCAGTCCGGCGGGCACGGCGAACACCGTGTAGAATGTTGTATTCCACATTGATGTCCAGAAGAGGTTATCGGTGATGAGCGTGTGTACGTTGCCAAGTCCGATCCAATGTGGTGTGCCCAGCAGATCCCAGTTCGTACCGGCCAAATAGAGCGAGTATACCATGGGGAAAGCCGTGAAGAGCAGGAACCCGATGAGCCAAGGGGCGATGACGGCATACCCGGTGAGCGCCTCACGTTGACGCAAAGATCGACGCCGACGATGTCGGAGCGTTGCTCCAGCCGGGGCTGGGGTAGTTGCACTCATGTAAAGACTCTCTCATCCGCATAATCCGCATAATCACACGAGTGTAGGACAGGGAACGCCGTGGCCCTCCCACGGACGAACATGGGGCTAGCAGGATAAGCGAGGACATCCTTCGCGGCGGAAGGACGCCCCCGCTTACCCGACACCCGACGTACGTCAGGGGACCAGACGGACCGGCGCCTACGCGCCTTGTTGCAGCACAGCGTTAATCTGGGGGACCATCTTCGCGACAGCCTGGGCCGCGGTCTCGTGGCCGAGTTGCACCAACGGCAATTCCTGATCCCACACGGCCTGGGCCCGCTCACCGCTCGGGAAGTTAATCGGCGGCGGTGAGCCGTACTTCAACTCCTCGATCCAGGCGGTCGGGCTATGATTGTCAAAATTGACGAAGAGCGGCATCTTGTCGACAGCCGTTATCGCGTCGAGGCTCGATGCGCCGAACGACTTGAGCCACTGCGTATGGAAATCTATCTCCCCGAGCCACTTGGCGAATTGCCATGCCTCCTCGGGGTGGGCCGTCTGCGCCGATATGCTCCATTGGTCGGTGTAGACGGCGCTGGCCGTCCGATGAGTGCGTGGGCTCACCGGCGTCATGACCGCATCCCATTGGAACGGCACCTTCGCTTGGGCGATGGCTGGCCGTTCCCAGGGACCGACGATTACCATCGCGACCGTTTGCGCGATCCATTGATCACCCGCGAAGGCTTGGGCGGGGGGAAGAGAGCCGGGTGGGGGCACGACCTTGTACTTGGACTGGAGATCGAAGAAGAATTGCAAGGCTTCGACCGTTCGCGGATTGTCCATCAGACATGTCTTACGATCGGCGCTGATGACCTGACCTCCATTGCCGCCCACGAACGCAATCCAATTGAACAAATTGTTGACCATGCCAAAGCCCCATTGACGGTGCCCCGCATTGGTCAGCTTCTGCGCGGCGTGCAGGAAGTCGGACCACGTCCAGTTGCTTTGGGGGAACGGTACCCCCGCCTTCTTGAACAACGTCTTGTTGTAGATAACGGCATGGGCGGACAGGAAGCGCGGCGTGCCGTAGATCTTGCCCCCGTAGGAGATGCCCGCGCGCGTGCCCGGCAGATACTGGCCCATGTCGACATGATCGCGCTTGAAATAGGAATCAAGCGCTAGCAGCGCGCCGCGCGCCCCAAAAGCTTCAAACTGGCCGGTATTGAGCTGCATCACGTCAGGAGGAATGTTGCCGGCGATCAACGTCTCGAGCTTTTGCTGGCCCCAGTTCGGACCCGTCACGTCGACGTACTGAATCTTAATATTTGGATGTTGCTTCTCAAACCGCGCGGCCACGACGTTGCGAAACACCTTAAGCTCGGGAGCGGCCATCCAGTATGAGAAGCGCAGCGTGACCGGGGAGCGCGGGAGGAACCGACCGACCTGCGCTGCGGCTGGAACAACCGGGGCCGCAGCGCTCAGGCCGGCAACGGCCGCTGCGGTAACCCCCGCCTTAATCAACAGATCCTTACGGGACGTAGTGTCGCCTTGCGATACATCGGAGCTTTGGTCGTCCATGAGTCCTCCTATATATAAGATGGTCGAGTGTGCGTCCACGCAAAAGTGGCGGCGTCAGTTAATAGCCGCGAAACTAATCCGCACGAACCGTCCTCGCGTACGCCGGGTCAGGGTCAGCTATCTGGTGTGCCTACTAGCTAGTCGATACGCTTCCCCCCGTTTCTCACGATCAAGCCAGGGAGATTGCCATACCTCCGCAGCCCCGTCCGTACACGCCGTGACGAATGCTAGTCCCCGCGCCTTTACATACCGACCATGACTACATGCATGTGCAGCATGCTGCCAAACCACAGTGGACCCGAGATCAAGAAAATGTTTTCTTATCTTATGCCACCAATCATAGCGCGGTCATTGGGATGTTGTCAACTGCTTTCGCTCTTAGAGGGTGCGCCACAGAAAAGTTCCCAGCACGCGCACAGCGGCCATGCCAATTGGCTGCCGCGCCGCACAAGGGAACTTTCTTGTGGTGCACCCGCTCTTAGTACTACAACGACGCTTGTGTAAAACCGCCGTTTTCAGCGGCAAATCTCAACCGATGGCGCGGCTATGCTGGCCTTCGGCACCCATTATTGCTGCCATTAGGGTGTCAACAGCTAGCACAAAAGCGCCTCTTCATGGCTATTGGCAGAATCCGTCGTTGTAGTATTAGATGCTCTTATCTCGGGGTTTGATATTTTGACATGAGGGTCAAACGCGCTGAAACAGCAAACAGATTGCGGTTTGTACGGCAGCGCAGGCCAGCGTAGCTCGTTATGCATGGCGCTATGGTGAGATCGTTGTACCCTAGTACAGCTTGGCCTAAATAACTTGGCGAGCGCCGTTGGCCTGCGACTAAAGTCGCATGGCAAACGACGGACACTGAAGTGTCTCCGGCGCAAGCGTTTCACGCTATCGCTAGCGCAAAGATAATTGAGCCAACGTGTACTAGCAGTTTGTCGGAGAGAAGTGGGCTCTCCGTCTCGTGGGTGCTGATAGACTTAACAGTATGAGTAGAACATTCAAAACCGTGGACTATGAGGCGGCGCTTGACCTGACCGTACGGCTGGGCGACTGCCTGCCGCCCGACCACCTGGCCCGCTTCGTGGTGGACAGCGTGGCCCTGCTCGACCTCTCGGCGCTCTACGCCCACTATGGACGGCGCGGTGGGGAACCCTATGCGCCCGAGGTGCTCCTCGCCCTGCTCCTGTATGGGTACGCGACCGGCGTGTTCAGCTCGTGCAAGATCGAGCGGGCGACCTATGAATCGGTGCCGTTCCGCTTCATCGCGGGCAATTGGCACCCCGACCACGACACCATCGCCGAGTTCCGGCGCACCTTCTTGCCGGACCTCAAAGGGTTGTGCGTGCAGGTGCTGCTGCTGGCGCAGGAAGCGGGCGTGTTGACGCTGGGCACGATCAGCCTGGACGGGACCAAGATCCACGCCGACGCCTCCAAGAGCAAGGCGCTCAGCTATAAGCGGTTGCAGGAGATTGAGGCGCAGTTGCGCGCCGAGGTGGAGGAGTTGTTCGCGTTGGCGGAGCGGATGGACGAGCGCGAGCGGCCGGATGGACTGGTGGTGCGCGACGAGATCGCGCGGCGGGAGGAGCGCCTGACCCAGTTGGCGGCGGCGAAGGCCGTGCTGGAGGAGCGCGCGCGGGACCGAGACGCCCTGGAGCGGGCGGCGTACGAGGAGAAAGTGGCGCAGCGGACGGAGCAGGAGCGCGCGACGGGCCACCGCCCGCGTGGACGCGCGCCGTCTGAGCCCGTGCCGGGTCCGCGGGCCAAGGATCAGTACAACTTTACCGACCCGGAGTCCCGCATCATGAAGAACCCGACCGACCAAGGCTTCGATCAAGACTATAACGTGCAGGTCGCGGTGGACCAGCAGAGCCTGCTGATCGTGGGGACATCGCTCTCCAACCACCCCAACGACACCCATGAAGCGGAGCCGACGCTCGCCGCCATTCCACCGGAGGTCGGCACGCCGGACGCAGCGGCGTTGGATCATGGCTATTGGGGACCAGCCACCCTGGAGGCGTGCGCCGACCGGGACATTGAGCCCTACAGCGCGACCGGGCGTGAACCCCATCATCAGCGTTGGCAGGAACGCTTCGCGCCGGAGCCCGACCCGCCGCCGGAGGACGCCAGCCCCCAGGTCAGGATGGCCTACAAGCTCAAAACGGCGGTGGGCAAGGCCATCTACGGCGCGCGTAAGTATACGGTCGAGCCCGTGATCGGCATCATCACGGAAGTACTCGGCTTCCGCCAATTCTCCCTGCGCGGCGAAGCAGCGGCCGTCGGCGAATGGCTCCTGGTTTGTCTGGCCTTCAATCTCAAGCGCTTCCATACCCTGTCCCCGCTCTACTAAGGAGGTGTGGCCGCGTGCATCCACTCCGTGCCGCCTGCATCCGCGACCGTTTCCGACTGCTGGACGCGTGTCGCATCCACGCGGCACCGGCCGGGCATCACACCCCGACAACGGCACTCCACTCAAGCACACCAAAGCGTCGTTCTCTCCGACAGACTGCTAGACACTGAACACAGCCGGACCCGTGGCAATCAATGTTGGAGGCAAAGGCTTGTTGCACAGTAGGATGGAGCACGGGTCGCACGGATCGGCTGCCTGGCACTCGAACCCGACACCACGCTTACCCGTTCGTTGACCGGACGGTTGTGCAACGCGCTTTTGCCTCAAACAGGCGGAACCCATGCCGATCGCAGCTTGACCATAACACTATTTGACCACAACTATTACGACAAGTATTCGAGTATTCGGGTCCTTGTTGACGGCCCTTGTGCCGTTAAGGTAGAATCCGCACAGGACATCCACTGCGTCGTCCTGTACGCAAGCAAGAATACGTTTTCATGTTGGTGCCAAAACGAAGCTGTTCGTTGGTTCTCGTGCACGCTCGGGGCGTGATGTTGATGCGCAGCCACGAAGGGATAGGCAATGCCTCCAAAAAGAGTGACCATTCACGATGTAGCAGCCCAAGCGGGTGTGTCTATCGCGACCGTATCACGCGTCCTAACCGGGCGGGCCTATGTTGATGGCGACAAGGCCGAGCGCGTGCGGGCGGCCATGCACACGCTGCAGTATCGGCCGAGTCGATCAGCCCAAACTATGCGCGTCAATCAATCGGCTATCATTGGCCTACTCATTAGTGACATTCGCAATCCCTTCTTCACCCATCTTATCCGCGGAGTCGAAGACATTGCTCAGCGCGAAGGTTATAGCCTGCTCCTGTGCAATACAGACGAGGATCCGGACAAGGAGCGCCAGTACATCGAGGTTCTTTGTTCCGAAGAGGTGGCGGGGGTGATCGCCGTGCCCACGCGAGAGCGGCAGCGGACGTTCCGACTCTTTCAGGAGCGTGGCATCCCCGTGGTGACCGTCGACCGCCGGATCCAGGGTAAGGAGGTCGACGCCGTCGTCGTCGACAACGTGCGTGGCGCTTATGAGGGCGTCATGCACTTGATCGCCAACGGCTATCGGCGTATCGGGCTGATCACTGGTCCGGTAACGACGACGACGGGGTGCGACCGGCTGGTGGGCTATCGCGAGGCTTTACGGGACGCCGGGATCGCGCATGATCCCGCCTTAGAGCGCTCCGGGTCGTTCAAAGAGTTGAGCGGGCGCCTCCTCGCAGCTGAGTTGCTCGCCATCACCCCGCCCATTGACGCCCTGTTCGTGGCTAACAACCTGCTCACCCTCGGTGCGTTGGAGGAAATACACACGCGCAATATGCGTGTGCCGGCTGATGTCGCGGTCGTCGGCTTCGACGAGATGCCGTGGGCGGCGCTGAGCGCGATCTCCCTGACGACGGTGACGCAACCCGTCTACGAACTTGGCATCACGGCGGCGATGCGGTTAGTGCAACGCGTGCGAAGCCCTGGGGCGCTGACCTACCAGGAGATCATTCTCACGACGCAATTGCATCCTCGTGCCTCGTCGCGCTCACGCTCGTCGGCCGTGGGCGGGACAGGACCGTACTGGGACCCGAGCATCAGCGCCTAATCATGAAAGGAAAGAGTACATGGCTACAGTCGGCATCCTGACGTTCTCGGACGGACGCGCGTTCGTAGCGCGCGAAACCGACGCGATGAACTATGACTACCAGGAGCGCCTCGCGGCGCGGCTCGCCGCCGACGGTCACCGTGCCGTGGCTGGTGAAGAGATCATCTGCACGAACGAGCAGGCCGTGCGCGAAGCCAAGCGCCTCGCTGCCGTCGGCTGCGACTGCACCATCTTCAACTTCGCCGTGTGGTCCTTCCCCCACCTACCCGCCCTCGCCTCGCGCTTCGCGCCCGGCCCGCTGCTCCTCTTCAGCAACGTCAACCCTCAGTACCCCGGCCTCGTCGGGATGTTGGCCTCGGCCGGTGGGCTCTCCCAGGCTGGCACACCCTATGCGCGCGCCTACGGCGACATCGCCGACGACGCCGTCTACGGCACGGTGCGTGCGTTCGTGCGCGCGGCCAGCGCCGTCGCGCGCCTGCGCGGGCAGACCTTCGGGCTCGTCGGTGGCCGCCCCATGGGCATGTACACGACCACGGCCGACCCCGCGCAGTGGCTCAAGATCTTCGGCGTCGACGTCGAGCACATCGACCAGGGCGAGATCGTGCGCCTCGCCGCCGAGGTCCCCGACCGCGTGGTCGAGCCGGCCTTCACATGGCTCACGGAGCATGTCGGCCACATCCATTACGACGGCACGCAGCTCACGCCCGACAAGCTCAAGACACAGATCCGCGCTACCGAAGCCATGAAGCGGCTGATCCGCGAGTACCGGCTCGACTTCTCGGGCATCAAAGGCCAGCCCGAGCTGACCAACAACTTCTGCACCATGGACGTGACCGAGGCCTTCCTCAACGACCCCTACGATTGGGACGGGCCGCACGAGCCGCACATCTGCGCCACCGAGGCCGACATGGACGCCGCGCTGACCATGCAGATCCTCAAGCACCTGGCCGGCACGCCAGCCCTCTTCGCCGATGTGCGCCACTACCACGCCGACCTGGGCATATGGGACCTGTGCAACTCGGGCGAGCACGCCACCTACTTCGCCGGCCGCTCCTTCGACCCCAAAGACAACCTACCGCAGGTGCATTTCTATCCCGAGAGCTTCTACTTCCCGGCCGGCGGCGCCAGCGTCCACCACCTGGCCTACCCCGGCGACGCTACGTTCGCGCGGCTGACGCGGCAGGACGGACGCTACCGCCTGG
>JAABUX010007467.1_pt1 | contig 12836 bp, 11 predicted proteins | sample 5561851 | NCBI WGS metagenome assembly JAABUX01 (sample SAMN10711883, study PRJNA513361) | rock metagenome | isolation source: Antarctica rocks | place: Antarctica: Victoria Land, Richard Nunatak red sandstone | collected 2016-01-03 | reverse complement strand
ATCCGCGCACTTGTCAAACGAGTAGAGATTGATCATGAGCACGTCACTGTGGTGTTCCGGATCGGACCAGGGTCCACCAATCCGGGTCCCGATCCTCCGAATTCGCTACATTGTGGGAGGGGCGATCTCGCCGTTGCTCGCCAATGTAGCGCTCCACGGCCTTGAAACCAGCCTCCAAGCAGCCTTCCCGCGGACTCATCGAGTCAACGGGAAAGTGCTCGACAACTGGAAGCCGTTGGTGATCAGGTACGCGGACGACTTCGTGATCCTCCACGAGGACCGAGCGGCCATCGAGCGAGCACAGCAGTTGACCGAACGGTGGCTCGCCACCATGGGCCTGGAACTGAAACCCAGCAAGACCCAGATTGTCCACACGCTTAAGTCCTACCAAGGGCACAAGCCAGGGTTCGACTTCCTGGGCTTTACCGTGCGCCAGTTCCGTGTGGGACGGACGCACTCCGGAAAGTCGGGCGGGCGCCATCCCACCCTGCTGGGCTTCAAGTCCCTCACGTTACCCAGCCAGGATGCCCAGCATAGGCACTCCCGAAAGCTCGGGGAGATTGTACGGCGTCACCGTATGGCGACCCAGGAAGAGCTAATCAAAGAGCTCAACCTGGCGATCCGCGGGTGGACGCAGTACTACTCGGCAGCGTCATCGAAGAAGATCTTTTCCAAGATGGCATACCAGACCTATGTGAAGCTCCACCGTTGGGCCAAGCGTCGTCATCAAAAGAAGTCCTGGGCGTGGGTCGCCAAGAAGTATTGGCGCCGCGAACAGGGCACCTGGGCCTTTGCGCCCAAAGGAGGGGTCCCGCTGTACCACCATGCGGCGACACCCATCCGACGGCACATCAAGGTGCAGGGGGCCAAGAGCCCCTACGATGGCGACTGGGTCTACTGGACAGCGCGACTAGGCCGACATCCTGAACTGATGCCGAGGGTTGCACGACTCCTCAAACGACAGAATGGATACTGTGCCTGGTGTGGACTGTTCTTCCGTGATGGAGACCTACCGGAAGTCGATCACATCGTTCCTACGTCGCGAGGCGGCAGGAATCAGTACGACAACTGGCAGTTGCTCCACGGGCATTGCCACGACGCAAAGACGGCCATCGACGGCTCCAATCGCCGATGGTCGTCGGAGGTACCCGTGTCAAGGGCCAAGAGAGGTCGTGCCGGATCACACGCTGATGCACACGACTGAGTACTGTCGAGGAGCCGGATGAGGGGAAACTCTCACGTCCGGTTTTGTAGGCGGGCGAGAGGAAGCAGCCCTACGGGGTCAAGTCCTCCCGCCTAGCCAGCATCGGACGAGCAGCTAGAGGCGCTTCTCACCGAACTGGAAAGTCTGACCGATTCCAGGACCGCCAGGAAACACCGAAATGACGGGCCCCTTGATCAGGTGCTCGGCGACATCATCGACCTCTGTTACGCCGACGCCCGGGAATTGGCCGAGCCACACCGGATGAGCGCCCTGGAACTCTAAGAGTCAATCACCTGAGGCCCGCTACCCAGAGTTGGGAGCGGGTCTCAAGGAGGTAAGCTATACATCAATTGCTTGAGGTTTCCGGTCTTGACATGCTCGTGCACGAGCTCGATGTCCTGATCCGAGCCCGGTACCCGTTGATCGGGGTCAACACATTTGAGGAGCTGCGCTTTCGTCGCCTGATGGCCGCAGTCGCCAATCTGGAACGGCACCGACCGAAGGGGCTCTTTGTCTGGAGCCGAATTGGCGGACTACGGCAGGCAGCGGGTCAGGGGCTTGGTCCCGTAGACCGGCCGATTCCCGACACCGACGACCCGCTCTCGGTCCTGGAATACATCGAAGGGGCCGAACGAGGTCTGTACATCCTCTGCGACTTCACACCCTACTTGGCTCCGTTCGGACAGGAGGAGCCACTCCTGGTTCGCCGTCTACGCGAACTGGCCTGGAGCATCAAGACCAAGCCCGTGACCGTCCTTTTTGTTGGACCGAGCTTCCCCGAACTTCCGGCACTCGAGAAGGAGGTAAAGATCGTTGATCTGCCCCTGCCAGACGAGAAGGAGGTGACGAAACTCCTCGATCTCGAGCTGGACCGGCTGGCCGAAAATCCCGACGTGCACTTGACCGTCGATGCGCGTGAACGGGAGCAACTCGCCCAGGCACTTCTGGGGCTGACCGAGAGCGAGATCGAAAATGCTCTCGCCAAGGCGGCGATTACGCATCGAGGTATCGGTCCCGACGCCCTCCCGTTGATCCTGGACGAGAAGCGGAGCGTCATCCGGCAGACGGGTGCCCTTACCTACAGTCATCCCGAACCAGCCGATCGTCTCGGGGGCTACGCTAACCTCCGCCGCCTTCTACACGAGGCAGCAGTTACCTTCACGCCGGCAGCACGGCAGTATGGTGTCGAGCCCATGAAAGGCCTCCTGCTGGTCGGCCTGCCCGGCACAGGTAAGGACCTGACCAAGAAAATCGCGTCGTCCATCCTGGGTCGGCCGCTTCTCGATCTTAATTTCGGTGCAGTGATGGGAGAGGGGGGTGGCGTCATCGGATCGGCTGCCATGAGCATCAAGCGGGCGCTGTCCATCGCCACGACGCTGAAGGGGATCCTCGGGATCAGTGAGTTCGAGAAGGCGGTGGGAGGACTGCAATCCTCGGCTCGCTCGGATGGCGGCGAGACAGCGCGAACCATCGCCCACCTGTTGAACTGGATGCAGGAGCAACAGGAGGTCTTCGTTGTCGGCACCGCGAACGACGTTCGCCAGCTTGCACCCGAGCAAATCCGGCAGGGACGCTTTGGGCAGGTGGTCTTCGTTGACCTTCCCAGTTCGGAGGATCGCGCTGACATCTTCCGAGTGCACCTGAACAAGCGCGGTCGGCCACCTGAAGCATTCCATCTGCAGCAGCTTGCCGAGGCGGCGAACGGATTCTCCGGGGCAGAGATCGAGGCCGCGGTGAAAGGAGGTCTGCTCGACGCCTTCATCGACGGTGCGAGAGAGATGACCACAGAGGATATCCTGCGTCGTGTTCGCGCCACCCGTCCCACCTCCGAAGTCAAACGCGAAGAAATCGAAGAACTCCGCAAATGGGCACGTGATCACCTGGCTATTGACGCCGTTCGCGGCCGACCGGAAGCGAGCGAGCGCTTCATGGAGTTTTAAGGAGGAGAAGCACCATGAGTAAATACCTCACTTTCCCCGACGTGATCTTCAAGAACCGACAGCTGCTGCTGGATGCGCTGAAGGACCTCGGCTATGCCGAGATTGAGAAGGGAGAGTTCGCTACAAGACGGACGAGGAGCGCGCCATCCGCACGGATGGTAGAGGGCCATCGCTCTCCAGCTGACGCAAGAACGAGGCACGCGTCGCCAATCGCGCGGACTCGTGGGTGTGCCGCCTATTACAGATTCGCGGTGGAGAGATACCGGGCAAGCGTGCCTTTAACACCGTGTTGATCTACATCGCGTAGGGCCTCCTCCAGCGCCTGCACCACGATGGGATTGTGCCCCAGGTCGCCAAAGATCGGCCGGACTCCGAGGAGCGGACGGGGGTCCTGCCTGCCTTCTCTGGCCAGCGCGGTCAGTTCGCTCGCCTGTGGATCTTCAATGGTGAAGGGTATCCCCGCTTCGTCGACTCCCTGTAGATACCGCATCCACCCGGCAAGCGTCAGGGTCAGCAGACGATGCGGACCGTGTGAGGCCAGCGCAGCCGAGATCGACGGAAGGAGGAAGGTCGGTAGCTTGGCCGATCCGTTCAGACAGAGCCGGGAGAGCCGATCCGCGATCTTGGGGTTGGCGAAACGCTCCAGCAGAGTCGCTTTGTAGTCTTCCACATCGACCCCCGGGACGGGTGGCAGCAGCGGAGTGACCTCATCATCCATCATCCGCCGGATCGCTCCGTAAAACAGAGGATCGCCCATAACCTCGTCGGCTAGACGGTAGCCCGCCAGATACCCCAGATAGCCCATGGCCAGGTGGCTCCCGTTCAGCAGGCTGAGCTTTAACGTCTCGTACGGGCGAACATCATGAACGACCTGCACATTGCCTTCCTGCAGCAGTTCTAGGGGCGGCCGCCCATGGGAAAACTCGTCCTCAATAATCCACTGCCGGAACGGTTCAGTCACCACCGGCCACCGGTCTTCGATACCGAAGTCCTGCGCGACCATCTCTCGGTGGGCGTCGGTCGTTTGCGGCGTGATACGGTCCACCATGCTGTTCGGAAAGGCCACGTTGGCGGCGATCCACGAGCCGAGGGCATCGCTCCGCAGCGACGCGAACGACTCCACCGCCTTCCGGGCGATGGCGCCGTTCCCCTGCAGGTTGTCGCAGGACAGAATGGTGAACGGCGGCAGACCGGCGGCCTGGCGACGGTGCAGCGCCTCGCACAGGTAACCGAATACGGTGGTTGGCGCGGACGGATGCTCCAGATCCCGAAGGATGGCTGGGTTGGAAGCGTTGAAGACTCCGGTGTGGAGGTCGACGTTGTAGCCATCCTCGGTGATGGTGAGGGAGACGATCCGGGTTGCCGGGTCGGCCAGCACTCGCAGTACAGCCTCCGGATCATCCGGCGCGAAGAGGTAGCCGAGCATCGACCCGACAACGCGAGCCGTATCGGCACCGGCGCTGCGTTCAACCACGGTGTACAGGCAATCCTGAGGCAGCAGGGCGTTCGCCATGTGCCGGTCCCCGTCGAGCAACCCAATCCCCCATTCGCCCCATCCATCGGTGTACTGGGTGAGGTCGTCCAGGTACACTGCCTGGTGGGCGCGATGGAAGGCTCCGACGCCGATGTGAGCGATGGAGGGAACGAGGCGCTTCCGGTCGTAGGCCGGCACAATGACCAACTCTTCACCTGCGGCGATCGTCGCCAGGGTGGACGCATTGAGGGGGGTGCTGTTCATCACGGCAGTTTCTCCTGGGCCGATGGGCCGATTCGCGGAAAGCGGGAGCCGTCGCTCACGGGCGACAAGCGGACTGAACAAGCGAGAGCCGCGAGGCGGCACGACCAGTGATGTGTACGGTGACCGAGATAGGGGCGGGACCACGTGGGATTCCGCCATGTCGGTGAAAGGGGTCGCCGGCTCTCATTCCCCGCAGCCCCCGCATGAGTACCTCCAGGCATCGAACTCGAGTGCCCACCGGCCGTGTCGCCGGGCCGGCGACGATCACGCTTCCTCCCCGATCAGGCTTAGCTCCACGGCCAACCCCGAGAACGGCGAGACACCCCGCATGTCTTGCATGACCCGAGTGATGTCCCCGGGGACTGCGGTAGACGGCCTGCTGTTGATGGCATGCACCGTCGCTGGGTCGAGCTTGGCGTGACGGTCGGCAGTGAGGAGTCCATTTGTCTCCTGACCGGTATCCGTCAACTGCGTGTAGCAAAACCCGACGACCGTGGGACAGTCCAGCACGGCAGTTATCAGCTCGTTGTATTTGGCCAGCAACTCCTGGCGGTTGGTGACCGTGCCATAGCCATGCCAGCGCGCGTTGGTTTCCGGGCGGTAACTGACGCCGCCGAACTCGCTCAGGACGACGGGCGCATCGATTGCCCCTTCGCGACCGAGCACGATCGCGCGATAGTGGGGACGTACCTCACGAGCGGTCATCTCCAGCGCCTGTGTAGAGCCGTACCGGTTGCGGATGACATCACCGTCAAAGGTGTAGTCGTGGATGCCGGCCATATCGCCGACCAGGTATTCCCAGCCGTCGTTACCGATCACCGGGCGAGTCGGGTCTAACGTCTTGGTAAGGGAATAGAGGGTTTGGACGTATTGGCGTTGCGCGGGGTCGCCGGCCAGATGCGGCACGCCCCAACTCTCGTTGAGAGGCACCCACGTCACGATGCACGGATGGCTGTAGTCACGAGCCAGCACCTCAATCCATTCGCGCACCAGGGCCGTGACCGCTCCGGGTGAGAAGGCGTAGGCATTCGCCATTTCCCCCCAGGCAAGCAACCCCAGGCGATCGCACCAGTACAAAAACCTCGGGTCCTCCACTTTCTGGTGAATGCGCACGCCGTTGAACCCCAGTCTCTTGATCCACTCCGCCTCGCGACGTAGTGCATCCCCATCGGGTGCGGCGAGATGCGACTCCGGCCAGTACCCCTGCTCCAGGACCAAACGCAAATAGTACGGACGCCCGTTCAACAGGAAGTGGCCGTTCTCCGCAGCGACGCTGCGCAACCCCAGGTAGCTCCGCACGTCATCGACAACGGCGCCTTCCACTGCCAGCAGAGACAACTTCGCGTCGATCAGGTTGGGATGCTCGGGCGCCCACAGAATGTTCTCGATCTCGCCGCCGGGCACGATACCCAGGCCATCCAGAGCGATTTCCGTGTGGAACCCATCCCCCAGAACGGTGTACGTATTGTCCGCAAGGAGCCGCCCTTCCAGGCTCAACTGGACTCGGAGACGCATCGGAGCCGGTTCGTCCCTCCGCAGCGCCACCACCAAACCAACCAGAGCTCGATCGAGGTGCGCCGTCCATCGGATGTCGGTAATGTGTGTCGCGTGCACCGGTTCAAGCCAGACCGGTTGCCAGATGCCGGTCGTTCGGTGGTACCAGATGCGATGCGGCTTCTCCTTCCAATCCTGCTTGCCTCGTGGCTGCGCCAGGTCGAGTGGGTGATCCTCGGCACGCACCACCACCGTCTGTTCCTCCCCCGGTACCAGAGCGCAGGTGATGTCGGCGGAGAACGGCGTTTGCCCGCCGGTGTGATGTGCGACATGCTGACCGTTGACCCAGACATCGGCACGATAGTCGACCGCCCCAAAGTGAAGCAGAAGGCGCTGTGCGCGGTTCTCGGGAGACACCGCAAAGGCGCGCCTATACCAGACCACCGGATGGAAAGAGGCCTCCTCGACCCCGCTGGCGGGCGACTCGGGAGGAAACGGAACGATGATTGTGCGGGAAAAGACATCGTCGTGTCGTTCCCAGTGCTCATCACGGCCCCGGTCGGCGTCATCGTAGGCAAAGCCCCAGGGGCCCTGGAGGTCGACCCAGCGGTCTCGCACCAGTTGAGGACGCGGGTAGTGGTCCATGTTGGTATCCGGCATGTCCGTACTCTTTCAGTCTGTCCGGCAGATTCACGTAGGTAGATGTTTGTGGTCCACCCCAGGGATGGCGTTTACCCCTTGACTCCCGTGCTCGCGACTCCCTGCACGATCTGTCGTTGGAAAAAGACAAAGAGCAGGATAAGGGGCAGCGCGGCGAGAACCGAGGTGGCCATGATCTGAGCGTAATGGACTCCATACGCGCTCTGCACGGTGGCGAGGCCAATGGGAATCGTCATCATGTCTGTCCCCGTGATGGCGATCAAGGGCCACAGAAAGTTGTTCCACGAACTGATAAAGGTGAAAATGGCCACAGCGGCGATCGCCGGACGAGAAAGCGGCATCCAGATCTGCCAGTACACGCGAAACCGGCTCGCTCCGTCGAGGACCGCCGCCTCCTCGAACTCCTGCGGCACTCCATCGAAGAACTGCTTGAAAATAAATACAGCAATGGGCGACGCCAGCTGCGGCAGAATTATGGCCCAGTAGGTATTGATCATGTGAAAGCTGTTGATTTCCATGAAGAGTGGCACGATCAACGCCTCTGCCGGAACCATGATGCCGGCCAGGATGAGCCAGAACACCATGGTTCGTCCGCGAAACCGGATGCGCGAGATTGAAAACGCCGCCATGCTCGAGATGAGCACGGTCACCACGGTGATAACCACCGAGGTCAGCAGGCTGTTGAAGAACCAGCGAGGGAGGCTCCCGGCGCTGAGCACGCTCGAAAAGGCGTCCAGCGTCCAATGACTGGGTGCCCAGCTTACGGGAATGGTCGTCGTGTCGTTCTCCGGTTTAAACGCGGTATCGACCGCCCAAGCGAACGGAACAGCCCAGATCAGGAGAGCCGCGAAGAGGCTCACAAAGGAGAGGGCGTTCAGGAGCTGGGCGCGCCGTTGCCCATCGAGTGGGGCATTTGCCTGCGCAGGAACAGCCATTATGCGTTTCTCCTTCGACCGAAGAATACGAACTGAGAGACCGAGATCAACAGAACGAACACGAAAAAGACATACGAAATGGCGGAGGCGTAGCCCGAATAGTACGAGGTAAAGCCGTTCTCGTAGATGTACTGAACGACCGGCCGCGTAGCGTTTCCCGGGCCCCCGTTGGTCATGACGTATATCTGCCCGAAAATCTTTAGCGAGGCCAGAATCTGCAGTATGACGATGAGAATCGTGGTGGGCTTCAGGAGCGGAATCGTAATTCTGAACAGTTGCTGCAGAGGTGTAGCGCCGTCGATCGACGCGGCCTCATAGATATCGGGGGAAATCTCCTGCAAGCCGGCCAGGTAGAGAACAAAGTTGAAACCGAGCGTCCACCAGACGGTCGCTATTACCACGGAGAGCAACGCAGTGTGGGGATCGTCCAGCCAGTTCACGGTTCCGAGATGCAAATCACCGAGGTACCCATTGATCAGACCAAAACCGGGCTCGTAGAGCCAGACCCAGATGAGGCCCAGGACCGACACCGGCAGGACATACGGCGCAAAAAAGATCAGACGGATCAGCCATCTCCCGGGGATCTCACGGTTCGCCATGAGGGCGAAGATCAGGCTGAGCACGACCAGGGGCGGGGTGCTCAGCAGGGCAAACTCAACGGTGTGCCACATCGAGCTCCAGAACTCCGAATCGTGCAGGAGCGCCTGGTAGTTTTCGAAACCGATATACCTGGCGGCACCTCCCGTAAGCGTGGAGTTGGTCAAACTCGTGTTCAGGCCGGAAATGATCGGCCAGACGACGAATACTCCATACACCAGCAGAAACGGCAACGCAAAGCCGATGCCGATGAGGTCGAGTCGTAGCTGTCTTTTTGGACTGGCCGGCGCTGCTATTGCGGTTGTCGCCAACTGCACCTGCTCGACCCCCTGGACTCGTGTAACCTGGTCTCCTGTCAGCATGTCACGCCTCCCCAAAGGAGCCGCGGGCGACCCGCGGCTCCTCGCTCAACACTGTGTACCGGGAAAGGTGTCCTGAACCTACTCCGTGCCGGGAGGGCCTCCAGAACTGCCCGCGAACTTCTGCAAGCTCGCGGCAAATTCGCTGTATCCCTGACCAGGGCTGGATTGGCCGGTCATGACCGCCTGGAAGGTCTTTCCGGCCGAGGTCTCCATCGGCCCGGCCGCTCCACTGAACGGAGCAATTGGGTCGTACACCACATCCCGTGCCTCAGCGGCGTAGTGGGATTGAGGCGTCAATTTCTTGTACGCCGCGCTGTGGACCACCGGCAGGTACGCCGGGATGTGGCCACCCTCGGCCCAGACGAAGCTGTGCTTGAGGACGTAGCTGATGAAGGTGAGATTGGCCTCCAGCTGCTGCTGGCTCATCGAGTGGTTACGCGGAATGGCGAAGGCGTGGGAGTCCGCCCAGGTAGCGGAGCTTCCAAAGAGGTTGGGGAAGAGCGTCATGTCGAAGGGGATGCCGGACTTCTGAAAGGTGGTTGCCTCCCATTCGCCGTTCCACATGAAGGCCGCCTTCTGGCTGTTGAACAAGGCAACCGAAGCGGGGTAGTCGACATGAGCGCCGGCTACCTTGTACTTCTGCGTGATATCGTGCAGGAACGCTGTAGCCCTGGCGCCGTGGGCCGCGTTGAGCGTAACTTTCTTTCCGTCCCTCGACAGTTCGTCCCCGCCCATCTGCTTGTAGGCCGCATGCCAGAAGCGCCAGGGCATCGTTTCCCCGGCACCGGCTACCGAAATCGCCAGACCGACCTGCGCGTGATGCTGTGCCTTCTGAATCGCCTGCATCACCGCTGTCTCGCCATGGAGCGCCTTGAGCCTCCCGTTTGCCCCGAGCAGTCCCGCTTTCCTGGCAATCTTCGTGTTGTAGTACATCACCAGCGGGTGGGTATCAAGTGGGATCGCATAGAGCTTGCCGTTGTAGTGCGCCATATCCCAGGCCTGCTTGGAGACGGTGCTCTGCGTGATGCCGAACTTGGCCAACATGGCGGGATCAAGTTCGGTAAAGAGCCCTTTTGGCGCAAAGGAGGCCATGCGGGATAGATGCAGAATGGCGACGCTGGGCGGGGAACCGGCTACCGTCGAGGTGGTCAGCTTGGTGTAGTAGGGAATACCCCACGCCAGGGTCGTGGCTCTCAGCTTCACGTGTGGATTTGCCTTCTGGAAGCCCTGTTCCAACTGGATCATGCGGGCACCGTCTCCGCCGCCGAAGAGATTCCAGAAAACCACATTGCCGCTGAGCGGCGACTTCGCCCAAACGGACTGAGACCCAACGATCTCGCGCCAGGTCAGAGTTGAACCTGCCAGGCCTACCGCAGCCGCACCCTTCAGCAGGTCTCGCCGGCTGAGTCTACCGGCCTGCTCACCAGGATCCTCAAGATCAATGTCCATCTTCCTCTCCTTGCACTTGGAATGACCATCGAACAACACCGTGAGTTTACCGGGAATCAGCCGGCATTGATCCAACGTTGAACCTGATTACGATAAGCTTAGCACCGCGAGATTATCGTGTCAATTCGGAGAAAATGTGGACGGTCGCCGATCTCCGTACACCCATCTCACACTCATCGCGCACCCCATTAGGCGCGCGCCTGGATGGGGAACACTGACCGCCGCGAATGCTGCTGGAAGTGTGCGGAGGGCGACGCTCGGCACGGAGCATGCCTATCTCAGTCATTGCGGCACGATCGTGCCGGTAGTGACTGATACCATGGATAGGTTTTCAACCAAACGTGACGTACCTTCCGGCTACTCGAGCGATCTAGCACGAATGTCGACCACCCTCAGGGATGTTGCGGCCAGCTGCGGCGTCTCCATTAAGACCGTTTCGAACGTTGTCAATGGCAACCTGGCACGCGTTAGTCCGCAAACAGCCGAGCGGGTGCATGCCTCACTTGCAGCCTTGGACTATCGCCCGAACCTCGCGGCTCGCCATTTGCGAAAGGGACAGGCCGGCACCCTGGCGATTGCCGTCCCGGTCCTGTCCAATCCGTACTTCGCGTCTCTGTGCGCGACCCTCAGTGACGTGGCGGTTGAGCACGGGTATACCGTGGTGATCGAACCGACCGGTGGCGATCGGCAGCTGGAACATCTCGCCTTGAAGGGCCTGAGCCGCCATGTGATCGACGGGGTCATTCTGATTCCGCTGGCCCTGGGTGTAAGTGAAATTCGCCCTGAGGGCGCTGCTGTACCGGTTGTCCTGCTCGGCGAGCGTCTCTTTGACGCGGCATGCGACCACGTTGCGATCGATAATGTGGCGGCGGCTCGTACCGCCACGCAGCATCTATTGAGTCTGGGCCGGCGCCGCGTGGGTGCGATCGGAGCGCCACGACGTCAGCAAAAATTCATGGCGTCACTGCGCTTGCGAGGCTACGAGGACGCCTTGCGGGAGGCAGGCCAGGAGATAAACCGAGAACTCATCGCGCCCGCGCTTCCTTCCCCGTTGTCGTACACCCGGGCCGATGGAGCGGTGGCCATGCGCCGCCTATTGGGCCTGCAGCGACCGCCGGATGCCGTCTTCTGTTTTAACGATCTTCTGGCGCTCGGCGCGATGAAGGCGCTTCAGGTGGCTGGATATCGGGTACCGGACGACATCGCTGTGGCGGGATTTGACGACATCGAGGACAGCGCGTTTGCGACTCCGTCCCTGACAACAATATCTCCGGATACGGACGAGATCGCCCGCTCCGCCATATCGATGCTGGTGGAGCGCATTCGTGGCACCGGCGCCGAACCGCCCAGGCTGGTTCAGCCGCCATTTCGCCTGGTTGTTCGGGCCAGCACCAGCGGACGTGAATCGGGAGACGTGTCCACGAAGTAGAGTATGGGGGCCGTCGCCTCGTTCGACCGATTCGGTGCGATCGGCAACACCAGGCCCTTGCCCCTGGGTCTCACGGCACGCACTCCCCAACGCTACCCCTCACCGCCGCGACGAATACCGGTGCGCTCTTGCATGGCAGGGGCCTGTACCGGGGACGCTTGCACTACGCCTATGCCCTTTCCTGTGACGTTGGAAACTTCACCACGTTCACTGGCGGCGGTTCGTTGTTGCTCAATCCCGGGAGCGTCGGGCTGCCCCTCTTGAGCCGCGGCATCGAGTGGAACGAGGATATCTGGAATCCTCCCTGGGCCGAGTATCTGCTCCTCTCGGTAGATGATGGCATGCTGGACGTTCAGTTTCGACGCTTCCCCATCGATGTGGCCGCGGTTCTTGCGGCAGCGAGGCGAAGTGGTATGCCGCGTGTCGAGTGGTGGTGCAAGGACTGGTGATGGAGTCAGTGGGAGAGCGACAGGGACACGAGCGACGCTGATGGCTGAGCAGCACAGTACCGTCCCGCTCTACGTGGATCACAATCGACCTGGTTGGTATCGCACTTGTGGAACACGACGGTTGCTACACCGTTTCTCACATGGCGGGTGCCAGCTTGCGAGTACTGGCGGACTCGGTGCGACCAGCTACTGAGTGTCGATGGTAGCGCAGTGCAGGGAATCCCCCTCGGACAGGCGGTCGACATGCTGGGCGGCCAACCGGGCGACATGCATACTCTGGTGCTGCGGCGAGGGGAGGAACACATCGAAGTGCAAGTTTCGGTGCAGCATATCCTGGGAGCCTTGTAACGGGGTAACTACGCCGGATCGGGATTTGCACCTCCCGATCTTTGTTCATGCCCGCTGGCTGTTTTCCGGCACCGAGACACTAGTACAGCTTGGCAGAGATAACCCGGCATTTTAGGTCGCCAGAGCCGTGCCCTGATAGGTCCACTTGAAGGGCTTGGCCATGGTGCGCTTGTAGTAGGTGATGAAATCCCTGACCTTGGCAACCAGGTCATCGACCGAGGTGAACGAGCC
>JAABUX010007465.1_pt1 | contig 12837 bp, 10 predicted proteins | sample 5561851 | NCBI WGS metagenome assembly JAABUX01 (sample SAMN10711883, study PRJNA513361) | rock metagenome | isolation source: Antarctica rocks | place: Antarctica: Victoria Land, Richard Nunatak red sandstone | collected 2016-01-03 | reverse complement strand
TTATTAAACGGATGGGCTATGGGCGAGCCGGATTTGCCTTACTCCGTCAAAGAGTCCTTCATGCCTTGTAACAGCTCTTAACAGAAGAGGTTTCACCAAACGTGTGCCAGATCCACATTTCGGTTCTCCGTCGATTTTGATGAAGCTCGCTTGCTTGAGAAGAAATGGCACAAGAAAAGGAAGAAGACGACACAGAAAAAAGGCTCTTGCCGGGTCTTTTTGCGAAAAAGGCTGAGAGGAGTGTGCACTTTTGAACTTCCTCATGAGCCTCCCAACGCATCAAACTCATCCTTCATCAAAATCGACGGAGAACCACATTTCAGGTCATTTACCAGCAAGCTATCAGCATGAAAGCATAAAGTTAAGCCCTAAACAAACCTAGCAGGAAGTTGGAACAGAGTAATATATTGCTCTATCCCAACTTCCTGCTAGGTTTGTTTACTCCCATTTAAAGAGCAGCCCGTAATCCCTTTGCGGCTTCCGCTACTGCACTTCTTGCTTGATCGAGAACCGCCGACATACTGAAAAATTCATGTGTCACGCCCTTATACTCGGTAAAGGTTGTGCGCACTCCTGCATTATGCAGACGTTGCGCATACGCTGTCCCTTCACTGCGTAGTGGGTCGTTCTCGTCAACAATCACGGTTGCTGAAGGCAGATTCTTCAGGCTTTGTGCTTGAAGTGGCGAGGCATACGGGTTATGTCCAGCCGCAGGATTGGGCAGGTACTTATCCCAGAACCACATCATCGCAGCCCGTGTGAGGAAGGGAGCATTGGCATACTCACGATAAGATGGGGTATCAAAATTGTAATTGGTGATAGGATACACTAATAGCTGATGAATAGGTTTAGCCGTACCCGTATCACGTATCCGCAGTGCTGTAACCGCCGCAAGATTGCCACCTGCACTTTCACCGCCAACAGCTACCTTTGAAGCAATACCATTCAAAGAGGCTGCGTTCGCAATCACCCACTGTGTTGCAGCATACGCATCGTCGGCAGCAGCAGGGAATTTGTGCTCAGGGGCCTGGCGATAGGCAACAGAAACAACAATAAATTTTGCAGCATTCGTCAAAGCACGACATGAAGAGTCATATGTGTCAAGATTTGCGATTACCCAACCACCACCATGAAAGTAGACAAGTACAGGGAATGGCCCACTTCCAAAGGGTGTATAGACGCGTGCAAGTAACTGGCCTGCTGGTCCTGGAATCACAATGTGCTCCACATTCCCAACGGCTTCGACAATGTTAGCATTATGGTGCTTCGTCAGCACACCTTCTACAGCATCGCGTGCTGTAGGGAGATTGCGTGCGTTCTCTGGTGAAAGTGAGGGGATAGGCAGTGGATGTAGTGCCATATATGCATCGACAATCTCTTCCATCTGCACATTGAGATGAATATTTGCGGGTGATAGTACAGATGCAAAAGCACTCTGTGTCGAACCAAGTGTAGCAATCGCAACAACACCAGTGCTTGCATAGGTCATAAGCTCTCGACGTGATACCTTCTTGTTCGTTTGTAGGGCGCGAGACATGATGTACTTCCTTTTCTGTATAGAAAAACTAGAGTAAGAATACGAGAAAACGCATAAATCGTTCACTGTAAAAAAAGAGGAGACTATCATTTCTGTATAGAGTGCTATTTCTTTTTCCTAGTAAAAACGCATTTCTCATTCTCTTCACGTTTGACTTATTTAAAAAGTGACATATTGCCAATAGATTTTTGCGAAGCTTTTAGTAGATTGACGTTTAGACTAATTCGGTGGTATTTACTGGACCTCGCACAGCCCGTGAGATGGCACTGTTGGCTTTCCTGGGCCTAAAGTCGAGCAAGAAAGATGCGTATCAATGATTTATTACCACGTTAGGACGATAACAATGATGTGACCAACATGGCAATAAATCCCTTCTGAGAACCTGTATACATAATTTCAAGCTCATTTGAGCGTCTCTAGTCGGCAAGCGAGCAGTGAAATTAGTCTAAACGTCAATAGTAGACATAGGCTAAGTATAAAGGTGTAATAAGAGAAGAGTGTCGCGGTGATCAAGCATCTGTTCACCGCGACACTCTTCTCTATTCCCTATGGTTTTCTATACATCCCACTCGACAAAAAAGTGTGATGGACCACGGAAGGATATGTTAGGGGGAAACGTGAGAGTTTGGTCGGAGGCGAGATGCAGGCTTGGGAAACGCGCAGAGAGCAATTCGAGTGCAATGCGTGCTTGCATACGACCTAATGGAGCACCGATACAATAGTGAATACCTTTGCCAAACGCAATGTGCGCCTTGGCATTCTCGCGGCGAATGTCGAACATGTCCGCATCCTCAAATGTTGTGGCATCACGTCCACCAGAGGCGAGTAGCAGCAGCACCCGTGCCCCTGAGGGAATAGGGGTACCACCAATCTCCACCTCGCGTTTTGTCACTCGTTGCCACGCGACTACCGAGGTATCAAAACGTAATACCTCCTCGACCGCATTAGGAATAAGCGAGGGATCAGTGCATATGACCTTCCAATCAGCAGGACGAAGCAAGAACTGACGCACAATATTTGTGATAAGGTTCGTCGTTGTCTCATGGCCCGCGAATGAGAAACTATAGATGATGGACGCAACTTCCTTCTGGCTTATTTCCTCTGGATTTACGTCGTGAATGTTCAACAGACCACTCGTGAAATCATCTGTCCGTTCATGTACGCGGCGTTGCACAAAATCCTGACAATAGTGCCAGAAGGCAACCATGTTATGTGCAATCGCAACCTGCTCTTCTGGCTTCGGACGCCCCCACGTCATTGCCATGCGGTTCGCACACCATGCTTTGAGCTGATCTCTATCCTCAGCCGGAAAGCCAATCAGTGTGAAGATGGTATAGGCAGGTAGAGGGAAGGAGAATTCAGGCATAAGGTCTACCCGCCCATCCTTGGCAAAAGCATCAATAAGTTCTTCTGTCTTACGACGAATACTTGGTTCAAGGGCAGCAAGACGCCGCGCTGAAAATGTCTTGGTGTTGTGCTTGCGAATACGCGTGTGTGTAGGTGGATCAACATTCGACATGACAGGTGGCAAACGAAAATCACCATTTGCAAGGACTTGTTGCGCTTCTGGTGAAAAAGATGTTACAGGGAGATGGACGATTGTCGCAGAAAATGTGGCTGGGTCAAGAAACACTGTCTCAATATCGGCGTGGCGTGTGACAACCCACATATTCAGTTGAGGCGCATAAAATACAGGTTCCTTGGCGCGTAGGGCATCGTAAATCGGATAGGGGTCAGCGAGATACGCTGGATCGAAAGGGTCGAAACCAGCTTCGACAGGGCAGGTCTGGACGGACGGTGGATGAATGTCTGACATACTTGTATCTCTCCTCTTCATCATTAGGTAGGAAACGATGTGCCGCATCCTGTTAGCAGTGGGAACGCTCATTGGGATACACACATTTTACATCATTACAAAGAATGAGGTATAATTACGAGACAGCAAATATGTTCTGAGAAACATAGATGCCTATTAGGCCCACCGATGAGATTTACAACGTTAAGCATTCAATCAGCTTCGCAAGCCAGTTGAGAGGTAGGCTTCGTTTTTTCTCACTTGCCTCAAACGGTTCCTGGGTGACCATTAGGCACATCTGTTGTTGCTTCATGCCGCTTTTTCATTCTCAACAAGGACTTAACGTTGCATATGTATGTTGGGGGTCTAATAGGCCTAGTAGCTAATTGTACTGGAAACACCAGGATCAGGTAGAGAGGATAAAGCCTCTCTACTCGACCCCCATTATCATGAGACAGCGCGTTTTTCTTTGGAATTATCAACGCTGGTAAAAGCGTAAAACACAACACTACGGTTGAAATTAAGAAGCCAAAGACTTGTATTAGGAACGTCAGGTGCAATTGCAAATGCACACTGGAATACATCTCCGTCCCCAACAACTTGATAAGAACCTCTACATTGGTTAATGAGCAAAGGCATGACTTGATTGAGCATGTTTTGATCGCGCAAACGCTTAACTTTAATAGAAATATCTTCTGATAGCGATTTATGAAAGTAGTAGTAATATAAACCTCTAACCGTCATTTCCATTATTTCAGTTAACCATTGTTTAGCCTCTAGTATCGTATAGGCAGAGCCACAAATAATTCCTGCATCCGTAGTTAAGTCAATTAACCTACTACGTTCAAGAATTGCTTTTGCCATAATGGAGTGATTGCCTCTGGCAGAACGAATAAATTGAGCAAAAAGTTCCTGTGCAATAGGACTTTTAGAACTATTGAAATCTACTACTAGAAAATCGCGGAGGATCGTATCGTGTCCTGACTTCTTTTTATTGTTACAATTAGCACAGGCAAATACTTTTGGGAGATTACTCGGCAACGGTAATCCATCAGGGAAGAGACATTGCGGAATTACATGATCTTTTGTGAGCTTATCGTACTCTCCACAATATGGGCAGTTGCCATAATGCTTATTTCGTCGTGGCACTTTTATTACACCGCCTTGAAACAAACTATCAGAAACACAGTTCGACACATTGATATACAATGCTGAGATTACTATATCATAGTACGGCAATAGGACATCAGTATCGTTTGTTATTTGTCAGATATTTTTGTGGAAATGGCAGACTATTCTCCTGCATGAGTAATTCAGCACCTTATCTCTAAAACTTGTTTCAATAAAGGACCGTTTTGTGAGACATAATAATTAACATTTTATTTGTTATAATCTCATCAGTATGAAAGAGTTGAAGTTGGGTTCCCATAGTACTTGGACAATAACCAACGTTAAACGTGTAAAAGCCGCTTGCAGTGCAGAGATAGGGGTCCATGATAAGCACGTCCTATACCCTTGATACTGGCTATGAGGAACAGTGTTTAGGTCTCTGAACCCCTGATATTGCGCTTTTTCAGCGTGAAAAATACAGTGAAGTGACCACTCATACGACGAATCACTGCTACACGTTGTAAATTGTCTGACTGCTACGGAAACCCCTACCTGGATGGATGAATAAATGAGTGAGTGAGTGAGAGAAATTGTGGGGATCGCGCTGTGAAAAGGCGAATTTGTATCGACCAGGTGCATGTATATATCCATTTGGGCATACTTCTACCATGATGGAATTGCAACAACTCTTGAAGGGCAGCCACTTTTTTATTACAACTTCGCAAACAGCAAGATGCTTTTGGAGAACCAACGGGTATAGAGCCCTATTACCCAAAAAGCCTCTTGCTACACGGACAAGGCCCCTCGTGTTCTCTTTCATAGTTGAGGATGAGTCGGTTTTTCGTTACCTTTTTTTGAGCAGGTAGCCACGAATAAGACTGTCAAAAACACCTGCTAGCAGGGTCATCACTCCTCCCGTTCCCGCTCCCCACACCAGATGGGCCACAATCATGAGTGTATTCCGCTGGATCGGCTGCTTGGTGGCTGCTTCTGACATTCCTATGGCTGGGAGCCATCCAAGATAGACTGCAAGCCAAACCACAAGACCAAAAACTGTCCCTTTCAGGACGGAGGGAAGAGGGACGATCCTCGTCAGTGGACCGTAAATGGCTCCCATCGCTACTCCAAAGCCAAGATGGGAGACAAAGGAAGCCACCAAGAGTTGTGGTTTATCCATATGTTTCCTCAACCCTATCCGCTTGGCAATTTTATCAGTAAATCTCTCGGGTGGTAACGCGTATTGTTGCCATTGAGGCAGGAGGTATTGCACGGCGAGCATGAAGAGGGTCATGGGCACCGTAGCTATCAATCCAGCAAGTGAGCCTTCTACGAAGGGCAGACCATAGTGCTGGACAAGGGTGTTTTCAACGAGCTGTTCCCGTTCCATTTCTTGTTCCTTTCTGAAAAGACCTTCCTTCTGAGGTATCTCTTCCTTGTACACGTATGAACGTGCGTAAAGTAACACTGAAGGTGTAGGGAAAAGAGAGTTCTTCGCCGTCAGTTCTCAATGATGAATGCTGTTTACTCTTTTATTGCAGCGTTATGGGAGTACTTCCCTCTTTGAAGGCTCGTTGAAAGAAAAAGCCTCTCTTTGCACCTTCATTTCACTAAAAATAGAAACAATATATGTAATATGACATTGTGGTACACTCTAGATGGTCCTCCGTGTTGATACACAGAATGTTTCTGCCACTGTCCCTTCGGGGGGGAAATCAAAGTATTACTTTGAGAAGTGAAGTCCTCATACCCGCTCATATTTTGACCATTGACGATGACCAAGCGATTTTAGACTTGTATCAACTTGCCTTGGAAAGTGAAGGGTAAACTGTTACCATTTCCCTCATGGCGAATGAAGATGCGAGAGAGATTGCAAAGCTGATGCCCGATCTTATCATTCTCGACTTCAAAATGAACAAGCATAACGTTGGCATCCTGATGTTAGAACAGCTCAAGATGTATCGGCCCACCAAAGACATCCCTGTTCTCATCTGTACAGCTGCCCTTAAAGATATTCGTGAACAAGAGGATGTATTAGTTCAAAAAGGTATTCCTGTTCTCTATAAGCCGTTTGATCTGGATGAACTCCTTCAACTCGTGAAAAAAATGGTCACGCCCCAGCTATATGAGTGAGAGGAAGAGAGCAAGTGGAGAACGTGATGTACGTGTAAGAAACAGAGCGGCAGTCGTGAGTGGTTGTCGCTTTTTTATGCCTGGATGGATGAATATGGATGCGTGGACCGCAAGATGCTTGTTCTAACATTTGGTTAAGAAGACAAACGGAGCAACAAGCATCTTATATAAATATACGCAAAATGAATTGAGAACTGATACACAATTCTCTCATGATGAAAGAGAGTAGAACCAACAAAAGAAGAGGCCAGCGCGGAGAACGCTGACCTCTCCCGATTGTTCACTCTTTGGTGACTGCTTTCCGTTTCGGTTTATCCTTCGTGGTCAATACTTCATGCAAGGGTTTGAGAATGACATCAGTCTTTATAGCTAATTGGCAATATCGTTGCTCGGTCCTTTTCAATATCTAATCCGTATGATAGCAATATTTGGGAAAGACACATGCCGAATACACCTCTCATTTCTCCTAAAGAGCTATAGAATACCCAGGCATCATAGCTATGTTGGGAGAAAGAAAGTCCGTGATCAATTTTTTGTGCGGCATCTAAGAATTTTCGGCATGCTGATCGCATCGTTCTCAAATTTTTTGCGAGTTGACAGTTTCGGGCTAAATCATTCATTTTATCAGTGAGGAAATGTCTAATTTCTGAAATCGAGGAGATACAATGATAGGAAATTTCTAGCTCTTTGGGATTATATTAAACCATCGTTTGCTGAGACAAGACATTTCAGACAATCTGCCATTACCGAAACAAAAAGGAGTTCAGTAGCGTCATACTACTGAACTCCTGAGAGATGAATACGTCCTATCCTTTGGATGGTGCTTGGAATGTGATACTGCCTGCCTTGCGCATCGCCTCCATTGTCTCCTCGGAGGTGAATAACTTGGTCGTCTTGAACGTTTTGAGGTGCCCTGCGCTCACTACTGCCAGCGCGAGTGCTGTGGCAGCACTGTCATCAGGAAGCTCAGAGAGTGCAACGTCAAATGATAGGTGCCTTGCAGATTAATATGTTGTAAGGTGAGGGGAGATAATCGCTCCACATCCTCTTGATGCACCTCTTGGCCCCCTCGTCTCACATCATCAAGGGCATCCTGCATGTAGAGCGTGTTCCAGAGAAGCAGAATATTTACCACCAGACCGAGTGCTCCCAGTTGATCTTCCTGGCCCTCTCGATAGTGCTGACGCAGTTCCCCCTTGTGTCCATGAAACACATCACGTGAAACCCCATGCCTTCCTTCGCCTCGATTCAGTTGCGTCTGTATCCGTCGTCGAAAGGTTTCATCATCGGTATAGATGAGCAAGTGCAGCGTTTTCGCAACTCTACCAACCTCTCCAATGGCTCGTGCGAGTGTCGTGGGACGACCTCCTCCTTGCAAGGCTCGGACCATCGTTGAAGCACTCACCGTCCCTAGTTTTAACGAACCAACAACCCGTAGCATATCATCCCAGTTGGACGTGATGAGCTTCGAGTTGATCTGGTTGCGAGCCAATCCGTTGAGGGGACCATACTCGGCCTCCGCATCCATGCGCCACAACCGAGCGTCCCCAATATCGGCAAGACGTGGGCTAAACTGATAGCCGAGCAAATAAAATAATCCGCAGACAAGATCGGAATATGAGGCAGAATCTGTCATAATCTCAATAGGGGTGAGGCTGGTTTGTTGTTCAAGAAAGCCCTCAAGGATATATACAGAGTCTCTGATAGTCCCTGTCACCACAATTATTCGGAATAGGTTTGTCAAGGGCAATATGACTTTTTTTCACAATTGCTCTTCCGTCTTCTGAATCATGGTCAGAGGAATGAAGCGACTTGACTCTCCCTTTGGACGTTGACGTAGGAGTGTTGGTTTCGAGAGATGCTGTGTTCGCTCAAGAGTAGCCTTCAGTTTCTCTTCATCATCATGGGCAGCTGCTACTTCCTCTTGAGTGAGTTCCACGACTTCCAGAAAACGACGAACGTTTTTGTGTGCCTCAATGAGTTGACCATGTTCTTTTGGTACAAAGAATGGGCACTTCACACAGGCCATTCGATACAGGCATAAAGCCCATTCAGCGTTGCTACAAAAGCCATGATCTCCAAGTACATAGTAGATTTTGACATCCCCATTCGCGTCAGCTTTCGTATTCACAAGTGTTTCGACGAGTCGGCTATTTCGATCAGCCTTCGCATACGCTTGAGCAAGTTTCGTTGGGTTGGTTCTCGCATAGTGTTGGGTTGAAGCGGGATTTTGATGACCAAGCCATTGCATCAGCTCCCAGATCGTCAACCCTTCTGGCGCGTTGTAGAGCAAGGTGGCAATCGTTGCTCGCGCACGGTGACTGGTAATTGCCCCTCGTTCATCGGCTCTAGGAATCCCTGCTTTCTTGCATAACAACGGAATCAACGTCTTGTTCAAATAGTGGATTGAGAGACCATGCCCACGATGGGCAAAGAGGACCTGGACGAGATCGCCTGTCTTTCGGTCAACAACGAGTGGTTGTTGAGCCGGTCGTACACGTTCCCATTCATTAATGACATTCCCAATCAGTGGATTCACCGCTTTTAGAAAGGAGGTGTTGGTCTTGTTCACAGGGACCGTCAAAAAGCACACCGCATCTTTCGGTAAAACCTCGCCCGTCTCTGGTATGGTGACATCCTCATATTGCCAGCGAATACAGCCGACCGGAAGTCGTCGAATCTCATCGGATCGCAATGCTGAGTAGCACCACGTCACAGCGATTGCACGTACCAGTAACAGTGGATATTGAATACTCTGACTAGGACTGCGCGGAAGATCCTCCTCAGTTAAATGAATTGCCGCATGGACCAGTCGTGCCCAGATGAGCGGATCGATATCGCGTGGATTCGGCCCAATCAGACGCTGTATCGACCGTGGAGTGCGGAACGCCCGATTGGGATCAAAGGCACGTGGAACATTATACGGCTCTTCCTGTACATCTTTAAAGAACGCACGCATGACTGCCAGATGATGATGCTTGCTGCGTGGTCCTTGCGGCTTTCCAACGAGGCCATGAGCTGTCTGATACATCGTTTCCTCACAGAATTCTCCAATATGGAGGCTGTCGACTTAAGCCACCCATTCTGCTGCAAGTGCATAGGTCCACTGTCCTGGTGTCATAATCTCAGGATGCTGCTGTGCAAGCCAGCGACCAACTTTGAGGAGGAGTCCCAGGTATTTGTCACGCGTTGCAGGTGCGAGACGTGTTGCCGTTGTGTGCCAACGAAAACACCACTCGACCCACGGAGATGCAATCCCTTCTGTGTCACATCGTATTTTCACTGGAATCGACTGGTTCCCCATGGGAAATGCTACATTAATGATGCGAAGTTCGACTAAGACGCGGGAGAGAAGGGTGATGTGCCCCTCCATGCGCTCGCCTTCGACCTGCTGCCGCAGCACAAGAAGACTTTCAGCCGTCAGGTCTTCCAAATAGGGGCTGCGATTAAAGAGTAGTGCAGTACAGAGGGTATTGTCTAACTCTGACCATGCAGATGAACGCTGTGCGTATCCCCATCCTTGCATGACCGCGTACACACGCTCATCAGCATGGGCGAGTGCCTCTTTCCCAAACACATTGCGTGCCAAGGTATGTCGATGCACCCGTTGTTTAGGAAATAGGAACAGGTTATGAAAATGACAGAGTAGATACGCAATGGCGAGCACTTCCGAGCGACCAAGCACAGCAGAGGAACGAGAATTCTGTTGAACGAATGTATCACGCGTCAGGGCAATCGTCTCCACCCACTCCTGGTCGGACCATGCCCAGAAAGAGGTGTCTCGACGCTGCATCTCAACGACCAGCACTCGCATGACAACCCCATGCTTCATGCGGGGAACACCCAGGTAATCAAGCGTCTCTTGCAAGGGCAACACGAGGCGATGTAATGCCGTTTCCACCGCATCAGGCCATGTTCCGCGCCGTCTGGGAGGGTGTCGTTGGACGACCGTTGCCAGTGCTTCACGCTCTGCTTGAGAGAGCGAGGTCGTGCGATCATAGGTGTCGAAGGGAAGCGGCCACGTCCATGATGTTTGGAGGGAAGCGGTCGCATGGAGAAACATCGTCATGAAATATCTCCTCGTAATCGCTCCAGCCGCTTGTCTAGCCCTTGCATACTGATTCTCACGCGCTCAGCCGTCTCACGGCCGCTCAGTTTAATATACAATTTGGTCGTTTCAAGACTACGGTGTCCTGCATATTGGGCAATAGCATGCAAATCCATTCCCGTTCGTGCAAGGTCGGTCAATCGTAAGTGGCGCGTGGTATGAGTGGTAAAGCGATGCAGGAGTCCAACGCGCTCCGCGATGCGAGCGACAATTTTGTCCCAGGATTCGGGGGTGATGCCAGCATTTCGATTGCGATTGGAGAAGGAACGAAACAACAAGCCTCCCTTGATCTCAGCTTCCACTCGCTCATCGAGATAGCGATGCAGGAGTTCACGGGCAACATCACCAAACATGACAACGCGACCAGACCCATTTTTGGCAATTTCAGATCGAATCGTGATTTGTTGGTGCGGAATGAGAACATCGCGCATTTCCAGTGCCACGACTTCACTCCGACGAAGGGCACCATCGTAGGCGAGCAGCAGCAAAAGCTGATTGCGAACAGGTTCGAGTGCTGTTGCATCGAGAATGGACTCCCATTCATCGTCACCTGGAATCCAGGGCAAGAGTTCGTAGTGAGGAAGCAGACCACGATCACGTTTTCCCGCGAACGCACGACCAGGTGTATATTTGCCTTTGCCCACAGGGTTCCTCTGATCGAGACGGAGTCCGGTCTCAATCAGGAAATCAAAGAAAAGACGAACAATGGTGAGTCGTTGCTGCATGGTCGCGTTGGCAAGACCCACTCCTGAGTGTAAATAGCGCACGTTGTCGCCCTTTGGATTTGGACGATGGGTCATCTCATCGACAAAGGAGGCGATGTCGGCCTTCGTTGCTTCCACAAGAGAGAGCTTTGCTTGCAGACAGAAGGTAAGAAAGTCGTTCAAGCCACGACCATATGCTTCCAGTGTATTTTTCTCCAGACCAAGTTTTGACTGGACATCAAGCCAGTCATGAGCAGACGGCAGGCCAGCCACGAGGGGATACAATTCCCAGCGGATCATATGCAAGATGATTTCCTCCAATCATAGGTACTGGTTCTTTCCTGCTCTCAACACGATGGAAGTAGCACATCTGTGCTAGTATGCAACGCGAGTAGCTCTATTATGAATAATATACATGCCGCCCAGCCCAGAAAATTGATCCGAGGTATAATTGAGATAGGTTACACCCCTGCCAATCCCAAAATAACGAGGGTTGGGACCACTGTTGATAGACCGGACAGGCACGACAAATCTCAACCCATCCGCACTCGCAACCTCTCCTCCTCCCCACGTCTTTGCCAGTGGGAGTTGGGCATGTGCATCGACAAGCATCGCGTTTGCACGGCTGAGGGTTTCCGCGCGTAGATAATTTTGTTGGACCGAGGAAAGTCGTTCCCGAGTGAGGGCGGGAATATCAGGATGAATGAGTGGAGTCAGACCAATATTACAGGCTTCCGCGATCAGTACAGCACACACCGAGAGGGACAGTTCCTCAGCGCGAGCATTGCCTTCGCTTAAATGTGAGAAGGCCGAGGCAAATCCTGTCAGCCGCTCAATCTCTAGCACAACTTCCGGCAAGTCAACAAGAGGAAGACGAGCAGAGACCTGTCCGCGTAGGTTGTGGAGGCTTACTGGTTCAACCACCCGTTCCAGTCCAGTGATAACCAACGCATCCTGTCCTGCACGTTGTTCGATGCGAACAAGCGTGTTGCCCGGCAAATTGGCGGCTGTCCGTTGGTAGGTTTCCTGTAATCGCTGCTGCAACGACGCCAGCTCGTTTTCGGGCTTTTCCTGTCGTCCCAACGTTTGACAGACTTGTGTCCGTACCGCGTCCCATGCTGCTCCCTGCAAGAGTTTGGCACGCGGGTCTCCCCATCGCTCGCTGGGCGAGACGAAAACGTCATGGCGTCGTAATGCTTCCTGCAATCGTTCCATCACGCAGAGCGTATAGGCTGGACGATCTACCTGGTGTTCATCTGGAAGGACATATCGTCGCCATGCCTGCCCGAGTGATCACATCACGAGGAGCGGATTGCATCTGAGGGAAATGGAGTGAACCCTTCGTACAAGACCACACACGAAGTCAAGGTTGTACGCCTTGATAATAGGCTGTTTCAAATTCGACTGGAGGCACATAGCCCAAACTGGAATGCAGTCGTTTGGTGTTGTAGAC
>JAABUX010007464.1_pt1 | contig 12840 bp, 12 predicted proteins | sample 5561851 | NCBI WGS metagenome assembly JAABUX01 (sample SAMN10711883, study PRJNA513361) | rock metagenome | isolation source: Antarctica rocks | place: Antarctica: Victoria Land, Richard Nunatak red sandstone | collected 2016-01-03 | reverse complement strand
GATGGTTGGCATTGCTTGGGCCCATGCCGGGCCGTCCATCCTGGCCGCGTTCCTCGCCTCGATGGTCGAGTTCGTCGAGGCGCTGACCGTGGTCCTCGCAGTCGGCAGCGTCCGGGGCTGGCGTCACACGCTGCTTGGCGCCGCCGTCGCGGTTGGCGTGCTCCTGCTCCTCATCCTGGTGCTCGGGACGGCGCTGACGCGTATCCCGCTCGGCGCGATCCAGCTTGTGGTAGGTGCGCTGCTGCTGCTGTTCGGCCTGCGCTGGCTGCGCAAGGCCATTCTACGCGCGGCCGGGGTGATCCCGCTGCATGACGAGGCGGCGACGTTCGCCAAGGAAACCGAAGCGATGCGGCGCCAGGGCGACGCTGGCGGCTGGGACCGGATCGCCTTCGGGGCGGCGTTCCAGATCACCATGCTGGAGGGCACCGAGGTCGTGTTCATCGTGATCGCGATCGGCGCCGGCGGGACCGGGCTGCTGCTGCCGGCGAGCCTGGGCGCGCTCGCGGCGCTGCTGGTCGTGGTGGCGCTTGGCTTCGCGATCCATCGGCCGCTGGCCAACGTTCCCGAGAACGGCCTCAAATTCGTCGTCGGCGTGCTGCTGTCGGCCTTCGGCAGCTTCTGGGTCGGCGAGGGCATGGGCGTCGCCTGGCCCGGCGCGGATTGGTCGATCCTGGCGCTTATCGTGGGATTCTTCGCAGTGGCGCTTCTGGTGGTCCCGCTCTGCCGCACACGAGCCAGGCAGGTCGCCCAATGAGCTGGATCAGGACCGTCCTGCGCGAGGTGTTCGGGCTGTTCGTGGACGACGGCAGTTTCGCCCTCGCCATCGTGGCGTGGCTGCTGCTCGTCTGGCTGGTGCTGCCGCGGCTGGGAGTGGACGCGCGATGGACCGGGGTCATCCTATTCGCCGGCCTGGCGCTGATCCTGGTAGAGAGCGTGACCCGGCGAGCTCGGCGCTAAGCAGGCTTTTCATCTGTGCGCAAACCTCCAGAGGTTTGCTTAGGCCTTCTTCGCGGCCCCCACCTTCGGTACGGCCTGGCTGCCCCGGCGTAGTTTGTTCTCGCCGAGGAAGAGCAAGATCGGAGCGGCGATGAAAATCGAGCTACTGGTGCCGACGACGATCCCGAACAGCATCATCAGCGCAAAGCCCGATAGCGACGGGCCGCCGAACAGCGCGAGCGGCAGGCTCGCCAGGAAAATCGTCATGCTCGTGCCGAGGGTGCGGTTCAGCGTCTCGTTGATCGAGAGGTCGATGAGCTGGCGCAGCGGCATCGTCTTGTATTTGCGAAGGTTCTCGCGCACCCGGTCATAGACCACGACCTTGTCGTTGGTGGAGTAGCCGAGGATGGTGAGGATCGCCGCCACCATCACCAGGTCGAACTCGAGCCGGGTCACGACCAGGAAGCCGATCGCCTTCGTGATGTCGAGGATCAGGGTCACCACCGCGCCGACCGCGAACTGCCACTCGAAGCGGAACCAGATATAGACGAGGATCATCAGCAGGCTGAGCCCGAGCGCCAGCAGCCCGTTGCGGAACAGCTCGGCCGAAACGGACGCGCCGACCGCATCCGTGCGCACCACTTTCGTGCCGGGCTGGGCTTGTTGCAAGGCGCTTTCCACCCGGCCGACGGCGGCTTGCGTCGCCCTCTCGCTCGGCTGTGGGTCGAGCCGGATGATCGCGTCGTTATCCGCGCCGAAGCGCTGCAAGCCGGCCTCGGGGATTTGCGCCGCGGCCAGGGCTGCCCGGATTTTGCCGAAATCGGCCGGCCCGGGGGTGCGCACCTCCATGACGATGCCGCCCCGGAAGTCGATGCCGAGGCGGAGCCCTGGGTAGAAAAAGAGGATTGCCGAGGCCGTGGACAGCACCGCCGAGGTCAGCAGTCCCAGGAACCGCCCTCGCATGAATTGGATGCGGGTGTCGTCACGGACCAGCCGGAACATCGGGCGCGCGAACATGGCAGTTACACCGGCAGGAGGGCAGGGCGGCGCGCCGCGTACCAGCGCACCATGAGCAGACGCGCGACGACGGTCGCGGTGAACAGCGTGGTCAGGATGCCGACGGTGATCGTGACCGCGAAGCCCTTGACCGGCCCGCTGCCGAACACGAACAGCATCACGTGCGCGAGCAAGGTCGTCGCGTTGCTGTCGACGATCGTGCCGTAAGCGCGGCGGAAGCCGGTCTCCATCGCGTTCAGCGGCGTTCGCCCGGCCCGCGCCTCCTCGCGGATGCGTTCGTTGACTAGGATGTTCGCGTCCACCGCGACGCCGAGGGTGAGCAGGATGCCGGCCATGCCGGGCAAGGTCAGCGTGGCGCCGAGCAGCGAGAGGATCGCGATCTGCAGGATCAGGTTCACGACGAGCGCCGCGTTCGCGTACCAGCCGAAGCGGCCATAGAACACCGCCATGTAGATGACGACGAGCACGAAGCCGACCGCGAGCGATGCCGCCCCGGCCCGGATGCTGTCGGCGCCCAGCTCCGGCCCGATGCTGCGCTGCTCGAGCACGGTGAGCGGCGCGGGCAGCGCGCCGGCGCGAAGCAGCACGGCGAGGTCGTTGGCCGATTGCGCCGTGAAGTTGCCGCTGATCTGACCCCGCCCGCCGAGGATCGGCGTCTGGATCACCGGGGCGCTGATGACCTTGTTGTCCAGCACGATGGCGAAGGGACGGCCGACATTCTGCTGCGTCACGTCGGCGAACTTGCGGGCGCCAACGCTATCGAAGGTGAAATTGACGACCCATTGTCCTGTCTGCTGGTCCTGCCCAGGCCGGGCGTCCGTCAAATCCGCCCCGTCCACCTCCACCCGCCGCCGCACTGCCAGCATCTGCTTGCCCTGCCCCTCAAGCGGCAGGAACTCGTCGCCCGGCGGCGGCGCGCCCGCGAGGTTGGCGGTATCGTCCAGCAGATGGAAGGTCATCTTCGCGGTCTGGCCGAGCAGGTCCTTGATGCGCACCGGGTCGGTGATGCCGGGGAGCTGCACGACGATGCGGTCGGCGCCCTGGCGAGTGATCTGCGGATCGACCACGCCCGTCTCGTCGATGCGGCGCCGCACGATCTCGATGCTCTGCACGACGGCGCCCTGCGCGCGCGCCTGGCTGGCCATGGCCGAGAGGCTGACCGTCGCGACGCCGTTGCCGGCGACGACGGTGTAGTCGGCGGGCGCACCCTGGCTCATCGCCTGGAGCAGCCTCACCGCCTCGTCCTGCTGGCTCGGGTTAGGCAGGCGGATGACGACCGCGTTCTGCGCCGGCTGCACCTCCGGCGGCAGGAACTGCACGTGGCCCCGGAGCGCCGTGCGCGCCCCATCGGCGAGCGCGTTCAACTGCTCGCGCTCGACCGCGGCGAGGTCCACCTGCATCAGCAGATAGCTGCCGCCGCGCAGGTCGAGACCGAGCGCTACGCGGCGCCACGGCATCCAGCCGGCCGGGGCGGGGAACAGGTTCGGCAGGCAGAACAGCACGCCGAGCAGGCAGATCGCGGCGACCGAAAACGTCTTGAGGCGGCTGAAATACATCATGGCAGGCGCGGCGTTCCCTTTACGCCGGGATACATGCCGGGGAGGGGCGAGGCTGGCAAGCCGGCACGCTGTCTGCTAAGCGCGCCATCATGGAACGGTTGCGCGTAGGCATCATCGGCGCTGGGCATTTCGGGCGGTTCCATGCGCTGAAGGCGGCGTCCGGCCCGCGCACGCGCCTGGTCGGCATCACCGACCTCGACTCCTCGCGCGCCATCGCCATCGGACGGGAGACTGGCGTGCCCGCGCTCGCCTTCCCAGCGTTGCTGGCCGCCACGGACGCGGTGATCGTCGCGACCTCCGCGGACGCGCATTTCGCCGTGGCGTCGGAGGCGCTCGCGGCAGGGCGGCACGTACTGATCGAGAAGCCGATCGCCGCCACCGTCGCCGAGGCGGACGCGCTGGCCGCCCTCGCCCAGCGGCATGGACGGGTGCTGCAGGTTGGTCACCTCCTGCGCTATTCGGCCGAGCACCGGGCCATTTCCGCCCGCATCGCGCGTCCGCTCTACCTGGAGGCCACGCGGATCGCGCCCTACAAGCCGCGCGGGACGGACGTTTCGGTCATCCTCGACCTGATGATCCATGACCTTGACCTGGTGCTGGCGCTGGTGGACAGCCCGATCGAGAGCGTGGATGCGGTGGGCGCGGCCGTCTCCTCGCCGCTCGAGGACGTGGCGAACGCGCGCGTCCGGTTCGAGAATGGCTGCGTCGCGACCATCACGGCGAGCCGCATCGCGCTCAAGACCGAGCGTCGGATGCGTTTGTTCTCCGAGGAGGGCTATCTCTCAGCGGATTTCGTGGCTCGCAAGCTGGTGATGATCGGGCGCGAGCGCGGGTTGCCGCTGCCGGGGACGGGCGGCTACCGGCGGGAGGAGACGAACTGGCGGGACGAAGATGCGCTCGCGGCCGAGCACGCGGCGTTCGCGGCGTCATGCCTCGACGGCGCGGCGGTGGTCGTCGACGCCGCCGCCGGGCGCCGGGCGCTGGCCGCCGCGATCGCCGTGACCGAGAGCATCGCCACGTCGCGGGAGCGGGCGATCCGCTCAGGCCTGATCCAGAAGTTCGAGCACCTCGCGGGCGGCGGCGTCTGATGGCAAGCCGGCCGGCGCCCGCAGTTGCGCGACCACTCCCTGGAACCCGTCCCGCTGCGCCGCCGCCATCGCGCCATCGCCGAGCAGCCGCTCGATCATCGCCGCAAGTTCCCGTCCGTTGCACGCCTGCTGCAGCAGTTCGGGGACGAGCGCCCGCCCGGCGAGCAGGTTCACCATCGCTGCATACGGGACCCGGATCAGCCGCCGGGCGGCCATCGCCGTCAGCGGGTTGACCCGGTACGTCACCGCCATCGGCACCCCGGCCAATGCCAGCTCCAGCGTGCTCGTGCCGGACTTGGCAAGGGCCGCCGCCGCCGCCGCGAACGCATCGTGCTTGCCCTGGAGCGTCTCCACCACGATTGGCTGCACCGCCCACCTGGCCGCCGCGCGCCGTACCGTATCAGCCACCACCGCCGACACCGGCACCACCGGCACCACCTCGCGCGGCAGCCGCGCCACCGTGTCGCCGAACACCGGCAGCAGGCGCGGCACTTCGCTTCGCCGGCTCCCTGGCATCAGCACCACTACCGGCGTCTCCGGCGCTAGCCCGTGCGCCGCGCGGAACCGCCCGGCATCGCCCGCATCCGCGCCGCTCTCCAGCACGGGATGCCCGACGAAGCGCGCCTCGAGCCCATGCCGCGCGAAGAAGGCCGGCTCGAACGGCAGCAGGCAAAGCAACCGGTCCCACAGCCCCGGGAAATGCCGGACGCGGTGCTCGCGCCAGGCCCAAACCTGGGGCGCCACGTAATGGATGCGCCGCAAGCCCAGCACTGCCGCTTGCTTCAGGACGCGCAGGGTGAAGCCGGGGCTGTCGATGGTGACGACAACGGCGGGGCGCCGTCGGGCGAGGTCGGCCCCTACTTCGGCCAGGCGCCGGCGCAGTAAAGCGAGGCGCGGGAGGATTTCGGCCAGGCCCATCACGGCGAGGTCGGCGAGCGGGAAGAGCGATTGCAGGCCCTGCTCAGCCATCCGGGCGCCGCCCACGCCCGCGAAGTCGAGGCCTGGGCGTGCCCGGCGGAGTGCCGCCATGAGCCTGGCGCCGAGCACGTCGCCGCTCGCTTCGCCGGCGACGATATAGATGAGGGTCACGCAGGCCAGTCGCGGTGGTTGCGGACGGCGCCCGTGTTGCGGACGCTGTCGATCCGGCCGCGGTCAAGATCGGCGTAAATCCAACCGGGACCGTCGCCTTCCGCAATAATTCCGTCCGCTGGAAAGCCATGGTCCATCGGGCCGTAAACCCCGGCACGGCCGATACTGGCGTCAAGCGTCGCCAGCCAGGGCGCGTCGCCTACCGTCGGGCTCACGGCGACGAAGCATTGGTTCTCCAGCGCGCGGGCACGGGCTGCGATCCGGATGCGGCTTGCGCCGGCGGCGGTATCGGTCGCGGCCGGGACGAGCACGAGCCAGGCGCCGCCCTCGATCTGCGCGCGCACCAGCGTCGGAAACTCGGCGTCATAACAGATGGCGATGCCGATCCGGCCCCATGGGGTTTCAAACGGTGCAACTTGAGCGCCTCGTGCGAAGCCCCAGGCGATTTCCCACGGGGTCAGTTGACGTTTGTCTTGGAACGCCACGCGGCCATCGGGCGCGATCAGCGGCGCACGGTTCACCACGCCTCCAGATAGGCGCATCGGCAGGCTGCCCGGCACGAGCCAGACGCGGTGGCGCCGGGCGCAGTCCTGCATGGCCGCGAGCAGGGCAGGGGCCTGGTCGCAGGCAGCGTCCAGTTCCGCAAACGCATCCGGCGCCGCTCGATGTGCGGCCTCAAGCGGTGCGTATTCCGGCATCAGCAGCAATTCGGCTCCCGCCGCGCAGGCCATCGCGACCTGGGTGTCCAGCCGCGCCGCGTAACCCGCAACGCCGGCGGGCTGGCCGATTTGCCAGGCAAGCACGCCGAACCGCAGGGTCACGGGAGCGGTGCGGTGCGCAGGGACTTGCCCCAGAATTGCAGACGGTGCGCGCTTTCGCCGGCCGCCCCCACCTCGCGCCAGCGCATCGTGCAGGCGAGGCCCGGCATCGGGCGATAGCCCCGGTTGCCCCAGAACGCATCGAGCGGCGTGTGACCCGGCGGCCGGCGCGGGTCGTCCGCTCGCCGCTCGACTGCGCAGAAGCACGCGAAATCGGCGTCCGACGCGGCGCGCGCCTGGGCCTCACGCGCTGCGAAAAAGCGCACCCCGATGCCCTGTCCGCGCCATTCCGGCAGTAGCACGCTCTCGCCGAAGTAGAAGAACGGGGCCACGTCGAGCCCCGCCTTCTCGAACGGCTCGCGCACGTTGGCGCTCTCATCGGCGAGCGGCAGGCACGTCGCAGCGCCTACCGGCTCCTCACCCGCGAACGCCACCACGATGGCCGCTACCGGGCTCTCGGCAAACGCCCGCAGGTACGGACTATCCTGGCTTGCAGCACCCTCATAAAGGTACGGCCAGGCCCGAAACACTTGCACCCGCAGCCGCTGCAGGTCCGGCAGCAGCGGCAATAGCGAAGCGCCCGTGCGGGTCTCGACGCGGACTGTCCCTGCCATCAAGCTGCGGCGCGGTTGAGCTCCAGCACCGCCAGCCCGGCCTCAAGGTCGGCGATCAGGTCGGCCGTATCCTCAAGCCCCACGTGCAAGCGCACGAGCGGCCCCTCGAAGCGGGCGGGCAGGCTGCGCGTGACGAAGCCAGTCGTCGGCAGCGCTAGGCTCTCATAGCCGCCCCAGGACGCGCCGATGCCGAACAGGCGCAGGCTGTCGACCATCGCCTGGGTCGCTTCGGCGGTGTAGCGGGGCTGGAACTCGACCCCGAATAGGCTGCACGCGCCGGTGAAATCGCGCGCCCAGAGCGCATGCCCGGGCGCGCCGGGCAGGGCAGGGTGGAGCACCCGGCGCACTTCGGGCCGGCCCTCCAGCCAGCGCGCGACGGCGATCCCGGCCTCCATCTGATGGCGCAGACGCACCGCCATCGTGCGCACGCCGCGCAAGGCGAGCCAGCAATCGTCGGGACTCGCATATTGTCCGAGGGCGAGCGCGGCGCTGCGGACGCGCTCCCAATCGGCGTCGTCGGCGGTGGTGATGCTCCCGAGCAGCACGTCCGAGTGGCCGACCACGTATTTCGTGAGCGCCTGGATGCTCACGTCCACGCCGTGTTGGAACGGCTGGAAAAAATGGATGCCCCAGGTGTTGTCCATCAGCACCCGCGCGCCGCCCTCATGGGCAGCACGGGCGAGGGCAGGGACGTCCTGGACCTCGAAGGTATGGCTGCCGGGGCTCTCGAGGTAGACGATGCGGGTGTTCGGCCGCATGAGCCGGGTGAGGCCGGCGCCGTCGATCGTGGGGTCGTAGTAGCTGGTCTCGATGCCGAGGCCCCGGAGCATCCCGTCGCAGAAGGCGCGCGCCGGGCCGTAGACGCTGTCCGGCACCAGGCAGTGGTCGCCCGCGGAGAGGAACGCGAGGAGGGGCGTCGTGACGGCGGCAAGGCCGGACGAGACGATCTGGCAGCGCGTGCCGCCCTCGATCTCGGCGACCACGTCCTCGAGCGCAAAATGCGTGGCGTTGCCCATCGTGCCGTAGATCAGCGTCTGCTCGAACCGCTGCGCGCCCAGCGCCTTGCGGTCCGCACAGCTCGGGTAGAGCACCGTGCTGCCCCGATGGAGCGGCGGGTTGACGAAGCCGTGCACCCGCGTGCCGGCGCGGCCGGCATGGGACATCCTGGTGCCGAAGCCGGCGGGCTCGCGGGCGGAATGATCGTCGGGCATCAGCCGGTCTCCTTCGGAGTATCGGGGCGGCTGCCCCACTCCGTCCACGATCCATCATAGATTGCGGGTAGCGGCAAGCCGGCGCGCGTCATCGCGAATGCGATCAGCGTCGCCGACACCCCGCTCCCGCACGTGGCGACCACCGGACGGGCGCCGTCCGCACCCGCCGTCTCGAGGCGTGCCCGCAAGCTCTCCGCCGGCAGCATCCTCCCATCTGCGGCAAGGAGTTCGGTGGCGGGGAGGTTGCGGCTGCCTGGGATGTGCCCGCCAGCGAGGCCAGGCCGGATTTCCGGGGCAGCGCCGGTGAAACGTCCCGGCGACCGGGCGTCGATCACAAGCTCGGGGCCGCCGAACCCGGCCAGCATGTCGCCGACGCCGCGCAGCCGGCTCGCGCGGAAGCTAGGGACGAAGGTCGCGGCAGGGATCGGGCGCGCCGGGCCAGCCTCGGCCGGGCGGCCTTCGCTTTCCCACCGCGCAAGCCCGCCGTCGAGCACCGCCGCCTGGTCATGGCCGAACAGGCCAAGCATCCACCATCCGCGGGTCGCCCACATCGTCCCGTTCTGGTCGTACAACACAACCCGGCTCGCGTTCGACACGCCGAGCGCACCCACGAGCTTCGCAAAGCGGCCAGGGCTCGGGACCATGTGGGGCAAGTCGGTGTCCTGGTCGGCGATCACGTCCAGGTCGAAGCGCTGGGCTCCTGGAATGTGCCTGCGCAGGAACTCCGCGCCGCCCTCGCGCCCCTGGCCCGGCAAGTAGCTCGTCGCGTCCAACACCACGAGGTCCGGGCGACCTAGCTCGCCCGCGAGCCACGCCGTGCTGACCAGGCTATCCATCGCTACCCTCCGAGTTCCAGTACAATCCGCCGGTTCTGCCGGCCCTTATTCTCGATCTTGCCGACGCGCAAGGCGCCGACCTCCGCCGTGCTGCCGACGTGCGTGCCGCCGCAGGGCTGCAGGTCGATGGGCGGGTCACCGGCGCCGATCCGCACCAGCCGCAGCCGCCCGGCGCCGCGCGGCGGCTGCACGGACAGCGTGCGGACGAGCGCCGGATTGCTGTCGAGGACCGCTTCGTCCACCCAGCTCGCCGTGACGGGGTGCGCCGCCGCGATCAAGGCGGCGAGCGCTGCCTCAAGTTGGCCGCGGTCAGGCGATGCGGGCAAATCGAAATCGAGCCGCGACCGTTCCGGCCCGATCTGCCCGCCCGTGACCCCGGCGCCGGGCAAGGCTGCGCAGAGGAGGTGCAGCGCGGTATGCATGCGCATCAGCCGGTGCCGGCGTGGCCAGTCCAGCACCGCCGTCACCGGCTCGCCGACCCTGGGCGCCTCGCCAGCGATGATGTGCAGCACCGCATCACCGTCGCCCTTGACAGTATCCGTGACCACCGTTTCGCCGCCCGCCCAGCGCAGCGAGCCCTGGTCGCCAGGCTGGCCGCCGGCGCGGGCATAGAACAGGGTCCGGTCGAGCACCACGCCGCCGGGTTCGACAGCCACCACGCGCGCCGGTGCTTCCGCGCAACGCGAGTCGACGAGGTAGAGCCGCTCAGTCATGCGCTACGGCTTGGCTAGCAACTCCCGGAGCTGGGTGGCGGCCTGCTTGCCCTTTGCCGCTTCGCGCCACAGCGTCTCGGCCACGCGCTGATGGATGGCGACCGCATCGTCGGCCGCGGTGATGATAGCGACGCTGCTATAGGCGAGCGGTGGTGCATCGGGCCGGAAAGGGTTCACCGCGAGGGTCGCTCGGTCGCGCGAGCGCAGCAACTCGAAGCTGCCGCCCTCGCCTTGCGGCACCACGCCGAACTGCAGCCCCATCGGCTCGCTCTCCATCAAATCCGCCATCCCCTCAACCTCCGCAATTGCCGCCTCCCGGCAGCGCTGGCGCATGCCGTCCGAAAGCGGCATCTGCCCGGCAACCCCGAGACGCAGGAAGGCCCGAACCGCGGAAAGGGAAAAAATCGCAATGATTCCCGGCCGCCGCTGCGCATAAAGGCGCCGGCGGGCTGCCAGAATCCCCAGCACCTGCTGCGCCGCTGCTGCCGCCTGGCCCCGTTCTGGACCGCGCGCACTCGCCGCTTCGTCATAGGCGGCGGCAAGCACGGCATCGAACCGATCCGAGGTTGTCAGATAACAGAATGGAGCATAGGCTAGGAGTATATGATCGGCTGCTTCCTCAACCTGGCGCAAACGTTCAAAATATCCGCTTGGCCGACCATAATACTCGACACCAACACCCATAAGAGAGAGCGGTGAAATCTTAAGCAGCTCTGCCATCCGCTTGACAGTATCAAGCTTAATGACATCGCCTTTCTCATACCGATACAGCGCTGCACGTGACACTCCAAGCCTCGACGCGATCTCCTCCGCTCGCAGTCCCGTCTCTAGTCGATAAGCTCTGAGTTGTTGCCCGATATCTGCAAAGCGCATTGCCGCTCCATTCTCCCCGTGACTTATCAGTCTGTTCACACTGCGAGTAGCTACACCTCTACCGCATAAATAAGACACGGGGCGTTAATAAGACGTTAGGCGCAGCGAATCATTTCCGATTACCGCATTTATGTCAGCCTCCGATACGGCCTTCTGGTATCGGTCCAGCCAGCCAAGTCCCGCGACCGTGTCTCCCGCCGGGCGGTACTCGCAGCCGATCCAGCCTCCGTAGCCAAGCCGATCCACTTGGGCGAACACGAAATCCCATGCAATCTCGCCAGTCCCGGGCTCGTGCCGCCCCGGCACGTCAGCGCATTGCATGTGCGCGATGATCGGCATCAGCGCCTCCATGTGCATGGTGAGGTCGCCCTCGGCAATCTGGCAGTGGTAGAGATCGAACTGCAGCCCGACCCGGTCCGCCCCGAGCACCGCGACGATCCCCGCCACCTGCGTGGTCAGGTGGATCGCATAGCGCGGCATGTCGCGCTGGTTGATCGGCTCGAGCACTAGCTTCACCCCCGCTGCGTGCGTCTGCTCCGCCGCCCAGGCGACCCGGCTGAAATAGAGGTTGCCGGGCACGCCGGACTGCGCGTCGGCCGGCACGATCCCGCCCATGCAGTGCAGCAACGGCGAGCCCAACGCGTGGGCATAGTCGATCGCGCGCTTCACCCCTTCCTTGAACTCCGCCTCGCGGCCCGGCAGGCACGCAAGCCCGCGTTCGCCCGCCGCCCAGTCACCCGGCGGTATGTTGAACAGCGCCACCGTGAGCCCGGCATCGTCCAGCCGCCGCCGCAGCTCCGCCGCCTCGTACTCGTAAGGAAATAGGAACTCGACGGCCTTGAAGCCCGCCTTTCCGGCTGCGGCAAAGCGGTCCAGGAACGGCACCTCGTTGAACATCATCGACAAATTTGCACAGAATCGCGGCATTTCATCTCCCTCCTGCACGCCCCGGGCGCCGCGGTTGCGCGGCACGCCGTCGCACTTGTATGCAGCGCCTCCGATACAAGCGATCCGGGCACGCTGATAGGGGCACGATGACGGCCGAACGCATGTTGATGGGCCTGCTCGTCGCCGGTCTCGCCGTGGGTTGCGCGGTCGTGCTGCAACCGTTCTTCTCGGCGCTCCTATGGGCAAGCATCCTCGTGTTCACGACCTGGCCGGTTTGCCGGTGGCTGCGTGCCCGCCTCGGTCTCGGGCGCGCCGGGTCGGCCGCGGCGATGGTGTTGCTCACCGCCGTGCTGCTGGTGCTGCCGCTGGCCCTTGCCGCTCCGAGCGGGGCTGCCGATGTCGACGAACTCCGCGCTTCGCTGATGACGCTGCTCGATGGCGGCCTGCCCTCGGCGCCGCACTGGCTGTTCGAGGTGCCGCTCGCCGGGCCGACGCTGTCCACCTACTGGAACGAGTGGGCGGCCGACCTCAGCGCCGCCGTGAGCTTCTTCCGCCCGTATTTCGGGATCATCGCCGAACAGGGGCTGAGCCTGCTCCTCGGCATCGCGAACGGCATCCTTCAAGCCGTGCTGGCGCTCGTCATCGCTTATTTCTTCTGGGTCTCCGGCGACAGCCTCGCGCGTTTCCTGCAGGACGCGCTGCGCCGGATCGCGGGCGAGAAGGCGGACCGACTGATCATCGTCACCGGCGCGACGATCCGCGGCACGGTCTATGGCATCCTCGGGACGGCGATCGTGCAGGGCGTCCTCACGGCGTTCGGCCTATGGTTTGCCGGCGTGCCGCGGCCGATGCTGCTGGGGGCGGTCGCCGGCCTGCTTTCGGTGCTGCCGGTCGGGGCGCCGCTGGTGTGGATTCCGGCGGCCCTCTGGCTGTTGTCGAACGGCCATACGCTCAAAGGGCTCCTGCTGCTCGGCTACGGCGTGCTGTTCATCTCGGGCTCGGACAACGTGATCCGTCCTTATTTCATCTCCCGCGGCGCGCAACTTCCCTTCCTGCTGACCATTTTGGGCGTGCTCGGCGGCGCACTCGCCTTCGGGCTGCTCGGGCTGTTCCTCGGACCGGTCCTGCTCGGCATCGGCTTCACCCTCGCCGCCGAGTTCGCGCACAATCCTATCCCGCTTGGCGCGACCGAGGACTC
>JAABUX010007463.1_pt1 | contig 12840 bp, 13 predicted proteins | sample 5561851 | NCBI WGS metagenome assembly JAABUX01 (sample SAMN10711883, study PRJNA513361) | rock metagenome | isolation source: Antarctica rocks | place: Antarctica: Victoria Land, Richard Nunatak red sandstone | collected 2016-01-03 | reverse complement strand
GCGATCCGCAGCTATATCGCTGACGCGAACCAAAACTCGAAGCCCTTTGTCTGGACCAAGTCCGCCAATGACATCCTCGCCAGCATCCAACGCTTCTGCCAGCAAACTTCCAACTCAGGCCACTAGGCGAGTTCGCGCACTCGCCGCTCGACTTGCGGCGCTGGGTGGAGCTTCGGAATGAGGCAGGCTGGCAAAGGCGAGGTATACGGCCCGCTCCGGTCTGGCGGCGATGGCGGCGGATCTTCCGGACGGTCGCGCCCGTCATCGTCGCGATCCAGGCGCCTGAGGGCGATGAGCTCCCCTACGGCAAACAGCAGCGGCGCCCCGAATGTCAGCACCCCACTCAGACCGATCAACATACCCGGCGACATATTTGCCCTCCCGCCTAGTTTGCCACCTTCGGCCGTTCCACCCCACCGCCAAGGGGGGCCAGGCCACGTGATTGCAGGCACCGCAGCATCGCATCCGCCTTGGCAAGCTTCAGGTCTTGCTGATGCTCGTTCATGAAATACTGGCTTCCGGCGCCTATCTCAATCAATTCCTTCACCGCCGGATCGTTATAGACACCCTCCTGGCACGCCGCGGCCTCGGGTGATAGCGGGGTTGACGGCGTGGCGGCGCAGGCCGTGCATGCCAGCAGCAGCGCCCAGGACAGATGCCTCATGCCGCCATCCAGTCCTCGATGAGCCGGCGCGCGATGCTGTCTTGCCGCGGCAGCAGGAAGCCGTGGTCCTTGGGCGCGCGCATCTCGGCCCGGGTGAACCAGCGCGCGTCGGTCAGCTCCTCCGGGTCGATCACGATCTCCTCGGTCAAGCCCTCGGCGTAGAAGCCGAGCATGATGCTGCCCGGGAACGGCCAAGGCTGGCTGCTGTGATAGTGTACCTGGCCGACGATCACGCCGCTTTCCTCGGCCACCTCGCGCGCGACCGCTTCCTCCAAGCTTTCGCCGGGTTCGACGAAGCCGGCAAGGGTCGAATACATCTGCGACTTGGGAAACCGCTGGGAATGGCCGAGCAGGGCGCGGTCGCCCGATGTCACGAGCATGATGACCGCCGGATCGGTGCGCGGGAAATGGTGCGTCTGGCAGCCGGTGCAGGCCATGACGTGCCCGGCGCTCTGAGGTTCGCACGACGCGCCGCACAGGCCGCAGAAGCGGTGCCGGGCGCGCCAGTGCATCAGCCCGCGAGCGTGCGCCAGAATAGCCGCATCCGTTGCCCTCATGCCGGCGCCAACCATGCGGAGGTCGGTGAACGCAGCGCCATCAATAAGCGGGTCCGGCGTTTCCAGGGCGCTCAAATCCACCGTGAACACGGCTCGGCCCTCTTCCAGTCCAAGGAACGCCCAGGGCAGGTCGGTGTCACGCAGTGGATTGGCGTCGCTTCCGCTTAGGAATACGGCGTCCGGCGCCCCGCTCACCGCTTCCCGCAGCAGGTTGCGGGCGCGCCAAACGGGCACGAACACACTGGAAGGATCGGCCCGCATTCCGGCGATCCAGGAGCCATCGTTGCGCCGGACGCCGGCTCGGTCGAGAGGGTTGCCGGTATAGGCGTTAGGCCGGCTTGGACGGATGGGGAACATGCGGCGCGGAAATTGGCATGGGAGCGTGGAAGCGGCAACCTACCGGTTGAAGCGGCGCTAGCAAGGTTGGCGCTACCAAGGTTAGGGCCTCGGACGCCCCGAACCGAAGGAGCTGCGATTGACGTTCGACCGCGACCTCGACTGCATCGCCGGACCAGGCGAGCCCAGCTTGCCGGTGCATGCCGTCCGTCCCAGCGACCTTGAGGCTTTTCTCGCCGCACATTCCGAGTATGACGCTTTCGTCCGGCAAAGCGGATTTGCCGCGGAGGCGGGCGCGATCTTGCTGTTGCCGGGTGCGGCTGGCCTTGCGGGCGCGGTGTTCGGGCTGGGTGCGGAGGCCGGTCCGCATATCTTCGGCGCGTTGCCATTCGGGCTCCCGCCTGGCGCCTGGCGGCTGGCGCAGGGCGAGTTCGCCATGGCCGACGCAGTGCTCGGGTTCTGCCTGGGCGCTTACAGCTTCAACGCTTTCAAAGCGCCCCCACGTGCCCCCGCACGCCTCGCGGTGGATGGGCACGCGCACTCGCTTGATGCTGTGCGCGCCATCTGGCTGGCTCGCGACCTCGTCAATACGCCCGCCAGCCATCTGGCGCCGCACGATCTCGCGGCGGTCGCGACCCAAGTGGGCGCAACGTTCGGCGCCGCATGCGAGGTCGTGACGGGCGCCGCCCTGGAGCGGGGCTACCCGGCACTGGCCGCCGTGGGCGCCGGGTCGGAACGGCCGCCGGCAGTGGCTCTGCTGACGTGGCGCGGCACCGGGGCCGGCGACGACGCCCCGCTCGTGTCGCTGTGCGGAAAAGGCGTGGTGTTCGACACTGGCGGTTACGACCTGAAGCCCTCGGCCGGTATGCTACGGATGAAAAAAGACATGGGCGGAGCAGCCATGATGCTTGGCCTGGCGCGCATGATCATGGCGGTCGACCTCCCGGTGCGATTGGAACTGCGCCTTGGCTGCGTCGAGAACAGCGTGTCCGGCCGGGCCATGCGTCCGCTCGACGTGCTTGCGACCCGACTCGGCATCACGGTGGAGGTGGGCAACACCGATGCGGAAGGACGCCTCGTGCTCTGCGACCTTCTGGCCCATGCCTGCGAAAGCTCGCCGGACATCCTGATGGACGCGGCGACGCTTACCGGGGCCGCACGGGTTGCCCTTGGACCGGACGTGGCTGTGGTTTTCAGCAATGACGAGGCGTGTGCGGCGCGGGTGCTGGAAGCATCCGAGCTTTGTCACGATCCAACGTGGCGGCTGCCGCTCTGGCACGGCTACGACGGATGGCTGGCTAGTTCCGTTGCTGACATCAGCAATGTTTCCAGCAAACCCGGTGCTGGCGCGATAACCGCCGCCCTGTTTCTGCAACGTTTCGTTCGAAGCGGTATTGCCTGGGTTCATTTCGACATTTACGCCTGGAACGATCGAACGACTCCGGGGCGTCCTGAGGGTGGCGAAGCAACCGGGCTGCGCGCTGCCTTCTTAACAATTTGCAAACTATTTAACGTTGGGCAACCGGAAAATGCCAAGTGAGTAACATATTTGGCATCCAACGCATTCCATTTGCTTGAGTTATGGACCTACACCGCCGCCGTGTGGGAAGTTGAAACGTCATGCAAGCGTCGTTGTCGTTTATTTGTTGACGAGGTTGCGCCGGCTTAGGCCGCCGCTTTGATAAGGATTGATCCAATGGCAAATTCATCCTCCGTCGAGCATCTCGTCGGAATTCTCCGAGACACCGTGGTGGCCCTGGTGCGCCGAGACGGTCCCGATCTCTCGGCGCGTCAGCTTGGAGTGTTCCTGACATGCTACTTGCAGGACGGGGCTCACACCGTGCGCGGGCTGGCAGCGGAACTCAACGTGTCGAAACCTGCGATCACCCGCGCGCTCGACCGGCTTGGCGAGCTCGATCTGGCGCGTCGCAAGGTCGATCCCCTGGACCGTCGCAGCGTCCTCGTGCAGCGGACCTTGAAGGGCGCCGCGTTCCTGCGGGACATGCGGAGCATCATGGGCGAGGCTCACGGGACGGCACGCAAGCCAGCATCGGCAGGCACCGGGACCGAGGGTGGGCGCAAGAGCGCGAATGGCTGATTGACCGCTTGACAATCCCGCCTCGCAAGCGGACGGTTGACGCTTCCAAGGGGAGCCCCGCGTGAGGGGCTGAGAGTTCGCCCGCCGCTTATGGCCGCGCGAAGACCCTGTCGAACCTGATCCGGATCATGCCGGCGTAGGGATGGAAGCGTCGCCCGGGATCGAGCCACGCTTTTCCCTTCGAAACACAAGGGAGGCGCGTCGTTGACCTATCAGCAAAAGCCCAGCGCGGTCACCACCGGCGCTATCGCCGGCTCGCGAAAAGTGTATTCGAGCCCGGTCGATCATCCGTCGATTGCCGTGCCGTTTCGGGAAGTGGCGCTCGACCGCTCGGCGACTGAGCCGCCGGTGCGGTTGTACGACACCTCCGGCCCCTACACCGACAGCGCGGCGGTGATCGATCTCGCCGCTGGTCTTCCTGCCGTGCGCGCGCCTTGGCTGGCGGCTCGCAGTTTCACCGAGGCGACGCCGCGAGACGTCAAGCCAGAGGATAACGGCTACGCTCCAGCGGATCGCTTGGTGCCGCACTGCCCGGCGCCGCTCGCCATGCGCGTCGGCCAGTCCGGCCGCTCGGTGACGCAGATGGAGTTTGCGCGCGCGGGGGTCGTCACCGAGGAAATGATCTACGTTGCGCACCGCGAGAATATCGGGCGTGCGGCGATGGCGGAGGGCGCCGAAGCCCGGCGGGCCGATGGCGAGGATTTCGGCGCGTCGATCCCTGCCTTCGTCACGCCCGAGTTCGTCCGCAGCGAGGTCGCGTCCGGGCGCGCCATCATCCCGGCCAACATCAACCACCCGGAGTTGGAGCCGACGGTCCTCGGCCGCAACTTCCTGGTCAAGATCAACGCCAACATCGGCAATTCCGCCGTGACCTCCTCGGCGGCCGACGAGGTGGAGAAGTTGGTCTGGGCGATCCGCTGGGGTGCCGACACGGTGATGGACCTGTCCACCGGGCGCAACATCCACAACATCCGCGGCTGGATCATGCGCAACAGCCCCGTCCCGATCGGGACCGTGCCGATCTACCAGGCGCTGGAGAAGGTCGGCGGGGACGCGGACAAGCTGGACTGGGAAGTCTATCGCGACACCCTGATCGAGCAGGCCGAGCAGGGCGTGGACTACTTCACCATCCACGCCGGCGTCCGCTTGCACTACGTCCCGCTGACGGCCAAGCGGGTGACGGGCATCGTCTCCCGCGGCGGCTCGATCATGGCGCGGTGGTGCCTGGCGCATCACAAGGAAAGCTTCTTGTACGAGCGCTTCGACGAGATTTGCGACATCATGCAGAAATACGACGTGTCGTTCAGCCTGGGCGACGGGCTGCGTCCCGGGTCGATCGCCGACGCCAACGACGCCGCGCAGTTCGCCGAGCTGGACACTTTGGGCGAGCTGACCAAGATCGCCTGGGCCAAGGGCTGCCAGGTCATGATCGAGGGACCTGGCCACGTGCCCATGCACAAGATCAAGGTGAACATGGAGAAGCAGCTCGCCACCTGCGGCGAGGCGCCGTTCTACACGCTCGGACCGCTGACCACCGACATCGCGCCGGGCTACGACCACATCACCTCGGCCATCGGCGCGGCCATGATCGGCTGGTTCGGCACGTCGGTGCTCTGCTACGTCACGCCGAAGGAGCATCTCGGCCTGCCCAACCGTGACGACGTGAAGACCGGCGTGATCACCTACCGGATTGCCGCCCATGCTGCCGACCTCGCGAAGGGGCACCCGGCGGCCCAGCTCCGCGACGACGCCATCAGCCGCGCCCGGTTCGAGTTCCGCTGGGAGGACCAGTTCAACCTCGGGCTCGACCCCGACACGGCGCGCAAGTTCCACGACGAAACGCTGCCCAAGGAGGCGCACAAGGTCGCGCATTTCTGCTCCATGTGCGGCCCGAAATTCTGCTCGATGAAGATCAGCCAAGATATCCGCGCCGAGGCCGAGCGCCTGGCCGGGCTGGAGGCGAAAAGCGAGGAATTCCTTGGCAACGGTTCCACGCTCTATGTGCCCGAGCCGACGCTTCGGGCGCCGAGCCCCGCGGCGGAGTGAGCGACCCCCGCGCGGCGCTGGAAGCCATCGGCGCCCTGCCGGACTCAGAGCTCGATCTGGCGGACGCCGCCCTGCAACTCGCACGGGTGGATTGCCCGGACGCTGACTGGCTCGCCGTGCGCGATCACCTGTCTGGCCTCGCACGGGAGTCGGTCAGCCTGGCAATCGACATCGACCCGCATGACCTGCCCGCGCAGGCCGGTGCGCTCGCCGGGTTGCTGGCAGGCCGGCACGGATACGCCGGGGACACCGAGTCCTACGACGATGTTGCCAACGCCAACCTGATCCGAGTGGTGGAGCGGCGGCGAGGGCTGCCGGTGACTTTAGGAATTTTATGGCTGCACTGTGCGCGGGCTGCCGGATGGCAGGCGTATGGTATCAACTTCCCGGGACATTTCCTGATCGGCCTGTCTGCCGGCGGCGGGCAAATCGTGCTGAATGTGTTTGCCGGCGGCGAACCGATGGACGCCCGGGACTTACGCGCCCTGGTCAAGCGGGTGGAGGGTCCCAAAGCTGAACTCCATCCGGACCTGATAGAACCGATGGCCGATCGGGCGGTTTTGCTTCGGCTGCAATACAACATCAGCCAACGAAGAACTACCGCCGGTGATATTGCAGGAGCTTTGTCGTGCACCGAAGACATGCTGCGGATCGCACCCGACATTGCATCGATTTGGCGCGATGCAGCCATCCTGAACCAGCATCTTGATCAAGTCGGAGCAGCCTTGCGCTGCTTCGGGAAATGCCTCGACTTGGTGCCGGAAGGCGAGGCCGCCGATCGCGTGCGAAGCGCCATGACGGAGCTTCGCACGCGGCTGAACTAAGCCTTACAGGGCGGTACGACCGCCGATGCGGGTGCGCTCGGCTGTCATCTCCTCCGCCGTCAACGTCCCTCGGTTGGCGTCGAAGCCGGCCCAATCGGAGGTGGCGCGATAATCGGCGCCGCGCGCGTTGACGTCGACAGGACCGTGGCCATTCAGGATGCCCTCAGCCTCGGCGACCCGGCTTTCTTCCGCTCGCACCGTCACGAGGCTGCCGCCGCGGCGGACACCTTCAGTATAGACCTGGGCGTGCTCCTCGGGAATACCGGCGCCGGTCAGCGAGCCCAGCAAGCCGCCGGCCGCAGCGCCGACGCCGGCGCCGGTCAGGGTAGCGATCAGCCATCCCGCCGCGACAATGGGTCCAACCCCAGGAATGGCCAACGCGCCGATGCCTGCGAGCAGGCCGGCGCCGCCGCCAATGATGGTGCCGATCGAGGCGCCCGTGCCGGTTCCAGCCGCCGCGTGATCGGCCCGGTCGCCGGGAACGCCCGCCGTGGTCGCGTCCCCGGTGGTGCTGCCGGTGGTCGTGCCGGTCGCGCCTTGGTTGGCAACCAGGCTGACGTCGTTATGCGAGAAACCAGCGGCCTCCAGCGCGGTGACCGCCGCGGTCGCGTCCTCATATCGGTCGAACATATGGGCAATGGTGCGTGTAGCCATGTCAATCATCTCCTGATTCATATTGACCGTGATCGATCACGGCGAAGCTCACTTGCTGACGACGTTGCCTTGGTAGTCGAGCGCGACGGGAACCGCCTGGCCGCCCTTCATGGCATGGCCGCGCCAGATGCCCTGGTCGTCCTTTCTAAGGTCTTTCACGTCGGAGTAGCCGCCAGCCTGGATGCGGCTGCTTGCCTCGCCTTCGGTGAAGCTGTTGCGCCCCGGCACAGGCGCCGCGGCCGTGCGCGAATCAGGGTTGTTGGTTTGGACGGCCGATGGGCTCGGCGACGAGGTCGACGAAGGGGTTTGGTTGGCCGTGGCCGCTGGAGTCTGCGAGCCCGACGGCGTCGTCTGGGTGGCAGGAGGCGGGGAGAGCGTGGTCTTGGCAGGCGGAGTCTGGGCGAATGCCGCGGCGGACAGCATGGCAGCTAGCAGCGTAGCAGGTAGCAGCGAAATCTTCATCTTAGGCCTCCATTTAGATATGGCTCGCTAACGAGCGGATGCTGCAACCGTTCCCTGGCGTCTATCGCAGCCCGTGTCGCGACTGACATCGGCAACCCTGCCAATCCCGGGTCGATCTGCTATGGACGGCCGAAGACTGGAGCAAGGGGACAACATGGCAGTTCCGTTGAAGGTTGCGGTCCAGATGGACCCGATCGAGACGATCAACATCGACGGCGACAGCACCTTCGCCCTGATGCTGGAAGCCCAACGCCGCGGCCATGCCCTGTGGCACTACGAAGTGCGGCACATGAGCCTGCGCGAAGGCAAGGCCGCCCCTGGCGCACGCCCGGCGGAGCGCCTCACCACGCTCGCCCGCCCTGTCACGGTCGAGCGCCTCCGCGGCGCCCATCATCGGTTCGGCCCGCAAGCCATGCTCGACCTCAGCACGATGGACGTCGTCCTGATGCGGCAGGACCCACCGTTCGACATGGCCTACATCACCGCCACCCACATGCTCGAGCACATCCATCCCGCGACCCTGGTGGTGAACGACCCGGCCAGCGTGCGGGACGCGCCCGAGAAGCTGCTGGTGACCCACTTCCCCGACCTCATGCCGCCAACGCTGATCACCTGGGATTTGGATGCCATCCGCAGCTTCCGGGCCGAGCACCACGACATCATCGTCAAGCCGCTGTTCGGCAACGGCGGCGCCGGCGTGTTCCGCATCCGGGAGGACGACGAGAACCTGGCCTCGCTGTTGGAAATGCACTTCGCCCGTTCGCGGGAGCCGCTGATGATCCAGCGCTACGAGCCGGCGGTGCGGCAGGGCGATAAGCGCGTCATCCTGGTGGACGGGGAGCCGATGGGGGCGATCAACCGCGTTCCGGCGCACGGCGAGGCGCGCAGCAACATGCATGTCGGTGGGCGGGCGGAGCAGGCCGGGCTGACCCCGCGCGACCGGGAGATCTGCGCCCGCATCGGCCCCATGCTGCGGGAGCGCGGCCTGCTGTTCGTCGGCATCGACGTGATCGGCGACTGGCTGACGGAGATCAACGTCACCTCGCCGACTGGCCTGCAGGAGATCGCTCGCTTCGGCGGTCACGACCTTTCCGCGGCGATCTGGGACCGGATCGAGGCCAAAGTGACCATGGCCCGCTAGGTTCATTCGATGAGGTGACGCCGAGCGTAGGGGCGCTTGCCAAGCCCTTCGAAGTTGTGGAACTCGCGGCGCGGGTTCGGGCGCTGCTCCGGCGTTCCATCGAGATGGCGCCGGTCGACCTCACCTCGGCAACCTGGCCTGCCAGCCTGATGCTCATACCGCGATCGTCGCCTCGACCGAGCATGCATTGCCGTGACGAAAGGCGAGCATGTTGGAGCAGCGGCTTCGCAACGTCGGCCGGCAGCGGGATGTCGAAACCCGCGCCTTGAGGCAGGCCGAGCAGGGAATGGAACCTCGCCGTGAGAACGTTCAGATCCGGATGCAACAAACCATAATTTCTGCCTTTTTACCGGAAAAGCGTGTACTGGAGGGCGACCGTTCTAGCTGCCTCCTATTCGCCTGAACACGGCCAGCGTTCATCAGCTGCGATGGAGACCTAAGACGCCCAGTCATCGACAGCAGCCCAGCCATTCTGGCATTCACCTGCCGACGGTCGCCGCCTCGGATTGTTCCCGGGAGCCGATTCAAACACCAGGCACGATCCAGCCGCATGGGGCGTTCCTCGCGGTTGATCCATCATCCAGCGACTTGCCGATCGTTGCCGCGTCCCGCAACGCGCCGGAGTTGCTGGGGGCTACTCTCGCGGCGCAAGGGCTTACTGGGCGCAGCATCAGGGATGTTCTGGGAAAGGCGTTTGCCGAAGCCGCGCGACAGCGTTTTTTGAGCGGAAAGCTGCGCGGGGAGGCGCCTTGGCAGTTCACGCTCAAACTGGCCGACCAGTCGCCGGCCTTGGATGTCGCCGTGCACACCGTGGCTGGCTTGATCCATTTCGAGCTAGAGCGGGCGGGTTTGCGCGACGAGGCGGACGCGCTCGACTCGCTACGCCAGCTGCAGGAAGCCATCTTCGACCTCCGTGAAACGAAGGGCGAGCTTGAAGTCTTGGCCCGCGTCACGGCACGCGGCGTGCGCCTCCTGACCGGGTATGAAAGGGTGCTGATTTATCGCTTCGACATCGATTGGCATGGCCAGGCGATCGCCGAGGACAAGGTCGCAGACTGGGAACAATCTCTGGAAAACCTGCATTTTCCGGCTGACGACATTCCGGCGCAAGCCCGTGAACTTTACCGGCGCAGCCCAATTCGCTGGGTTCCAAACCGCGACGCCAATCCGGTGCCGCTCGACATCGACCCGGCCTGGGCGGGCAATGGGCCGCCGCACGCCATTGACCTATCGTTCGCGCGGTTGCGGAGCCTATCGCCGGTGCACCTGCAGTACCACCGCAACATGGGCGTCAATGGCTCCATGTCGCTGTCCATCTTTCCTGCACGAGGAACAATTATGGGGCCTGATGGTCTGCCATCACCGGCAGCCGCATCACCCGTCTCCCGGCCAGCGGGCGGCAGCGGCGGCGCTGACTGACGCCTTCGCGTTGCGCCTGGGCCCGGCCGAGCGCAGCGACACGGATCATGCCCGCCGAGAGGACCTCGTCCGCCTGTCCGCCCTGCTGGCCCAGATGGCTGGGGCGGAAATGGTCGCCGCCGCGCTTACCACCGGCAACGTCACCATCTGCGGGCTGTTCGCGTCCACCGGAGCCGCCGTTCTCTATGATGGCGCCGTCTCGCTGCTGGGAAACACACCGCCCGAGGCCGACGTGCGAGCCCTCGCCCAGTGGCTGGAAACGCAGAAGGGCGCGGGCAACTTGTTCCAAACCGACAACCTGGCCGCTGCGTATCCACGGTGGGAGCGGCACGCCGCCATTGCCAGTGGCGTGCTCGGGGTGTTCCTGTCCGACGATCGCGCCGACGTGCTGCTGTGGTTCAGGCCGGAAGAGCCGCAACTCGTGAGTTGGGGCGGGAGGCCGCACCAGGGAGGGGACGGAAGCCTGGCTGTCCTGCCCCGGCTGTCGTTCGAGCGGTGGGTCGAGACGCGGCATGGGGTCGCGAAGCCCTGGGCCGAGTGGGAACTGGAGATGGCCGAGTCGCTCCGGCACGGCATCACCGAGGTGATGGTGCGCGGCCTGCGCCGGATCGCCGAGCTGCACGACAAGTTGCGCCAGAGCCAAAAGATGGAAGCGGTCGGGCAATTGACGGGAGGGCTTGCCCATGACTTCAACAATTTGCTGACCGGGATCATCGGCAGCCTCGACTTGATGCGGACCCGCATGAGTCAAGGACGTTTGGGTGAGCTGGACCGCTATCTCGACGCCGCCACGACATCGGCGAACCGGTCCGCCTCGCTGATCCGCCGCCTGCTGGCGTTTTCGCGGCAACAGGCGCTTGACAGCAAAACCGTCGACGTCAACCAGCTCACGATCTCGATGGAGGAGCTGATCCGTCGCACCGTCGGCCCCGCTATCCACGTGGAGACGGCGGTGCAAGGAAACTTGTGGAAGGCGCGCTGCGACGAGAACCAGCTTGAGAACGCTTTGCTCAACCTCGCGATCAATGCCCGGGACTCGATGCCGGAAGGCGGGCGCCTGACCATTGAAGCCGTAAACGTCCGTCTCGATGACGCCTATGCCAGCCATCATCCCGGCATGACCGCCGGCCAATACGTCGCGGTGTCGGTGACCGACACGGGCACCGGCATGACACCTGAGGTGGTCGCCCGCGTGTTCGAGCCGTTCTTCACGACCAAGCCGTTTGGCCAGGGCACCGGCTTGGGGTTGTCGATGGTGTACGCCTTTACCCAGCAGTCGAACGGTTCCATTCGCATCGACAGTGAGCCGGGACGGGGGACCACCGTTCGCCTGTATCTGCCACGCGACCTGGCAAAGCCCAAGGCGGTTTCCGGCGAACCCGAGAGTCTGCCGGAGCTTACCGTCAGATCCGGCGAAACGGTGGTGGTCGTGGACGATGAGCCGGTCGTGCGCATGCTGATCGGCGACATACTGCGGGACCTCGGCTACCGCGTGATCGAGGCGGCCGATAGCGCCGAAGGGCTGCGTGTCCTGCAGTCGAGCCAGCGGGTCGATCTTCTGGTCAGTGATGTCGGGCTGCCGGGCGGCATGAACGGCCGGCAGCTTGCCGACGCCGCATGGGTTCACCGGCCCCGGCTGAAGGTGTTGTTCACGACCGGGTACGCCGAAAGCGCCGTGCTCGGCAACGGCGTGCTGGAACCGGACATGCCGGTCATGACCAAGCCTTTCGCCATGGACGCTTTAGCCGCAAAAATTCGCGCGATGATATGACCGGTGAGGTCCGGCAGAGCGGCACAACGCTTGCGTATCTCCGGACGGCGACGCGCCCGGCCCATGACAGCCTCGAAGGCGCGCTGGGCTTGTCTGGACGAAGGACTCGATCTGAGCGGCTACACGCAGGTGCTCGGGCGTTTCTACGGCTTCTGGCGCGAATGGGAGCCGCATGTGGCGGCCCTGCTCCAGGACGAAACGTTCCTGGAGCCCCGGCGTCGCCTGCATCTGCTCGCCGCCGACCTGGCGGCGGTCGGTTGCTCCCTGCAGGCGGTGGCCGCGCTGCCGCGATGCCCGCTTCCCACGTTGCGGGATGCGGTCGAGGCGTTCGGCTCGCTCTATGTCATGGAGGGCTCGACCTTGGGCGGCCGGGTGATCGAGCGCAATGTCGGCCGCTGCCTGGGTCTGGACGGGCGATCTGGCTGCAGCTACTTCGCAGGTCATGGGAACGCCACCGGTGCGATGTGGCGCGCGTTCCTGCAGCGGCTGGATGCACGGCCCGCCGCCGATGCGGAGCGGATCGCCGCCGGCGCTTGCGCGACCTTCGAGCGCCTGGGATGGTGGCTGCCCCGGCGTTGAGCGCCGCCCCCGTCACACCGGACGGCCGCTACTTCGTCGTGCGTGGCCGGCTGTGGCGATGCACCGATCCCGCCCTGGACATGCAGGCCCGAACCGCGCTCACGAGCGAGCTGATGTCCGCCCGGCGGGCGAAACAGGCGGCGATGCGGCTCGGCGACCGGGCGGCGCGTGAGGCGGCACGGATGCGCGTGGATGCGGCGAAGCGGGCTCTCGGCGAGCGCGGGCCGGTGTGGTGGACGGATGGCGCGCCCGACTACAACCGGCACATGGCGCGCAACACGCCGTATGC
>JAABUX010007462.1_pt1 | contig 12842 bp, 13 predicted proteins | sample 5561851 | NCBI WGS metagenome assembly JAABUX01 (sample SAMN10711883, study PRJNA513361) | rock metagenome | isolation source: Antarctica rocks | place: Antarctica: Victoria Land, Richard Nunatak red sandstone | collected 2016-01-03 | reverse complement strand
CTGATGGTGGACGAAGAGATCGCGTCGCTGAGCCAGCTCCAGACGCGCCCCAATGTGATGGTAGGCAGCCGATGACCGAAAACCCCACGACCCAATCGGCAGCCGAGATCAACTGGCCCGAAACCCGCGTCGTCGTTACCGGCGGTGCCGGGTTCCTCGGCTCGTTTGTCGTAGATAAGCTCAAAGAGCGCGGCTGCCGGACGGTTGTGGTCCCGCGCTCGGCGGAGTACGACCTGCGCGACCGAGACGACATCGTGCGGCTGTACGAAGACGCCAGGCCCGATATTGTCCTGCACCTCGCGGCAGTCGTCGGCGGAATCGGCGCAAACCAGGGCAATCCGGGCCGGTTCTTTTACGACAACGCGATTATGGGCATCCAGCTCATTGAATATGCCCGGCAAATGGGCGTCCAGAAGTTCGTCGCCACGGGAACAATCTGCGCGTATCCGAAGTTTACCCCGATCCCGTTTCACGAAGACGCGCTATGGAACGGCTATCCGGAGGAAACCAACGCGCCCTACGGCCTGGCAAAGAAAATGATGCTGGTCCAAACCCAGTCCTACCGCCAGCAGTACGGCTTCAACGGCATCTACTTGCTGCCGGTCAATCTTTACGGCCCGCGCGACAACTTTGACCTGAACACGTCGCACGTCATCCCGGCGCTGATCCGAAAATGCGCCGAGGCCAAGAAAGCAGGCCGCGCCGAGATTGTCCTATGGGGCGACGGCACCCCGACCCGCGAGTTTCTCTATGTGGAAGACGCCGCCGAGGGCCTCCTGCTGGCGGCGGAGAGCTACAACGGAGACCAGCCGGTCAATCTCGGCACGGGCGAGGAGATTCGTATTCGTGACCTGGCCACGGTGATTGCGGAGGAAGTCGGCTTCACCGGCGCGATTGTCTGGGACACCACCAAGCCCAACGGTCAGCCGCGCCGCTGCCTGGACGTCACGCGGGCCAAAGAATTGTTCGGCTTCGAGGCGGAGAACACGCTCCGCCAGGGCATCGCCAAGACCGTCGCCTGGTTCCATCAGCACGACACGGAGCTGCGCGAAGTCGTCTTCGCCTAACCCGTCCCCTACCCCAATTCCTCTACTTCAATTTCACCAGCCCGAACTTCTCATATTTGCGCGGCTCGGTTCGGGTTCGCAAATAGCACAGAACCGTATTCAGGCTTTCCAGCCGCCGAAGTTCCCAGGCAGGAACGGTTGGAGATGTCACCCATTCCGGGAAATGCCACAGCCGCAGCCCCCACAGGGCGATGAAGGCACGCGCAAGCCTCACGAGTGGATAACGCGGATCGGAATGTGACCAATGCCGGGTCATGTAAGCGTTGGTTTCCGCGCGCCGCAGAGCGATGACGGCGAACGATTTACGGCTCAGCCGGGACTCCTGCAGATGGTGTTCCGCAACCGTGTCCAGCGCCATGCCGACGCGGTACCCCGCTTTTTCAAGCTGATACGAAAAGAGCGAGTCCATGCCTTGCCTGACTTCCACGTCGAACTTGGGGACCCGTTCTAAAACGCGCCGGGAGAACGCCATGCTCGCCCCGATCATCGGAGTTGCTGCTCCTTCCGGCAGATACTCTGTTGACGCCAGCCAGCCGACATGCTCAGGCTTGATCCAGGGGCGGGCAAGATGCGGCCCCATCTTGATGCCGCCCGCGACGGCGTCCGCTGCGCCGGACACAATCGGGCCGCACATGCCTTCCAGCCAGTCCGCCGGCGGGCGCACGTCGTCATCGGTATACAGCAGAATCTCCCCGGAAGTCGCCGCCGCGCCGGCATTGTAGGCATACGCAAGGCCGCGCTGAGGTTCCAGCAGATAATGCAGCGGCATGTTGCTCAGGGGAAAAGAGCGCACCATCTCGGCAGTGCTATCGGTAGACGCATTGTCTACGACAGTCAGGTCACACTGATACTTAGCAGGAATGGACAGGCGTCCAATCGCCTCCAGTGTCTGCCGCAGATGCTCCGCGCGGTCGCAGGAACAGATAACAATGGAAACGTGAATGCGAGTGTTCAGGATAGAAGTGTTCAGGATAGAAGTGTTCATTTGGAGGCAGGTACCTCGGAAAGCGAGGCGTGGGCGTCCCCTGCCCCGCTGTCGATCATTCGGTCCAGCGCGTCCAGCACGTCGGGGTGAACGTCTGCGTCGAACTTGCGGGCAAAGTGCGTGGGCGACGCTTGCAGGGCGTTTAGGTCGTCCAAAGTCAACTGCTTGGGGTGGTACACGTTTTCGATCCACTCCAAATAGAGCCAGTTGTCGGAGTGGATTTTCAGGTCAGGGGCGTTGTAGACGACAGTCTGGAAGTAAGACTCATCCGAGAACTCAATGCCCTGGTAGTACCGTTCCAGCGCGGCGGCGTCCGGCGTCTTTTGGAATGCGATAATATATTCGGCGGCACGGCGGCCCACTGTGAACCACTGGCTGCCCGCGAAGCAGCGCAGGCCGTCGTGGTACGGCAGCAGGCGGCGCTCCAAAAAAGACGGCAGGCGGAAGCGGCGCAGGCGCGGGCGCAGGCGCTTATCAAGCGAAGGGTACGCCACTTCTTTGATGCAGTAGCGGCGAAAGTACAGCTTTTGCTGCGGGGTATGCAGTGCCTGCAGGCTAAGGTCCATGCCGTCGAAGTGGGCGTCGTAGCCGCCGGCGTTCAGGTTCGCTAGTATCTGCGCTGCCGGCTTGGTCGGGTAGCAGGAGCCGCTCAGCGTGACGCACCAGTCGGGGGAGTCGGGGCGGCGGTACATCTGCTCCAATGCCCGAAGCATGGCTTCCACCAGGCTGAACTCGCCCCATTTGGTCTCAACATGCGGCTGCACGAATTCGACATTGCCGGGCAGAAAACCGTCCGGCAGCGGGCACTTGCCGAAGTCGTGATGGCAGACGATGGGCGGATGGCCGAACATCGAGTTCAGCCGCTCCACCAGACGCAAAATCTGGTGCAGCTTATTATGGGTCAGCAGGACAAATCCAATTTGGCTCACCGGCTTCTTCTCCATTCAAAGCACTGCGCCGACTTGGACACTTGCGCTCTTGTCAGCACTTGCGCCGCCGTCAATAATCTGCTTCCCATCAATGATCAGGTCGAGCGCATCCAGCACGTCGGGGTGAACGTCAAGATCAAACTTGCGGGCAAAGTGCGTAGGTGACGCTTGAAGAGCGTCCAGATCGTCTAACGTTAACTGCTTCGGGTGAAAGGTCTTTTCCGACCAGTCTGTGTACAGCCAGTTGTCGGAATGTACCTTGAGTTCGGGAGCGCTGTAAACAATGGTGTGGAAGTAGGACTCTTCGGGACAAAACAAGCCGTCATAATGCTTAGTCAAGGCAGCGGCTTTTTGCGTTTTCTGGAACTGAATGATGTACTCAGAGGCACGGCGACTCAGGCTGAACCAGTTGCTGCCGGCAAAAGGCCGCATCCCGTTACGGAACGGCAGCAGGCGATTCTCCAAAAAGTAAGGCAGGCGGAAACGGCGCATCCTCGGGCGCAGGCGCTTGTCCAGGGACCGGAACGTGTATTCAATGGTGCAGTAGCGACTATAATAATATCGATGCAGCTCCGTTTCGAGCGCGTCCCGGTGCAGATTCAAGCCGTTGAAATGCGCGTCGTAGCCGCCGGAATTTAGGTTCGCTAGTATCTGCGCCGCCGGCTTGGTCGGGTAGCAGGAACCGCTGATGATCATGCACCAGTCCGGAGAATCAGGGCGACGGTATAATTCTTCCAGGCCAAGCGCGGTTGCTTTGACGATGCTGAACGTCGCCCAAGCGGTATCAACATGCGGCCGCACGAAAGAGACATTATCGGGCAGGAATCCGTCTGGTATGGGACATTTGCCAAAGTCATGATGGCAGGCAATCGGGGGATTGCCGAACATTGAGTTCAGGCGGCGCACCAATCGCAGAGTTTGATGCGGCTTCATGTGAGTTAGCAGAACAAAACCAATCTGGCTCATCGAGAAGTCTCCTGGCTAAGAATATCCGTCATCTCAGTGTACCCGTCATGCCCTGCCCCGCAGGCGGCTGATTTGACGCCGAACCGGTCTCGGCGCAGTATCATGGAACAGTTTCAGCGCCGAACTGAAGTCTCTGAGAAGCACCCGGCTGAGTTTCCACAGCAGGGCGCAGGTGGAAACACAAAGGCCAATTTTGCCGGCTTTGACCGCAATCCGTATCTGGTCAATGACGCGGTGTCCCAGGTAACCGTACACGAACTGGTAAGCCGCCAGCTCCGTCCGCCGCCGCTTTTTCGGGTCTACGTCCCGCAGATGAATTTCGATGACCAGACATAAGTTGTCCAGCATTCGCTTGATCTGGCTGGAAGCATTGCCGAGATGGACCTGATAGAGAAGCGCCACGCGGTCTTCCATCAAGATGGGGCTGTTTTTGGCGATCCGAAAGTAGAGGTCCCAGTCATCCGCTCCCCAAATCTGCGCGTTCAGGCCATTCAGCCGCCGCAGCAGGCTGGTCCGCGCAAGGGTCTGGCCGGGGGAAACAAACGGATTATCCTGGAACAGCGCCTCGAACGCGACTTCAGCGAGAAAGGGTGTCCGGTTGAGACATCTTCCGGTGGCGGTATCCATTACTTCCGCCGGTCCCGCGACCATGTCAGCGTCGGGATGCTGCCGAAGCGCCACGACCTGCCATTCCAGCTTGTCCGGCGGCCATAGGTCGTCGTCGTCCAGCAGCGCGATGAACTCTCCCTGCGCTTCCGCCAGCCCCCGGTTGCGTGCCGCCCCCTGACCCTGATTTTCCTGCTCTATATAGCGGATGCGCCCGGCGTCCGCAAGCGGCCTCAGCTTTTCCGCCGTGTTGTCCGGCGAGCCGTCATTAATGACAACAACTTCGTAGTCCGTGAATGTCTGGGCAAACACCGAGTCCAAAGTCGCCAGCACAAAGCCGGCGTGCTTATAAGTCGGAATGATGACGGACACGGCAGGCATGATTATAACTCCTCGCCGCAGCTTTTGAGGTCGGAGTAGACCATCAGCCGGACCAGCTCAGGGAAACTGGTGCGCGGGGTCCACCCCAGCGCCGTTCGGATTTTAGACGGATCGCCGACAAGCTGAGTGGTCTCCGGCGGGCGCACAAACGCCGGGTCGGTCCGCACGTACTCCCGCCAGTCCAAATCCACGCATCCGAACGCAGCCGCAACAAACTCCTCTACGGAATGGGTTTCGCCGGTTGCGATCACATAATCGTCCGGGTGTTCCTGCTGAAGCATCAGCCACATCGCTTCCACATAGTCCCGCGCATAGCCCCAGTCCCGGCGGGCGTCCAGGCTGCCGAGATAAAGCTCCTGAGACAGGCCGCACTTGATGCGGGCTACTTCATGGGTAATCTTGCGCGTCACGAACTCCAGGCCGCGCCGCTCGCTTTCATGGTTGTACAAAATGCCGGAGCAGGCGTACATGCCGTAAAACTCCCGGTAGTTGACCGTCATCCAGTACGCATACATTTTTGCGACGCCGTAAGGCGAACGCGGGTGCAGCAGCGTCGTTTCTCGCTGCGGCACTTCCTGCGGCTTGCCGAACAGCTCGGACGACGACGCCTGGAAGAACCGAATGGCTGGGTTGACCTGCCGAATCGCCTCCAAAAGCCGGGTGACGCCCAGAGCGCTGAACTCGCCGGACTGCACCGGCTCTTTCCAGGACGCCGGCACGAACGAATGCGCGGCGAGATTATAAACCTCGTCCGGCTGGGCTTCTTCCAGCATCTGCACCAAAGAGATTTGGTCCAGCAAGTCGCCCGCCACGAGGTTGACCTGATCGCGCAGATGACTAATCCGGCTCAGACCATCGAAAGACAGGTTGCGAACCGTGCCGCAGACCGTATAGCCTTTAGAAAGAAGCAGCTCCGCCAGCAGGCAGCCGTCCTGCCCGGCAATGCCGGTGATAAGCGCCGTCCTGCGCGGCGTTTGAGTGTCAGTGTATGCCATAATTTAGACAAGCGCGGCTTATTTAGACAAGCGCGAGATGAGAAGTACGCGGCGAGCTTTTTTCTGAAAGTGTCTCAGAGAACGCTTTTTCCAGCCGGTCAATGGACGCCGGCAGAGACCAGCGCTCAGAGACCACGCGGTGGCCGTCTTGGCCGATCTGCGCGGCATAAGACGGAGCGCGGAGCAGACGCACCGCTGCCGCCCCCATTGCCTGCGGCGTGCTTTCTACCAGCAGGCCGTTGACGCCGTCCACCACCGTCTCGCGGACACCGCCTTCCGCCACGGCAACCACCGGCAGGCCGCACGCATTGCCTTCCAGCGGCGCGAACCCAAACGGCTCCAGGCGCGGCGCGTACAGCATCAGCCTGGCCCGGTTCAGCAGGCTCCGCAGCTCTTCGTTGCTGATGCGAACCTTTGCCTCGAACTCGACGCCGCGGTCCTGTGCAAACTGCTGCAATTCTTCCGCGTAGCGGTAAGATTCCATGTTGCCGATCCAGACCAGGCGCGGCCGGGGCGCGGGAATCTCTGCCACCGCCTCAATGACAAACTGCGGGTTCTTGTGGGGGCTGATCTGCCCCAGCCCGACCACAAAGTCCTCCCGCGGCAAATGCTGGTCGGCGAACAACGCTGTGTCAATGCCGAGATAGCAGACTTTGGCGTCCAAGTTATAGGCCCGGATCACGCTTTCGCGGCTGAAGTAGGAGTTGACTAGAATCGCGTCATACGCCTCGGCATTCAGCCGTTCCTGGCGTGCCTTTATTCTCAGCGCCTGAATGTCCGCCATGTCCACCAGAGAACGCTTCAAAGCACGCGGTGAACGCCACAGGGAGGTGACCGTTGGTTGCGCGGCCCAGGCAAAGTTCGGACGCGCTTCATACAAGTCCCGGTAAGGCTCCTGTAAATACAGGACTTTCGGCATATCCACATGCCGCCCAATCGCCGCCGCCGCGAACATCATGCAGGTATTGGCGAACAGCAGGTCAAATCCGCCGGCCCGCATCTGCTCCGCGCACCGTCCGCAATGCTCGTCCATGTCCGCAATCGCGTCCATGACCGCGTGAAACTCCTTCAGCGAGCGTCCGACGATGCCGCGCGGCTTCTGCGTTCGGCTCCTGAGCGGCACAACATGCTCAGAAGCAAACTCGCTCAGCGGCAGGTAGTCCCGGTCCGCCGTCGGCGGACACCAGATTTCCACCTGATGTCCCCGCTCGACAAGCCCGCGCACATGGTAGTACAGCGCCCGCTTCGCGCCGCCGCTCGGCAGGTTGTACCAGACTGCGATTTTCATAGCTCTTGTTTTAGCTCCCTAATGCAGTCTTATAAGCGTGTATGGTGTCCTCGGCGCAGCGTTTCCAGGAGAACTGCGCCGCCCGCGCCAGCGACCGCGCCGACATCTGTGCACGCAGACCCGCATCTTCGTACAAAGACAAGAGGCTCTGGCACAGACCGTCCTCGTCGCGCGGGTTCAGCAGGATCCCGGCGTCTCCCACCACTTCCGGCAGGGACGACGTATTGGATGTGATCACCGGCGTCCCGCACTGCATCGCCTCCAAAGGCGGCAGGCCGAAGCCCTCGTACAGCGACGGGAACACGAACGCCAGCGCCCCGCTGTACAGCGCCGCCAGGTCTTCGTTCGCCACATAGCCCGTCACGACAATGCTGTCCTTGAGGGCTTCCGCGCCTTCAATCTCGCGGAAGATGTTGTCGTTGCTCCAGCCTTTGCCGCCCGCCAGCACCAGCAAGAGATCATCCAGCGGCTGCGCCTGCTTCAAGCGGACGAAGCTGCGGATGACATGCTCGATGTTCTTATGCGGGGCGATGGTGCATAAACTCAAGACATAAGGACCGCTCGGGATGTGGTACTTCTGACGGACATGGGCCTGAGCGTCCGAGTCGGTGTTTGGGTAGAACAGGCTTGTGTCGGCGGCCAGCGGCGTGACGAACACGCGGTTTGGGTCCAGCTTCAGGTAATCACAAAATTCTGCTTTTGTGGCTTCTGAAATGCTCAAAAGCCAGGTATCGGGACCGATGCTTGCCAGTATCTTGTCGAATGTTTCAATAATCCCCGGACTACAATACTCTGGGAAAAGCGTTGGGATCATGTCATAAACGGTCAAAAAGAGCTGTGGGCGCTGGCTGTTTCTCGCTTGCTCCGGCACAGCCAGATAAGTTGAATGATAAATATCGGCTCGGCGCAGGCTGCCGGCATCCAGCGTCAAAAGAGAGTTTCTTAAAAGAGAGTTTTTTGCGGCAGTCTCAAACGAGTGCATCAGTTTTCGCTGCGCTCTTGCCGCAATCAGTGAGGCACCCGAGGAAGAGTCAATCGTGCGCTGCACAGCCCGATGCTTCCTGTAAAATGAGGCGCTGAACTTGCTGTGCGGGAACCGGACGGTTTTCAGATGTGAGTTTGTTTTGACATAATCTACCGAATGCGGCAGGTGTTCACTCGAGCAAAGTTCGAGATTGCAGTCTGGAACTTCAGTAAGCTGGCAGGCAAGCTCTTCGATGACCCGTGGAATGCCGGTTTTCAGGAGAGAATAGTCATGAACAGTCCCTAAAAAAGAAATGTCATACATGACATTCATTATATGTTATCCAAAGCGTTTATCGTCCAAAGCGTTTATCGTCCAAAGCGTTTATCATCCAAAGCGTTTATCATCCAAAGCGTTTATCATCCAAAGCGTTTATCATCCAAAGCATTCGTTCCAGTGTTCCAGGCTCCCGCACCGCACAAACTATTAGACAGCGTCTAGTCGCCTCAGTTTCCGAAGAAGGTGGTACATATACCGCAACTGGGTTCGCCGAGGCGGCATCAGCAAGGCCCAGCGCCAAATCCTCTCTCCTTTGGCTTTGTTTCCTGTCTCTATGCAAAGATTGATTTCAGAAAGCATCGCATTCAAGAACGCACCACGCCAGTGCTGATAGGTCGAAAGCCATAGCTTGTTGTCCGAAGCAAACGGATACTGTCCCAGGTGTTTGCGGCGCACAGCACAGACATTCGCGTAATGCCGCCGGAAGTTTTTTGAGGCGTTGTCCGCGTGCAGCCGGTAGTACAGGGCGAGCCGGGGATGATAAATAAACTTGCCCCGCTTAGACAAGCGAACATAAAGATCGTAGTCGTCCGCACCCCAGATTTTTTCGTCAAAACCATGAAGCTGTTTCACAGCGTCCGCACGCATGAGCGTTTGCCCTGGGGACGAAGTGGGATTTTCAACGAGGAATTCTTCATAGGCACTGCCCACGGAAGCCTCTTTGCAAAGGTGAAGCCTGTGTTCTCCCTGGTCACCTTTCGTGAGAACGAATTGCGTTTCCACAAGACTTGCGCCGCCGTAAACCATGACAGCGTCGGCATTCTCGCGAAGTGCTTTCACCTGCCACTCCAGCTTGTCAGGCGGCCAGAGATCATCGTCATCCAGAAGAGCGATAAACTCGCCTCGAGATTCTGAAATCCCCCGGTTTCGCGCCGCCGACTGCCCCTGGTTTTCCTGTTCAATATAGCGGATGCGTCCCGCTTCCGCCAGAGGCCGCAGAAGCTCCGCCGTATCATCCGGCGAGCCGTCGTTGATGACGATCACTTCGTAGTCAGCAAAGGTCTGAGCGAAGACGGACTCGAGAGTGGCCAGCACAAAGTCACGGTGCTTATAGGTGGGAATTATGACAGACACAGCAAACGTCTCAGTCATAAGCGTCTCAGTCATAAACGTCTCAGTCATTTCGCGCGGCGCTTCCTTCGTACACACTCTCCGGGACATCCAGGGCTTGGTATGTCATGGGAGCACCTGCCTCCCAGGACCGACGCTCGAAGTCGTAGTGACGCAGAATGCGGGCAGGCACTCCGGCAGCGACGCAAAACGCAGGAATGTCTTTCGTGACGACGGCATTCGCCCCGACAACGACATGCTCGCCAAGGCTGACATTCGGAAAGATGCAAACTCCCTCTCCGATATGTGAACCGCTTCCGATAACGATACGGCCTGGCTCAGAAAGAGGCTGCCGACTTACCGGCTTCGCAGGGTCAGCATAATTGTGTACATGATCAGAGATATACACCCGCCCGGCGATCATCACGTCATCCCCAATCTCAACAGAATAACAGGCACCGATGTGAACATTGAACTCTATCGAGCAGCGTGCGCCGATACTTAATCTCGGATGAAACTTCTGTCCGGTGGGAATATAATAATCAACGGCATCCATGCGGGAATAGGGCTGAAAAACTGTATCGTCGCCAATCTCGATATACTGCGCTCCAGTCAGCCGAACACTCGAAGGAACTTGGATTCGCGCCCCCCGGTAGCGGAGTCTGCTTAGCATTTCTTCGGTGTTTCGCCGGTCAAAATCTTCTTGAGCTTGGAGGATTAAGCGGAATAATCTTTTTTTGATTAACGATTTTCGTTCGGTCAGCGATAGCCCAAAACCCAGCATTGCAGAGATCTTTCCTGACTGTAAAGCTATGCGTTGTCATTTTTAGTTGTGGCTCTGAACAACTTGCCAATCCAGCATCGGACGCATGACTCCAGGCCAGTCCGTAACAGACTCGCCCCGGACTCCATCCCCTTCACTGTTATCCACTACCTGGAAACTGACAGCGTCTCGCACCAAGACATGGATCGTGTTTGGATTGTAGGTTCCCAAAGCTACCAGCAGCGATACCCTGCCTTCAGCCAGGAAGTTGCCTGGAACATGACACGTTGCTTTCACTATCCCTGGGTTTCTTGGTGTCTTCCACCATTCACGGTTATTAAAGTCGTTGGTCGCAAACAAGACAACGCCATGTTCGTTCATAAAATGCAGAATCACGGTTGGGCGAGTGTTCGCCAAAAGGCTCTCGTATTCAACCTCGACACGAATTGGCCGCCGAATGTCAAAAGCCTCAGAGACATTCCCTGTTTCATCCAGCACACGGATGGAGTGCAAGAGAGCCACTTCGTCTCCCGGCAGCTCGCGTGCGCCGACAAATGATTGTTCTGCTTTGGAAGTATCTCCGGAATTAGCATAAAGATCAGCAACCTTGCTGGTACTTCCAAACGCCATTAGGGTCCCATCTTTTAAGAAGATCGCTTGTTTACAAAGCCGGGTGATTGCCCCCATATTGTGGCTGACAAAGAGGACTGTCCGCCACATCCTGCATTTTGCCCATGCACTTCTTCTGGAACTCGGCATCTCCCACGGCCAGCACTTCGTCTACGATCAAAATTTCAGGGTTCAAATGGGCGGCAACGGCGAATGCCAGCCGGACGTACATGCCCGACGAGTAGCGCTTCACCGGGGTGTCCAAAAATTGCTCGGTGCCGGAGAAGTCGACAATCGCGTCGAACTGCCGGGCAATCTCGCTCTTTTTCATGCCGAGGATCGCACCGTTCAAATAGACGTTTTCCCGGCCTGTCAGCTCCGGATGAAAACCCGTGCCGACTTCCAGCAGGCTGCCGACGCGCCCATAGAGGTCAATCTTCCCCTTCGTCGGCTCGGTGATGCGCGATAAAATCTTGAGCAGAGTGCTTTTGCCCGCGCCGTTTCGTCCAATGATGCCGACCACGTCGCCTTTCTGGATGTCAAAATTGACGTCGTTCAAGGCCCAGAACGTCTCGCGCTCGGCTTTGGCAAGCGGATTTTTGAGCTTGTGCATCAGCGCTTCACCAATCGTGGAGTGCTGAGCGGCGTTTTTGGCGATGGAATAGGACTTGGACAGGCCGCGCACCGAAACCGCCGCATTGCGGGAGGCCGTATCGGTGAAAACGCCGGGCGTGATGTCCGAAGCCGTCAGGACATTATCAGCAAGAGCATTAGATGACATCCGCAAATTTCCTTTCCATCTTCTTGAACGAGAACGCGCCCAGCACGAACACCAAAACGGAGACGGCGGCGGCATACGCGACCGAGTTCCAGTTCGGGTGCGCCGTACCGAGCATGGACCAGCGGAATGCTTCCAGCAGCCCGGTCAGCGGGTTTGCCATGAAGATGAGTTTGTACTTCGCTGGAATGAGCGCGGCGGAATAGGCGACGGGAGACGCATACAGCAAAAACTGAGTCATCACCGGCAGGATAAACTGAACGTCCCGGTAGGAAACCATCAGCGCCGACGTATACAATCCAACGCCCATAGCCAGCAGAATAACAAGCAGCAGCCAGACCGGCATCAGCAGCACGGCCGCCGTGGGAACGACATGATTGATCGCCATCAGCGCGATCATCATCACCAGCGCCACGCCGAAGTCAATCAGCGTGGAAAAGACGGTAGACAGCGGCAGGGCCAGGCGCGGGAAGTACACTTTAGAAACTAAGTTCGAGTTTGACAGCAGACAGCCGCTGGTCTTCCCCAGGGTCGAGCTGAACGCATTCCAGGCCAGCAGCCCGGCATACGAGAAGACCAGATAAGGGACACCCGCGGGCGCGGGCAGTTTTGCGACTTTGCCGAAGACGAACGAGAAGATGCCTGCCGAGATCAAAGGCTGCAAAATGACCCAAACAACGCCGAGCGCGGTCTGGCGGTAGCGCAGCTTGACATCACGCTGGGCAAGCGTGGTCAACAGGTCCCGGAACTGCCACAGCTCGCGCAGGTTGATGGCCTGCCAGCCGGCAGTCGGCTGGATCGTCAGGTGAGGTTTCGGGGCGGTCAAGCTATCCATAAGGCTCCATTCGGTTGAAGGGTTGTACGGCGTGAGTGCTGATATTTTACCACACTCTTAGCGCTTACCATGCAAAAATCGTGCCAACTTTCACCCATTCCGGCGGTCGGCTTGGCAGTGTCGCCTGACAGCAAAAGAGCGTCCCCACGCTTATTCGCGGGGACGCTCTCGGAAAAAGACCCCCCAGCCCCCAATAATGGGGGAGCATGAGAGGAACCCGTAGGGGCAGGCCCCCGTGCCTGCCCTTCTTAATTCGTGCCTGCCCTCATTCTCCTATCTTTGGCAGA
>JAABUX010007461.1_pt1 | contig 12842 bp, 27 predicted proteins | sample 5561851 | NCBI WGS metagenome assembly JAABUX01 (sample SAMN10711883, study PRJNA513361) | rock metagenome | isolation source: Antarctica rocks | place: Antarctica: Victoria Land, Richard Nunatak red sandstone | collected 2016-01-03 | reverse complement strand
TGTCGTGACAGGCTGTTATGAAGCAACAGTGGAGCGTATCACACGCTCGAGCGCGTGAGCACAAGAAGCAGCTGGCAATGGGGGCACCGACAGACAGCCAGCACCTGCACGCCCCACTCATAGCCGAGCGCCGCAAACAAATGCAGCAGCGCCAAGCCGCAGGGCGACAGTCGGTTCAGCGCCTGCTCAGCCGCCGAGGCCACCGAGTTGAAGGCCGGCATGGCCCTGCTGGCCTCGGTCTGCTGCAGCTTCCGGTTAGCCTGCAACAGACGCACCCACGCTCTTGTGCTGCACAGATGTCGCCGGGCGATTACCCTCCAGTCTTTCCCGAACAGCTGCAGCTAGTCGAACCGGCGAGCGACTTGGACGCTGGAGCATCAGACGCCACAATACTCGACGAAGCCGACTCAAGTCTGACGCTCAGCAGCTTGTCACAGCACTTGGATACGCTGGGGAAGTGGGGGAGTTGCAAGCGGGACCATCAGGGCTCGGAGGAAGGGCGGGGTGCTACCATGCGCACCTGCACGGCGAGCATCTGCGTCTCCAGCTGGACCAGCAACGACAGCAGCCGCACGCGTTCCCGCGCGTCCAGCGCCAGCAGCGCCTTCGTGTCCATCCCCCCTCCCCCGCCGAAGCGGCCGCCGCCGCCGAGTATCCGCAGCTGGTGCTCTGTGCCCCCCGCGCCGCTGTGGGGGGACTCGCCGACGGACGGGGACGACGCCGCGCCGGCGCCGGACGCCTGCTGGCTGCTGTTCCGGCCGTCCATGAGCTGCTTGATGAGGTACACTTGCAGGTGGCGGTCCGACAGCAGCAGCTCTGGCCTTGTGCACGGAACAGCGAGCGAATCAGTATGGGTAAGTCTGGATGACAAGAATCCTTGGTGTCCAGAAACGGCTACGTCGCAAGGCGACATCACCACTTGGTCAAGCTCGGCACATGTAAAGGTCTTCCAGTTGTAAGTTACAGCTCAAGGTGCTGTGTTTTGCGCAGGGTGCATGTCAAGGGCAAGGTCTGCATCCCTCGCAGACACAGCCATGTGCCGCTCCCAAACCCTTGCTGTGACGGTTGAGATGTATTGTGCGCTTGATCGAAGTAGAGAGTCATGCACGCCAAGCAATGTCTGCCCACCTGTTTGGTGCGCCAGTGTTGGCGTCGGGCGCGTCGCGGTACTCGAATGTGTGCAGGCGGCTGCGCGGGCGGCCGTCGCCGTTCGTCAGGCAGATGCGCACGATGCCCGGCGGGTGCGGCGGCACGCGACACCGCAGCACGCCCGACTGCAGCACCAGAGCCGGCACCTGCGGCACAATGGGGGTCGGCTCAGTGCCTTGGCAAAATGTTGCCAAAAAGAGCCTTCCAAGCCTGTACTGAACGCCGGGGCCAAGACGTAGGAGGCACTCGCCTACCGTGTCATGCAAGTGGTTCCCAGCAGCGTGACTTCCGAGGAGAGCCCTCAGTCGTCTAGGCCAGCTTGGCAATGCTGAGCTGGCGGCAGCACGTAGGGTCTGCAAGCTTGCCCCAGCGGAAGCAGGCAGCGCAGCGGTCGGTGAGCAGCACCTCCGTCTGGTCGAACTGGATGTACAGCGGGCGGGTGTGCGCCTCGGTGCGCGCGCCGGGCAGCACGGAGCCGGTGAGCAGCAGCTTGGTGCCGCCCGCCATGTAGTCCCACTCCGGCGTGAAGTCCAGCACCTGCGTGCGATCGCGCCACGACTAAGATCTTGACGTGAAGCAGTCTAGACATGGTAGCGCACAGTGCAGCACATCAACGCCTTGCGCAAAGTGTGGTCCGGGTGTTGCGCCTACAACTTCCTGTCACAACACTACATCTGTGCCATGCGTTCTTGCGCCAACAACTGCCAACACCGGCATGAAATCGTGGCAGGTGTTGTGGCAGGCTCCGGGCCCGGAATCCTAGAAACATCGGGCGGTGGCGAACCTCGAAGACGGTGAGCAGCGGGTCCGGCTGCTCGGCCTCCGGCACCACCGGCATAGCCCTCCCCGAGCCGCTCGCCTGGCCGCTGAGCTCGGACATACCGCCGCCAGCCACCGCGGCCTGCCAGACACGAGTACGTAGGTCAGTGTGTGGCATGATCGTGTGCACAGAACGTTCTACCCACGTCCCCACGTCCCCATGAACCATGCGGAGGCTGCTGTCTTTGACGCAGTCGGAGCCTGGCCAAGGGGGGCATGCCATGATATGCCGAAAGAGCGCACCTGCTCCGCGAGGCCCTCCAGGCGTGCTACGTCCGCCTCCCAGCTGCGCAGCTGCTCCTCCAGCGCCGCCGCCGTCGCGGGCTGCGAGCTCACCATCGACATGCCCTGCAACAGCGCGAGCCGGAGTCGACATGCAGACGCAGAAGCCCTGCAAACATGGGCTGCAACCAGGAAAGAGCGGCTCCTCAACAGGCTCAAGCCAGCACTCGTTGGACCGCTTGAGCCTCGCGAGGAGATGCAGGTGTAGAGGCTTCTGGGGTCAGGGTGCCTGGCTGGCAGGGACACAGGTACTCGGCGCGAAGTTTTAGTGTAGTTCGGCCTCGGCACCTGCAGCATGCTGTGGTCCAGCGCGGCCAGCTCCGCCTCCAACTCTAGCGCACGCGACGCCAGCGCCGCGCCCGCGTCGCCCGCGTCCCGCAGCGCTGCCGTCGCGTCCGCACCGCCCCAACCCTGTGGATTGCCAAGCCCTTGGTAAAACAAGCAGCTCTGAGGGCGGGTGGCACCGTGCTCATGCAGAGGGTGGGCCAAACGACGGGCCACAGATCACGGCTGGTACGGATCGCCACAGGTGACACACGACTGCGAGATGCCATCGAGCTGCAGACCCAATGCAAGCGAGCGGCACACTGGATGCCATCGTGTAGTGTGTTCGACGAGCGCCGCAAAAGGTGGCCCAACGACGCATTGCTTCATCGAATTGGCGACGCATTGGCACATGCACCTGTGGCTCGCTGCCGCCGCTGACGGAGGCGTCCGCAGATAGCTGGTTGAGCGGCCGCTGGATGGCTGTTCCAGTGGACGTGTCGGACACGAGCTGTCTGGGGACTGCCCCCTGCAGAGCACAGACACAAACAGACGGCGACAGTCAATGGGCAGGTCGTGGGCAGGTCGTGATTCAAGCATATGTTGACAACCATGAGCGTGAAACGTGATCGTGCATATGACACGATACTGGACGCGGATCATGGGCGCACCTCCGTCTTGACGGTCGGCGAGTGCCGGCTGAGGAAGGGATGGCTGGAAGGCACCGCCGGGGGGGCGGGGCCGGAGGAGGTGGTGGGCAGCTGCCCGCTGCGCTGCCCCCGGAGGGACAGCTGGAACTTGGCCGCCGCGTCCAGGTGCTCCTGGCTGGGCCGCGCCAGCACGCCCGGGCTGCCTTCACCGACGTCCTCGCCCTTTGTGAACGCCTCCGCCCGCAAGTCCTGTCGGGCCGTAGAGTGGAAGGCAATGGGCCGGACAGCCTCATGCGAACCAGCCAGCGCGCATTAAGCAGCTTTGAAACGGGGTGTGCAGCAATCAGATAGACATTTTACCAGCAGCTGACGCAGGGTACATTCGGCACAAGTTGCATGATGCCGGAAGTTATGCAACCGATGCAGAACCAAGTAAGCAAGCGCGCAGACGACGGGGAGTCAGAGGGGAACAAGCCGCACCTGCTGCGCCTGGACCTGCTGCCGGATCATCGCCCGCTGCCGCGCCAGCAGGCCCCCGTCCAGCTGCATCTGCTGCATCGCCTGGAAAGGCGTCGGCTGCTGCAGGTAAGGCTGGTGTTCGCCGCCTCCGCCGGCGCCGCCACCGCCGGGCTGCATCCACAGCATCGGGCTGTTGCCGCTGGAGCGCGGCTGCGCTGGGGCTGCCGGCGACCGCTGCTGCGCCCCAGCCGTGTGCGGCACCTGCATTAGGGTCCGCAAGCAGCGCATGAGCATGCAGACGCCACTTGAACTGGTTGGGCCTGCTTGCAGCAACCATAAGCTGCGTGACCCGGCAGAGTCGTCATCGCGTGCAGGCGCACACACAAGACTGGAGCGAAGCCGCAGTAACATCCTTTCAGAACATGATCCAGTAAATTTGCGAGTAAGGCACATAGCCACCATATCCCAGGTTCACCTGGTCTGCGGCAGGACTCCAGCCGTCCGAGTATGGCTCGGCAGGGACCATGGTCATGGGCCGGCCGCTGCCGCCCAGTGGCTGAGCGTCCAGCGGAGGGCCTGGACCGCCCTCCCGGTGCGTTCTGCAGACCATCAAGTTCAAGTTGCGTTCTGTGGTCATCAGCATCCAACCCATGTGTTTGAAGGCTATGCGGCGAGTACATGTCTGCAAATCTGCTTCGGAGATGACAACCCAGCAACCGCATAAATGCGTTCACAGCCGGATGTTCGGTAGCAACAAGAATCGTCCCGGCTGGTGCGGGACAGGCTGAGCAACATCTGAGGCTGGCAAGCATGCAGCGTCCAGCATCCGGAGCTCTGCGCACCGTAAAGTGAACCGCCGGTTGCGCTCGAAGTCCATGCCGTCGCGCTCCATGTTCTGCGCCAGCTGCATGCGCGCCGCGTTGGCCTGCCAGCTGCGCGACCGCAGGCCCGCGCCCATCAGCGCCGCCATGAAGTCCGGCCCCGTGGCTGGCCCAGCGCCGCCGTTTCCTGAGCACAAAATACCCCAATGGATTTGAAAAGGCTCAACGCCAAACGTCGCCACCACAAATCCAGGACGCCATCACCGCCCGCTGTACGTAAAGGGGAACCACCTTCGGGGTGCAAATCCGCCAAAGCCTCGCTGCTGTCGGGCAATATGCGACCAACAAGCTGCAGTTGTGAGAACAAGCTCAAACCCACCGCTGCGGTTGAGGGCGCCGAGGAACTCATGGCCGCTCTCCGACCGCGTCGCGTTGTGCAGCAAGTGCGCCGGCAGCGGCGCGACCTGATCCGTCGGCTCCTCGTCTCCCAGGATCGCCGTTGACCGGCTCTGTGTTCACCGCTGACACAAATCAGCAATGGCCGCTGACGCACCGGCAGCACATCGCCACGGATTGCATGCTTGTGATTCTGGTCTATTTATGATCGACGTACATGACCATACAACGATTTGATGCTCAGTAGCATCGGCAGTACACTTCCTTCTGCGGAGCAATCAGTCATCTCCCGCAGGCATTGTCCTGAATTGAACTCGGACGCAGGCTTGGGCGCGCACCCCCAGCTGCTGGCCGAGAGTCAAGTTCATGTTGAGGCTGGGCAGAGCGCCGTTGAGCATGGCGATGCCGCCCTCGTCATCCCATGTGTTGACCAGGCTGTCCAGCCGCAGCGGGTCCGACCCCTGCCATGGCATCAGCTGCATGTAAGACATCATAACCTCTGCGGCTAGGAGCACTCATCGAGCATGGTCTCACATCAGATCGACGACGGGTGCTAAAAGGCCAAACAAGCACCCGTGTATACTGGGAGTTGCAGGGCAGGAGGCAAGCAGCTCCTATGCCCGAGGCATGTTCATGGCTGAAGGCGCGCGCCTGTCGGAGCATGGCTGCTTTGGCGGGCGCGTCGGCGTGCTGGGCGCCCGGCTCCTCCACGAAGTTCAGGAAGGAGTCCAGCGACATGGACGGCAGCAGCGGCTGGTGGTCCATCACGTGGGACGCCTGAGGCCGGCACAGATTGAATTCGGCACGGGTTTGAAACCCTTGTCTGACTGTGTCGCAGGCAGATGCAAAGGGGCGGTCATAATGCCTGAGCGGCTGCCTCACACACATCTGCAAGACCGTGATCGATTGCAGTGTTGGGGATAACTTGCACATGCCAAGCAGACACCATCAGGTCTGCTCCGCATAGTTTTGGTCACGGGCAACCCCCGCAAACCGGCACGGCGCAGCGCGACCACGCACCCTCCGCGTGCCGGGAGGCCAGCCGCCATCGGAGGCAGCGTGGGCGCCAGTCGCCAGCGCCATCGTGCGCGGCCCCAGCGTCAGCGCCTGCGGCGCCATGTGCGCCATAGCGTCCTGCCGCGCCTGCTGCGACTGGAGCTGCGCCACGACCGCGGGGTGCGCGCCGGCTGCTGCCGCTGCGACCGCCGCGGGGCTGCGGCGGTCCGGGATGCCGGACGCCGCCGCGCGGTTCGTCACGGTGTCCACGGCGCGGGCGAAGGCGTCCGGGGCCGCGGGCGAGCTGAACTGCCGCTGCATGGCCAACAGGTGGGGGTGCTGCTGGTGCCCCCGCGCGTGCGCGTGCGCCTCGCGGGCCTTCGTCAGGAACGGGGACTCCAGCTGCGACTGGGACGCCGCCCCGCCGCTGCTGTACTGGGGTTGGCCGCGGCCCCCCTCGTCCGAGGACGCCGCGGGGCTGTAGTCCTCGTCGTCGGAGTCCATAGCCGTGCTCGCAGCGGCAGCCCGCAGCAGCGCGGGCGCTGCCGCAGAAGCCCGCGTGTGGTAGCCGGCCGGTGCGCCGCGAGAGCGGGACCCGGGTCCTCCCTACACGTTGGTATTACATGTCACAGACGTCAGCGTTTCGCAGCGAAGGCGTGTGAAATGAACAGGCTCGGGTGCCTTGCCCCTGGACCTTGTCATGTACCTGCGGCAAGCAGAGCCGGCGCACCATCGCTGTGTTGAGGTAGTGGACCAGGACGATGTCCTCGTCAGCCTCGAGCAGCCAGTAGCAGCGGCGCTGCAGCCGTGAATCCCCCTTCTCGTCGCCGTGGGCGTAGTAACAGTTGAGCATGTCCACATTGCCAACCTGCTCCAGAGTGCATGCACGAGTCTGTAGGAGGGGTGTGTGACGTGCAGAGCGGAGCCTTGCCGGGGCGGCGACGCGTGGTGATCACAGCGTCGCAACAGCGCGTATATGACGCACAGCAATCGCGATCATATCGCTGTCATGCCGCGGGTGGGGGCCGCGTGTTTCGTGAGTGTCATTTACGGCTCTGCCTGAGCGCGCCTTGAGCTTCTCGTGCGTCTCGCGGACCGTCTTGCCGTCCGCCTTCTTCCGCCAGTTGTGGCCGTCCTTCCGGAAGAACCGCACTGCCCGCCGATCGAACAGATACAGGCATCCGCCTGCAACGCCAGGCCAGCAGCTCGCGCGCCAGAATGTGCGTTCTGCCAGTTCATTTGAGGACACTTCCGAAGCAGCTGCGGCCCGCAGCACGGAACGGCGCCAGCAAGACCAGCTCTGGCCTTGCATTACGAAGCCGGGTGGACGCTCGGATCCTCGCCCTCCCCCAGGGACTTCGCACTGGAGGGGGTACGCAGGAGCCTCTGGCCCAGGCCGGCATGCATGCATGGTACAACGATGTGCTTGCGCTGCATGAGCAGACCTGCTGCGCTGGATGGGGAGTACATGCCACCGAGGAGGGTAAGCGGCTGCAGCGTTGAGAAACGAGGCTTGAGCGTGTGCTAAGGCGCGGCCCGGGTGCCCAGGCAGAGGTCACACCTGGTGGGCGCACAGGAGGCTCCAGGCTGACGTGAAGCCCATACTGCCGGTGGTTGACCAGCAGATCGGTCACTTCTGTGTTCTTCAGCCAGGAGTTGCAAGCTCGCTCTATAATCTCACGCACGGGGGGGCCCAGGCTCGCCCTCTGCCGGAGCGGCAGCGCCGACGTCCCGCTCGTCATCACGACATGGCTCGCTGTGTCACCTCCAGTGAGGGCTCTGATGACCGCACGCTCCTGTCGACGTTGTGCCCATGAGGGTCTCTTTTGGTTTGTCCCTGCAGTTGCGACGGAAGCGTCTGTGGTGCGCGGCTTGCGCGAGATTCACGGCGTTGTTCTGAGTTTGCCTGAGACAGTCGCTGGCATCAGCTTTTGATCCTTGGACAGCCAGGCTGACACTTGCAGGTGACGCGCGGTATCGTTCACAGCGACGTTCCCAGCGCGCTCGTTGTTGATGTGAGGCGACTAAGGCTGTCCCGGCGACATTGCCATACAGCGCAAGCGTGCGGGAGCGTCATGCGCAACTCAGGCACCAGCCCGCCGGCGAACATATATGCTATTTGAGGACAGCGCGATTCTTTGGAACGTGTCGACGCCAAGCTAGGTCAGAGCCTTAGCGCCGGCGAGTGCCGCATGTTTTCCCGGACTTTGTAGCTAAAGATCCGATATACCAGACTTGCATGGTAGCGCATGCGCGTCTCCGCCAGCATCAACAATCAGCTGCTGAGGTTGCGACCCATTGGCGGAGCTGATGCTGGGCCCTACCACGTGCACCCTGTCCGCCTGCACGCAGGCTTGTGGAAACGGTTCTCTGTCCGCTAGCATCGGTGTGATGCCACAATGCCGACTGCAGGCAATTCAACCGTACAGCGCTCGTTGTAAGCTTCCACCTGCCGCCCCGCAGCTGTGTTGTGTCACTGCTTCCTTTGCATATAGATGCACCGGGGCAGATATCGGCCAACATATGTGCTGGCGTTTGTCAATCAAGTCGCCTTGCGCCTCTGCGAATTGCCCGCGAAGGCTGCCACAAGGCGGCGACGCCGGCATTGGCCCAGCACTTCAGCGCTGCACGCCTGGCATATACGCCGCCAGGTGTAGCACCAGCAGCTGCGCACATGCGCGAGTTGCTGCTGTAACCAAGATTGCATATCATGTGCATATGCATACCGCCATCCCAATGTGACTCTCAAAACTCTTGCAATCCGAGACCCGTAATGTCAGTCACCCAGCGGTGTCAGGTAGCGTTAGGCAGGTGTTAGTCTCGCCACGAGCAGAGTCGGCGAGGTGAGCGCACAGGCTTGACGCCTTCAGGGGGTGCCCCACGCGTGCCGGCGGTACGCGGGCCATGAGTGGGGATTGGCAGAAGCACTCGGAGCACTCCACCCTCAATTACCAGGTCATATGCAAATTCTGGCGCCGCCCAGGCCCCTGCAGATTCCTCACTGTGGCTTCTTCGTGACTGCCCCACTTCTCGGCCGCGATGATGCTGAACTGAGGCGTTGAGGAGGCGTGCATGCACAAGCAGCTGACTCATGTGTGCACCCCTGCGCAGTCTCACTGGAAGAGTCAGGGCCACCAGCGAGCGCATTTCTTCTCAGACTGGTTCAACCCGACACACCTTGCGTTCCATGATCCGTCGAACCACGCCACGGTAATGCCCGCCCGCGTCGATTCTGCTGCGTGTATTCCAAGAAAAGCCTTGTATGAGTGTGGCACGGCCCGCTTGCCTGCATAACCGGCGCATGCTCCTTACCTGCACAGCATCGCTGCTCCTAGGTCTTGTGGAACAGCAGAGAGCACCGGAAAGGCCGCTTTGTGCGAGTCGCAACCCTCCCGAACCAGCACGTCAAGCGGCCGCGATACAGGTTCTTTGGCGTGGAGCCCAAGAACGTTTCATGGTAGGACGCAGCGGCAACGCCTGCTTTGTCGCCCGAAATGCAAGTGACGTCCAGCTGACACTGCCTTGGCGCTGCTGCGCGTGCAGGTGGGTAGCATTCCTTTTCACCATTGGCTCAGTATGCTGGGTGAGCGTACCAAGCCGTGCGTTCGCTTGCTCTCAGACATGAATCGTACATGAATCGTCTGCAGTTCGCTGGCAACCGCTGAGACCCAGCGCAACTTGCAGGTTATCAACGGGCAGTTCTTGTTCCTCCCTGGCGAGGGATCATCCGAGAACTTCGATCTGTACATGACTGGTGCGGTGCAGAGAGTCGTCAGCTGTGTGCTCTTGGGCACATACGAGGTTGATTGGTTGTGCCGTCCTGATGTGTTTGTGCGGCTGCAGCCTACACGGCTTTGGCTGGCGGAACCCTCTTCTGGTTTGGCGCTTACTTTGCCGTCGTCGAAGCCCTCAACACAGGCCACAAGGTACATCCTCAGCATGCAGCCTCACTTGACGAGGGGTTTCATGGGTCGCTCTGGTTCACCGGACTCAACTCGCAAAACTGCTGACGGATTCGGTAGGGCCTCGTCAGGTGCGGGCATCGCACAAGGTGGTGAGCGATGCCGAGGCGCCAGGCGCGGCAGGGGCGCTGCACCTGGGCGGAGAGAAGTACAAGGGTCACCTGAAGTCGCAGGAGGACCCGGACACGAAGTTCCGGTGGTGGGGCTGGAGGTGCGCTCCACCTGCACATTTCCTTCCTGCGACTGCGAAGCATATCAGTGCTCAACAGGCTGTCTTGGTTCCCAAAGAATGATATTCGGCATGCCTGGGCGCATATCATGCATAAGTGCCACGAACCGTCTGCAGCGTGTCGAGCCCGGCTGCATGTGCGCAGGTTTCGGGACTGGGGATATGCAGCGGCTATCATCCAGTTCGTGGGCGCAACCCTGTTCTCCATCTCGACCATCATCTCGGTCCCGCATGTCCTGCCGGCCGAGGCGAGCACGAATTACTGGACCTGGGATGCGACCTTCTGGACGCTGCAGGTCTGCAGCACTGACGAGAATGTAATGCTGCAGCAGAGTGCTGACTGTCACCACTACTTCTGTGGTAAACCTGGTGTATATGGCAACGGCTTGCGTCCGCAGAACTCGCTTCGCTGTCGTTGTTGCCACCCCCGGCAGCTTGATAGTGTGCAGAGCCTTACAAGCGTTGCTCATGTGAAGCTGAGTGATTGAGGGGAAGGCGTTTGATGATGCTTTTTTTGGTTGTTGTGCAGGTCATCGGCTCCTGGGGCTTCATCATCTCCGCCACCATGTTCTGTTTGGAGGTGCAGAAGCACTGGTGGCTGCCGAGGCCGCTGAACCTGGGTTGGCAGGCGCGCTTGGCCCATTTTGTGTCGCTCACACTGTCAACGCCGACCGATGCTAATTCATTGGTATGCAATGGCGCAGATTGGCTTCTGGAACATCGTCGGAGCTTTCGGCTTCGAGTTTAGCGCCATCTTCGGGTGCGAGAGAGCAGTTGCCGCGATGCTGAAGGGTTTCAGGCCTGGCTGCCAAAGGTAGCGCATGTGGGTTTTCCCACCGATTGCTTCATCAGGCTGCATGCCAGCGCAGGTACTGGGCAGTACCCGCAGGCAAATACGGGCATTGGGGCAGTGCATTCTCGACATACTGGGGTACGGCCCTGTACACTGAATCCGTGTACGAGTAATGAGACGATCTGCAGCCCGTTGAGCACTGCGCTCACATGCGCAGGTGCCTGGGCGTTCCTCATTGGCAGCTACCTGCAGCTCTTGGAGACCCTCAACAAACACCCCGTGTCCAAACCCGGTGACAACGCGCCACTGCTTGAGCAGCAGCAAAATGGCTCAGCGCCCAGCAATGGCCAAGGCAAGGCGGACGGCTATGCCAATGGACAGGCAGACACAGAGATGGCGACTCATAAATAGCTGCCACTGCAGTGGTATCGCCGTTTCCTCACGGCTGCAGGTGGAGTCTGAGACCAGGTCAGCCGGTCAGCACGCCATAAGCACATATGTTTTCGCAGACAGACACCACTAGCGTGCGGTGACTGCTCTGTCTCGGGCATAGCTCATGCTCGCAGAGACGTATTTGTGGACATGTTGCGGCACAGTGACCACAGCTCATCCGCATTTTTGATTCGCACCTCACAGACATTGTTCAGCTGTGACGCAGCAAGAAGTCAGGGAGCGCAGCGTCTAGTAGTTACAGAAGTTGAGCAGCAAAAGCTGAATCCGTCACAGTCATCTATCTTGTGTGAAATCAACCGGCCTAGGATGGTCCTCACACGACTCATCATCCTGATCGTCCACCGCAACTGCAGAAAACCCCAACACCAGAATGCCACGCAGCTGCAGGATGCATTCTAAAAGCTCTAGATGCTAAGGGTTGCTATGGCAGATCATGACACTGGCTTGCCTCGACCAAACCCACTCGCGACCAGAATGTTTCAAGCGACTAACTAGAAGGGGCGCGTTCAATAAGCAACTACAAAGAGCAACTCATACATAACACGTGCTGTGTGTGATGGCTGACGACCAGCTTGAACATATGCGTGCATATGTGCAGCAGGCAACGGCCCAAGACTGCTCACAATGCAGCACAGGCGAGGATGTTAGGTGGGTGTTGCCCATGATGGCGGGATTTAATCAGCCGAGGTGCATCCCAATGTCGTCCTTTGTGACGCGCCTCTCCTCTGGGTAGCTGGCAGTGTACTCGATCCAGCTCGTGTCGTCACCGCCCTGCCGGGCCAGCGCTACGGCCTGCGCTATCGCCGCTGGCCATGCTGTAATGTCCAGGTAGTGCAGCCGGAGCAGCCTGCGTCACCGTGGGAAGCTGCGCTCATGCATGCGAGTGACACGCACGTACCTGATCGTGGTTTCTGAATGACTTGGCAGTGGTGGGCGGCAGCAGGCAAATGTGTTAGGGTTTGCTGGCAGCGTCGGTTCGGTGAGTACATGCTGAGCACCACGAGCGAACGCCTGCCTTCCCAAACAGCTTCACAACGTCTTAGCTGTCGAGGGCAGAGGATCGCAAAGTCACCGGCGTGCTGCTGCAAGCACGGCGGCATCGAAACGCTGGTCCGATGCGCGCTGTTCGGCTGCCGTGCGGGCGTAGCAGTTGTTCTTGAAGTGATGCTCGCCGTCGACCATGATCAGCAGACCGACCTGCCGTCAAAGTGCTTTGCTTGCTACACGCAGACTGTACCAGCAGAAGATGATGAACAGCACTGGGAGCAGCTCTATGCGAAAAGGAGCAGCGTCGGGTCAGATGCAGTGGGCGGTTATGGCTGCGGTATGAGGGATTGTCAGGGCTCCTTCTGCGCAATCGTCGACTGGGGAAGGTGCCAGTGGCCTTTTGGGCAAGGTAAAACCGCGGGCAAAGCTGCGCACGCCGGCAATGAAGAAGTCGATCATGACGTGGGACACGGTGCGGCGGACGGAGTGCGGCAGCCGGTGGATGTCCAGGCACTGCGCCTCGGCCAGCACGATGTCCTGCGCGAACGGCCGCAGCAGCCGGCCGCAGTGCACCTCCAGCGT
>JAABUX010007460.1_pt1 | contig 12843 bp, 11 predicted proteins | sample 5561851 | NCBI WGS metagenome assembly JAABUX01 (sample SAMN10711883, study PRJNA513361) | rock metagenome | isolation source: Antarctica rocks | place: Antarctica: Victoria Land, Richard Nunatak red sandstone | collected 2016-01-03 | reverse complement strand
ATCCGGCCTCGCCGCGCGCCGCCCTGTCGACGATCCGGCCCGAATCGCAGCGATGCTCGCGAGCGCTCAACTGATCGCCACCGCGCGCGTCGATGGCGCCATCGTCGGTGTCGCGCGCGCGATCACTGACTACGCCCGCGATTGCTATCTGTGCGATCTCGCGGTCGACCGCGCCCACATCGGCCATGGCATCGGCCGCGCGCTGATCGCCTACGTCCACGCCGCCGCCGGACCACAGACGACGCTCACGCTGATCGCCGCCCCCGCCGCGGTGAGCTTCTACGAGCGGATCGGCCTCGAACGCCCCAACGCCTTCACGATCCCGCGCCAACGATGAGCGCCTATGCTGCGAGAATGTCGTTCACCCATGCGGGCACCAATGCTCCCGCTTTGCCCGCGCGCGTTTCGTCGAACCCGCCGCCGGTCGGATCGAGATTGAGTTCCAGCGTACGCGCGCCGACCGCGCGTGCCAGCGCCGCGAACCCCGCCGCCGGATACACGACTCCCGACGTGCCGATGCTGACGAACAGATCGCATGCGGCAATCGCGTCCTCGATCGCGTCCATCGCGTAGGGGATCTCTCCGAACCAGACGATATCGGGCCGCAACCAACCTTTGACACCGCAGCCGGGGCATGGTGGACCGTCGCCAAGGCTGGCGTCCCAATCATGACGGGAATCGCAGGCGCGGCACCAGGCGCGCTTGAGCTCACCGTGCATGTGGATGAGCCGGGTCGATCCGGCGCGCTCGTGCAGATCGTCGACATTCTGGGTGACGAGCAGCAGTTTGCCCGGCCACCGCGCGTCGAGCCGCGCGAGCGCGAGGTGCGCCGCGTTGGGCGTCACCTCGCCCAGATACGCGCGCCGGGCGTCGTAGAAGGCCTGCACCAGCGCGAGATCACGCGCGTAGGCTTCGGGCGTTGCGACATCCTCGACGCGGTGGCCTTCCCACAGCCCGTCGGCGGCGCGGAAGGTGGGTATGCCCGATTCGGCGCTGATCCCCGCACCGGTCAGGATCACGATATTGCGTATGCTTGCCACCCGGTGCCTGATAGCGGTCGGACAGCGGGAGGGCGAGCGCGATGGCGATAAAGCTAGGTGTCTTCGGGGCGGGCGGACGCATGGGGCGCGAGCTGATCGGCACGATCGCGCATACTGCCGGAGCGACGTTGGGTGGCGCGGTCGAGGCGGCGGGACACGCGTGTGTCGGCCAGGCGATGACGGGTGGCCTGGTCGTCTGTTCGAACGCGGGCGCGCTGGCCTATGCGTGCGACGTGTTGATCGATTTCACTGTGCCCGCCGCGCTCGGCGTCAATCTGGACGCCGCCTGCGCCGCGCGTCGGCCGATCGTTATCGGCACGACGGGCCTGAGCGCGGCCGATCACCAGCGGATCAACGACGCGGCGCGTCACGTCGCGGTGTTGCAAGCGGCGAACACCAGCCTCGGTGTCGCGGTGCTCGCCATACTCGTCGAGCAAGCCTCGGCGCGCTTGCCCGCTTGGGCGGTCGAGATCCTCGAACTTCATCACGGCGACAAGATCGACGCGCCCTCTGGCACCGCGCTCGCGCTCGGCGAAGCGGTCGCGCGCGGGCGCGGGCAGGCGATACCTAACCCCAAGGCGTCACGCACTGGCGTGCGCGGTCCGGCCGAAGTTGGTTTCGCGTCGTTGCGCGGCGGCACGGCGGCGGGCGATCACACCGTCTTCTTGCTCGGCGCGCACGAGCGCCTCGAACTCACCCACCGTGCCGAAAGCCGCGCGGTGTTCGCGCAAGGCGCGGTCGCGGCCGCGCTGTGGCTCAGCGGCCGCGCGCCGGGCCGTTACGCTATGCGCGACGTCCTCGGCTTCTGAACGTCATTGGTCGGGTAAGACGCCGGTTTACCCGCGACAATCGATACACGGTCTGTTTCCTGTTTACCGAATGCGTCCGGCTCAACGAGGGATCAGCGATGTTCGATCTGAAAACATCCGACACGGATTTCGTCATCGATATCGAAATCGGCGCGATCGCCGACGCGTCCCCATCCACGCCGAAGATGGGTGCCAGCTACTGCTCGAAGTGCACCTGCAAGGTGTACGAGAATGCGAACACCGGGAATGACTACTGCGCCTGCGGACACTCGTATAGCGACCACTGGTAGCCGCGCGCCTAGCGCTGCGCCGACCGGAAACGCCATAATCCCGCGTCGATCGTCTGGCGCAGCTCCTCGCGCTCGTCCACACTGAGGAACGCGCCGATGCGCACGCGGCAATCGCGCGCGGTCAGATACAGCGCCTCCTCGCGCGAGGAGACATGCGTGCGCTCGATCCTCGCCAACCCGGGCTCGAGCCGCCATTCGCGCGCGGGACCGTTCGCGGCGATGTGCCGGACCGTCAGCCACTGCGAATCGAGGCGCACTTCCTCCATCTCGCGCGCAGCGTTCGCGCTCGCGTTCAGCGCCCAGGCGAGCAGGCCCGCATCGAGCACGCCGAACACCGCCACCGGCCACGCGCCGAGCAGCACGAAGCGCACCGCGCCGAGCAACATGATCGCCGCCACGCCCGCCACCACCAGCCAGCGCTGCCGCGCGGCCATCGCCGCGTTGGGACGCATCGTCAGATCGATGTAGGTCATGGGGGCCGACGCCTCGCTTGCGTCCCCGATGGTAGTGCGCTTCAGATCGCCCGCAATGCGACCCGAAGCCATAGCCGAGATGTTCCGCCGCTTCGACGCGGTCGATCCCGCGCCGCAAGGCGAGCTGACGCACGTCGATCCCTACACCTTGCTCGTCGCGGTGGTGCTCAGCGCGCAGGCGACCGACGCAGGCGTAAACCGCGCCACCCCCGCGCTGTTCGCGGCCGCGTCCACGCCAGCCGCGATGGTAGCGCTGGGCGAAGACCGCGTGCGCGATTTCATCCGTACCATCGGCCTCTTCAACAACAAGGCGAAAAACGTCATCGCGCTCTCCCACGCGTTGATCGAGCGCCACGGCGGCCAGGTGCCCGCCGACCGCGACGCGCTCGAGGCGCTCCCCGGCGTCGGCCGCAAGACCGCCAACGTCGTGATGCAGATGGCGTTCGGCGCGGAGACGATCGCGGTCGACACGCATGTCTTTCGCGTATCGAATCGCACCGGTCTCGCACCGGGCAAAACGCCGAACGCGGTCGAGGACGGGCTGAACGTCAACGTGCCCCCGCCGTACCGCCGCCGCGCGCACCACTGGCTGATCCTGCACGGCCGCTACGTGTGCATCGCGCGCCGCCCCGAATGCTGGCGCTGCCTGATCGCGGACCTGTGCGCCTACGAACCCAAGTCGGTCGCACCCAAAGGTTCAGAGCAGGTTCAATGACCGCGCGCGACGAACCAATGTCGAAAGGACGCAGATGAACAACCGCCAGATCTCGCCCGCACTCGTGCTTGTTGGTGCGCTTTTGGCGTCCTGCGCTCAAAAGCCCGCCACACCCCCCGCCACGTTAGCGGCGAAGCCACCCGTTCCGGCGATGACGCCAGTCGCCAAGCCCTCGCAAAGCTGTGTCGGCATCACGCAAATCCGCCAGTCGCTCGTGCGCTCGGACAAGGTGATCGATTTCGAGATGGTCGACGGCCGCATCCTGCGCAGTCGCCTGCCCTATTCCTGCCCGCAGCTCGGTTTCGAGCGCGCGTTCACCTACGCGACCTCGCTCAGCCAGTTGTGCTCGGTCGATATCATCACCGTCATTATCCAGGGCGGCGGTCCGATGCGCGGCGCGAGTTGCGGACTGGGCCAGTTCACGCCCATTTCGTCCGAAGCCGCCAAAGCGCCGCTCGCTCCCGCCGACCGCTAGACGAGACGCTCGCGGGCGCGCGGCTCGTAAAGCTGAACGGTCCCGACTTCGCCGACATCCTAGGCCTCGATCTCGAAGTGTGGCCGATCGTCTGACTTGCCCCGCGACGCCGCGCGCCATTACACATGATGCAACCGCCTGACGCCCGAGGACACCGCCGCATGACCGCCACCGGCCGCGACCGCCTGCGAACCCGCCGTACGCTCAGCGTCGACGGCCGCGACTACGCTTATTACTCGCTTCCTGTCGCCGCGCAGACGATCGGCGATATCGCGCGCCTGCCGTTCTCGATGAAGGTGCTCCTCGAAAACCTGCTGCGCTTCGAGGACGGGGATACCGTCACGCATGACGATCTGACCGCGATGGCGGCATGGCTCCACGGCCCGGTCGAGCGCGAAATCCAGTATCGGCCCGCGCGCGTGCTTATGCAGGATTTCACCGGCGTGCCCGCCGTCGTCGATCTGGCCGCTATGCGCGACGCGATGGATAAGCTCGGCGGCGATCCGCAGAAGATCAATCCGCTGGTGCCGTGCGATCTGGTGATCGATCACTCGGTGATGGTCGACGAGTTCGGCACGCCTCATGCTGCGGCGGACAATGTCGATCTCGAATACAAGCGCAACATCGAGCGGTACGAGTTCCTGCGCTGGGGCTCGGACAGCTTCAAGAACTTCCGCGTCGTCCCGCCGGGGACGGGCATCTGCCATCAGGTCAACCTCGAATACCTCGCGCAGTCGGTGTGGACTTCGCAGGACGTTGCGGGCGCGACTGTCGCCTACCCCGATACGCTGGTGGGCACCGACAGCCACACCACGATGGTCAACGCATTGGGCGTGCTCGGCTGGGGGGTCGGCGGGATTGAGGCGGAGGCGGCGATGCTCGGCCAGCCGGTGTCGATGCTCATCCCCGAGGTCGTCGGCATGCGACTGACGGGCAAGCTGCGCGAGGGGATCACCGCGACCGATCTCGTGCTCACCGTCACGCAGATGCTGCGCGCGCACGGCGTGGTCGGCCGCTTCGTCGAATTTTACGGCGACGGGCTCCAGCACCTGACGCTGCCCGATCGCGCCACGATCTCGAACATGGCACCCGAATACGGCGCGACGTGCGGGTTTTTTCCAATCGACAGCGTTACGCTCGACTTCCTGCGTTTCACCGGGCGCGACGAGCACCGCATCGCGTTGGTCGAAGCCTACGCCAAGGCGCAGGGCATGTTTTACCAAGTCGGGGACGCCGATCCGGTGTTCACCGAGACGATGGAACTCGATCTGGGCACTGTCGTCCCCTCGCTCGCGGGGCCGCGTCGCCCGCAGGACCGTGTGGCATTGGACGGGCTGGACGAGGGCTTCACCGCCGATCTCACGCGCATCTGGCACAAGCAAGGCGACGAACCCCGCGTCGCGGTCGGCGAGACCGGCGCGCACGATCTGGGCGACGGCGATGTTGTCATTGCCGCGATCACCAGTTGCACCAATACGTCGAACCCGTCCGTGCTGTTCGGCGCGGGTCTGGTGGCGCGCAAGGCGCGCGCCCTGGGGCTGACCGTCAAGCCGTGGGTCAAGACCAGTCTCGCGCCGGGTTCGCAGGTCGTGACCGATTACCTCGGCAAGGCGGGGCTCACCGCCGATTTGGACGCGCTCGGCTTCAACCTGGTCGGCTATGGCTGCACAACCTGCATCGGCAATAGTGGGCCGTTGGCGGAACCGATCAGCGAAGCGATCAACAAGAACGATCTCGTCGCCGCCGCCGTCCTTTCGGGCAATCGCAACTTCGAGGGCCGCATCAGCCCGGACGTGCGGGCCAACTATCTCGCCAGCCCGCCGCTGGTCGTCGCCTACGCGCTCGCGGGGACCGTGCGCCGCGACATGGTCAGCGAGCCGCTGGGGCAGGGGACCGATGGCCCGGTGTACCTGCACGACGTCTGGCCGTCGTCCGCCGAGATCGACGAGGCGATCCGCACCTGCATCACGTCGGATATGTTCCGCGCGCGTTACGGCCAGGTCTTCACCGGCGACGCGCACTGGCAGGGCATCAAGATCGAGGGCGGAGCGACCTACAAGTGGAACCCGGCGAGCACCTACGTCCAGAACCCGCCCTATTTCGAGGGTATGACGATGACTGCGAAACCGATCGAGGACATCGTCTGCGCGAGACCCTTGGCGATCCTGGGCGATAGCATCACCACCGATCACATCAGCCCCGCCGGGTCGATCAAGGCCTCCTCGCCCGCCGGTCACTATTTGTCCGAACGCCAGGTCAGCCGTCCCGAGTTCAACAGCTATGGCGCCAGGCGGGGCAACCATGAAGTCATGATGCGCGGCACCTTCGCCAACATCCGCATCAGGAACGAAATGGTCCCCGGCATCGAAGGCGGCGTCACCAAACACCTGCCGAGCGGCGAGACGATGGCGATCTACGACGCCGCGATGGAATATAAGCGCGAAGGCGTCCCGCTCGTCATCATCGCGGGCAAGGAATACGGCACGGGGTCATCGCGCGACTGGGCGGCCAAGGGCACGACCTTGCTTGGCGTTCGCGCGGTGATCGCGGAAAGCTTCGAGCGTATCCATCGCTCGAACCTGATTGGCATGGGCGTCCTCGCGTTGACTTTCGCGCCGGGGATGGATCGCCGTACGTTAGGGCTGGATGGCAGCGAGCGCTTCACCGTCGAGAACGTCGCGAAACTCCGTCCCCGGCAGATGCTCACCGTCCAGGCCGAGCGCGCCGACGGCACCGCGTTCAGCTTCGAGGCGCGTTGCCGGATCGATACCGAGAACGAGCTGGCCTACTTCCACGCTGGCGGCATCCTGCCGTACGTGCTGAGACGGCTCGCCGCCTGAGGCGGGGCGGCGTGCGCGGTCGCCCTTTCAGGCGGCGCGCGCGCCTTCGCTCAACGCCCAGCGTAGCACCAGGCCGACGCCCTGCGCTCCGGCGCGCACGAGCGGCAGCCGTAGCGGCGCGACGCCGAGCCGGTGCATCCGCGCCGCCCAATCGGGGAGCAGATCGATCGCGGCGTCGATCATGATGCGGCCCATGCCTTCGGCGGCGAGGTTGGGGGCGGGGGTGCTCAGCAGCGCGGAGGCGACCTCGCGGGTGCGCTTGTCCGCACGCAGACGCGGGCGGACTGTGCGCAAATACTGCTCGACCGCCGCACGGCTTTCCGGAACGTCGGTCGCGCCGAGTGCGCGCGCGATCTCGGCGGTCTGCGCGAAGAAGCGGTCCTGCGCGGCGCGCGGGAAAGACGGGTCTTTGTAACGAAGGTAGCTCGCGAGGAACTGGCGCGCCCCCGCGATGTGCACCCAGGTCAGCGTCTGCGGATCGTTCGCGCTGTACGGCGTACCATCGGGCAGGAGGCCGTGCACATGATCGTGGATGCGCCGCACGTGCGCGATCGCGGCGCTCGCGTGCGAGGTCGAACCGTAGGTGGTGACGCCGATGAACTGCGCGGTGCGCTTGAGGCGGCCGAGCGCGTCTTCGCGCCAGTTGCTATGGTCCCACACACCGCCGAGCGCGTGGCGGTCGAGCATCTGCAGCAGCAGCGCCGACATGCCGCCGATCATCATGCTGGTGAAATCGCCGTGGACGAGCCAGCCGGGCGAGCCTTTGGGGAAGAAGCCATCGTCCTCGCGCGGAGGTGGGCCTTTGCCGTCGCTGCCGACGAGCGCGCGGACGTGGCTGGCGATCTGACGGCGGATGAGGCGCATGGAAGGCGAGATGGTGGGGGATCGTGGTTTTGCGAGGTTGTTCGTGGCCGGGCGTTCGGTTCGGATCGCCGCAGCTCGGGGACGGTTTTAGCTGACAAGAGTGTGCAAGGTGGCCAATGCTTGTGCAGAGCGACCCGGCCCGTGGTGATATGAGGCGAATGCATGGACGTGACTAATCTGTTCCGGCTCGAAGGTCGGGTGGCGCTGGTGACGGGGGGTTCGCGCGGGATCGGGCGGATGATCGCCGACGGCTTCCTCGCTTCGGGTGCCAGAGTCTACATCAGCGCGCGTAAGGCGGAGGCGTGCGACGCGACCGCCGCCGAACTCGGGCGGGGATGCGTGTCGATCCCGCAGGATGTCTCAAGCGTCGAAGGCTGCCGCGAGCTGGCGCGCAAGATCGCCGAGCGGGCGGGGGCGCTCGACATTCTGGTCAACAACGCGGGCGCGGCGTGGGGCGCGCCGTTCGACGCTTTCCCCGAAAGTGGCTGGGACAAGGTGATGGACCTGAACGTCAAGTCGCCGTTTTTCCTGACGCAGGCGCTGCATGGATTATTGAAGGCGGGTGCGAGCCGGAAGCGGCCCGCCAAGGTGATCAACATCACCTCGATCGATGGCCAGCGGAACAGCCCGTGGGAGACGTACAGCTATCATGCGTCCAAGGCGGCGCTGATCCACCTGACCAGACGCATGGCGGCGCGACTGATCGAGGACGCGATCAACGTGACGTCGATCGCGCCGGGCGCGTTTGCGAGCGAGATGAACCGCGCCGCGCGCGATCATGGCGAGGCGATCGGGCACCTTGTCCCCGCCCGCCGGATCGGCCAAGCCGAAGACATGGCGGCGGCCGCGATCTATCTCGCCAGTCGCGCGGGTAATTATGTGGTCGGCGAGACGATCACGGTCGATGGCGGGGTGGTGCACGGCGCGCTGGGCGGGTCGATCGGCGATCCGGACTAGGCGCGACGCCTGGTCGATCCTACCGGAATTCTGCCAACCCCGCGCTGATCTCCGCGCCCTTGGCGGCCTTGAGCGCGGCGCACTGGCGGATGCGCTCCACCGAGCGATCGAGTTCGAGCGGGCTCAGGTGGAGGCTGGCCACCTTGGGGCGCAGATCGGCCTCGGTCTGGCGTGCGCGGTCCTCGGTACAATAGGCCGAGCCGATGCCGAGCAGGTTCGAAGCGATCAGCGGGGTGGCTTTGGTGAGCTTGTCGAAGTTGGCGATCGCGTAGGTGTAAGCCGCGTCGCGCGTCGAGGCGTTGCGGATCAGGCCGACGCTCATGCGCAGACCTTCGAAATTATGCAGCCGGGGATCCTCGCTGAGCGCGATCACGCGGGGCGCGAGCGCGGGGCGATCGATATCGGCAAGCGCGCCGACGATCTCGCCGCGCTCTTGCGGGTCATCCGATGCGACGAGGCGATCGAACAGGCGCTGCACCATCGCCTCGCCGCCGTCGTGTGCGGCGATTTGGAGCGCAAGCGGCCGAAAAGCGGGATCGAGCGCGGCGTTGTCGCCGCCCAGCCATGCGCGGGCGGCGGCATCGAACTTGGCGCGTTGGGTGACGTCGTGGCCTTCGCTGGCGACATAGCTGGCGAGGACGCGGCGCAGTTCGCGGCGCTCGGAGGGCTCGGCGGCATAGGCTCCGGCATGGAGATCGAGACCGAGTTCGGCGAGGCGTGGGCCGAATAGCGCGACGACCATGCGGCCGTAATTGGCACGGTCCTGCGCGTCCATCGCGCTCTGCGACAGCGCACTCAGCGTGTTGGGGAGGAAGGTGGCGGCGTAGCGCTCGTGATGCGTGGCGAGCGAGCGAGCGCCCGCGACCACCTGCGAGAAGGGCGCGCGGCCTGCGGTGAAGCTGGCCCAGAGGCTGTCGGCGGTAACCATCGCCTCGGTGGAGGCGAGGCTTGGGGCGGCGGCGATCAGCGCGTCCCATGAGGCGTGGTCGAGATCGAAGCGGTAGTAGCCGCGACCGCCCGCGTTGGGCATGATCCAGGGCGCGGTGCCCTTGAGCGCGAGCGTGCCGGTCCGGCCGGTGAGCAGCGTGCACTCGCGCCCCTCGCCTGCGCGCGCGCAGACGGGGATTTGCCAGAGCTGGGGCGCGCCGGGGCGCACGCCGATGGGCACGTAGCGCTCCTGCGTGAGCGAGTACGCGCCGCCACCCGCCGCGCGGACAGTGACGAGGGGTACGCCCTGCTGCTCGACGAAGCTGCGAAAGGCGGGGATGACGCCGGGCTTGCCCGAGCCTTCGGCGATCGAGTTGAAGAAATCGTCCCCGGTCGCGTTCTTGTAGGCGTAGCGGGTCAAGTGGAGGTGGACGCCGCGCTGGAACGCGTCCTCGCCGACATAGCCCTCCATCATGCGCAGCACCTGGCCGCCTTTTTCGTAGGTGATGCTGTCGAAGGCGCTGTCGATCTGCTCGTTCCGGTCGATGCGCTGGCGGATCGGGCGTCCCGCCGACTGGCTGTCGAGGTCCATCGTCCTGAGCGCACCATTCAGGTCCGCCACGTCCGCGCCCGCGGCGGGGTTCCAGCGGGTGGCGATCTTCTCCGCCGCCCAGGTGGCGAAGCTCTCGTTCAGCCAGATATCGTCCCACCATTTGGGCGTGACGAGATCGCCGAACCACTGATGCGCGATCTCGTGCGCGACGACGCTGCCCAGCTCGAGCGTCTGACGCGGCGGCGCGTCCTTGTTCACGAGGATGATGCTGTCGTCGTAAATGATCGCGCCCGCATTCTCCATCGCGCCGCCCATGATCGGCGATGCGATCAGATCGAGCTTGGGGTAGGGGTAGGCGATACCGAAATACTCTTCGAGCAAGGAGGTCAGCTTGGGAGCGTTCGCCATGGTGAAGGCGAGGCGACCCTGCTGGCCCTGCTCGGCGATGCCGCGCATCTTCAGCGGCTCGGCGCGGACGCTGTTGGGGGCGGCGGTGGTCGACACGACCTCGAAGGGACCGACCGCGAGCGCGACGAGGTAGGTGGGGAGTGGGCGCGTAGCTTCGTAGGTGTGGACCTTCATCGCGCCGTGCACCGCGTCGCCGGTTTCGGGCGCGTTAGAGACTACGAACTGGTCGGTGGGCGCGGTGATCTTGACGGTGAAAGGCGTCTTGTAGCCGGGCTGGTCGAAGCCGGGGAAGGCGCGGCGCGCGTCGATCGATTCGAACTGTGTGTAGGCGTACCAACGGTCGCCGACTTTGACGTGGTAAAGGCCAGACGCGCTGCTGTTGAAGGCTGCGGTATAGTCGAAAACTAGCGTGTGGCGGCCAGCGGCGAGCGGGCGATCGAAGCTGAGGCGGGCGACGCCAGTGGGCAGCACTTCTGCATAGTGTGCCGCGTCGTGCGCTCCGCCGCCGGTGAGCGCGTGCGCGTGGGTGACGGCGAGGTCGCGGCCGTGGAGGTAGATCGACGACGCGGGGGCGTTCAGCGTGATGTCGATCTCGGCGTGGCCCGAGAAGCGCGGCTGCTTGGGATCGACGGTGAAATCGAGGCGGTAGGCGGTGGGCGTGACCGTATCGGGGAGGATGCCTGGAGGCGGCGCGGATTGGGCGAGCGCGGGGGCGGCGACGGTGGTGAGCAACGTGGCGGCGAGGGTGGCGATGACGTGGCGCAATGAATCACTCCCGTGTTGTTATACCAACACAGTAGTGGGTGTCGGCGGTGGTTGGCAACCGTGATGGCGCTCAGTCGTGCGGGATGCTAGCCTTCTCGGCAATGATAAAGGGAGAGCTTGGGTTGGCATCGCCGCGCGGCGCGCGGTTGGCGCTGGCGCTGCTGATGAGCGCATACACGCTCAACTTCGTCGATCGGCAGATCGTGAGTGTGTTGGCCGAGCCGATCAAGGGCGATCTCGGGCTCAGCGACATGCAACTGGGTATGCTGGGCGGGCCCGCGTTCGCGCTGTTCTACACCACGCTCGGCATTCCGGTCGCGCGGCTGGCCGACCGTTTCAACCGCGTGTGGATCATGACCGGCGCGCTGCTGTTGTGGAGTGCGGCGACGGCGTTTTGCGGCTTGGCGGTGGGGTTCGGCGCGCTGTTCGTCGCGCGCGTGGGCGTGGGCGTGGGCGAGGCGGGGGGCGTGGCTCCGGCCTATTCGCTGATCGCCGACCTGTTTCCGCCGCGCTTGCGGGCGCGGGCGACGGGCGTGTTCTCGTTCGGGGTGCCGATCGGATCCGCGCTGGGAATCGTGATGGGCGGGCTGGTCGCGGCGCGCTATGGGTGGCGCACGGCGTTTCTGGTGGCGGGCGCGGCGGGGTTGGTGGTCGCGCCGTTGTTGCGGCTGCTGGTGCGCGAGCCTGTGCGCGGCCGCTTCGATCCGCCATGGCCGCCGCGTCCGGCGTTGAGCGCGGTGCTGCGACATCTGCGGCGCACGCCAGCGTTTGCTTTCCTGGCGCTGGGGGCGGCGATGACATCGCTGGTCAGCTATGGGCTGGCGTTCTGGGGACCGTCCTACTTCGCGCGCAGTTTGCACATGGGATTGGTCGACCGATCGATCGGGTTGGGCGGCGCGGCGCTGATCGGCGGAATCGCGGGCATCTGGGCGGGCGGTGTCTTCGCCGATCGCGCTCGCGCTGGCGGACCGGGGGCGTATGGACGCGTCGCGGCGATCGGCTGCGCGCTGACCGCGCCCGCCTACGCGTTGCCGACGCTGGCGCATCAGGCTTGGGTGGCTCTGCCGCTGGTCGCGCTCGCGGTGGGGCTGTCGCTCGTGTGGATGGGGCCGGTGATCGCTGCGGTGCAAGAGTTGGCTCCGCCTACGATGCGCGCCACGGCTGCGGCGGTGTATTTGCTGATCTTGAACCTGATCGCGCTAGGGCTGGGGACGCCCGTGGTGGGCTGGATCTCGGATGGATTGAAGGCGCGCTACGGCGCGGAGGCGCTGCGTTACGCGATGCTGAGCGTGCTGCCGATCTATCTCGTGGCGGCGGGGCTGTTCTGGGTGGCGGGGCGGCGGCTGGCTCGCTCAGGCTGGGGCGAAACCGCCTAATACCGGGGCGGGCGCGGTGGCGACGCGACCGATGAACACGGGGGCGAGACCATCGGTCTTGACCGCGAGCGCGACGCGCACGCGCGGGGCCAGGCGGCCGAGCGCGGTTGCTTGCGAGCGGACCTCGAAGCGGGCAGCGGCGAGCAGCGCTTCGAGTTCGCCTTCACTGTAGGCTTGGCCGGTGGCGAAGGGCGAACCGGGATCGAGCCAGCGGCCCAGCCGATTGGGGACGATGAGAACGAGTTCGCCCGCGGGGGCGAGCGCGCGCCAGACTTCGGCGAGGACGGCGGGGGCGTCGGCGGCTTCGATGGCGTGGATGAGGAGCGCTTGATCGTAGAGGTTGGGCGGGAG
>JAABUX010007458.1_pt1 | contig 12848 bp, 16 predicted proteins | sample 5561851 | NCBI WGS metagenome assembly JAABUX01 (sample SAMN10711883, study PRJNA513361) | rock metagenome | isolation source: Antarctica rocks | place: Antarctica: Victoria Land, Richard Nunatak red sandstone | collected 2016-01-03 | reverse complement strand
ATCTCTCGTTGCTCTCCAATGCCTTTCCTCGTTTTAACCCAACAATACACCCCATTTCTACGAACAAGTTGACAATATCATCACAGGTGGTTCCTTTTTCGTCGCCTATCTCATCATGTTCATCTTTCTCAGGGAAACAAATTAGAAAAGGAATACTTCGTGAGTCGAGAAACAAGATTTTTGATGAGGCAATGCACTTCGAGATTTTTTGCACCACTGCCACCCTTACCGGATTTATGCTGCTGCGAACGTTTGTGGTTCTGGCAATGTCTCGTGATGCTTGTGCGCTGAAGCAAGTAGCGCCTCGAGAGCTTCTAGTCCGTGCTCCAATGCCTCAGCGTACGTATCACCATGGGTGACCGGTCCGAGTACGCGCTCGGCTCGCTCCCAGTCAGGGAGCCGCACGAGGTAAGCTTGATCTTCATCGGACCACTGGATCAACATTGAGTAATGTAGTTCACTCACGGCTTGTGTCTCCCTTGCTGTTCTTGTGCTTCTTGAAGCTTCCGCATCGCTTCTCGTATCTCACGCTCCTGATAAGGCTTGGCGTCGGCACTATCCTTGCCCACAAGGTTCACGCTTATGCCTGGGATAAGCGGGTGCTTCCATATTTGATGACTTCCAGTTTGATGATCCAGGTAAAAGCCCACACGCTGTAAATCTGCGCGCCACTGTCGGAGCTTACGTGACACCGCGCCTCCTTACTCACCATAATAACGTGTATATGCTTCCCATGATCTGCGTGACCCTTGTTTCACCAGGCGAACGTCAACTCTGTACTGAGGGATAGCTTGACGGTTAATAAGGATGAGTATTCCTTACGTATGGGCCATTTTGTCCTGGGAGGCGAAGGATATTCCCCACTTTCTTACGAAGTACCATCGGGTGAACAGTTACGTTCTTTCACCTGGCTTGACAAGCCCCTTTGAACCGTGCGATGTTTTTCTCCTCAGCCATGGACTATTCCCACCTCACGACACTCATTATACCTAACTACGTCAAAACTGACAATACCCACCGACGCTCTACATTAGACGCTCCAACAATTTTGACCTTGACCCGATTGAGTGGAGTCTTGAAACAGAGAAAGCAAGCGTAGACACACGGTATGTCAAGAATGTCTCTTCGTGATCCTATTGCTCAACTACAGGGGATGCTACTTGGATAAAGCAACTGTTGAGAGCAGTAGACATACTGCCTCTCTTGCCATTTCCGCAGGCTTCGGATATAGTCTGAGCAGCACATGATGAAGCTATGACATACTGCCTCGAAATGTATGTGACATACTATGCCATTAGTGCAAGAAAAATGACTGTGAGTGCTAGATGCACTTGAGGAGCCGATTTACAGCAAACGAGCGGTGACCTTGCAACATACTGCCTTCCAAGCAGGCTGTCGCGGGTTCGAGCCCCGTCTCCCGCTCTCGGTTGTCCATCGTCTCCCTCAAGGCCGATGCGAGGCCGCTTCGCGACAAGCAAGCGGTACGAGGTTTTCGAGGAGACGATCTTGTTTTTGGAAAAAGAGGGTGCAGCGGCACCCTGCCCCGATTTTGGGCAACAGCCTGCCTCTAAGTATGGAACATCCTGCCTAAAATGCGGGGGACCACTATAGTTACAAGAGGCCATTGGGATACTGCGAAGCTTCCATACGCTACTGTTACTCCTCTAAAAAGCTCAATTGAGGCAAAGGTATACTACTGTTATACAAAATAAGCTGTAGAAGTGGAAGCCTAACCTCTTTACCTTCAAGGTCAACACACCAGCCTTCACGCTAATAATGCAGAGTATATTTCCCCATCCAAGTCGTGCGCCTCTCGTCAAGACAGATTTCAAGGAACACACCAGCTTGAGAAGGCTTGAGATTCAAGCTTCCTTTCCAGGGCGTATACAAACCAACATTTTATCTTTCTGGAACGCATGACTGTGCTAGCGTAAGACACCAGGCCAACAGGCTATCTCAGTGATCATCAAGGTAATGCTTGTCGCAACAACGACGAGCAGAATGCCGAGTGAAACTCCCATACCATGTGGAGAGGCGGATGTTCTCCTGTTTTGGTGCGGCTCGATTGTCAGTAACCGATCCACACGGCTGGATATCTGCTCATCTCTTCTGATTAACTGTTGCACTAGGAGTGCATCCGATGTATGTGGGCGATCCACCAGATGGAGCGAGACTTTGGTGAGTGCGCTAGCGAGTGCGAGCGGGCGACGGGTTGTCTGTACCACGAGATCATCACACGCTAACTCTTTTTCGTGACGAAGTTGCTGATAGGCTCTCCTGCTCGTGGGCAGGTAAAAAAAGGCGTCGCGTAGCATCGTCGCAATCCAGTTCACCAGATAGTCGCCTCGCGATACATGCATCAGCTCGTGCGTGAGGACTGCTTCCAGTTCAGCGTTGTCGAGCTGTTCAAGCATCCAGGTGGAGAGCAGTGCAGTTGGTCGACGAATTCCGTAGATGAGCGCGAGCGGTCGAGCGGATTGGGTGAGCCGAACGCGTACAGGACCCATGCCTCGGCTGTGCGTCCAGGCGTCCACACGCGCCTGTAACTTGGGGTCCACAATGCAGCTATTAAGAGGGATTACTGTGATATCCTAACAAGAGTTACCATGCACAAGGAGGGAGCCAGATATGCAAGAGCTGAACTGGGCCTACTGCCCGAAAGTCCGAGAGAACCCAGTCACGCGAGCCTTCATTGAGCAACTCGCTAAAGAACGAAAAGCTGCGAGTACCATTGAGAATTACGGCAGAGATCTCAATGATTTCTTGTCTGCCTTTCCTGAGACCCCCTTCTCAGAACTGCTAGAAGCTGACGAAAGCCGAATAGCTGATTACGTCGATTGGCTGTGGAAGCGAGAAGCAATGCGAGGAAACGGACAGGCTCCTGATCGAAGCAAGGTCCTCTACATCAGTGGCTCGCGGTTAGCCCCATCAACGATCCGACGACGGATGAGTACCCTTAGTATAATTTGACTTGATTGCTGACGCGGTTGTCAGATAAAATGCCGCGATTTTGCTCACTTCATAGCAACCAACCAGTGCCATAAAACCTGACGAGACCCTTTCCTTCACCAGATGCGTGCTTGAGAGATACAACGTTTCTTTCATTCCCCACATCTTGACATTTTATCTGACAATCACGGGCTCTTGTCCACTTTCGATACTGGTGGCGAAGTCAAAAAAGGTGCTTACTATGAGCTTGAATCTGTTAGCTTTCAAGCGCGAAAATCAACTTCGCCACCAGTATCACTTTCGGGGCTTATTCCTCGCTTGCTCTGATGGCAGAAGAGGTTCCTCTGAACAAATCCTGACATGAGATGACAGATAGAGGGATGTAAACTGAGGAAAAACAGATGAGGGAAACCATGCAGATCGAGACAAGACGCCTCTGGCTTCGCGATTTTACACTGAACGATGTCCAGGCGGTTCACGCTTTTGACTCTGATCCAGAGTTGAGACGCTATCGTGGGGGTGGGAGGGTCACCGAGGAAGACACACGTGCCTTTATTGAGAGGACACTGCAATGGCAGAGAGAGGAGCCACGCCCCACCTTTGCTTTTGCAGTCGTTCTCCAAACCCTGCCAGAGACCGTTGGAGTGGTCTGTCTCACCATCACTAGACGAGAATGGAACGAAGCAGAGTTGTGGTACCGCCTCAGTCGAAAACATTGGCAAAAGGGATATATAACGGAAGCGGCAAAAGCCATGCTCTCCTTTGGCTTTACCACTCTGCACCTGCATCGGATCTGGGCCATTGCCACCCTGACAATATTGCTTCTTGGCGCGTCATGGAAAAGATTGGAATGAAAGCTGAGGGATGCTTGCGTGAAAACGCTCTCAACACCGATGGAACCTGGCACAATAGCTTGCTCTACGCTATCATTGATCATGAGTGGAAGACGATCTAAAGCTTAGAGAGCATGAAGCACCCGTTTGCGCAGGAGCGGAAAACCCGCTCTGCCGTATCCCTGTCTTTTGATTAACTTGAGCTTGTTCACATGGCCCTCGACCATGCCGTTGCTCCATTCGAGGGTGAGTCCAGCTTTGACAGCATCATAATCTTTCCGGAGTCCGCGTGCGAAGTTTTTCAACTCGGAAACCTCTTGCTCCTCAACCTGTGCAAGCCAGGCATCTAATCGCACTCCTTGACGCTCTCGAAGCATGGTAGCAAAATCTTGGATGAGAGAAAAAGTCTGGGCAATCATTGGGGCAGCCTCGCACAGACGCTCCAGATAGCTGTTTTGCCAGTCCAGTCGCTGCTCCTCTGTAAAGGTCATCAGACGCGCCACTTGCAGGGCAGTCGGTGGGCGCTGCACCTGGGCATCTTTTTTAGTGGCAATCGTTTCTGGAGTTGGCTCAACCCGTTTGAAGCCTCTGGGCTTGCCTTTGGTTGTGCGCAGGTTCCTGATGAAACGGGTCACATTGGCCATGGAGGCGGTGTATCCTTTTTCCACGATTTCTCTGTAAAGCTCAGAGGCGTTGCGGCAACCATCGTTCCAGCGTTCGATCAGGTAGGGCTTGAACGGTTCGAGCAGGTGCGTGCGGGTGCGTCGCGGAGTCCTTCGCTCTGGTGGCTGGTCCATGTGGATATAGCGAGTGACGGTCTGACGGCTGGTTCCCACTCGACGTGCGATGATCCCCTGATCCACCTTTTTTGCATGCAGCTCATGAATTTTTCGATATCTTTCCACCCGTTCCTGATGGCGCTGCTGGCTCACCTCTTCGAGCCGCCTGGTATTGCCCATGGGACTCTCCTACAGAGGAGAAGCCTTCATGGTCGATGCCGTCGGGTCCTGCATGGTGGCTTTCAGGAGAGATTTCTTGCCGATGAAAAAGCCTTCCAGAGCCTCCCCCAAATTCTTCAGGATATGCCACCTGTCCGCCGTCTGTTGAGCGTCAGGGGCTCCCAATGTCGCTCCCTCTGCATACGCCCCACCACGATCCCGGCTAATGATCTCGACACCAGGATGCTCTTGCAGCCATTTTGCCAGGGTAGAAGCCTCACGGTCTGGCAAAAGTTCAATGGGGAGACGCTTTTCCAGATCGATGAGGATAGTGCCGAATTTCCGACCCCGGCGAAAGCTCCAGTCGTCCACTCCAAGGACTCGAGGAGTAGGGTGCTCTACATCTGAGGCTTGGTGAATGAGCCGGAGAAGCGTATCTGGACTGGTGGCAAGCCCCATGCCCTGCATGAGTCGCTTGCCCGCCTCACCTCCGAGCGCGAACCCAACAAGCGTGAAAACATCTGTCAGTCGAAGTGTCCGATGAGCGTAAGGAGCCACGACGCTGGGCACACGTTCGGCGAAGATCTTGCGCTGACACTCTGGATTCAGGCAGAAAAACCGCCGAGTATGCAGCTTGAGCCGCACCGCGCAGCCCATCCAGGGTAAATCAGCGAGCACACGTCCGTAATGAGAATGGACCTTTTCTGAACGATTGGTCCACAGAGGGCACCAGGCTTCTGGTGCGGTCGTTTTCACGGTGGCTGTAATCATCTTTCCCTCTGCCTCCAGTTGAAGCAGATGCAAACAGGTCGGATCGGGGAGCAATGTCAAGTTGGCCATCGTGAAGACTCCTTGCTAGCAGTTCCTCTTCATCATGAACGAAGCCAGTATACTTGAGAGTCTCTTCAATGGCTATGAAAGGAATATTAAATTTCTGCTTTTAAGCAATCAGCCAGTGTTTTTCATCAACTTCGCGGAAGACCCAACATGTTACGGCGAGGTGTCTCCCGCCGCCCTGGAAGGTTTTCTCTGCTCTGGAACATTTCCTTACTCAGGATTACTGTCTCATGCTCGTATAGAGACCGATTCGATTGCCTGCGGGATCAGCAAAAAAGGCATACGCTCCGGTACCAGGCATTTCGATTTTCGGCTGCAACGTTTTGCCACCGAGGGCTTCTACTTTGGCAAGCGTGGCATCAATATCATCCGTCGAGACGTAGATCAAGACCTCGCCCAGCTTATAGTCTGTGTTTTCACCCGCCTGGACAAAACCGCCACCTGGACCAGAATCAGCCTGGAACATGTGGTAGTTGAACGTGGAATCGACCTGAAGTTTCCAATCAAACAGATCGGCGTAGAATTTGCTTGCAGCCGCCGGATCGGTTGCTGGAATGTCAAGGTGGACAATAGCATGCTGTGGCATCTTCATTTCTCCTTTGATAGCTAGGGTTACATGGATGCATCATCAAGAGTCGCCAAGTACAGTATAGAATATAAGTTCTATACAATCAAGAGGGAAGAAGAATGCATGAGTACAAATGCTTACCCTCTATTAGAGAGCTTCATTTTGCCTAGAGGATTCTTCGTCATGACAGCACCACTGCGGGGAAACTGAGTTGGGCATGACCTTTGCTGTTCCCATACAAGAAGCCGTCTACCATCATTTAGCCCGGTCAGCGTTATGAGCGTGTTGATTTTCAGAACTGCGCCAAGCTGGGATGCGGCTCGCTTGCCCTGTACCAGCTCGTCTGCCAGATCCCCCTTTTTGGGAAAAATCATTTGTCCGTCAACGCGACAGTAGGGTGCGGAGTATTCCAGGAGTGAGGAGAGCGAGGAGACGGCACGGGCAGTGACAATATCGAATGTTCCTCGATACTCCTGTTTGTGAGCAAGTTCCTCGGCGCGCCTGTGAATAGCTTCGATTCCTTCGAGATGTAGTACCTCTATGATGTGATTCTGGAACTTTACCTTCTTGCCTGTGGCTTCTAGTGAAGTGACTTGCCATTGCGGACGCACTATCTTGAGGACGAGACCGGGGAAGCCTGCTCCTGACCCAATGTCGAGTAATCGTGTTTGCGGGGCATCATACACACTTAAGAGGGATAATGAGTCGAGGAAATGTTTGATCAAAACTTCCTCTGGATTGGTTATCGTAGTAAGATTTACGCGCATATTCCAATCGAGCAACTCCTGGCGGTAGCGCAAGAGTTGCTCAATTTGTTGCTCATTTAGTTGCAGACCTAGCTGACGCAGACCCACAACGAACGCACGCGAGAGTTCATCCAACATCTACGAAACGAATTTCTTCTTGCTGTTCAGGTAATCAACGAGCAGGTATTCGCCAAGGTTGTCCTTGTCGACGTAGAACATGCGACCCTTGTTGATCTCGGTCAATTGATCGACAAAGGCAACCATCCAGTCATCATCATACAACATGAAGGTGTTGATGGTGATGCCGTCGCGTGTGCAGCGTTGGACTTCTAACAGGGTTTGCCGCTCGGCGTAAGGACTGGGATAGGCGAATTGCCAGCTCTCATTCTCGTACCAGACGGTTGGGCCTCCATCAGTAATCATGATGATCTGCTTGTTGACGCCACGATGTCGTGCTAAGAGTTGTCGAGATAGCATGAGTCCGTGCGCCATGTTGGTGCCGCGCTCATTGTCCATACTGCTCAGCTCGATGAGTTCATTTGGCTTGTACTCACGGCCCATAGCCGAGAAGCCAACGATGTACAGGTTATCGCGCGGGAACTGTGAGCGGATCAGGCTCTCAAGGGCAACCGCCACCTTTTTCGCGGCCTGTTGACAGCCATTGTAGACCATACTCAGGCTCATATCGATCATCAGGACCGTTGACGACTGCGTAGTGAATTCGGTGCGATAGACTTCAAAGTCTTCCTTAGCCAGTTGCACAGGTGTCCCTATACCACGTCGATGTACAGAGTTCATGAGTGTTTTTTCCAGATCGAGCAGGAAGGGGTCGCCAAACTCGTACACCTTGCTCTCGTCGATACGTTCGCCGCCTACGCCTCGGAAGGGACTGACGTGTCGGCCAAAGCCATCGCGCTTCATCTTATTAAAGATGTCCTGCAGTGCCTTCTGCCCGATCTTGCGAATGCCGCGTGCGGTTAATTCCCAGCGGTTTCCACGCTTCTGGATGTAGCCTGCTTCCTCTAGAGTCTTCATGAGTTCTTTCAGTTGTTCGACTGATTGATACTCTTCGTCGCCGAGAAAATCCTTGACCTTCTCACTATCGATAGCACTAATATCATCCAGACGGCGCGCTTCCTGGAATTGGTCTTCCAACCCTTCCATCTGTTGGAGACGTCCCATCATACGCATCGCTTCGTTGAGCGGCAGAGACTCTTTCCCTCGGAAGGGGAAGCGCGTGCGAACCTCTTCTGATGGCATCATAGCTTCAAGATTTTGCGCCAGCTCCATCATATCGACGCGAATGCGATCATCGCCCATCATCTGTTCCATCAGGCCCTGCAACTCTTGTCGTTGCTCAGGTGACAGGTTATCCATGATGCCCTGCATTGCTGCCATCTGCTGCTGCATCTGCTCGATCAGATCATCCAGCGAGTTGACTCCGGGGAAGTACTCGCCATGCTTCTGCATGAACGAGTCGAAGTCTGGCTCTCGACCCTCTTGACGCTCTTTGAGCATCTTGTTCAGGTCGCGAATCATCTCGCGCATTTTGGCGACATCTTCAGGGGTCATGTTTTGCAGAGATTGTTGCATACCCTGGAAGAACTGCTGCATCATCTGCTGTTGCAGACTATCCATCAGTTCCTTAAACTTCTCACGAGCTTCATCATCCATGAAATCGTACTCGGAGAGTCCTTTGATCTGACCAGGAATATCGTTGGGCAGACCATCAAGCGTCTCTTGCTTACGCTTGGCGATCATCTCAAGCATACGTCTCATCTGTTCAGGAGTGAGGTCCCCCCCAGGCTGTCCCGATTGGCCTTGCTGACCTGGTTGGCCTTCTTGACCCTGCTGCCCACGCTGAGACTGATTCCCAGGTTGGGATTGCTGGCCCTCTTGTCCCTGCTGGCCTTGCTGACCCTGTTGAGACTGCTTGTCCTGGGGCTGCTGGCCTTCTTGCCCCTGCTGACCATTCTGGGGCTGCTGAGCATCGAGACGTCGCTGGATGCCCTCGCGCTCTAGCTGCTTGATCTCCTCAAGCTTCTCACGCAGGTCGTCCATGACACCTGAGGCCATGTTATAACGATTGAGTTGTTCGCTGCGCGTTTGGCGCATACGCTCCATCATCTCACGTAGCCCCATCGCACGACGACCATCTTCGCTGCGAACTCCATCCTGCATCAGGCGTTTGAGTGCCTGCTGTAGATTACCATTCTCCAGGTAGTCGTCGGAAAGGGCCTTCAGAATATCGTCGGCGTCAAGTCCTTCGATACGCTGTGTCCCGTCCCAGCGGGAATACCCGTAGCGATTTCTGTAAAAGCGTTCAAACATGTCGCGTGTCCCTTACCGCCGATAGCGAGTTTTACCGCTGACTTCATCCTTATTAAGACGTCGGTTCAGGTGTAGTCCTTCGAGGATAAATTCGATGGACGATGCGATACTAGCCGGGTTACCACGCCCGTTGAGCTTGTCGATAGCCTTACTCAAGCCGCCCACCTTTGACAGTTGGTTGACATACTCCATAGACGGCATATCGTCACCAACATGCACACTCAGGCCGCGCTCGAAGCCTGCCACAAGCTGCTCAAATTCGCGCTGCTCGAAGTATTGACCGAAGACGCTGAGCACTGCCGCGTTGATAAGTTTTTGCACAACACGGTCTTCTTTTATGTCCCCTACTGTGTCCAGCTCAATCTTACCAGCGGTCGAAGCGATAATCGAGGAGAGGTCACTGACGCGAGGTGAGACAGATCTCTCCTTGAGGCGAAGCGCACGCCGACTAGCGTTGCTCAACACGTTCTCGAAGTTTGAGACGGAGACGCGCACACTTACGCCGGAACGCTGACTGATATCGTTGCTCAATCGGGCAAGATGAGTTATCTCGGCAATTACCTCCTTCATGAACTGCGGGAAGATAATATCCATACCCTCAGTGATGAAGTGATTGCTTTCAGACTCCATGATTTGAATTTCATGCTCGATGGTGCGTGGATAGTGCGTGCGAATCTCGGAGCCGATACGGTCCTTCAACGGCGTAATGATACGTCCGCGATTGGTGTAATCTTCCGGATTGGCACTGGCGACAACATATACGTCGAGTGGCAAGCGAAGTTTGTATCCACGAATCTGCACGTCTCGCTCTTCCATGATGTTCAACAAGCCGACCTGAATGCGCTCGGCAAGGTCGGGAAGCTCGTTGATACAGAAGATGCCGCGATGCGTGCGAGGAATCAGCCCATAGTGGATAGTCAGCTCGTCTGAGAGATAGCGGCCCTCTGCTACACGCACAGGGTCGACCTCGCCGACGAGGTCTGAGATGGTAATGTCAGGTGTTGCTAGCTTCTCACCATAGCGTTGGTCACGTGGGAGCCAGGCAATCTCTACGAGGTCGTCGTGCTCGGCTACTTTATCGCGGCATGCCTTACAGATCGGCTCGAAGGGATTATCGTTGATCTCGCAGCCAGCGATAACTGGCACAACATCGTCAAGCAAATTGGCGAGACTACGCGCCATACGTGTTTTCGCCTGACCGCGCTCACCAAGAAAGATAATGTCCTGACCAGAGAGGATGGCATTTTCGATTTGAGGAATAACAGTATCCTCATAGCCGACAATCCCTGGGAACAACTCTTCCCCACTACGAATTTTCTGAATGAGATTTTTACGTAACTCTTCCTTGATGGAAAGCACTCTATATCCACTTTCACGCAACTCACCTATTGTGCGTGGACGGGTAGTAATGGTCATTCGGTTATGTGCTACCTTTCTGGGGACTGGCCTCGTGGAATGCATGTACGGGATTGAGGACTACTTGACCGATCCTGTATGATCCGACGGTACCAAAAACGGGTGGAACCATACCTGATTCTACAGCTTGACGCGAGAAAAAGCAAGAGGAGAATCTGTTGTGGAAAGGTGCCTCCTAGAGCAACGCTACTCTAGACAACACCACCTGTTAGAACAAATAAACACCGACGTCTCATTGTTGAGCAAGATGAGACGTGGTGTTTGCTCAAAGATGAAAGATATCTTCCGTGCGATTTACACGTAGTTCCATGTCGTCTCTTCATGAAGGAGGAACCAGGCGGCTTGCGCATGAGTCAAAAGTGGGCGGTGAAGACAGAGATAAATACAATTGGGATCACGGGCGGACGGTACCCATGAGTCACCCAAAGACAACGGGAAACTGTGTATCTGCTCAAGAATGTCAGGAGATGATACCGCAACCAGGCTGCCCTGAACAAAATTGAACGAGCTAATCATGCTGTTCTGCAATGCTTGACCCAAGATCGGGACATGCTTGGACTGATGGGCATCTTGCAAAAGCTGGACGACAAGGAATAACTCATTGACCTCCTGGTACTCTCTACGCCCAAGAAGTCTATCACCTGACTCGGCACAGCACTGTTCGATGGCTGGCTCAACCTGATGAGCCAGTGAGCCAGGCACAACAACTTCAATCAAGATCAAGAAAACACTCCTTTCGAGAACTAAGGGGGGGACAGTTATTTCCCTTGAGCAAAGTATGCGAAAGCGGTGTGAAAGTGTCAAGCAAGTATAAGCAGCTATTCACGCCATCTTCACACACCTCAATCGGTATACATCCCGATCTACACAAGATGGAGCAAAAACAACGAAATCATCCTTCTGACAGGAATAAAAATAGCGTGAACATCATATTGAGAGAAGAGACATAAGAAAAGGGAGTGGTACTAAGATGTACCACTCCCTGTTAACTATGCTCGTTACGATGGGCTTAACATCCACAACAACCACAACCACATGGGCAAGTTCCGCAAGGACAATCACACGGCTCATGCTGTGCTGTGTTCATAGGTTTCCTCCTGACCAGGAGTATCGCATGAAAACGCGATACACGACATATCAAGGCACGTACTAAAAGGTTCGTATTCATCAGGTTGGCAGGCTGCTAGAGCGTGCTGGTAGTTCTCCACTTCTGCTCGAAACATCTGCAACTCTTCAAGCTCCTGGTCAAGGGCTTTCAATCGCTCAATGACGAGGGTCAAAAGCTCTTGTTGAACATCAACGCATCGCGCATCTGATGCACCTACCAAGAGAGACTTTGCCGAAGAAAGAGGAACGCCTAACAGACGGATACGACGGAGTAACTGAAGGCGGCTCACATCTGCAACGCTGTAGCGTCGGTACTGATTGGTGCTACGTGGTGGGCGTGGTAGCAAGCCAATACTCTCATAGTAGCGAATAGCTTTCGCATTGATGGCAGTGAGATGGGCCAACTGACCGATAGTTAGCCCTTCCGCCCGATCAGTCACCTGTTGGCGGTCACTTTGCTTTCTGTTAGTATGCATCGCTTTTTCCTCCTTCTAGTAAGAACTATACACCTTCCCATCGCTGGAAGGTCAAGCCTCAATTTAAGGAGTAAGAGAGTTGGTTACTGTATCCACGAAGCCTTCGTTTCCAACGAAGTTGCTAGTGCTAGACCGGTAGAATTGGCTCCAAAGGCTTCCTCTTCTCTTGCGCTCTACTGGGCAGATGTTGAGGTACATTCGTGACGACTACGCCTTGCCGGAAAAGCAATGCAGTCTTTAACTGGAACGCCGTTTGATTGTGCAAGAAATACTCCCACCAGTGCGCTACCACAAACTCTGGCAGTATCGCTGTCAGTGTATAATCAGGATACAACTCATGTATCGTGTCGATGTAGTTAAGCAGCGGGCGCGAAAGCGAGCGGTAGGGCGACTCGATCACCACCAATTCCGTCTTCTCCTCGGCAGTAAAACTCTTTTTCCAAACATCCCAGTCAGCACGGACCTTTTCAGTATCGTGTGCATCGATAGAGACGTGAACAGCAACAACCTGATTTGAGATAGAGCGGGCATACGCAAGGCTTTGCTTAGATACTCTGTCTAAACCTGCAATGGGCACGATGAAGAGATGCTTTACATCTTTAGGATGTGGAGGTATTGAGAGTTTCTCCGTTCGTTGAGGTAAAGAA
>JAABUX010007457.1_pt1 | contig 12848 bp, 9 predicted proteins | sample 5561851 | NCBI WGS metagenome assembly JAABUX01 (sample SAMN10711883, study PRJNA513361) | rock metagenome | isolation source: Antarctica rocks | place: Antarctica: Victoria Land, Richard Nunatak red sandstone | collected 2016-01-03 | reverse complement strand
GCGTCTTTCTTCATGGTGGTCTCCTTATAAGGAAACCGTCATGCGTAGGTCATACCAACCAACGGCCGATCCAGACGACCGGCAGTTTTAGTTGTCGTCGCTGGCAATTCTAATTGTCGCTGAACAGACGGTGACGTGTCGTTTAGTTGTGGACCACGCGCGCGCCGGGCGCGCGAGCAACTACAGGGGATCGGGCACGCTCGATGTCGCGGCCGACTACACGAGCCTCGTGCTCGCCAACGTCGGCAACGCGGCGGCGCTCGACGTGTCGATACAGGTTGTCGGGGAACCGCGCGATCGCGGACGCCTGCGCGTCGACCAACTAGAGGGGAAGCGGGCCGGCATCATCGGCGTCGCCGCGGACTGGCAATGCCCCTTGGGATTCGGGAAAGATCACTACTTCGAGCCGCGTGTCACGGCCGACCCGCACGCCGCACTCGATCAGTCTGTCGTGGTCCATGTGTCGTACGCGAATGCCTACGGCCGTCAGTTCACGACGCGGGTAACCTTCGATCTCGGCAACGAGGGGGACGGAAGTGCGTGGCTCCAACGCGATAGTTCAGTTGAGTTGCGAAACGACGCGACGGGGCGTGAGCATTGATCCACGCGGCTGGCTATCCGAGCGCGAGCGTCCCCCCCACATCGGTCACGCTGGCGTCCACGTCGATCCCGTACGTCCCCAGCCACGCGTGGCCGAACGCCTCGGCCGCCGCCGCGGTGTCCCCCTCTTCGAGCGCGTCCAGCGCGTCGATCAGCCCCTCATTCGTTCCCGCGATGTGTTGCGGCCCGACGTTGCGGGGCCGCGCGCGATCCTCGTTGTACACCAACACCATCACCCGGCACGCCCCCACGTCCAGCCCCTGTTCCTGCACCCGCGCCCGGAACGCCCGCGCGTTCGCCGCCCGCCTCGCAGCACCTCGGCGCGTTCGAGGACACCATTCGCCTTCTGCCCCAAGCTGCCCCCGATCCCCACGGCCTCGACGATCCTCCTCCGTTCGATGACGTGCTAGACACGGCGTGGCTGCTCTCATGCCGTATCTAACCGTATTGACGTTAGGCCGCCTGTGGCATTCCCTGCCGCCCCCTGCCGCGCCGCAGCCGCAGTCCGCCGATGGTAGACCCTGGCACAATCAGGAGTTGTAGCAGCACCACGATAAGCAGCACGAGGCCGAGCGCAACCTGCTGCCAGGCGGTGTCGATCGCTTTCAGGTTGAGGATGTCCGGCAGGATCTGCGTGATCAGCACGCCGACGACGGTGCCGCGCACCGTGCCGACGCCGCCCGTCAGCAGCGTCCCGCCGACGACGACGGCGGTGATCGAATTGAGCTCGTAGCCCTGCGCGGCTGTCGGCGGCGCCGAGAGCAGGCGCGAGGCCAGCAGGATGCCGGCCAGTCCCGAGAGCGCGCCGCTGATGGTATAGACGAGCAGCTTAACCCGCCGCACCTGCACGCCGAGCAAAGCCGCCGCCGCCTCGTTCCCGCCCACGGCGAAAACGTGGCGACCGAAGCGCGTGTAGCGCAGCACATAGGCCAGCGCGACGAAGGCGACTGCGGCGATGATAAGGCTGTAGGGAATACGCGCGATCGTCCCCGTGCCGATAGCCGGGAAAAGGCCCGTGCTATTGGCGCTGACGGCCGAGGCGCCGGCCCCCGAGGAGCCGCCGTGGTAGACGGACGCGGCCTGCAGCGCGACGCCGCGCGCCACTGACAGCATCGCCAAGGTCACGATGAACGGCGGGACGCGCGTAAAAGCCACGCCCACTCCGTTGACCAGCCCGATCAGCCCGGTCACAACCAGGGCCAGGATGATCGCCGGTACCACGCCATAGAACGAGGCGGCTGCCGCGCAGAACGCGCCGACGGCCAGTACCGAGCCGACCGAGAGGTCGATGCCGCCCGTCAGAATGACGAGCATCTGGCCGGTCGCCAGGATGGCGAAAACGGGGATCTCGCCGGCCAGGCTCAACAGATTCGACCCCGACAGGAAGTCGGGCGAGAGCAGGTAGCAGACGATGACGAGCACGACGAGCAGCACGGTCGCGACCTCGCGCTGGACGGTGGAGAGCACGCGCCCCGCGAAGGGCGGCGTCTCCGGCGACGGGACGGGCTCGGGTGTGGTGGCCTCTGGCTGCACGGTTCCTCCTAATTAAGTGGCGCGTGGCGCGAACTAGTCACGCGCCACTCAAGATTCGCCGCCGGCCTGCAAGATAACGGCGCCGGCGATGATGAGCCCCTGGACGATGAGCTGCGCCGGCCGCTGCAGGCCGACCTGCACGATGATCGCGTTCAACACGGTCAGGATGAGCCCACCGATGAAGGTGCGCCACACGCCGCCCACGCCGCCCAGCAGCGAGGTCCCGCCCACCACGACCGCGGAGATCGCCTGCAACTCGTAGAACAGGCCGTCGTTGAAGGGGTCGGACGTGGCGTTGTATGAGGAGAACAGCACGCCGGCCAGCCCAGCCAGCAGGCCGCTCACAGCGTAGACGACGATCTTGACACGGTCGGATGACACGCCTGAGAGCCGCGCGGCGCGCTCGTTGCCGCCGACCGCGAAGACATACCGGCCCGGTACGGTACGCGTGAGGAACAGCGCCGCCAGCGCGTAGACGACCAGGATCAGGATGAACGAGACCGGGATGCTCCCGATAATGGGCACGGGGCCAAGCCCCGCGATGGCGATGTTGTCGAAGCTCGTCGCGGCGCTCACGTCCAGCGTATGACCATGACCGCCGCCGCCCGTGATCAATTGAGCCACGCCGCGGGCGGCGATCAACATGGCCAGCGTCACGACGATGGGCTGGATGCGCGCCTTGGTGATGATGACGCCCGAGATGCCGCCGAGCAGCGTGGTCAGCGCGATCGGCAGGACGAAGACCAGGACGAGCGGTGTGCTCGACGACGCGCCACCGCCGACCAACACGCCGGCCAGGCCGGAGCCGACGGCCAGCAGGGAACCAACCGAGAGATCGATGCCGCCGGTCAGGATGACGAGGGTCTGCCCCACGGCGATGAGCGCGGTGTTCAGCGCGAAGATCTCCAGTTGGGCGCGTACGTTGTTCGCCGTCAGGAAGTTGGGATTGAGCCCTTCGGCGACGATCAGCAAGATGACTAGCGCGACGATGGACCCGAAGCGCCGCAATAGCGCCTGCGCCCGCCGGCTGGCCGCGCGCCCACGCGTCCGCGTCGGCGGGGCGATGTTGCCCTCGGGTCCCGCCGCCGCGCCACTGATCCCGGCGTGCGCGCCCCCGACAGTCTGGACTCCTCCTGGCTCCATGCGCGCCTACCCCTCTGAAATAACTTTCATGATACGGTCTTCGTTGGCCTCGGCGTGCGCGAACTCGCCCAACTTGCGTCCGTTGTTTAGGACGACGACGCGGTCGCTGCCCTCGATGACCTCCTCCAACTCCGACGAGATCATCAGGATGCTCATGCCCTGCTCACGCGCCAATTCGTCGATCAGCGTCTGGATCTCGCGCTTGGCGCCGACATCGATGCCGCGCGTCGGCTCGTCGAGAATGAGCACTTTGGGGTTGCGGCAGAGCCAGCGCGCCAGGATAACCTTCTGCTGATTACCGCCTGAGAGGTTGCGTATGGGCGTGGAGGGACTAGGCGTGCGGATGTCGAGGCGGCGGATCATCTCGTCGACGACGCGGCGCTGGCGCCCCCTGTCGAGCACGCCCAGGCGCGTGAACAGCGGGAGCGCGGCCAGGAGCATGTTGTCGCGCACGCTGAGCGCGGGCACGATGCCCTCGATCTTGCGGTCCTCCGTGACGAGGGCCAGCCCGGCGCGCACGGCGTCGCGCGGGGAGCGGATGCGCCGCCGCCGCCCGTCCACGGCGATGGTCCCCGACTCGGCGCGGTCGGCGCCGAAGATGGTGCGCGCCAGTTCGGTGCGGCCCGAGCCGAGCAGCCCAGCCAGGCCCACGATCTCACCCTTGCCCACGCGCAGGCTCACATCGTCGGGCATAGTGCCGTGCGTGAGGTGCGCGACGTCGAGCATGGTCTCGTGCGGCGTCGTCGTAGCGGCCTCGGAGAAAGCGGTGAGGCCCTGGGCGCGCACCTCCTCCGGGTCGCGCCCCAGCATGAGGGCCACCAACTCCAGCGTGTCGGTCCCGGCGATGGGCAGCGTCGCCACGAGGCGGCCGTTGCGCAAGACGGTCGCGCGGTCAGCCAGCGTAAAAATCTCCTCCATGCGGTGGCTGATGTAGACGATGCCGACGCCGTTCTGCTGGAGACGGCGGATCACGTCGAAGAGCACGCGCACCTCGGCCGTGTCGAGCGAGGAGGTCGGCTCGTCCATCACCACCAGCACGGCCTGGAGCGACACGGCGCGCCCCAGGGCCACCATCTGCTGCAGGGCCACACTCAGGTTCATGACCGGCACGCTAAGGTCGACGCGCACGCCCAGCCCATCGAGGACGGTCTTGGCCGCGCGGCGCATGCGCGCCCAGTCGACGCGCCCGAAGGAGCCGCGCGGCTCACGCCCCAGGAAGATGTTCTCGGGCGCTGTCATATAGGGCACCAGGTTGACTTCCTGATAGATCGTAGCGATGCCGGCATCCTGGGCTGCGGCGGGCGTACTGAAAGACACCTCGCGGCCTTGCAGCGTGATGCGCCCGCTGTCTTTAGAATAGGCGCCCGTCATAATCTTGATGAGCGTCGACTTGCCAGCGCCGTTGTGCCCCACCAGCGCGTGTACTTCGCCCTGACGCACGTCGAAGTCGACGCCATCGAGCGCCTGCACACCGGTGAAGCCCTTGGAGATGCCACGCATCTCGAGCAGGGACGGGGTATCGGGGGTCATGACGTTCCTTCGCTGGGAAAGACTTGTAGCACCAGTATAAACCGTTTGATCGCGGCGTATAGCCTGCGACCGCACGACGAGCGGTGGACGGCAAACAGGGCAATCGTATGTACACGATCGTAGGGACGTATCGCCATACGCTCTCCGTTCGCGACCGGAACGGGCGCCATACGGCGCATATCCCGCTCACAAAGGCCGGGCGTATGGCGATACGCCCTTACGATTGCCTACGCATATCTGCGGCTAACCACGGGCGGTTAGCTCTTAGAAGCCCGTATTCAGCAGGCTCTTGGCGTTTACCTTGGTGTAGATGTGGTCCGTCACCTGGACGAACGGCTCGATCTTCTGGCCGGCGAAGTACTTGTCGATCGTATCGAAGGTGATCGGTCCGAAGCGCGGGTTGGACTGCACGATAACGGAGAAGACGCCGTCGGCGACGTACTGGATGCCCCGCCTGGAGCCGTCCATCGAGCCGATGTACATCTTCTTGGTGATACCGGCCTGCTTCAGCGCCTGCAAGGCGCCCACGGCCATGTCGTCGTTGGCCGCGTAGATCATGTCGATCTTGGTGCCGTACTTGCTGATGAAGTTGGTCATCACACTCTTGCCCGTCACCAGCGTGAAGTCGCCGTCCTGCGCGCCGAGCGAGTGGAAGCGCGGGAACTTGTCGATCACGGCATGGAAGCCGATGTGGCGGTCGATCGCCGGCGAGGCGCCGGTGCTGCCGAGCAACTCGACGTAGTTGAGGTGACCCACCGTGTTCGCGATGAACCAGTTGGCCACGCGCCGGGCCTGCTGGATGAAGTTGGACTCGATCGCGGTGACATAGTCGACGCCGGCCTTGCCCGCGCTAGTGCGGTCGATCTCGATGACTGGCACGCCGGCCTTGATGGCGGCGTTGGTCGCCGCGCGCAGGGGTTGCACCTCGCGCGGGGTCAGCACGATCAGGTCGGCCCCGGCCGCGATCAGCGTGCTGACGTCGGTGACCTGCTGGTTGGTGTCGCTGTGCGCGTTGGTGAACTGGTAGGTGTACTTGTTGGCGCGCAGTTTGGCCTCAGCGGCCATGCTGTCCGTCTCGGCCACGCGGAAGCCGTTGTTGAGTTCGCTCTGCGAGAAGCCGATCTTATATTTGGACTTCATCTTGGGGTGCGCGGGCGTGACGTTGGGGTTGGTCGCGGCCATCACGGAAAGGGCGTTGAAGGGATCAAGCGCGCTGGCGGCGGCGGCGGCGGTGAGGCCAAGCCCAGCGGCGGCGCGCAGAAAGTCGAAGCGGTTGATGCGCCCGGCGCGCAAGTCGGCGGCAAGTTTATCTAGTTCACGCATGTCTTAATCATCCTCGATATGAGATACAGCACGACGACGTGGTCGCAATAAATGCGGAGTACGCGAGAAAACGGCACAAACACCCTATGTGGCGGAGCGGCGGCAGATCCTCGGGCTGCGCGGCGTGGACATAGTATGATCCGGGGGCAGGGCCGGATGTGCGGCACGATCGTAGCGAAGGCGGGACGTACCATCCCCATCATAGGCGCGCCACCTATGATTGTTATCTATCGTAGAGGTTTCGCGCGCGCGCGTCAATGTAAGTATTGCCGGATTAGGTCCCGAATATCCGGGAAAGTCGGACGTGGGATGTCCGACGCGGCCGTGCATGACGCTTTGCCCGTTGGGACGACGATACGACTATCGACGATCGACGATACCATCGACCTGCGCGCTCATGGCCCGCGCCGCCGCGGCCGGCGTGCGCCGACCAAGCATGACGGCCTGCGTTTCGTTGATCACCGGCGTGGGCGTGTTCTCGGCGAACAACTGTGTATGCGCGAGCAGGTTCGGCTGGTACACGATGGACGGCAACTGCGCGACGAACGGGCGCAGGTAGGGCCAGATGCGCGTCGTATGCAGACGCGCGCGGGCGCCGTTGTCGGCCGGAATTTGGCCCGATTCGGCCCAATCGAGGGCGTGGCTGTTGAGCCAGGTGATGAAGCGCATCGCCGCCTCGATGCGCGCGCCATCCGGCGTATTGACGACGCCGAGCGTGTGCGAGTTGGCCCAGACGGCCGGCCGCGGGCCGATGCGCGGCAGGGGCGCCGTCACCAATTCGATCCCGGCCCGCCGCGCGCCCTGGATATACCAGGGTCCTTGCTGGTACATGCGTACCGTCCCCGCGATGAAGTCCGCGTCGGCCGACCCCTCGCGGGGCATGGCGACGTGACGATTGGCAATCATGTCACGCAAGAACGTGAAGGCGCGCACGCCCGCCGCGCTGTCGACGACGCAGCGTGTCCCCGTGGGGTCCATGAAGCGGCCGCCAAACTGGTAGAGCAAGCTGTACCACTGACGGAAGCACTCCACATCCCCGGCAGGGACGGCGTAGCCCCATTCGTGGCGCGCCGCGTCGGTCAGCCGCGCCGACCACTCGTCCAGCGCCGCGGCGTCACCCGGCGGACGCCGCGGGTCCAGGCCGGCGCGGCGTGCGGCGGCCGCGTTGATGTAGAGGCCAAGTGGGTGGATATCGAGCGGAACGGCGTAGAGGCCGCCGTCGACATGGCACAGGCGCCACGGCGGCGGAAAGAAGTTAGTGCCGTCGGGCAAGAACCGCCGCGCTTCGGCCGTGATGTCGCGCAGCATGCCGCGCGCGGCGAACTCGGCCACCTCGGTGGCGTGGAGACCGATGATATCGGGCGGCGTCCCGCCGTCGAACTCCTCGCGCCAGCGGTCGAAGATCAGATCCCAATTGTAGAGGGTCAGCGTCACCTGCACGTCGTGGCTCATGCCGTTGAAGAGGCCGACCAGGCGTTGCATCATCGCCCCGTCCGGTCCCGTCCAGCCACCCCAGAAGGCCAAGCGCGTGACATCCTTCTCACGCGTCGGGGCCTTCGTCGCGCGGGGGCGCATGAACGCGGGGGCCGCCGCGGCGCCCGCGAGGCCCAAAGAGAGTGCGGCGCCGGAGCGGAGCAGGCCGCGGCGGGCCACTGCACGGGGAGCGCCGGCCTCGGTCTGCTGACTGTCCAACCGGCCCCCGTCGTGGGCGAAACGTTCGTCAGTGACATCTTGTCCGCCCGCGACCGCTTGCCGGCTGGACGCCAGCGCTCCCCGTCGACGAACGACCCACGAGGAGCCACTGTCACGACGCCCATCCTCTACCGGCTGGACGGTCAGCGGACCGAGGCTGGCGCTCCCCGTCGAGACGCGACAGCGTCTCAATCGTCGCATCATGACGCATCCGCGACTGAAACGGCGGGGGACTCCTGTCGTCGGCGTGCGCGGTATGCGGCGGGCGAGAGGCCGACCGTGGCGCGGAACATCGTGGCGGCGTGGCGCGGGCTGCCGTCGCCGACCTGCGCGGCGCTTGCGTAGACCGTCGACGAGGAATCGGCTCGTCGCGCGCACGCCCGCCTCTTGTCCACGCTCTTGATCACACAGCGCCCGCCAGTGGCCCTGCTCTTGTTCTCCCGCACCATCAGGCCCGTGCGATACTGCTCAACGTGGGCAAACGGGCAGCGGTTCTCGCACAGGTCCCGGAAGGCCGCGGCGTGCGTGCTGACCAGCGGCGCGGGCGCGACAAGGGGCAGGTGCAGGCGCATCGGAGGGCCTCCCTTTCACGGTTCATGGTACACGGTTCTGGCCTTGCAGAGTAGCATGGTGGGTCTGCCCGCACAAATCCCAACAGTCGAGTACACTGACTACTAATACTGACCGTGCCGTGCGCTAGCGCCGTCGGCAGTCGAGGCGGGAATACAGACCACTGAGCAAGACGGCCGGTTTCCCGGTTATGTCGAACTAAAACCGGCGATTCTTGCCTAGACCCGCGCCGGCCGCGGTCTATACACTGACTGATGACACTGACCGTGCCGCGCGCTAGCGCCGCGTGGAGATGTGCCGTAAATATGCAGGGATGAGAGAGAAAGGTTCAAGGATGGAGGACCGACGGACGCCGCGCACGGTTAGCCAGCCCGCGATCACCTGGTAGTGGTCATCGATGGTCATAGCGATAGCGAGGAGGAATCCCCAGATGGATGAGCAAGAGCAGGAGCAGCCAACGGCGTCGGCAGGGGTCAGACGTAGCGATTTTCTCAAGTGGGCCGGCGTGCTGGGACTCTCCCCCGCGCTGGCGGAGACGCTCCTCCAGCGGCAGGATAAGGCCTACGCCGCTGGAACCGACACATCCGCCGCGGCGTCGACATCGACCTTCACGCCCGTCCGCCCGCCCGCCGTCCCGCTGGTCGTGCGCGCCCCCTACGTCAACGTGTGGCAGTTCGGCGACAACCTCGCGGGGCAATGGCCGACGTTCTGGAACGGCGTGATCAAGGGATTTACCGGCATCATCCGCGTCGACGGTACGCCCTACGTATTCATGGGCGACCCGCGCGTGAATAACGTCCCCATTGCCCCGCCCGTGACGCAGATCAATCTCACGGTGACGCCCACGCAGTCGATCTATACGCAACAGGCCGGCGGCGTCACGTTGACGCTGACGTTCCTCTCACCCGTCGAGGCCAACGACCTGCGACGCCTCTCCATGCCGCTCAGCTACATCTTCGCGCAGGTCCAGAGCAACGACGGCGCGTCGCACCAGGTCAGTCTTTATTTTGACATCTCGGGTGAGTGGGCGCACCCCAACCCCAGCGCCCTCATCAATTGGAGCCGCCAGCAGACGGCGACCACGCGCGGTTCGCTGACGGCGCTCACCGTCACGGCGACCAACCCCACGATCCTGGCCGAGAAGTACGACAACGGCAACCTATACAGCGACTATCCGTCGTGGGGCGTCGCCACGTTGGCCGCTCAGAACGCGCCGAACGTAACCTTCCAGATCGCGGCGGACACCATCGCGCGCTCCGCTGGCGCGTCGCAGGGGCGGCTGGACAACACGATCGACATGGATATGCCCCGCGCCATCAATGACCGTTACCCCGTGCTCGCCTTCAACAGCGACCTCGGGACGGTCAGCGCCCAGCCCTCCAGCCCGTTCTCGTTGATAGTCGGGCAGATCCGCGACCCCGCCGTGAACTACCTCGGGCGGCCCTTGCTGCCGCTCTGGCGCACCTACTGGCCGCGCTGGCAGAGCATGGTCTCCTTCGCCCTCGACGACGCCACGTCCGCGCGAAGCCGCGCTAACACCCTCGACGCCAAGATCAAGTCCGACGCGGTGAGCGCCGGCGGCACGGACTATTACGCTCTGTGCGCGCTCGCCCTGCGCCAGGCTTTCGGGGGCGCCGAGTTGGTGCAGAGCCCGAGCGGGACGCCCTGGCTGTACGTCAAGGAGATCAGCTCCTCGGGCAACGTGTCGACGGTCGACGTGGTTTACCCCGGCTGCCCGGCCCTGCTCTACATGAACCCGCGCCTGATGAAGCCCCTGCTCGACCCGATCATCACTAACTGCGAGACTCCCGTGAGCCAGGGCGGCTGGCCCAAGAAGTTCGCCATCCACGACATCGGCTCGCACTATCCCGACGCCACCGGTCACCCCGACGGCAACGAGGAAGACATGCCGGTCGAAGAGTCGGCCAACATGCTAATCATGACGGCCGCCTACATGCTCCGTGTGAGCAAGAGCGAGGCCTCCGCCTACGCGACGCAACACTACGCCATCCTCAAGCAGTGGGCCACCTACCTCACCAGTGACAACGGCGCTGGAACCGGTTCCTCTAACGCGCTCGACCCGTTGTTCCAGAACCAGACCGACGACTTCTCCGGCTTCATTGGCCACAGCATCAATCTGGCGCTCAAAGGCATTATCGGCGTCGGCGCCATGGGCGTCATCGCGGGGTTCGCCGGCCAGACGACCGACCAGCAGACCTACAGCAGCCTGGCGAAAAGCTATATCCAGCGGTGGGCCAACATGGCGCAGGATCCCTCCCAGGCGCACCTCATGCTGCAGTACACCGAGCCGGCCGAGGGCGGCAATGCCGCGACCGATGGCGCCGGGACCTGGAGCCTCAAATACAACGCCTACCCCGATAGGTTACTGGGGCTGGGCCTGCTGCCCGGTCTGAAGCCGAACCCCGCCGGGGGCGACCCGAACGACGAGCCCGTGCTGACGGAAGAGGCCGCCTGGTACGAGACCCAGAAGGATACCTACGGCATCGCGCTGGACAGCCGGCACACCACGGCTCCGGGCAACCAAGGAACCTATACGAAGGGTGACTGGGAGTTGTGGACCGCCGCCTCGACGGACGACGCGACGCTGCGCGCCGACATCATTAACCTCCTGTACGCGTTCCTCAACAACTCGCCGTCGCGCGTGCCGTTTACGGATTGGTACAACCAGCACACCGCCCAGCAGGTCGGGTTCCAGGCGCGGCCCGTCGTCGGCGGCATGTTCGCCATCCTGACCCTGACCGCCGGCACGCTGTCCGGGCCGGCGCCGTCCACGTCATCCGCCAAAACGACCAGCAGTGCGCGTCGCTAAGGAGAATAGAGTCATGACTGTTGCTTCGACTAAGTGGCGCGTTCTCGCCGTCGCCGCGCTCGTTATGCTGACGGCCGGCGCGTTCAACGCGCCGGGACGAACCGCCGCCTCTTCGCCCAGACCTACCAGCAAGACCGCCGCGTCTCACCGCCCCGCGCGGTCGGCCGCGACGACCAAGAGCGCGCGCGCGGACGCCGCGCTGCCCGTTGGCTTCGAACTCAATCGGGGCCAGACGGACCACCGCGTCAAGTTCCTGGCCCATGGCAGCGGCTACACGCTGTTTCTAACCGCGACTGATGCCGTCCTGAACGTGACGACGCTGGCCGCCGGGCGCGCGCGTACGGGTAAAACACCCGCCCACCCCACGGGTGGGGATGTGGTGCGCCTACGCCTCGTGGGCGCTAACGCCCACGCCGCCGTCACGGGGCTCGATCGCCTGCCCGGCGCGAGCAACTACATCCGCGGGCACAAGCGGAGCCAGTGGCGCACGGGCGTACAATCCTACGCGCGGGTGTCCTACCGCGACATCTACCACGGCGTCACCCTTGTCTACCACGGGACGCAACGCCAACTGGAGTATGACTTCGTGCTCGCGCCCGGCGTTTCCCCCCGCGCCATTACACTGGACGTGCGGGGCGCGCGGGGGCTGCGCCTCGACCGCACGGGCAACCTAATACTGACCCTGCCCGGCGGCGACCTGCGTCAGGCGCGGCCCGTCGTCTACCAGCAAATAGGGGGCCGGCGTGTCGCCGTGTCCGGCCACTACGCGCTGTTGGGTCATGGCGAGGTCGGCTTCGCGGTCGGCCGCCACGATACCCATGCGCCCCTCGTCATCGACCCCGTGCTGAGGTACGCGACGTACCTGGGCGGCAGCGCCGACAGCAGCGACAGCGCGGGGAACGGCATCGCCGTCGACAGCGCCGGCGACGCCTACGTGGCCGGCACGACGAGCGCGACCGACTTCCCGACCACGACCGGCGCCTACTCCAGCACGGCCGCCGGCAGTTCCGACGCCTTCGTGACGGAACTCAACGCGAGCGGCGGCGCGCTCGTCTACAGCACCCTGCTCGGCGGGAACGATGTGGATAGCGCCGCCGCCATCGCGCTGGCCGGAGCGGGTAAGGTCTATGTGACCGGCTCCACGAGCTCGGCTGATTTCCCGACCACGAGCTCCTACCGGGCCACCGACAACGGCGGCGCCGTCTTCGTGGCCGCCTTGAACACGGCGGCGTCCGGCAAGAGTTCGTTGCGCTACAGCACCCTGCTCGGTGGCAACGGCTTCGACTCGGGCGCCGGCATCGCCGTGACCAGCGCCGGCGACGCCTACGTCACCGGCTCGACCAACTCGACCAGTTTCCCGTTCACGACCGGCGCCTACGCCACCACCACTAGCGGGGGGTCCGATGCCTTCGTGACGGCACTCAACGCCACGGGCGTCATCTCCTATAGCACCTACCTCGGCGGCGGCGGCGACGACCATGGTCAGGCTATCGCCGTGACCAGCGCCGGCGACGCCTACGTCACCGGCTCGACGGGTTCGACCAATTTCCCCCAGGTCAACCCTCTGAGCGCGACCGGGGCGGGCTGTAGCGCCCCCCGCGGCAATGGCGGCGTGGACGCTTTTGTA
>JAABUX010007455.1_pt1 | contig 12852 bp, 11 predicted proteins | sample 5561851 | NCBI WGS metagenome assembly JAABUX01 (sample SAMN10711883, study PRJNA513361) | rock metagenome | isolation source: Antarctica rocks | place: Antarctica: Victoria Land, Richard Nunatak red sandstone | collected 2016-01-03 | reverse complement strand
CGCGCCGCCCAGGAGCCGGACGGCAGCTGGTTCGGCCGCTGGGGCACCAACTACATCTACGGCACCTGGTCGGTGCTGTGCGCGCTGAACGCCGCCGGGCTCGACCACGCCGACCCGGCGATCCGTCGCGCGGTGGAGTTCTTGCGCCGCACGCAGCGGCCCGAGGGTGGCTGGGGCGAGGACAACGAGAGCTACGCCAAAAGCCCGCCCGGCGAATACCACTGCTCGAATCCGTCGCAGACCGCGTGGGCGCTGCTTGGCCTGATGGCGGCGGGCGAGGCGGACAGCGGCGTGGTCGCGCGCGGCGTCGGCTGGCTGGCGACCCAGCAAACGGCGGACGGCAGCTGGGTCGAGGAGCCGTATACGGCGGTCGGCTTCCCGCGCGTGTTCTACCTGCGCTACCACGGCTACCGGCTGTTCTTCCCGCTGATGGCGCTGGCCCGCTACCGCACCCTTCGACGCGGCAACGACAAGCGAGTCGCCTGGGGGTTTTAACGTGCGCCGGCTGACATGAGGAGCGGCGGCCGGATCCTGGTTGACGCCCTGTTGGCGCACGGGGTCGACCGGGTGTTTTGCGTGCCGGGCGAAAGCTACCTCGCCGTGCTGGACGCGTTGGTCGACAGCGCGCTCGACGTCGTCGTGGCGCGCCACGAGGGGGCGGCCGCCAACATGGCCGAGGCCGACGGCAAGCTGACCGGCCGGCCGGGCGTCTGCCTAATCACGCGCGGGCCGGGTGCGACGCACGCCAGCGTCGGCGTGCACACCGCGCGGCAGGACAGCACGCCGATGCTGTTGCTGGTGGGGCAGGTCGACACCGTGTTCCGCGGCCGCGAGGCGTTCCAGGAGGTCGAGTACCGCGAGATGTTCGCCCCGCTCGCCAAGTGGGTCGCCGAGGTCGAGAGCGTCGCTCGCCTGCCCGAATACCTGTCGAGGGCGTTCGCTACGGCCGTGTCTGGCCGCCCGGGTCCGGTCGTGCTGGCGTTGCCGGAGGACGTGCTGTTCGCCAACGCCGAGGTGGCCGACATCGCACCCGTGCCGGCGGTAGCGCAGGCGGCGGACGTTGGTCGTCTGATTGACATGCTGATCGCCGCGGCCCGCCCGTTGCTGCTAGTTGGCGGCGGTGCCTGGACGGCTGACGCCCGAGCCGACCTTGCCGCGTTCGCCGCCGCGTGGGATCTGCCGGTCGCCGCCGCGTTCCGCCGCCAGTCGATCATGGCCAACGACGACCTTCGCTACGTCGGCCATGTTGGCCTGTCGATCGACCCGGCGCTGGCGCGGCGGGTGCGCGAGAGCGACCTGATCGTCGCACTCGGCCCGCGCCTCGGCGAGACGACCACCGGCGGCTACACGCTGCTGGGGTCGCAGCCGCTGATCCACGTCCATCCCGATCCGGGCGAATTGGGCCGGGTCTGGCGACCGGACCTCGCGATCTGCGCCGCGATGCCAGCGTTGCTCGCTGGCTTGCGCGGGACGCCGCCGCCGCCGCACCCGCGCTGGGCAGGCTGGCGGTCCGAGGCGCGCGCGGCGTTCGAGGCGTTCACCCGGCGGCCACCGCGCGAGGCGTCGGCCGGGGTCGACCTGGAGGCGGTGGTCTCCGGACTGTCCGACCGGCTCGGCCCCGACTCGTTCGTGTGCAACGGCGCCGGCAACTTCGCGATCTGGGTGCAGCGGTTCTGGCGGTTTGGCGAGGGCACGCAACTGGCCCCCACCAGTGGCGCCATGGGCTACGGCCTACCGGCGGCAATCGCGGCCAAGCTGCGCCACCCGGAACGGATGGTGTTGTGCTTCGCCGGCGACGGCGACTTTCAAATGTACTCGCAGGAGCTTGCTACCGCCGTGCAGCATGGGGCCGCGGTGCTGTTGGTCGTGTGCGACAACGGCATGTTCGGCACCATCCGCATGCACCAGGAGCGGCGCTATCCGGGCCGCATCAGCGCCACGGCGATCCGCAACCCCGACTTTGCCGCGATCGCCCGCGCGCACGGCGCGTTCGGTGAGACGGTGGACGACACCGCCGCATTCTGGCCGGCGTTCGACCGAGCCCAGGCGTTCGTGCGGGCGAACCGGCTGCCGGGGTTGCTGCACCTGCACACCGACCCGGCGCGGATCACGCCCGATACGACGCTGTCAGTCCTGTAGCATCGCCGCCGCCGCGTTCTCCCGCAGCCAGCCCATGCACCGGACATACGGCAGCGGTCCGTGGCTGACCCGGCTCACCCCGAGGGTCGCCAAGTCCCGGACGGGCGGCACGCCGTTCGCCACCATGATGTTGACGGGCCGCGTCGTCGCCGCGCAAAGCGCCTCGATCAACCCGTTGTCGGCGAGACCGGGTGCGAAGAAGCCGGATGCTCCCGCGTCCGCGTAAGCCCGCGCCCGTTCGATTGCCTCGTCGACGAGTTCGGAATGCCGATCTGTGCTTTCAGAAATTAGAAAGAGATCGGTGCGGGCGTTGATGAATAGCGGTAATCCGAGCCGGTCGGCCCGCCTCCGGACGGCGTCGATGCGCCGGCACTGGACCGGAATACCGAAAACGGCATCCTGTCCGACGATCCCGTCCTCGAAGTTGATGCCGACCGCGCCGGCCGAGATGATGCGCTCGACATTGTCGGCGACCTCGCCCGGCTCGGTGGCGTAGCCGCCTTCGAAATCCACCGTAACCGGAAGGTCGACGGTCTCGACGATTCGCTGGACGATGCGCACGAGTAGGTCCAGCGGCACGGCCTCGCCGTCGGCGTAGCCCTGGGCGGCCGCGACCGACCAGCTTCCGGTTGCGATCGCCTTTGCCCCGCCTTCGGCCACGGCTTTGGCGCTGCCGGCGTCCCAGATGTTGAACAGGACGAGCGGATCGCCCCTCACGTGCAGCGCCGCCAGACGTCGCGCCTTGTCGGTCTGATCCACTGAAATTGCCTTTGCGACGGAGGCACCTTGTTTATCGCGTCGTGGGTTCGGCCACCGCCGGATTTCGGGCGGCAATCTTCGCCCGCCGCTCGGACGCGACGAGCAACCCGCCCGCCAGCAGGATCAGCGCCGCGCCGAACCACACCGGCGTGCGCGGAACGTCGCCGAACACCACCCAGCCGAGCACGAACGCCCAGATCAGCGCGGTGTACTCGACCGTCGCCATGATCGACGCCGCCGCCCGCCGCACGCCCTCGAACAGGCACCACTGGCCGCACGCGCCGAGCACGCAGACGATCGCCAGCGCGCCCGCCTGCCCCCAGGTCGGCACGGCGGACGACACCGCGCAGGCGATCCCGGTCGCGATCAGGAACAACAGGTTGGCGTAGAACATCTGCAGCAACGTGCCCTCGCGGCGGGACACCTGGCGCATCAGGATGATCGCGACGCCCCAAAAGCAGGCCGCCATTAGCACCCGCGCCGAGACCCAGGTGAAACTGACGCCGCCCGGGTCGCACGCCACGACCACGCCGGCAAACCCGACCGCGACCGACAGCCACCGGGCCGGCGGGATCGCCTCACCCAGCAGCGGCCGCGCCAGGATCACGGTGATGACCGGGGCCGCGAAATACAGCGTCAGCAACTGCGCCAGCGGCAGCGACGCGGCGGCCGAATAGTAGCTCGTCCACGCCGCCAACAGCAGCACGCCGCGCAGGAGGAGGCGGTTCTTTTCGGGTGTCGCCACCACCCGCGTCAGCAACCGGCCCCGACCGATCGCGGTCACGGCCGACACGATGAACAGCGAACGGATGCAGAGGACCTCCCACACCGGCAGGCCGATGCGGGTCGGCGTGGTGGTCAGCACCCACTTGATCGCGGCGTCATGAAACGAGAACAGCGCGTATGCGGCCACCCCGAGCGCCATGCCGAGCAAGGCGGGGGACGGCGCGGGGCGAACGGGCGGCAAGGCTACTCGACGGTCTGGCCGACCAGCTCCGGCGTCATGTCGGCGCCATGCTCGTGCGCGTCGGTCAGCGTCCGCCACATCCCGCCGGTCAGGATCTCTGCGGGGCGAAAACGCGCCTTGTAGGCCATCTTGGGACTCTCCGGCACCCAGTAGCCCAGGTAGACGTGGGGCAGCCCCAGCGCCCGCGCCCGCTCGATCAGCCACAGGATCGTCCAGGTGCCGAGCGAGCGTGCCTCCAGCGCCGGCTCGAAGAACGAGTACACCGCCGAAAGCCCGTCGCCGAGCCGGTCGGTCAGGCACGCGCCGATCAGCACGTCGGCCGCGTCGCGCAGCTCGACGATGCTGGTGTCGATGGGCGTGTCCTCGACCATCGTGCGGTAGTCGAAGAAGCTCATCGCCGCCATGTCGCCCTCGCCGTGGCGGACCCGCTGGTAGCGGCCGAACAGCTGGAACTGCTCGGACGTCGCGCGTGGTGGCATCTCGAGGCCGGTGACCTCGGCGTTGGCGCGGGCGATGCGGCGCAGCGTGCGGCCGGGCTCGAACGTCGCCACCGGGATGCGGATCGGCACGCAGGACTGGCAGCCGGGGCAGACCGGCGCGTAGGCGATGTTGTGGCTGCGCCGGAAGCCCGCGCGCGACAGGCGGTCGTGGACGCGGTCGGCGTCGGGCCCGGTGATCTCGGTCACCACCTTGCGCTCCGTCCGGCCCGCGACGTAGGGGCAGGGGAGCGGCGCGGTGGTGTAGAAGAAGTGCGGTCGGCGTGGCGGCTTGAAACTCATGCGGCCCAGATATTTCCCGCACCGATGTTTGCCCGGCCACCACGTCCGGTCAATGCGGATCTCGACGTGGCGACCGCCGCCGCGCGAACCACGCTCACGCCGGCGACGATGTCGTGCGCCGCGCGGTGCCGGCGGGTGACCAACGCCACCAGCAGCCACACCGCGCCGAGTGCGATGGTGGCGGCGAACCCGACCGACCAGACGAACGCCTGCGCCGAGTTGGGCCGCCCCAGGTCGTCGTCACGAACCAACCGCAAGCCGAGCATCGCCTGACCAGGCGTCGCCTGTCCCGGCCCGGCGGTGAACAGCCAGTTGTACAGCACCGGAACGGCCGGCAGCAGCCCCAGCAACGGCAGCCCGAGGCCGAGCGTCAGCAGCCCGAACAGCAGCAAGGCGACCCAGGCGACGGCGGCGAGGACGGCGACGATCAGCCCGTCGACCACGAACGCCATGACGCGGCGGGGTAGGATGCCGCCGGTCAGCGCGTCCTCGGCGGCGTCGCCGAACGGCGAGGGGGCGGATCGGGCGGGGGCGGGATAGGGGATCATCGGGATGGCTCCGGTTGGAACACACTCCATATTGGGAGTGTTCGGATAGGAATCGCGCATCACGTCACGCGCGACGCGAAAAAACGTCATTCCGGCGTTGGCACGAAGCGCCAGGGCACCGCGCTGCCCTCGTTCGGATCGATCACCAGACGGTGACGCAGCGGCGGGAAGGCGCGGCTGCGGCAGTCGGCGCGGTCGCAAAGCCGGCAACTCAGCCCGATGCCGACCCGGCGGCCCAGATCGAGACCGTCGGCATAGACCACCTCCGGCGCGCGGTCGATGTCGCAGCCCAGCGCCACGACGTGCCGAGGCGGCGGCTCGCCCCAGCGCGCGGCCGAGCCGGTCAACATGCGGGCGAAGCACAGGAACGCGGCCCTGTCGGGTAGCTCGGCCGCCTGCACCGAGAGCGTGTCCGGGGTGGAGAACGCCGTGTGGACGAGCCAACGGGGGCACGACCCGGCGTAGCGCGCGAACGGAAAGCCGGCGGCCGAAAACCGCTTGTCCACGTTGCCCGCCGGATCGACCCGGATGAAGAACAACGGGATGCCACGCGCGCCGTCGCGTTGCAGGGTGGCAAGGCGATGCGCCACCTGCTCGAAGCTGACGGTAAAGCGGGCGGCCAAGGCATCCACGTCGTAGCAGCGCGCGGGCGGCGGCGAGGAAGCCGGCGTACGGCATCATCAGCGCGCCGGCGGCGTAGTTCAGCAGGCCGTGGCGGATCAGGTCGCCCGCCTCGGCGCTGGACGGGGACGCGGGGGCGGCGGTCGCTTCCACCGCGTCGCGCCCCTCCAGCAGCATGAGCTGGAAGGCGAGCTGGAACGCGCGGGTCTCGCGCCGCATGGTCTCCGACAGGTCCAGCACGCGGGTTTGCGGGTCAAACCGGCGCAACGTTTCGAGCGGCCCGACCCGGACGCGGACCCCGTGGGCCTGTTCCAGCCGCTCGGCGACAGCGTGGCCGAGTCCGGTGCCTGCGGCGGCCCACTCGGCGGCGATCCGTTCGGCCAGCGTCTCGAGCAGCGGAAAGTGGTTGGCGTGCTCCTGGAAGAAGTCGCGCGCCTCCTCGGTGGGCAGGACCACGCGACGGCCGCTGGGCAGGGCGATGCCGCTCGCGTCCTCCTGCGCCACCCGCCAGGCGCGGTAGAGTGCCAGCATCGACCGCGCGATGGCGGGCGCGCCGCCGGCCAGCGCTTGCACGTCGGCCTCGGGGACGGCGTCAAGGCCGAGCAACGGGTCGGCGAGCACCTCACGCAACCCGGCCTCCAACTGGCGCTCGGCGCTGCCGGATAGGGCGGCGAGGTCGGCCCGCAGCACCGTTCCGAGTTTCAGCAGTAGCGAGGCGGTGACGGCGCGCTGGTCGTGTTCGATCAGGTTGAGGTAGCTGGCCGAAATCCCCAGGCGGACGGCGAGCGCCTGCTGCGACAGGCCCTCCCCGGTGCGGAGGCGGCGGATCGTGCGGCCGATCAGCGGGGGTGACACGGTTTACAGTCTTTTCATTCGTCGCCCGTTGTCTGTAATTCTGGCAACATAGTTGCGCTCGGAGATAGGCCTTAGTGGTTCCCTATTTTTAAGCAACGTGGCTCATGGCGGAACGCGATCTAGCGCCGCCAGGAGCACACGATGACAACCACCCCGACACTCCGCCTGGCACCCGACGGCGGCGGCAGCTCCGGCCCCGGCCGCTTCGACGGCATCCGCCGCGATTACACCCCGGCCGAGGTCGAGCGCCTGTCCGGCTCGTTCCGGATCAAGCACACGCTGGCCGAGCAGGGCGCCCGGCGGCTGTGGCACCTGCTGCACACCGAGCCGTTCGTGCCGACGCTGGGGGCGCTCACTGGAAACCAGGCGATGCAACAGGTCAAGGCCGGGCTGCAGGCGATCTATCTGTCGGGTTGGCAGGTGGCCGCCGACGCCAACACGGCCGGCACGATGTACCCCGACCAGTCGCTGTATCCGGTCAACTCGGTGCCCGAGGTGGTCAGGCGGATCAACAACGCGCTGCGCCGGGCCGACCAGATCGCCCACATGGAGGGCGCGGGCGACGCCACGCACTGGATGGCGCCGGTGGTTGCCGACGCCGAGGCCGGGTTCGGCGGCGCGCTGAACGCCTACGAGCTGATGCGGGCGATGATCGAGGCCGGCGCCGCCGGCGTCCACTTCGAGGACCAGCTGGCCAGCGAGAAGAAGTGCGGCCATCTCGGCGGCAAGGTGTTGGTGCCCATTAGCCAGCATATCCGCACCCTGAACGCCGCCCGGCTCGCGGCCGACGTCGCCGGCGTGCCAACCGTGCTGCTGTGCCGCACCGACGCCGAGAGCGCGCAGCTGTTGACCGCCGACGTGGACGAGCGCGACCGCCCGTTCATCGGCGGCGACCGCACCGCCGGGGGCTTCCACCGCATCCGGCCCGGCGTCGGCAAGGAGTATGCGATCGCCCGCGGCCTCGCCTACGCGCCGTACGCCGACCTGCTGTGGTGGGAGACGTCGACCCCGGACCTCGCCGACGCGCGGGCGTTCGTCGAGGCGATCCATCGCGAGCACCCGGGCAAGCTGTTGGCCTACAACTGCTCGCCGTCGTTCAACTGGCGGCGCAAGATGGGGTTGGCCGACGCCGAGGCGTTCCAGCGCGAGATCGGCGCCATGGGCTACAAGTTCCAGTTCGTGACGCTGGCCGGCTTCCACAGCCTGAACCACGGCATGTTCGAGCTGGCCCGGGCGTACCGGGAGCGCGGCATGGCGGCCTACTCCGACCTGCAGCAGGCGGAGTTCGCGTCCGAGGCGGCCGGCTACACCGCCACCCGGCACCAGCGCGAGGTCGGCGTCAGCTACTTCGACGCGATCGCCACGGCGGCCTCGGGCGGACGTAGCAGCACCACCGCCATGGCCGAGAGCACCGAGACCGCACAGTTTCACGCCTGACCTTCACGCCTCACCGGGAGTTCGACGATGCCGCATGAAGACCATGACGACGGCCTGGTTCACGCCCACGAATGGGCCGTGGGCCACGACGATCGCGCCAAGGGGCCGCTGGTCGCCGACGCGGCCAACGTGACCACGCCGAGCAGCGTGTTCCACGACGACATCCATCACGGCGACTGAGACGGTCGTCCGGATCGAGCGGCCTCAGCGAGAGACGCGGCTGAACGCCTCCTCGACCCGGCTCGCCAGCTTGGCCTATTCGGACCGTGTCGCGCGCGCCGTGGCATCGATCGCATCCAGTCGGGCGTCGAGGCCGACCCGCAACGTGGTCACGCTGCGAAAGTGCTGGCCACTCCCGTCGCCCGGGATGCATCTAACTCCGTGAAATCATTGCTGTCGTTGGTTTGCTGACGTCGAGAATGGCGGCAGAACCAATGTGACGATCGATCATCCGGGCCATCCGCCGGCCGAGACGCTGGGTCGAACGCTCCACGGTGACGTGGAGCATGCGGGCCACCGCCAGTGCCGCCATTAGGGCGAGCAGCACCGCCGCGACCGCCGGGACGCCTCGATCGAGCAGTACGCGGATCACCGCATAGCCCGCTACACCGTGGACCACGTACAGGGGGTAGCTGATGTCGGCCAGTCCGGCCAGCAAACGGGATGGCCGATCGAAGGCGCTTCGCCACCAATAGGCCATCACGAACGTCGCCAACGCGCCGCCGTATGCTGCGACACTGCCGATGCCCAGTCCACGCAACAGTCCCACGGCCACTGGACCGCGAAGGCGCAAAACAACGCGCCGCCGACGATGCCGGCGTGTCGTGCCGAGATCCGGCCCCGGTGCATCGCGTTCACCGTCGCGCCGATCAGCATGTAGCAGATCATCTGCGCGTTCAACGTCACGACACGCAGGACGGCATAGTACCAGCCTGCCTGCACCAAGGCCGGAGACCCGGAGATCGCCCAGGTCACCACAACCGCGCCACCCGCAAAGGCGAGCAGGGTGGACATCCGGCCGGCCCTGATCGAGCCCGCGAGCACGGCGCACACCAAATAGAACTTCACCTCGATCTCAAGCGTCCAGCCGATGCCGTCCAGGGAGGGCAGCCACAGCAGGTCGCGGACGAACAGGATGTGCGCCGCCATTACCCGGGCCGACCCTTGGAACGGCTGGCCGAACCACGAGTCGCACGCCCAGACAGCGAGCATCGTCACGGCAAAACCCACCGCGTAGGTGGGCCAAAGTCGCATCGCGCGGGCAACCAGGAAGCCAGTCCGCGACAGCGACAGCAGGCTGAACGGGATGACAAAGCCGCTGATGAGGAAGAACAGCGCGACCCCGAACTGGCCCATCCCGTGCGGACTTAGCGTGGCCAGGATGCCCCGGTACCAGCTCGGTAGCGAATGGGAGGGCATCGCCGGAACGCCGAGGAGCGACGCGACGACGGCCGGCTCGGTCCAGAACATATCAAGGTAGTGGCTCGCGAGCACGCTGAGCGCCGCCACGCCGCGCAGGACATGGGCGAACGCCAACCGTCGGGAGAAGTCGGCGGCACGCTCCGGCCCGGCGACCGGATCCGGGCCCGGCGACACTTGGCGCGGCGCGGTATCGTCCGGCGCCATGACTATCCTGATCCTGCGGCGCGGCACGGCGCTAGACCGCGTCGAGGCTGCCGGTCGCTCAGGGCGTCAGCCGCAGGTGGATCGCGTCCGGCCCGGCGTCGGTGGTGAGCGGGACCGTGCCGCCGTCGCGCCACCGGGTCACGAAGTCGCTCGCGTGGCCGGACAGCGGGTTGCCGGACTGACCCGGCGCCACCACGAACCGGCTCGCGTCCAGGTCGCCGAGGTCGTACGCGCCGCGAAACGCCGGGCCGTGCACGTCGTCGAAGCCTGGGGCCGCGAAGCCGCCGCGGTCGATCGTAGTCTCGTCGCCCGGCGTCTCGATCCGGCTGCCGGTCAGCGCGCCCAACACCGGGACGAACCGCAGCAATGGGTGCGCGAACAGCGCTTGGTGGGCGCTTCCCCAGCGCCAGGCCGCCAGGTTGTCGCCATAGCTCTTGGCGAGGTCCGCCATCGACGACGACAGGCTGTCGGTCAGCAGCTTCGGACAATTGGATGGCCCGCAGTATGTCGGATCGACCAGCAGCGCGTGGGCGGCGAGGTCGGGCCAGGGGGCGGCGGCGGCACCCGGCTCGGGGATGCCGCGCGCGGCCAGCACGCCGGCCACGAACCGGCGTAGCCAGGCGTTGACGATCAGCGGCTGCGGCGCGTCCCGGTCGACGTTCCCGTCCCAGCGCGCCAGCAGTTTGAGCGCCTGGCCCGACCGCGCGTCGGCGGGGGCCACTGCGGCCAACTTGGGCAGCAGGTCACGCGCCCAGGTACTGCGGACGTCCAGCTGGATGTCCGCCATCGCCGCCGCGTCGCGCGGGTGGTCGGCGTCGAGCCGCTCGCGGACGCGGCGTGCCCGCCAGTCGCCATAACCGTCGTGGCCGATCAGCGGGCGCGCGTCGTCGGGCGCGATCCGGTCGTTGGCGTTGACCACCCGGCCGCTCGCGGGGGCGACGACGCGGGGTAGTTCGGCGCCGCCCGCCCAGCCGGTCCAGTCGTGCGCGCCGTCCGCGCCGGCCTCCGGAAACCGGCCTTCGCCGGCCGCGCGGACCGGCACGCGGCCCATGACGTACAGGCCGATCCGGTCGTGGTCGGCGACCGTCAGGTTCTGCACCGGCGCGGTGATCTTAGCGACCGCCGCCCCCGCCTCGTCGATCGACCGCGCCCGATTCAGCGCCAGCAGCCCGGCCGCCGCCGCGTCGTCCGCCCGTAGCCCGCCCGCCGCCAGCGCCAGCATCGGGCCGGCCTTGGCAACGATGTCGCTGACCAGCGGGCCGTGCCGGGTCGAGCGCACCGTAAGGACTTCGTCGGGTCCGCCTCGCACGTGGATCGTCTCCGACCGGGTGGCGAACGGCTGCGGCCCAGTCGACGTCGCATAGCCGTCGCCGGCCGGGGTCTCCACGAACAGGTCCTGCGTGTCGGCGCTGGTGGTGGTGATCGACCAGGCGATGTGCCCGTTGTGGCCCAGCACCAGGAACGGCAGGCCGGGCGCGGTGGCCCCGGCCAGCACGCCGCCCGGTGTCTCGATCCGCGCCAGATACCAGAAGCCCGGCAGGCCGAACGCCAGGTGCGGATCGCCCGCCAGCAGCGGCGCGTGGCGCGTGGTGTGGCGGCCATCGACCGCCCAGGCGTTGCTCGCCGTCTGCGGCAGGGTGAACGGGTCGGGAAAGGTCGGCAGCGCCGCCGCGAGCCGTCCCGCCGTCTCGGCCAGCGCCGGTGTCATCGCCGCCTCGGAGTGGTCGCCGCCCGGTGGCGCCGGCCACAGCGCCTCGATCTCCACCGTCGTATGCTTGTCAGCCAGCGCCAGCCGAGCGAGTTCCGCCCGCCAGTTGCCCGACAGGTACATCGCCATTGTCTTGCCCCACAGCAGGCTGTCGAGCGGCGTCCACGCGGCCGGCGCGCCGAACGGCAAGAACTCCGGCGCCACCAACCGGCCGCGTTGCGCGATCAGCGCGTTGACGCCGCGCGCGTACGCCTCGAGCACGGCGCGCGTATCGGGGTCGAGCGCCGCCAGCTCGGCCAGCGCCGCCTGCCGCAGGCCGAGGGTGCGAACCAGCCGATCGATCGGCAGCGTGACCGGCCCGGCCAGCTCGGACAGCGTGCCGGACGCCGAGCGCCGCGTCAGCTCCATCTCGAACATGCGGTCGCGCGCGTGCAGCCAGCCGAGCGCGGTCGCCGCGTCGAGCTCGGTGGCGGCGCGGATGCGCGGCACGCCGTCGCGGTCGAGGTCGATCGCGACTGCCGCCGAGAGGCCGGGGATCGACCCACCGCCGTCGCCCGGCAGGGTCGCCCATAGTAGGCCGCCGACGCCCGCCACAAGCAGGACCAGCACAAGCAGGAGGCCAAGCGCGGCCAGGCGGATGATTTTGGGCATACCCGACCCGCTTGTGATCGGCTGGACAGGACCACGCAACGGCGTTGACGTCGCCACGCGCAACAGCAAGGAGGCGGCGGTGGACCGCACGCAAGACACGCTGGTCGTCGAACGCTTCGGCCGCCAAGCCAGCGCCTATCTCGGCAGCGCCGTCCACGCGCAGGGGGCCGACCTCGCGGCACTCGGGGCGTTGGTGACGCGGGGTTGCCGCGTGCTCGACCTCGGCTGCGGCGGCGGTCACGTCGCGTACGCCGCGGCGGAGGCGGGGGCGGGCGAGGTGGTCGCCTGCGACCTGTCGACCGAGATGCTGGCGGTGGTCGCGGCCGAAGCGGCGACGCGCGGCCTCGGCACGATTCGCACCGAGCAGGCGAGCGCCGAGCGGCTGCCGTTCGCCGACGCCGCGTTCGACGTGGTGCTCAGCCGCTACAGCGCCCACCACTGGGGCGATTTCGAGACCGGCGTCCGCGAGGCGGCGCGGGTGCTGCGGCGCGGCGGCGTCGCCGGATTTGCGGACTGCGTGTCGGCGGTGCCGGGCGCGCACGACAGCTTTCTGCAGGCGACCGAGCTGTTGCGCGACACGTCGCACGTCCGGGACCGTAGCGTCGCCGAGTGGACCGACGCCGCGACGCGAGCCGGCCTCATGACGGTTCAGGCCACCGCCGGCCGCGCCCGCATGGAGTTTTCGTCGTGGAACGCGCGGATCGCGACACCGCCGGAGATGGCGTTCGCGATCCGCGCGTTACAGGCTGCGATGAGTACGAC